>Ga0209374_1000735_pt1 | contig 35251 bp, 30 predicted proteins | sample SaaInlLV_DNA_10m_FD_184683 | JGI IMG/M metagenome (GOLD analysis project Ga0209374, IMG submission 184683) | Marine microbial communities from expanding oxygen minimum zones in the Saanich Inlet - SI075_LV_DNA_10m (SPAdes) (version 2) | ecosystem: Environmental > Aquatic > Marine > Unclassified ... | reverse complement strand
AAGCTCAGCAGAACAAATGAAAGTAGAAAATGCAGATGGATTCATCAAATTTGCTCTTGGAGAAAATGTAAAGCAAAGTAATTGGGGGAATTTTGAACGCATCCGTTTTCCACAAACTCGTATGGGAGTGGAACAAGTATTCTATGATGCTTTTTATCGAGCAAGAGCCTACCAAAAACAATGGCAGGAATTTAATACTCTTAGCACAAAGGATAAAAGAAAAACAACCCCTCCAAGAGAAGATTTAGAACTTAATGCTCTGGTAGAAATCTTAAATTCTGAACGCTTTATTACTTGTCATTCCTACATACAATCCGAAATAAATATGCTTATGCATGTTGGGGATTCTATGGGCTTTACCGTTAATACTTTTACCCATATTTTAGAAGGCTACAAAGTAGCTGAAAAGATGAAAAAACATGGAGCAGGTGGCTCTACTTTCTCGGATTGGTGGGCCTATAAATTTGAGGTAAATGATGCAATTCCTCATAATGCTAATTTACTTCATAATGCTGGAGTAGTAACTGCAATTAACTCTGATGATGCCGAGATGGGAAGAAGGCTAAACCAAGAAGCTGCAAAGGCAATAAAATATGGAGGCACTTCAGAAGAAGCTGCTTGGAAGATGGTAACTCTAAATCCTGCAAAACTTTTACATATTAATGATAAAATGGGAAGTATTAAAATTGGAAAAGATGCAGACATTGTACTTTGGGCAGATAATCCGCTATCTATTTACGCAAAAGTGATACAAACTTATGTAGATGGAAAATTAATGTTTGATGTTGAAATTGACAAGCAACTAAGAAAAAGAGATCGTTTAGAACGCATGCGCATCATTCAAAAAATGAGTGAAGATAAAACTGGAGGTAAAAAACAAAGACCACAACATACTACTGAAAAATTATACCATTGTGATACTGAATATGATGAATAAAAAATACTTACACCTACTTTTTACAGCATTGATTACAATAACTGTAAATGCCCAAAAACCAATACTATTCATGGGAGCAACTGCCCATTTGGGTAATGGAGAAAAAATTGAAAATGCAGCCATTAGTATGCTTAATGGTAAAATTGAATTGGTTGCTGATGCTTCAATTATTCGAATTGACCCAAGTGCTTTTGACACCATTTACCGAGTACATGGCAAGCACCTATATCCTGCATTTATTGTACCCAACACTACCTTAGGAATTACTGAAATTGATGCCGTTCGTGCATCAAATGATTATGATGAAACTGGAGCAATTAATCCTAATGTACGCTCACTTATTGCTTATAACACTGATTCTAAAATAGCTAAAACAGTAAGGAGTAATGGTGTACTTATTGCACAAGTAACTCCAAGAGGCGGAACAATTTCTGGACAATCATCAGTAATGCATTTAGATGGTTGGAACTGGGAGGATGCAGCTTTAAGAACTGATGACGGAATACACTTGAACTGGCCTTCCTCATTTTACCAAAGTGGTTGGTGGGCAGAGCCTGGTACAACCAAAGAAAACAAAGAATATAACGAGAGTATTACTAAGTTAAAACACTTTTTTAAGAAAGCAAATGCGTATGCCAAGTATTCTAACTTAATGGACTTACAAATGGAGAGCATGAAAGGATTGTTTAACGGAAATAAAACGCTTTATATTCACGCAAATAATGCAAACGACATGTTAGATGCCATTTCATTTTCAAATGATTTTTCAATTACTAAAACAGTAATTATTGGAGCGGAAGATGCACTTAAAATTGTAGATGCAATAAAAGAAAATGATATCTCTCTTATCCTTAATAGAGTCCATAGATTACCTAGTAAAGTAGGCAGCCCAGTGGATGAGCCTTTTACTCAAGCTGCAAAATTACAGGATGCAGGAATATTATTCTGCCTAAGTTATGAAGGAGAAATGGAAGCCATGGGGGCAAGAAACTTACCCTTTAGTGCAGGTACTGCTGTAGCACATGGTTTGGATTACGAAAAAGCAATCAGCAGTATCACCTTAAATACTGCACAAATTCTTGGAATAGATCACTATTGTGGTTCTATTGAAAAAGGAAAAGATGCTACCTTTTTTATTAGTAGTGGTGATGCACTTGATATGCGCACAAACAATGTAGAAAAAGCCTACATACAAGGCATTGCTGTTGACCTAAACAATCATCAAAAAGAGCTCTTTAATAAATATAAAAACCGATAATTAATTTACTGTATATTTGTAAAAATTTAAACGCCATGAAAAAAATATTACTCGTACTTACGCTTACTACTTTAATCTTTGCTTGTAAAAAGGAAGATGATAAACCTACCACTACTACACCAACCAAAGTGGAAGGATGTATGGATACACTTGCTATAAACTTTGACCCAGCAGCTACTGAGGATGATGGTTCTTGTCAATATGCTATTATAGCAGGCTGTATGGATACCTTAGCTATAAACTATAATCCAGAAGCAACTGAAGATGATGGGTCTTGTGAATACCTACCTACTGAATTAAAATTATCTAGCATTACAGTTAATTCAATGCCTATGACTAACAATGGGGCTAATTGGGATGTTGGAGTTTTCGGATTAGAAAATCCAGATGTTTTTTATGTTCTGAAACAAGGAGCTGGTGATATTGTTTCGTCAACATCTCAAGACAATATTGATGCATGTCCAATATCATTTACTGAGAACTTACCTTACACGATAACTGATTTATCTCAAGAGTATACTATAGAACTTTATGATAATGATCAGATTGGAGGATTAGGAGAGAATGAGCTTATTGGATCCTGTAGCTTTATCCCAAATAATTTTATTACTGTTGGAGGTGATGAAATCAACATCACAAATAATGGAATAGATATGACTTTAGCTATTCAATGGATTCAATAAGATAATTACTTTTTCCAAACTAACTTCTTGCCAAAGCCCAATTTATTGTGGGTCATTTTGATAAAGCTGAGTGGCATAGCCCAAAGGTATAATTCCATATTTTCTGCATAAGGAAATGCTTTAAGGTATTGCTCTTTTGCAATTTCCAATTCCTCTATTTTCAACTCTTGAATTCTACCTAACAATTGTACGCCTTGTATTTTGCTAATCTCTTTTGTTTCTAAAGCGATTGTACCTGCCACATTTGGGTTAGCAATAAAATCCTGAGCATGTTTGGTTTTGGTATCAGAAGAAAAAATAAGTTGATTGTTTAGTTCATCATAAACATAAAATACATTACAACAATAAGGAGTATTGTTTTGGCTAGTTGCCAAAGTCAGCAAATGATGTTCATTAATGAAATCTATAATCTGCTGATTAATCAGCATTATTAATATCCAATATTTTTCCTTACTCTTTGCAAAACTTCTTTGGCAATCACCTTTGCTTTGGCTGCTCCTTTTTCAAGCTCAGCATCAATAATTGCTTTATTTTCCATTAGGTGGTTGAATTTTTCACGCTCTGCTGAAAATTTATTGCAAATCAATTCAAACAATTCCTGTTTTGCATGACCAAAACCATAATTACCGCCTGAATATTTATCACATAAAGCCTGAGCTTGCTGTTCAGTAGAAAGTAATTTATATATTTTATAAATATTACAAATTGTAGCATCCTTAGATTCTTTCATAGGGGTAGAATCTGTTTTAATACCCATAATTTGTTTTCTCAGTTTTTTATCCGACTGAAAAATATCAATGAAATTATTATACGATTTACTCATTTTTTGTCCATCTGTACCAGGTACTATCATCACTCTTTCATCTACCTTAGTCTCAGGCAACACAAATGAATTCGGGTATTTATGATTAAACCTTGAAGCTATATCTCTAGTAATTTCCAAATGCTGAACTTGGTCCTTTCCTACAGGAACAATATTAGCATCATATAATAAAATATCAGCTGCCATAAGTACAGGGTAAGTAAAAAGGCCTGTATTTACTTCTGATAATCTATCTGATTTATCCTTGAAAGAATGTGCCAATTGAAGTCTCTGGTAAGGAGCAAAGCAATTCAAATACCAAGTTAGCTCACAAACCTCAGCTACATCTGATTGACGATAAAACAGGTTTTTATCTGTATCAAAACCAAAAGCAAGCCAAGCGGCAGCAGTAGCATAGGTGTTTTCTCTTAATTGTTGAGCATCTCTAATGGTGGTAAAAGAGTGTAAATCAGCAATAAAAAAGAAACTTTCATTTGTTTTATCTTTCGAAAGTTCAATTGCTGGAATAATTGCTCCTAATAAATTCCCTAGATGTGGCGTACCTGTACTTTGTATCCCTGTTAATATTCTTGCCATTCTATTTTTTAATTTTGATGTTGTAAAAATAGGATTTTTATCTTTGCCACATGAAATGGATCGGGTATCTTTTAAGTTCAGTTTGGAGAATATGGTTTTTACTAATGTTTATGTTGGTTTTTATCCTATTCATGCCTGCATTATTTTTCTTTACTGCAATAGTAAAAAATGAAATTGTAGTGGCAAACCTTACTCGATATTGGTCTAAACTTACAATATACCTTTCTTTTATTTTCCCAAAAATAGAGTGGGAAGAAAAACTATCAAAAAAAGAACAATATATTTTCTGCCCAAACCATGTTTCTACTTTAGATGTACCTTTTATTTTAGCAATACTCCCTATGCCCTTACAATATATTGGAAAAGCTGAGATTGCAAAAATCCCATTATTTGGATATTTCTATAAAGAGAATTCCGTAATTGTGGACAGAGCCAACAGAAGAGATGCGTATAGTGCATTTTTAAAAGCAGGAGAAAAGCTAAAAACAGGAATAAATATGTGCATTTTTCCTGAAGGAGGAATTCCTAAAGAAGATGTTTTTTTAAAAAAGTTTAAAAATGGACCTTTTCGCTTAGCAATTGAACAAGACATAAAAATTGTTCCTATTACAATGCCTGATAATAAGCAAATGTTTCCTGGAGAATATTTTAAAGGACGACCAGGGATTGTGCGTGTAAAAGTGCATAAAGCAATTGACCCAAATAGCTTAGCAGAAAAAAGCATAGAAAATTTGAATACTTCAGTTTACAACACTATTTTTGACCAACTTAAAACCTATGGAAGTAAATAACAAACTCATACAAGACTTATCACGCTTAGCAAAGCTAAAGTTTGATGAACAAGCTGCCGATAAAATGAAAGGCGATCTAGATAAAATAATTGGTTTTGTAGATAAATTATCTGAAATAGATACTGATGAAATTGAACCCTTAATTTACTTAAGTGAAGAGGTAAATGTTTTACGAGTAGATGAAATTAAGCATCAAGTTTCACAAGAAACTGCATTAAAAAACGCACCTCAAAAAGATTCTGATTATTTTAAAGTGCCAACTGTTTTAAAGAAATAGTTACAGCTTAAACCAGTTTTCTGCTCTTTCTTTATTCTTTTGAGCATAAACATCTTCCTTATACACAAATTCATTACTAACTCCATTGTAGCTATAATCCTCACCTAAGCGTTCATGGTTTTTGGCAATATCTTCAATTGCATTCATAATAAAATGCATCTCTTCATCAGTCATAGTAGGGTGTATTGACATACGCACCCAACCTGGTTTTGAAGTTAAATCTCCTTCATTAATTTTTGAGGTAATCGCACAAGATTGTTCGGTGTCAACATTTAATAAAATGTGTCCGTAAGTTCCAGCACAAGAACAACCTCCTCTTACTTGTATTCCGTATTTATCGTTCAATAATTGAACAGCCAAATTAAAATGCAAATCATCAATATAAAAAGAATAAACCCCTAATCGTTCAGGGAAATTATCAGCTAAAACATGTACATTTTTAAGTTCAGAAAACTTATTCCAAATAATTTTATGCAATTCATGTTCTCTATCTAAAATATTTTGGACTCCCATTTTCTCTTTTAACTGAATAGAAAGGGCAGTTTTTATAGTTTGTAAAAAAGCAGGTGTACCTCCATCTTCTCTTGCTTCAATATCATCCACATATTTATGTTCTCCCCAAGGATTTGTCCAATCAACTGTTCCTCCACCAGGATTATCAGGCACCTTATTAGTATACAATTCCTTCTTAAAAGCTAAAATTCCAGTTGCTCCCGGTCCTCCTAAAAACTTATGAGGTGAAAAATAAATTGCATCCAATTGCTGTTTCGGATTTTCAGGATGCATATTAATATCAATATAAGGAGCCGAACAAGCAAAATCAACAAAACATAATCCTCCATTATCATGAATTATTTCAGCAATCTCAAAATATGGAGTAAACACGCCCGTAACGTTAGAGCAAGAGGTAACAGCAGCCATTTTTAGTTCTCTATCTGAATATTTATCCAACAAAACTCTAAACCCTTCCAAATCAATATGACCTTCTTTTGTATGAGGAATAAGTTGTACTTCACAGGTAGTTTCTAACCATGAAGTTTGATTTGAATGATGCTCCATATGAGTTACAAAAACAACAGGTCTATTTTTTATTTCTACCTGATCTCTAAATTTTTCGTGTATTTTTAATCCTAAAATTCTTTGAAACTTATTCACCAACATAGTCATTCCTGCTCCTGCTGAAATAAGCACATCATCATCATTAGCCCCAATATGTTTTTTGATAATATGGGTAGCTTCATGAAAAGCCAAACTCATTGTTGCACCAGTTGTTGAAGTTTCAGTATGGGTATTGGCAACAAAAGGGAAAATATCATTATTTAACTTATCCTCTATCCCTTTATAGATTCTTCCACTTGCTGTCCAATCGGCATAGATTATTTTTTGTTCTCCAAATGGAGATGTAAAAGTTTGATCTCTACCAACTACTTGATTTCTGAAAGGTGAAAAATATTTTTCTAAACTCATATTCAATTTTATTCTTGCGACAAACTTACGCCATTTTCATTTATTTCCAATACTGATTCTACACCTAATCTTATGCACCTATTATCCGTCAAATGCCCTGCAGGAAAACCAAAGCAAATTGGGAAATCATAGTCTTTAGTGTGTTCTAAAATTATCTCCTCTGCTGTTTTACCAAAGGGGATAGCATTGTCATTCATATCACTCATTCCCCCAACAATTAATCCTTTTAGTTTTGTAAATTTTCCATTGCGCTTCAGGTTCATTATCATCCTATCCATATGGTATAAATATTCATCCAAATCTTCAATAAACAATATTTTTCCATCTGTATTTATATCCGAATCTGACCCTAATAAACTATATAAATTTGAAAGATTTCCACCAACTACTTCTCCTTCAACTTTTCCATATTTATTGTATGGATGCGCCTTACATTCAATTTTATCTTTAATTCCAAAAAGAGCCTTTTTAAATGATTCTAAACTTTCCTTAGTATTAGTCTCAAAATTTATAGGCATAGTCGCATGCAAACTTGCAAGACCTAAAGTATTCAAATGCGAATGCAAAACAGTAACATCACTGTAACCAACAATCCATTTTGGATTTTTTTTCAAGTTTGAAAAATCAATATTATCAATAACTTGAACAGTACCATAACCGCCCCTTGCGCACAATATTGCTTTTATGCTTTTATCATCTATCATACTTTGCAAATCAGCACTTCTCTGCTGTATTGTTCCTGAAAATTGATTGTCAACACCAAGAAGGTTGCTACCCAATACCACTTGTAACCCCCAACTTTCAAGGTTTTTAATTGCTAAAGTTAATTCTTCTAAAGTAATTTTTCGGGCTGTAGAGATAATACCAATCTTATCACCAATTCTTAATTTTTTAGGGATTATCATAAATGCAGTTTATTCGTTTGTAAAACTTATCTTTGCGAAAATAATTCTTTCTGAGAGAAATGAGCATAAAAAGATACACAGTTACTTCAGCACTACCTTACGCAAATGGGCCTTTACATATTGGGCACATTGCAGGAGCCTATTTACCAGCCGATATTTATGTTCGTTATTTAAAAGGAAAAGGACATGATGTTGCTTTTGTTTGTGGATCAGACGAGCATGGTGCTGCCATTACTTTGCGTGCAAAAAAAGAGGGTGTTTCTCCACAAGAAATTGTAGATAAATACCATAACATCAATAAAAAAGCATTTGCTGATTTTGGAATTGACTTTAGTATTTATCACAGAACATCAGCTGAATTACATCATGAAACGGCACAAGATTTTTTCAAAACACTAGAAGATAAAAATGTGTTCACTAAAAAAACAGCTGAACAATATTATGATGAAGAAAATAAGCAGTTTTTAGCGGACAGATACATTAGTGGCGAGTGCCCAAAGTGTAATGCTGCAGGAGCTTATGGCGATCAATGTGAAAAATGTGGCTCAGCACTTAGCCCTGAAGAATTGATAAATCCGAAATCAACTTTAAGTGGAAATACACCCATAAAAAAAGAAACTTCCCATTGGTATTTGCCAATGCAAAATCATGAACAGTGGTTAAAACCATGGATTGAAAATGGGATATTGAATGGCGAAAATCATCATGACCCTAAAACTTGGAGAAGCCAAGTAATCGGACAATGCAAATCATGGATTGATGGAGGGTTACAAGCCCGTGCCATGACGCGTGATTTGGATTGGGGAGTAAAAGTACCGGTAAAAGATGCTAACGGGAAAGTACTTTATGTTTGGTTGGATGCGCCAATTGGCTATATTTCGGCAACCAAACAATGGGCAGCCGACAACAATAAAAACTGGGAAGATTATTGGAAAAGTGATGAAACTGAATTGGTTCATTTTATTGGAAAAGATAATATTGTTTTCCATTGTATAATTTTTCCAATCATATTAAAAGCCCATCAAGGATATATATTGCCAACCAATGTGCCTGCCAATGAGTTCTTAAATTTGGAAGGAAAGAAACTTTCTACTTCTCGTAATTGGGCAATTTGGTTGCACGAATATTTGGAAGATTTTAAAGGACAGGAAGATGCTTTGCGTTATGCACTTTGTGCCACAGCTCCTGAAAGTAAAGATACGGATTTTACTTGGGCTGATTTTCAGGCAAGAAACAATAATGAACTCGTTTCTATCTTTGGGAATTTTATTAATCGTGTAGTTGTGTTAACTAATAAATATTGGGAAGGAGTTGTTCAGGCTTGTAATGAATTGGATGATTACGATAAAGAAGTACTAGCTAAATTAAAAGCATTTCCTGATAAGATTGGAGCTTCTATTGAAAAATATCGTTTCCGTGAGGCTTTAGGGGAGCTAATGAATTTAGCACGATTAGGAAATAAATACCTAGCAGACACTGAACCTTGGAAGTTGAAGAAAACGGATGAAAAAAGAACAGAAACTATTCTGAATGTTTCCATGCAAATTGCTGCTTCTTTAGCGGTATTATCAGAGCCATTTATGCCTTTCTCTTCCGAAAAACTAAAAGGAATTTTAGCTCTTGAAAATGTAAGTTGGAAAGATGCTGGAGGAATCATTATTAGTGATAATCATAAAATAAATCCTGCTACTCATTTATTCAATAAGATTGAAGATGAAAAGATTGAAGAGCAATTAGAAAAATTAAAACAATAGCATTTACTATGCATGCATAATAAATTATATCTTTACACCCTAAATACTTACACTATGAAAAAAACACTTACACTACTTAGTCTTGCCTTAATTAATGTTGTTGCTTTTGCGCAATGTAACGGAAGATATCAAACTGAAATTTTTAGTAGTGTTACTACAACTACAGTTAATTATTCTGATGTTTATACGGATAATTTTCATGAAATGGATATCTATACTCCTGATGGAGATACTGAAACTAACCGTCCTGTGATTTTATATGCACATGGTGGTTCTTTTTTTGGCGGAGATAAATCAAGTATAGATTGTGTTGATTTTTGCACTGCCTTTGCAAAAAAAGGATATGTTGTTGCTTCTGTAAATTATCGTTTAGTTTCCCTTTTGAATATTGTTAATTTTTTGTCTAATACTGACGTACAATATGAAGAAGTACTAAAAGCTACATTAGACATAAAAGCTGCTGTTCGCTTTTTCAGAAAAGATTTTGCAAATGGTGATGCGTATGGAGTTGACCCAAATACAATTTTTGTAGGAGGGTACTCAGCAGGAGCAGTTGCTGCTATTCATTTGGCTTATCTTGATAATGTTTCTGACTTTCCAACAACTCCTTTTGACATACAGGCAGTTGCCAATAGTTTAGGTGGAATTGAAGGAGATGCAGGAAACTTAGGTTATCCGTCTACAGTAAGTGGAATAATTAGTTTTGCAGGAGGAATTAATGATTTATCTTGGATAGATGCAAATGACGAGCCTATAGTAAGTTGCCAAGGGGACCAAGATTCAACTGTAAACTATAATTGCGGCCCAGGACTTGGGAACCCTAGTGTACTTACCCTTTGTGGTGCAGGGAAAATACATCCTATTGCTGATAGTTTAGGAATTATTAATGATGCTTTAATCTTTGCCGGAACTGGGCATTTATGGGCAGAATCAGGAAATTTTGACCCTCAATTCATACAAGCATTAGATTTTACAACTGACTTCCTATTTCCTTTATTGCCTTGTTATAATACAACTGCTATTACTGAAATAAATTCTACTCAAAGAAAATTACTTAAGATTACTGATGTATTAGGAAGGACAGCTAAAGTAATAAAAAATACTCCTTTATTTTATATCTATGATGATGGAACAGTAGAAAAGCAAGTAATCATAAACTAAAAATTGGCAAAGCACAATAAACTAGGAAATGATGGTGAACTAATCGCCTTCATGATTTTGCAAAGAGATGGTTTTTCTATCTTAGAAACAAATTGGACCTACCAAAAAGCAGAAATAGATATTATTGCAAAAAAAGATGGTTTTCTAATTTTTATAGAAGTAAAAACTAGAAGTAGTAAAAAATTTGGTAAACCTGAAGATGCTATTGATAAAAAGAAAATTTCACTTTACAAAGATGCTGCTGAAGGCTATATAGAACAATACCCAACTGATGATGAAATAAGGTTTGATATAGTGAGTATCATTATAGGGAAAGACAAAACTGATATTGAGCATATACCCAATGCTTTTTAAGTATCTTTGCAAAAATTTTCAAGATGAGAAGAGAAGGTAAATCCAGGAAAGACTTTAACAACAAACCAAATGCGAAATCAACATTTCGTACAAGACAGAATGCAAAAAAATCAGTTGAAGATGGAAAAATGAGGTTGAACAAATTTATTGCTAATGCAGGAATTTGTAGCAGAAGAGAGGCTGATAAATTTATTGAAGCTGGAGTAATTACCGTGAATGGTGTTGGTGTTACCGAAATGGGATTCAGAGTTAGCCCAACTGATGAGGTTAAGTTTAACGGACAAAGATTAAAGTCCGACACACCAAGATATGTGCTTCTTAATAAACCAAAAAATTATTCTGGAAGAGTTGATTCAGGTTCAAATACTGTTTCCGTAATGCAACTCGTAAAACAAGCTTGCAAGGAAAGGCTTTTCCCAGTCGATAAACTTAACAAATCAGAAACAGGATTATTACTTTTTACAAACGATACTGATTTAGCAAAAAAACTTGGGGGTTCTAAAAAGAATGTAAAAGAAATTTATCAAATTACATTGGATAAAAACCTAAGTCAGGTAAATTTAGAAAATATTCGTGAAGGAGTTTTCATGAATGGCAGAACGATTAAACTAGATTCAATTTCTTACATAAATGGGAAAGATAAAAATGAAATTGGGGTTGAAAATAGTAATGGAGGAACTAAATTAGTGAAACAACTATTTGAAAAATTAGGATACCGAACAGTTAAGTTAGACAGAGTATTTTTAGGAGGATTAACAAAAAAAGACTTACCAAGAAAACATTACCGTCATCTTACCCAAGATGAAATTAATATCTTAAGAAGGCTTTAATATATACCATAATTTAAAGTCTTTCGTTATTGTTTTGATTATCGTACTTTTATCAGCTTAATGAAACAATTTATTAAACGCATTTTTCAAACTTTTTTAGGAATTAGTTTACTCTTACTAATTTCAGGTTTTGTTGTTACTTATTTTTTTAGTGAGAAAGTAGAAAATAAAGTAGTCAGCAAAATTCAAGAGCAAATGACATCCGAATTACAATTAGGAGAAGTTGCCTTTAGTTTATACGAAAAATTCCCTTCTGCATCAGTTAAAATAACAAATTTACTTGCTTTTGAAAAAGAGGGATTTGATAATGATACTCTGTTTTATGCAAAAGAAACATATATTGAACTTAGTATCTTTGATATCATATTGAATAAGATTGACATTAAAACAGTTGTAGTTTCTGAAGGAGAAATAAACATCAAATATGATTACGAAAACAGTCCTAACTTTGCCATATTTAAAACGAATGAAGAAAGTAAAAATCAACTTACTTTAGATAATGTACTTTTACTGAATACTGACATTAACTGCCAAACTAAAAGCATTGCAATTAATTTGCACACAACACAAGCTATGCTTGTATTTAAAGAAGAAAAATTAGCATTAAATGCCAAGCTATTTTCTGAAATATTAAAAGTTAATAGCCGAGATTATATACATAAAAAAAATGTAAAATTACTTGCCACTCTTTCCTTGAAAAAAGATAGTATCTTTATTCAGGAAGGCTCAATAGTGCATATTGAAGATGTAAAAGCAGAATTATCCGGAGGCATTTTTCATAGCAATACAGTTGATTTAAATTTTTCCTGTGAGCAGCAAGAATTAGTTGCCGTTATTGAACATACTCCTGAATATCTTAAAAGCATTTACAGTTCTTTTCAGGCAAATGGAAAGATAAGTTGCAATGGTAATATCAAAGGATTAGTAAGCAATGAAAGTAATCCTTCCCTCAATATGAGTTGCTATATTGAGAAAGGAAACCTCAACTTAAAAAGCCGACCATTTATCTTAAAAGGAGTAAGCCTTAGTGGAAAAATTACTAATGGAGATGAACAAAATTTTAGGACAACTAATATTGAAATTACTCAGTTTGATGCCAAAACAGAAAACGGATTTTTAAAAGGAAATTTTACAATACAAAACTTAAATAAATACTACTTGACAGCCAACCTAAGTTCTAGTTGGGATTTAGCTGAAATCAATCATTATTTTGAAGATTCACCCTTTTTTAATTTACAAGGAAACCTAATTGCTAACACACAGTATTCAGGATATATTTCCTTTGACAAAAAATTTAAAAACCACTTCTTGAGAGCTCAGCATACTTCCTCTACTACTTTTGAAAATGCTAGTTTTTCTTACAAAAATTTTCCTCTAGGATTTAATTTCCAATCAGCTAATTGTGTATTCAGAAATGCCAATGTAGTTGAAGTGAAAAGTAGTGCTTTTACAATTGCTGATAGCGACCTCAATTTTGATGGAGATATTACTGATTTAATTGCGTATATCCTCAATAAAAAAGATGAGATTGATGTTACAGGAGACCTGAATTCAACCTATATAAAATTTGATGAATTGCTTACTTTAAAAGATTTATCAGAAGGAAAAGGCACTGGAACAATGCCTACTTGGATTAATGCAAATCTAAATACTAATATTACAACTTTTAGTTATGATGATTTTATTGCTTCAGAAATTACTGGAACATTAGCCTATAAAAATATGACCCTTACTGGAGAAAATATGCTGTTAAATAGTCTGAATGGGAATATTGCCGGAAATTTTAAATTTTATGAATCGGCAAATAATAAGTTGAAACTATTTTCACAACTAAATTTAACACGGTTAAATATTCGAAATGCCTTTTTAGCATTTGATAATTTCAAACAAGATTTTATAACAGCAAAACATATAAAAGGGGTGGGAACTGCTGAGATACAAATGCAATCCTCTTGGAAGCCTGGTTTTATTTTTGAAGAGGAAGAGCTGAAAGTTAAATCACATTTGATAATTGAAAAAGGAGAACTAATACATTTTAAGCCACTTGAAAGTCTATCCGATTATGTAAGTCTTGATGACCTTAAAGAAGTGAAATTCTCTACTCTAGAAAATACTATTGAGATTGACAACAAAGTTATTACAATTCCTACAATGGAAATAAAATCGTCTGCACTATCTGTTTTTGTTTCAGGAACACATACATTTGAGCAAGAAATAAATTACCGTATTAAATTACTGTTATCTGAATTGATGTCAACTAAATTTAGGAAAAAAAATACTCGGATTAAAAAAACTGAATTTGGGGAAGTAGAAGAAAACGGAAAAATATTTAATACTATCTATTTTAAGATGACTGGAAATTCTGAAGATCCAAATATTTCATTTGATGGTATAAGATTCAGAGAAGATGTACAAAAAGGAATTACTAAAGAGAAAGAAACCATTACTAATATCATTAAAGAAGAAATCTTATTACATAAAGAAAAAGAGAAAGTAGAACAAGGACAAGATGTAATTATTGAATGGGATGATGAATAAACAATAAAATGGATATATATTCTAAAAAACAAAAGTGGAAATTCACCTTATTAGGTTTTGCAATTATTATTGGATTATCTTCCCTTTTTGTAACCAATCGTTTGGTAAAACAACTAAAAAATGAAGAGCGAAAAAAGATTGAGCTTTGGGCACACGCCACTAAACATTTAGTAAGTATTACTGGTGAAGGGGACTACTCTTTGGCTATTAAGGTAATCTCAGAAAATAGCAATATTCCAGTTATTTTAGTTGATGAATGCGATAGTATATTAGAACATAGAAATTTTAATCATTATAGCAAAGTAGATAGCCTATTATTACAATTAGGCTTAATACAAGCAAAGGAAATTACAAAACCTTTCTTACGAAAAGAACTAAATCTTATAAGAAAAGGAACAGAAGAACCTATTGAGATAAACATTATAGGAGACAAACAATGGATTTACTATAAAGATTCTGCATTGCTTTATCGCTTAAGGTATTACCCAATTTATCAATTAGGATTTATTGGTTTATTTATGTTTATCGCCTACTTTATGTTTAGTGCCAGCCGGAAATCTGAGCAAAATAAGGTATGGGCTGGAATGGCAAAAGAAACAGCACACCAAATAGGGACACCACTTTCTTCATTAATGGCATGGATAGAACTTTTAAAGGAAAAAGAAGGGACTGAAAGTATGGTTTTTGAAATGGAGAAAGATATCAATAGGTTAGAGACAATAACTGATCGATTCTCAAAAATTGGTTCGAAATCTGAATTACAAAAGAGAGATGTTGTTCACCTAATAAGGCAGTCGGTGGAATACCTAAAATCCAGAATGCCAGTCAATACTTTATTTACACTTGACTTCCCAAAAAAAGAAATTATCATTCCTATAAATAGCATTCTACTAGAATGGGTAGTTGAAAATTTAGTAAAAAATGCAGTAGATTCAATGAAGGGTAAGGGAGAAATAAAAATTTCAATTACGGAAGATGCCAATAATCTAATCCTAAATATTACTGACAATGGGGATGGTATTGATCGCTCTATTCTAAAGAATATATTTAAGCCAGGAGTAACTTCAAAAAAGAGAGGTTGGGGCTTAGGACTTTCCTTATCTAAGCGAATAATTGAAGAATATCATAAAGGAAGTATTTTTGTAATGCAATCAGAAAAAGGGATAGGAACAACCTTCAGTATTCAATTGCCTAAAAACCTAAATTCCACAACTTCCTAAGTTATTTTTATTCAAATAATTCTGATGGTATTCTTCTGCCCTGTAAAAAGTTGAGGCCGGAACTATTTGTGTTACAATTTTATTGTTAAAATGTTGTTGCTGCTGTTTCTTTGATTGTTCAGTTTCCATTTTTTGTTGTTCATTATGATAAAAAATAACTGATCGGTATTGCGTTCCATTATCGGGTCCTTGTCTATTTAAAGTAGTTGGATTATGATTCCTCCAAAATAAATCTAACAAAGTATTATAACTTACTTCTTCAGCATTGAAATAAATATCAACTACCTCAGCATGATTAGATATTCCGCTACAAACTTCTTTGTAAGTTGGCTTATCAGTATCCCCTCCCATATAGCCTACACTTGCAAGATAAACTCCTTTAATTTCTTTAAATAGCTTTTCAACTGACCAAAAACAACCTGCACCAAAAGTGGCTTTTTGTAACTGAGCATAAGGTTTAAACCTTATACTTAAAGAATTTACGCAATGACGAGTATCTTTTACTGTAATTTGTTCCCCCTCAAAAACATGTCCTAAATGCCCATCACATTTAGCACAGCAAATTTCTGTACGAATTCTGCCACCACTTAAATCTTCATAACGAGTAATTGCTCCTTCAATCTCATCATCAAAAGAAGGCCACCCACAACCAGAATTAAATTTTGTATTGGATTCATACAAAGGATTTTCACAAGCACGACAAATAAAAATTCCAGCTTCAAAATGTTCATTATACTCTCCTGTAAAAGGAGCTTCTGTCCCTTTATTTTTTATAATATGTTTTTCCTCAGGAGTAAGGTCGGAAAAATAATCTTTAGTCATAAAACCAAAAGTAGTAAATTATTTTTGTTTGATATATAGTTTCATAATTTAGCCGAATACCATTTTAAAACTATTTTGGCAAGTATTTATATTCATATTCCCTACTGTAAACAGAAATGCACTTACTGTAATTTTCATTTCAGAACTGCACAAAATGACAAAATAGAAATGCTAAAAAGCATTAAGAAAGAGATTGAATTGCGAAAATTTTACTTAAATGGAGCTACAATCAGCTCTATTTACTTTGGAGGAGGCACTCCTTCTATTCTTAATAAAGAAGAAATAGAAAGTATAATTCAAACTATATATCATCATTTTACAATTGATATAAATGCAGAAATAACGCTAGAATGCAATCCTGATGATTTAGATAAAAAGATGCTTACTGACTTAAAAGAAATTGGCATTAACCGACTAAGTATCGGCATACAATCCTTTGATGATGACGATTTAAAATTCATGAATCGGTCCCATAATGCAAAAGAAGCACTTGAATGTATTCATCTTGCAAAAGAAGCTGAGTTTAACAATATTACTATTGATTTAATTTATGGTTTACCTAATCAAAGTAATGAAAAATGGAAACAAAACCTAAAGCAAATGTTGGATTTGAATATTCAACATTTTTCAGCTTATGCGCTAACAGTTGAACCTAAAACAGTTTTGAAACATCTTATAGATAAGCAAAAAGTTATTCCTTTAGATGATAAAATTACAGTTGAACACTTCAACACTTTAGCACAAATAGCAACTGAAAATGACTTTATCCATTATGAGATTTCAAACTTTGGAAAACAAGGATTTTTCTCTAACCATAATACTGCTTACTGGAAAAATCAACATTATTTAGGAGTTGGTCCTTCAGCACATTCATTTAACGGAACAAGTCGACAATGGAATCTCGCCTCAAACAAACAATATATTGAAATGGTAAATGCTAATAATGCTTACTTTGAAATAGAACAACTAAGTAATGCACAGCAATACAATGAATATATTTTTACCGCCTTACGCACAATGTGGGGTGTTGAACTTGATTATATCAAAACTCAATTTGGGGCTACAGCTCATCAATATTTTGAAAAACAAGTAAGCAACTGGGTAAATCAAGGAAAAATAAAACAACTAGAGAATAACTATACACTTACTTCAAGAGGAAAGCTATATGCTGATGCAATTTCTTCAGATTTATTTATTGTCTAAAATTCTTTTAAAATAAGATTCATATTGATCAACAACAATTGACCATCTATATACCTCATCTATTCTAGTAAGGTTATTTTGAGTGAATTTTTTCTTATTTTTAATAATCTCTTCACTTTTAAGTAAAATAGATAACTCATTAGGGCTATCAAAATAATAGGCGTTCTCACTAATTACTGATTTATTAAACTGATTATCATGTGCAATAATAAATGTTTGTGCAGCCATAGCTTCTAATAAAGCTGGATTAGTCCCTCCTACAGAATGACCATGTAAATAAAAGGTTGAATAATACCTAATATTATCTAAATGCTCCTTATTAAAAATTCCTCCTAAAAAAATGATTCCTTTATTTCTATATTTATCTTTTAAAAAATCTCCATAAGCAGTAAGATGATTACCAACTACAAAATAAGGAGTTTTTATTCCACTCTCTATATAGCCGTCAAACATCATTTCTAAATTATTCTCTGGTTCTAATCTAGCAATGGATAATAAATAACTATTCGCTTTTAATCCATATTCTGTTAAACAGGTGCTAGTTGGAGACTTAATATCTACTGCACCATAAGGAATAAATTCTGATTCTCTATTGTACTCTTCATAAATATACTCTTGTATTCCAGCATTATCAGCTATTAAATAATCTGAAAATTTAACCCCATACTTCTCAAGTGTTTTAGTTATCCTTTGAACTACATTATTCCATTTTGATCGTTTCCACTCCAATCCATCAAGATTAGTGGCAATCACTTTTCCTCTATGTCTGCAAAAAATGATTGACAAAGAAGATGTTATCAAACCTAGTTCAAGAATAATATCAAAATCTTGTTTTACAGCATCCTTTAAACATAAATAATCATAAATAAAATTAGATCCAGATTGTCCAAATATATTTTGGGGATTAGTCTTTCGAATAATTTTTACCCCCTTATATTCAGACCCTTTATATGGATGAAAGTTAGGGGAATAGATTGTAACATCATGTCCTTTTTCAACTAATCCAACCGATAAATATTCGGCACATTGCTCAAAACCTCCATAATTATTAGGAATTCCTCTTGTGCCTAAAATTGCAATCTTCATACTTTTCTTTTATGAATCGCAAATATATAAATAGAAGAGCATTCTAAGAGTCTGCTTTTTTATTTTCTGAATTATAATTCATAAATAAAATCACTATTTGGATAGCATATAAAATATGTATTACGCAAAATTAGTAATTAACAACTTCTATAAATACCTATCATTCATTTCAAATGACAAGGATTTTATATGAAAAATCTTCTACATTAAAATCTATGCTTTTTCTTCTTAAAACACTATACAACTTACATCCTTTTTTCATCTATTATGACTCTTTCTTACTTGTGAAAAAATAATATAAAAAATTAACAAAAATGTGTTAACATCTTGTCTTCCTGATACTTATAAAATGCGATTAATGACTCTATATTTGTACTGTCGTAATACTTGTTTTGGGTTGTACTCTTCTTTTCCTAATATTTGTACAACATAAAAGCCCTCACTTCCGTGAGGGCTTTCTCTTTCTAAATTGTAATCTTATCTCTATTTCATTATTTCTGATTCGTTTGCCGCAACAAAACGAATACCAATCATAAACTCATGAGAAGCACTACCATAACCACTCATATCCGAATTTAATACATCATAAGAATAACCTATCATGAAACGCTCTTGAATAGAGTACCCTAAAAGTGCTGCCATTTCTCCATTATTTCTATAATCCATCCCAAACCATAACTTATCGTTATAAGTAGTTTTCATTCCAAAATCAACTTGCAATGGTGCTGCTCCTACAGTTTTTAACAATAAAGAAGGTTCTATTGACCAAAAAGGATTAAAGTCATGTTTATAAGCTCCTAACACATACATATGCTGAGCTAACTTCCCTTTGCTTTCTACATCATCTGATGTACTGATGTTGGTATTGTATATCCTTACAAAATCATCATCAATTAAATTTAAATTTGTGCTTAATAATTGAGGAATTGCTGCCCCAAAATACCATTTATCACCATACATATTAAATCCAAAAGTTGCATCAGGAGCTGACCTTACTACATCACCCCCTTGCATATAAGGATCTCCTTTATCTTCAATATTTAACCCTTGTTTTGTTATTTTAAATTGTGTAAATCCACCAGATAAAGCAAAAGACATCTTTACTGCTCTTGTCATTGCAAAAGAATAGGTATAAGATGCTGAACCGCCAATTCTACTTGTAGGTCCTGCTTGATCATTAAATACTAAACCACCTAACCCAACATTTTTACTTTTTCTACCATAAATACTTAATACAGTAGTTCTTGGAGCATCAGTAATTCCTACCCATTGATTACGAATAGTTGTCTTTACTTGATAATAATCATACATCCCAGCAACAGCAGGATTTACTGCATAATTATTAATCATAAATTGTGTTATCTGTGGCAGTTGCTGAGCTTTCAACATGCCTCCAAAACAAATGGAAATAATTAAAATTGATATTTTCTTCATTTTTATAGTTTTCTGTTTATCTTATAATTGTAATTGGACCTGTCTGAGGCGCATCATCTGTTTTTAAATCGATAATATAATAGTAGGTCCCTACTGGTAATTCTTTCCCATCTTTAGTTCCGTCCCATGGAGAATAATCGATCCCACCTAATGTTTCATGTACTAATGCTCCCCATCTATTAAATACCTGAACAACTGCATTCGGATAAGAAACAATATCTAACACATTCCAAACATCATTAAAGCCATCTCCATTTGGAGTAATTGCATCATACGGTTTTACCCCTACAACTACATAAATAGAATCAAAACCTAAACATCCTGCCGAATCAACTTCAATATGATACCAACCTGATGCTTCTGGGTTATCAGTAATCGTTCTTGTACCAATAGTATCAGCTACCCAAGTCCATTCGTAAGTATCGCAATTCATATTATTAGAGAAAATATCTATTGACTCTCCTTTAACAATAGTTGCATACGGTCCGTTTTCAGGAAGTGGGTTAGTACTTGGCAGAGGATCAACTGCCTCCACATTAATTATAGCCGATACTATATAAGGATTAGCGCAATTAAGATCAGTAATAGATAATGTATAAACATTTACTGGATTAGTTGGGGTAACCCATCTATCCGCTTGTTTATATCCATTTTCCCACTCGTAAGTTAAGTTTGGTTTTTCTTCAATTTCTAATAATATAGTAGCCCCTAAACAAACAGTAGAATCAATAGAAGATAAGTTTCCTGGCAAGAAAATATTCTTCACTCCATTTACAAATGTTTCATTTGATATTGGACATCCATTAGCATCCGTTACGTCAACAGTATAAAGTCCAGGGGATAAATTAGATATTGGGTTAGTTGTACTACCATTATCCCAAGTATAAGTGTAAGGCATTGTACCGCCAAGAACAAAAGCCGTGGCTGAACCATCATTCAACTCACAAGTTTCATCAGTAGAATCAACTAAAATACTTAAAGGGTTAGCTGGTTGAGTAATATAAACTGTTTCAGAAGTAATTGTACAGCCATTATCATCAGTAGCTGTAACTGTATAAATACCTGGAGATAAACCTGTAGCTGTAGATATCACTACTTGTTCATTCAGCCCACTCGTCCAATCATATATATACTGTTGAATTCCAATTACTGTACCACCAGAAGCTGTAGCTGTAATCTTACCATCATCTTTACCAAAACAATTTACATCTGTTTCATTTACACTAACACTCATAGCAGAAGGTTCTGCTAAATAAATTTCAGTAGTATCCATACAGCCATTATTGTCTTTAGCAACCACTACATAACTTCCAACTGACAAATTATTATTGACAGGATTTCCATTCCAAGAAGTCCAATCATTCCATAAGTATGTAGTTCCACCATTTCCTCCTGTTACAGTTGCTGTTAATCTTCCATCATTATCAAGGTTACATGAAATTTCAGTTAATATAGAAGCTATTACACTAAGTGAGTCTGGTTGAGTAAGTGTATAGTTTAGAGTATCTGTACATCCTTGCCCATCTGTTACAACACAAGTATAATCTGTAGTATTAGTTGTGTTATCAGCACATAAACCAATAGCCGTTTCTGTAGTTTGTGATAAAATATCATTCCACTGATAAGCATATACTGGCACTCCACTTGAGTTTACATTTGGCATACCACCAGTAACATTCGTATTAATTATTCCATCACAATAATCATAACAACTTACTGGAGTAGCAGTAACTGTTACATTTAAAGCATTATTATCATTTATTGTATATGAATCAACCGATACACAATTATTATTATCAATAACTGTCATAGTATAAGTGCCTACAGGAATTGAAGTAAGAGAGTAAGTACTATCTCCTGTATCCCACGCATAAATATATGATGTTGATGTTCCTACTCCACCTGAAACAACATCAGTTAAGGAACCATTACTCCATCCATCACAACTCACATGAGTTGCAATAAAATTATGTGTAATAACTGTTGGCTCATTGTAAATAATAGTTTCAGTATAAGTACAACCATTAGCGTCCATTATTATAAAAGTATATGTCCCTGCCGTAAGCCCTGTTATATTTGAGTTAATTGAAGAAACAACTGTATCTCCAATATTATCTAATACTGTTTTTAGATAAGGAGCAATTCCTCCGCTTGCTGTAATATCAGCAAAACCTGAAGCATCTCCATTACATTTTATTTGATATGAATTCCAATTAGAAGTTGTAATCGTTACATCTAACTCATCTGGTTCAGTAATAATTATAATATCCTGAGCTGCACAATTATTTACATCAAATACTTGAACTGTATAAGTCCCTGGACCATAGCCATTGAAGTAAGCCATATTAGCATGATGTGCTCCTAGGTTTACAGAATACTCATATGGAGATGTTCCGCCAAATGCACTAATAGCTTGTATAGATCCATTATTCATTCCATAACATTGTACATGGCTGAAAACAGTGGTATCAATATATAAAGAATCTGGGTTAACAATTTCAACTGTATCTCTATCCACACAACCTCTTGCATCTTCAACATACATAATGTAAGTATTCGGCCCTAAATTAGTAAACCCAATAGTTGACTGTTGATTAAATCCATTATTAGTTGAGTACATATAAGGTAATTGCCCTCCTGTTGCTAAAACAGTAATAGAAGCATTATCTGCATCATGACAAGTAATTTCACTTATAATTAGAGAATCAATAGTAATTGAGAAAGAAGGCTCTAAAATATTTACTGAATCAATTAATATACAGCCGTTAGCATCCGTGATAGTTACAGTATGGTAGCCAGCAGCCAAATTATTTGCTGTAGCTAATATGCTTCCATTATCCCAAAGATAATTATAAGGGGTAACTCCTCCACTTACTAATGCAGTAGCCCATCCATCAGAACCACCTATACAAGTAACTGAATCTTTTATATAAGTTGTGTTTAAAGCATTTGGCTCAGTAACCACAATACTTGAATTTCTACTACACCCATTAATATCTGAAACAGTCACTGAATATGTTCCTGAAAAAAGATTTGAAGCCACATCTGTTAATGCTCCAGAACTCCAAGCATAGGAATAGTTTGACGTACCACCAGAAGCCACAACAGTAGCTGATCCTGTACTATCTCCATTACACAATACTTCAGTTGAACTTAAAGAAGAAATATACAAGCTATCAGGCTGAGTAATAGCAACTATAAATGAATTATCATTACAGTTATTAGTATCAGTAATCAATACCGAATAATTTCCTGGAACAAGATTAACTGCTGTTTGATTAGTTTGTCCATTATCCCATAAATAAGTAAAGGGTGCAGTCCCTCCTGTAAATATTACTTCCAACTCTCCATTTGCGCTATCATAACAGCTAACATTTTGAATATTAAATGAAGTTACTTGTAATAAATCTGGTTCACTTACATATACTGAATCACTATCCGTACACCCTAAACTATCAACCACAGTAATAAAGTAACCTGCTTGACCTGAAGGTCCGAATGGTGTCCCTGAAGGCACAAAATTAGATCCTCCATCAGCAGTAAACTGGTAAGGAGTTGTTCCTCCTGTTGCTGAAGTAAACATCATTCCATCATTCGCTCCAAAACAACTTACATTCTGAATTACAACCGCTAAGTCAGGATTCGTTCCTGATAATATTTCTGCAGTATCGGAAATTGTACAGCCATTTGCATCAGTTGCAACTACCGTATAAACTCCTGGCATCAATAAGTTTATTGAAGGTGTAACTGCTCCAGTACTCCACAAATAAGTGTACCCTGATGTCCCACCTGAAATACTTACACTAATTTCTCCTGTAGCTAAAGTCTGAGCTCCTGCACAATTAGAATGAGATAAAACTGTAACAGAACTTTGCAATGCAGGTGGTTCATTTATAATTATTGTATCAGATGTAGGGCTTGACAAACATCCGTTAGCATCAGTAGCTTGTACTGTATACATTCCAGCTGTTAAACCTGAAATAATTGGAGTTATTGCTCCTGTACTCCATAAGTAAGTATAAGGATCTGTTCCTCCATAAATAGTATCAATTGACACCATTCCATCAGCCCCTAAACTACAACTTACATCTTCCAATAAAGTAGTGAAAATAAGTTGATCTGGCTGAGAAATAGTTACAACTACACTATCAGAACAGCCATTTGCATCAGTTGCATAAATAGGATAAGTTCCTGCATACAATCCACTAAATGTATTTGATGCTTGCGGTATTGGGAAGGTATTAGGAATATGGTATAAATAAGTATTTGCTCCCGTTCCTCCAGTTGCATTTAACGTTACTCCACTTGAAGGGTAACCAAAACAAGCAACATTTAACATTGAATTTAAAGAATCAAGTGTTACATCTACATTAGCACCTACCGGCACTTCAACTGAATCAGTAACTAAACAACCAGTTGCATCAACAACTGTCACAGAATAGAATCCTGGAGCTAAGCCTATTGTAGTATTAGTGGTATCTCCATTAAACCAAGTAATTTGATAAGGAGGTGTTCCGTTAGGATTCACAGTTGCTGATCCATCATTTCCTCCATTACATGGAGGAACACTATCAAAATCTAAAGTAATATCTGCCTCATCAACAAAAATATCCTCTGTAAAAGAACAGCTGTTAATGTCAGTAACAGTAACAGTGTAAATTCCTGTTACAAGATTAGATGCAGTAGAATTAATCTGACCTGTAGGAGTCCATGAATAAGCAAGTCCTCCTGTACCTCCTTGTGTAACAGAAATAGAAGCTTGTCCATTTGCTAAATTACAAGTTTCTTTTACTGAATCAACTGCATATACCCAGGGTAAAGGCTCAGTTAATGTAATTGCTGTATTTGCTGTACATCCATTCGCATCAGTTGCATTTATGGTGTAAGCTCCAAAACTTAAACCTCCACACACATTAGTCCATGAAGTAGAAGTTTGCGGTAAGAAAGAGGTCATATTATAAGTAATTGACCCAACACCATTAAGCTGAGTAACATCTACCGTACCATCACAAGCAGTAGGGCAAGAAACATCAGAACCATTATAAGATGAAGTAGCAGCTGCATTAATTGTAAATGGTAAAGGTTCAGTTATAATAATAGTAGTGTCATTCACACAACTGCTTGCATCCCTAACAGTAACTACATAAGTTCCTGCACCAAGCCCATTATGTATCATTGTTGAAGAAAAAGGAGTTCCACCAGTGATAGAATAATCATAATTTGGCGTACCTCCTGAAGGAGAGAAAATAATTATCTGTCCATCAGTTGATCCATTACAACTTACTCCAAATCCATTAAAGTTAGCAGATGAAACACTAAAAGTAATTGCTGAAGGTTCTGGCAAAAATATAGATGCTGATGCCTGACAGCCATTCACATCTTCTACAATAATTGTATGATTTTGTCCTCCTGCTAATCCAGTAAATATATTTGAACCTTGAAAAATAGTTCCCCCATCAATAGAATATTGATACCCAGGAGTTCCTGTATTGATATTACTAACTACAAATTGAATGCTTCCATCAGCAACACTATTACAGCTTACTTGCTGTGTAATAGAAAGAGATCCTGATAAATCAGCTGGATTAGTTAATGTAATTATTTCAAAAGTATCACAACCATTTGCATCCTGATAACCTATAGTATATGTACCTGCAGCCAAACCTGCAAATACATTGTTAGAAGTGTAAGACCCTCCGTTAATTGAATAAACATAATTTGGAGTACCCCCTGAAACAGAAGCTGTAATTTCACCATCTGTTGCTCCAAAACAAGAGATATCCTGTCCGTTAAAATTTGAACTAATATTACCATTAGGCATCAATTCTGAAGGTTCAGAAATAGTAAATGAAGTAGCCACAGGAGAAGTAGTACAACCATTTACGTCAGTAATATTTATATTATAGGTACCTTCACAAATACTACTATAAGTTGTGTCAAATACAGATATTACTCCGGTATTACCATTAAAATCAAAAATAGAATAAGGAGGTGTTCCTCCTGTTATCAAAATATTTTCAGATGCATCACAATCACCATTACATAAATTAAAAGCCGTTTGTGTAGCAGTAACAATTAGTTCCGGCACTCCAAAAACTGTATAAGAATAAGTACCAATTATTGAGGGATCAGTATTTGCTAGTACAAATTGAGATTGTGCGAAAAGACTCATCCCATTAGTAGCAGTAGAAAATGCCAAAGAATCTACAATTATCATTAGCTTATTACCCGCAATTAAATTTGCAAAAGGCTGAGTAGTACCAGTAGAAATACCAGAATTTCCTTCAGAAATTAAGAAAGTAGGAGTTGCATATCTGTAATTTCTATATTGAATAGGATTTGCTGGCGAAACCTGTGTAACATAGGCGTTGGCATTAGCAAAATCTCCATAACATAGAATTGGATTAGTAACAATAACTGAATCAATTGTTTGTGCTTTTACATTGCTTAAGCTAAAAGCAAAAAATAAAATGCTTGTAAAAAGTAATATTTTTTTCATATTATTTCGAAAATTTATAGTCTTTATTAAGTTTCGCAAGATACACATTTTCTTATAAACCCTATACGAATGATAAAACGAAAAAATTGGTGTAAAAAAAGGAGGCAAAAAGCCTCCTTTATACACTAAGAAAGAATACAATTTTTAGTAATATGGAGACATTAATACATAAACCATAACACCTGTAATAGCTACATACATCCAGATTGGGAATGTCCATTTTACTAAGGATTTATGCTTCTCAATCTCCCCAGTCATTCCTCTGTAGATTGAAAAAAGAGCTAAAGGCAAAACAGGAATAGACAAAATAATATGAGATACTAAAATGAAAAAATAAACATATCTTATCATTCCCTCACCACCAAAAGGAACTGGCGCATTTGTCAATTTTGAAGTTACATAAGACAATAAAAATACTGAAGACAGAACAAAAGCTGATAGCATAGCCACTTTATGAGATTGTGTCTTTTTATTCTTAATTAAGATAAAACCAGTAAATAATAATACGGCTGTTGATCCATTCAAAATAGCATGGAAAAATGGCAATGAACTAAAATCAATGCTTTCTGATTCGATATGGAATACATCAGGAAATAACATTAACAATGCAACAGCTATTGGGATTATTATTGACAAAGCAATAATTAATGGAACAAAAAAGGAATCTTGTTTTTTCATAATATTTATTGAATTAAAAATTTATCTAACATGTAGATTATCTGCATCAGTGGCAGATAAGCAAAAGAACTTAGCATTAACGTTCGTGCCGTAACATCATCACAATTTTGGTATAATTTTATTGCTTTTGAAGTAAACCAAGCTCCCAACAAAAACACAATAACTGCCCCATAAATTGAAAGAGATAATAATGGAATTTCCCACAAGAAAGGAACGATAGAAATAAAAGTCATAAGGATAGCAGTAATCACCCCAATAAAAGCTGGGTATTTTCCTTTTTCACCTCCTAACATCATTTTGAAACCTGCCTTTTTATACTCCCCATCCTGCACCCAAGCAATAGCAATAAAGTGTGGATATTGCCAAAAGAATTGAATGGCAAAAAGCGTTCCTGCTGCAACACCAAAATCATCAGTGGCAGCAACAAAACCTAATAAAAATGGAATAGCACCTGGGACAGCCCCTACTGTAATTGCAAAAGGTGAAATTCGCTTAAGTGGTGTATAAGCCAACACATACAACACCATGGAAAGCAAACCAAAAGCCCCCGATTTTGACATTAAACCAAAGAAACTTCCTTGAGGATTAATGTGGTTTAAGGCAAAAATACCTAAAGCACCAATAATAAGCGAAAAAATAAATGCTTGAGTAGCCGATAAATTGCCTAAAGGCAAAGGGCGAACAGCTGTTCGTTCCATCAACTTATCATGTTCTCTTTCAATAACCTGATTGAAACCATTAGCTGCACCAGTTACTAAGAAACCACCAATAATCAATAAGCTAAAAGTAGAGATATCAAAAACATCCACCCCCAGCAAATAACCTATTGCAGCTGAAAAGACAACCGTAATTGATAGCTTGAATTTTAAAAGCTGTCCGTAATATTTAAGATTTGAAATCAGAGTTTTGCTTGCTTAGCAGATGTTATCGAAACAATCTTTTAAATTATCAGCAATCATTTCAGCTGAACGGCCCTCAATATGATGACGCTCGATACAGTGTACTAATTTACCATCCTTAAACACAGCAATAGCTGGTGATGAAGGAGGAAATGGAGTCATATATTCTCTTGCTTTTGCAACAGCACCAATATCTTGCCCTGCAAAAACAGTAGCAAAGGTATCTACTTTTTTATCGAATTGAGTTGTCATTTTAACAGCTGGCCTTGCATTACCTGCTGCACAACCGCACACAGAATTCACCATTACTAAAACAGTTCCTTCTTTTTTATCTAATAAATCCGATACTGCTTCAGGAGTTTTTAATTCAACAAAACCTACTGAAGTTAAATCTTCACGCATTGGCGCACACATTTCTTCTGGATAATTCATAACAATTAATTTTTGGCAAAAATACGCTTATTTACCTTTTGTTTTTAAAAAAATCGGACAATAATTTTGAGCACTCCTCTTGTAGTAAACCACTTTCAATTTTAGTTTTAGGATGTAAGATATTTTCTGACAAAGAAGAAAAACCTCTTTTTTCATCCTTTGCCCCATACACTACTTTTTTTAATTGTGTCCAATAAGCGGCACCACCACACATTACACAAGGTTCAAGGGTAACATAAAGTGTGCATTCATTCAGGTATTTTCCACCAAGATAATCAGCAGCAGCCGTAAAAGCTTGCATTTCGGCATGGGCAGTTACATCATTCAAAGCTTCAGTATAATTATGAGCTCGAGCAATAATCTGATTATCACAAACGATAACTGCACCTACTGGCACTTCATCTTTTAACAAGGCTTCTTTTGCTTGCAAAAGGGCTTGTTTCATAAAATAGGTATCATCAAAAGGATTTATTTCCATAGTGCAAATTTAACACTTTAGTTTTGTAATTTTGAAGCCTAATAAAATTAAGATGTTAAGAACACACAATTGCGGCACATTAAACATAACAAATGTTAACCAAGAAGTAACCCTAAGCGGATGGGTACAAAAAACAAGAGATTTAGGAGGGATGACTTTTGTGGATTTGCGTGATAGATACGGAATTACACAGTTGGCATTCAACATGGATGTAAATGCTGACCTTTGTACTGAAGCTAGAAAACTTGGCCGTGAGTTTGTGATTCAAATTACAGGAAAAGTTGTTGAAAGAGAAAGTAAAAACAAGAACATCCCAACAGGAGAAATTGAGATTGAGATAAGTGAATTAACAATACTAAATGAAGCAAAAACACCTCCTTTTACTATAGAAAACGAAACTGATGGTGGGGACGAGATAAGAATGAAATATCGTTACCTAGACATTAGAAGAAATCCTGTAAAAGAGAACTTAATGCTTAGGCATCAAGTATCAAAAGCAACAAGAAATTACTTGGACAACCAAGGGTTTATTGAAGTAGAAACGCCTTACTTAATAAAATCAACTCCTGAAGGAGCAAGAGATTTTGTTGTTCCATCTCGTATGAATGAAAAGCAGTTTTATGCTTTACCACAATCACCACAAACTTTTAAGCAATTGCTTATGGTAGGTGGAATTGATAAATATTATCAAATTGTAAAATGCTTTAGAGATGAAGATTTAAGAGCAGATAGACAACCAGAATTCACTCAGATTGACTGTGAAATGTCATTCATTGAACAAGAGGATATCCTAAATACATTTGAAGGATTAACACGCCATTTACTGAAAGATGTAAAAGGAGTTGAGCTGAATGAATTCCCAAGAATGACTTATGATGATGCCATGAAGTTATATGGTTCGGACAAGCCAGATATCCGATTTGATATGGCTTTTGTAGAAATGAATGAAGTATGCCAAGGGAAAGATTTTGGGGTGTTTGACAGTGCAGAACTTGTTGTTGCCATTAATGCAAAAGGATGTGCTAACTACACAAGAAAACAATTAGATGCTTTAGTGAATTTTGTAAAAACACCACAAGTGGGCGCAACAGGGCTTATCTATTGTAAATACAATGAAGACGGAACATCAAAATCGACAGTAGATAAGTTTTTTGATGAAGATGCTAGAAATGCTTGGAAAGAAAAAGCAGGTTGTGAAAATGGTGACCTACTATTAATAATGGCTGGTGGAATTGATAAAACAAGAAAAGCTTTAGGAACATTAAGGTTGCACTTAGCAGAAGAATTAGGACTAAGAAATCCTGAGGTATTTGCACCACTATGGGTATTGGATTTCCCACTTTTAGAATGGGATGAAGATACTGAAAGATACCATGCTATGCACCACCCTTTTACTTCACCAAAGCCAGAAGATATTGCAAAACTAGATACTGACCCAGCAGCTGTGCGTGCCAATGCTTATGACCTTGTAATGAACGGAAATGAGATAGGTGGAGGAAGTATAAGAATACACGATAAATCCTTACAACAATTAATGTTTAAGCATTTAGGATTTAGTGAAGCAGAAGCAAAAGAACAATTCGGATTTTTGATGGAAGCCTTTGAATATGGAGCGCCACCACATGGAGGAGTTGCCTTTGGTTTTGACCGTTTATGTGCTATAATGGGAGGACAAGAAAGCATCCGTGATTTTATTGCATTCCCAAAAAACAACTCAGGTAGAGATGTGATGATTGACTCGCCATCCGATATTGATGAAGCACAATTGAAAGAATTAAGTATTGCTTTAAGGAGCTAGTTGTTGGTTGCTCGTTATTAGTTGTTAGGCATTTTTGTCATAGCGAATTTTGCAGAGCAAAATGTGGCTATCTAAATAATGAATAGATTGCGTCACATTCGTTCGCAATGACAGTTATTCTGTAATTATCTCTTCATTACATTAGTTGCACTTACAATTATCAAAAGATACACTGAAACAGCAACAGCAGAAAAAAAAGACTTATAAATAACGGTGCATCTGTATATCTAGGAAGAGACCCTGACAGAAACTTTATAAATTTCATACATTCAAAAGACAAAAAAACAGTAAAGAATACAACTAAGTAATCTTTAGCACTGCTTTTAATAAAACTAAAATATTGATAAATAGTATATGAAAGCATCAGTATCAAAGAACTATACACAACTAACTTTACAGGTCTATAATCTTTTAAAAAATGTCCTGTTAAAGATAAGAGTATAAAAAAAGACAATACTTTAAGGAGCAACCTAAAATACCTAATATTTTTATTCTTTGTTAATTGGTTCATTTTGTAAATATATGAAAAAATGTGCTCATAATACATTGATAATCAAACTTCAGAAAAGGAAACTGCAGTTAAAGGCACTGAAAAACCCCATTACATATAAAATAAATAACTTACACTTTTAAGAGTAAGACACAGGAATATCTCCATAATCAACTGATTATCAAGATATGAATAGTTGTGAAAAAATAAAATTAGTTTCCGAAAGCAAAAAACTAGTTCCGAAAGACTAAAAATTAGTTTGCAAACACACGAAACTTGTTCCCCAATACTTGAAACTTGTTGTAAAAGACTAAAAACTAGTTTGCAAGAACATAAAAAATGTTCCTAATAGCAAAAAATAAGTTTGCAGGAACTTAAAAAAACTAGGTAGTTGGTGTTTTTCTTTTCTGTAAATAGTAAAATAATGCAAAAGAAAACACTGCAATATAAGGCATAGACATTAAATACAAAATACCACTATTAAGTCCGGAACCAATATCATCACCAGCCTCTAGGTTAGCCTCTACTGCTGCTTTACACATAGCACATTGCCCAAAAGAATCCATTACAAATAGGAAACCAACTAATAATAAAAGTATTTTTTTATCTAGCATTTCTTTCAACTTTTGCATCCTCATGATATTCGGCTAATAAGGTTTTTACATCCTTTATCAAGTCCTTAATAACATAGTCCTGTGTACCATCATAGCTTCCAACAGGATTACCAACTAATGCTTTTTCCTTGCGGCAACTAGGGCAAGCAACTTTAGCTTTTTCAGAACTTTCGCCACAGAATTTACATACAAAATTACTGTATCCTGAACGCACCCTACCTTCCTTATCTACAATAACTAAATACTGAGAATGTAAGAAACCACCTGGCGCTAATGAGTCCTGACTTGCATTCACAAAATAAGATTCTGCTATGGTATATATTTCGTTTTTGTCCCCTGTTACCAAGTTCCAGTTATCTAAATTCAAACGCATTTTTTTTGCGTATGCACTTAATACTTCTGGTGTATCATTTTTAGGATTTACCGTATGTGAAAGAAACTTAATGTTTGGGTATTTACTCAACTTATTCTGAATATAACGCATGTTATAAGTCATAGTAGGGCAAACAGTAGGGCAAGTAGTAAAGATAAAATTAGCTACATATATGTTGTCATCATAATCAGCATTTGTAACGGTTACACTATCCTGATTTATAAATGAAAAAGCCGGGATTTTATGATCTTCAGTACCAATAAATGCTAGTTTAACAAAACTGTTTTCTCCTTTTGAAATGTAGTTATACATTAAATAAGGTAAAACAAGCAATACAAAAAGTAATGCAAATTTTTTGATTGTTTTCATTATATATGGTGTTACATCATCAATCCTGCATACCCACCTTCAGTAAGCACAATGAATAGTAAATAAGGAATTAGAATAATTGCAGGCAAAAGAATAGTCCATCTTAAGCCTTTTGTTTCAGCCCCTAAGTGCATAAATTCCATAACAATATAAGCAGCTTTAATTAGTGTTAAAATAATGAAAATATGATTAATTATTTTAGTACCTAAAAACTGTCCCATTAAAAATTCAGGTTTAATCATTCCTAACCCAACCTCAAATGCAGTAATACCTAAAAGTATCCAGAATACTCTCCATATCCACCAATTTCCTTTTGTTTCGTTTGCCATAATAATATCGTTTTATAAATTATACTAAGTAGAAGAATGTAAATACAAATACCCACACTAAATCAACAAAGTGCCAATATAACCCTACTTTTTCAACCATCTCATAATGCCCTCTTCTTTCATAAGTTCCTTTTATTACATTAATCAAAATAACAATTAAAATAATAACTCCTGAGAATACATGGAAACCATGGAAACCTGTAATAAAGAAGAAGTAATCCGCAAATAAAGGATGTCCGTATTCATTGTTTTTTAGGTTTGATCCTAATAATACTTCAGTAGCATTTTCTCTTAAATAAGCAATTGCAGCTTCATTCGTAAGATACTTTCTATTTGCCGTTCTAATATTATATTGAGGATTTGCTTCTAAACTAGTAATCACCTGGTCAACCGTAAAATGATGATGCGTTCCATCATGCCCATCTGCTCCCATTAAATCATATACGGAAGATAATTTTTCTCCCTCAGCAATATGTACAACATGCTCTGTTTGAGTACTAATTCCTCCTTTATCACCATGAATAAAGTGTCCCCATTCCCAAGCTTGAGACCCTAAGAATATAGCACCCCCAACAATAGTTAAGGAAAGCCATAAAATCACTTTCTTCTTTTGCATTTTATGTCCGTAATTTACAGCAAGTACCATGGTTACCGAACTCATAATAAGAATAAAAGTCATTAAAGCAACAAACAACAATGGGTGTTCTCCATGCAAGAAAGGGAAGTGACTAAACACATCCTCAGGATTTGGCCAGATATCTGGATATTTGAATCTACTAAAACCGTAAGCAGCTAAAAATCCTGAAAAAGTTAAAGCATCAGTAATTAAGAAAAACCACATCATTAATTTACCATAACTTGCATTGTAAGGTCTGTCCCCACCTTGCCAAGCTACTCCATTATCATTTTCTGTTTGTTCCATAATTCTAAAATTTATTTTACACTATATAAAAGGAATACAAATAAATACACCCATAGCAAATCTAAAAAATGCCAATAGATAGATGTTAGTTCTATTCCTAAATAATTTTCTTTTGTATATTTTGATTGTACAGCTTTAACTGCTGTAACTATTAATGCGATTAAGCCTCCAACAACATGCATAAGATGGGCAAAGGTAATTACATATAAAAATGAACTTGCCGGATTGCTTCCTTCCCCAATAAAGTACATCCCCATAGCCGTTAACTGCTCCCAACCCTTAAGCTGGCAATACGCAAAAAACAAACCTAAAGCCAAAGCTCCTACTACATAAATAGTTGGTGAGTTTCCTCTTTTTACTTGGTTTTGAGCAATAATTAATAAAATACTACTCACTACAATAGCAAAAGTACTGTACCAAAACCAAATAGGCATATCAATTGAATTCCAACCATGTTCAGCCGAACGAACAATTACTGCAGAAGTAAGCCCAGCAAAGAACATTGAAATTCCTGCCATCCCCACCCAAAGCAATTGCTTGGAAGTATTATTTTTAGTAGTGCTCATCAGTAGTTTAATGTTCTGTTTCTCCTTCTTTTAAAGGCTCTGTTTGCATAACAAAATCTTCATCAGCTCCTGGCTTAGAATAATCATAAGGCCATCTATGAACTGAAGGAATTTCTCCTGGCCAGTTTCCGTGAATTCTTTCCACTGGAGTTGTCCATTCTAATGTATTTGCTTTCCAAGGATTTGTACTTGCTTTTGTTCCTTTAAAAATACTGTAGAAGAAGTTAAATACAAATACCAATTGTACCAACCCACCAATAATAGCAAAGAAAGTAATGATTTCATTAATGTCCGATAAACCATCAAACATTGGGAAAGCACTATTCGTGTAGTATCTTCTTGGTAAACCAGCTAATCCTAAAAAGTGCATTGGGAAGAATACTCCATAAGCCGAAACAAAAGTTACCCAGAAATGTAAGTACCCTAATTTCTTGTTCATCATACGACCATACATTTTAGGGAACCAGTGGTAAACCCCTGAGAACATTCCGTAAATTGCAGAAAGCCCCATTACAATATGGAAGTGACCAACCACAAAGTAAGTATCATGTACATTAATATCTAAAGCTGAATCTCCAAGAATTAATCCTGTTAAACCACCAGTTAAAAAAGTAGATACAAAACCAATTGTAAATAACATTGCTGGCGTGAAACGGATACTTCCTTTCCAAAGTGTTGCTAAGTA
>Ga0209374_1000729_pt1 | contig 35473 bp, 31 predicted proteins | sample SaaInlLV_DNA_10m_FD_184683 | JGI IMG/M metagenome (GOLD analysis project Ga0209374, IMG submission 184683) | Marine microbial communities from expanding oxygen minimum zones in the Saanich Inlet - SI075_LV_DNA_10m (SPAdes) (version 2) | ecosystem: Environmental > Aquatic > Marine > Unclassified ... | reverse complement strand
GATTCATCCGCATCAATTTTACCTCCAGGAAAAGCATGGTATCCTGGAAAAGCAAGCAGATACGGCTGACGCTGAACTGCAAAAATCTGCTGCTCATGTATGAAAATTACTGAGACAGACTCAAGAGGTGGAGGATTATTCATCAGGAAATATTATTGGACATGTTTTTGATCGCGCACTCAATTTTTTGCTGTCCGTGTTTTAAATCTTCTGCCGAAACAGAACAGACACGGATGAGATGTGGAGCATATTTTTCGATAAAGATGAAAAAAAAGTCAGGAACTTTTGTCGTCAGTTGAGTTACCGCGCGTACATACCAGCTTGCTTGCACTGCATAATAATCCTGAATTGGTTTCTGTACACCGGCTTTAGCGATATTGTTAGTAAATTTCAGATCAACAATTATTGCAGAATCAGCATCAAACCAGTCCAGCCGCGCTTTGCAGTCCAGAGCAAATTCCGAATCCTGCCAAAACAGTGAAACTTCGGCTGAACCATTTTTCCAGAGTTTTTGAATTTGCGGATGTATTTCAAAAACCTTGCGGATATTTTCTAATCTTTCCCACTCACCGGTTCTCAGCAATATTTTTCCCGGATGCTGTTCTTCATATTCCACCCAACGCTTTTTACCTGTTTTTCCACGCTGATTCAAACCCTCCGGAGCACGCACATAGAGTTCCGGAAACATTTCCGGTTCCAGCAGCAGGCAATGTCCTGCACTTCCAAACTGCAGTGCCTGATAATTTTTGTAAGCAGTTTTTTTTTGCGTAGCTGAAAACCACTGCTTGAGGGTAGACTGATTAAGACCGGACTGTTGTCGATACTCCTCAAAAGGGAGGTTTTGAACAATTCCGAGTGCTTCGGTTTTGTTCACTCAGCTTCCTCATAATTTTCCAGCGGAGGGCAGGAACAGATCAGGTTTCGATCTCCGTAAACATTGTCTACTCGGGCAGTAGGAGGCCAATATTTGTAGCGTCTGAGAGAAGCTAGCGGGTAAATCGCCGCCTCTCTGGAATATGGATGTTCCCATTCCGGATCGGTAAGATCTTCGGCAGGATGTGGAGCGTTTTTGAGTGGATTGTCTTGTTTGTCCCATTCTCCTTTTTCAACGAGTTCTGCTTCTCTACGGATCGAAATCATTGCCTCACAAAAACGGTCAAGTTCTGCTTTCGGTTCGCTTTCAGTAGGTTCGATCATCAAAGTTCCCGGTACCGGCCAGGACATGGTTGGCGCATGGAAACCATAGTCAATTAAACGCTTGGCGATATCTTCTTCAGTGATACCGCAGGCTTCTTTCAAAGTCCGAACGTCAACAATGCACTCATGTGCAATCAAATTATTTTTTCCTGTATAAACAATCGGATAATGTTTTTTTAAACGCTGAGCCAGATAATTCGCGTTTAGAATTGCAGTCTGTGAAGATTTTTTTAATCCTTGTCCGCCCATGAGTTGGATATAAACCAGAGAAATCGTCAGGATGCTTGGACTGCCCCACGGAGCGGCTGAAACAGCTGTGTTTTCCGGAGATAGACCTTCAATCGGCACAACGCTGTGATTTGGCGCAAACGGGGCAAGGTGTGATTTCAAACCAATCGGTCCCATTCCGGGGCCACCACCGCCGTGAGGGATGCTGAAGGTTTTGTGTAAATTCATATGCAGAACATCCGCACCCAATTTGCCGGGTTGTGCAATTCCCATTAATGCGTTCAGGTTTGCTCCATCCATGTAAACCTGTCCACCGTTTTCGTGAATGATTTCGCAAATCTGGATTATACTGTCCTCAAACACACCATGAGTAGAAGGATAGGTAATCATCAAAGCTGCAAGATTTTCAGCGTGCTTTTCCGCTTTTTCACGCAAATCTTCGACATCGATGTTACCGTCTTTATCACATTTCACGATAACAATTTTCATGTTCGCCAGCGTCGCACTCGCAGGATTTGTACCGTGAGCGGAGCTGGGAATCAGGCAGATATTACGTTGAGAATCGCCCCTTGACTTGTGGTAGTGCCGGATGCTGAGTAATCCGGCATATTCGCCTTGTGCACCGGAATTCGGCTGCATTGAAACCGCGTCAAATCCGGTAATACGTATCAGCGAATTTTCCAGTTCACGGATCATTTCGCGGTAGCCTTCAGTTTGTTCAGCAGGTGCAAACGGATGTATATTCGAAAATTCAGGCCAACTGACCGGAATCATTTCTGCAGTCGCATTGAGTTTCATAGTGCAGGAACCAAGAGGTATCATTGCGCGGTCAAGAGCAATATCTTTGTCCTGTAAATAACGTAAATAACGCAGCATCGCTGTTTCAGAATGATGTAGATGAAAAACAGGATGTGTTAAAAATTCTGATGAACGACGCAGATTTTTTGGAATTCCGGAATTGCTGTCTTCAGCCATAAAATGAGAGTCGAGTTCTTCGATTGAAGGCATTTTATTTTCACCGCCAAACACGCGCCAGAGCGTGGAAATGTCTTCCGCAGAAGTTGTTTCATCCAGACTTATTCCCAATTGTTCGCTACCAATTTTGCGGAGATTTATACCCTGCGCCAACGCATTTTTGTAAATGCCGTCGCGCTTCTCTCCCAGCGATATAGTGATGGTGTCAAAGAAGTGTGAATTGTCTGCGGCAAATCCGAGCTGTTTCAAACCTTCCGCGAGTATATTTGTTAGCCTGTGGATGCGCTTGGCGATAATTCTCAAACCTTCCGGGCCGTGATAAACCGCATAACTGCTTGCAATCACTGCCAATAAAGCCTGTGCTGTGCAAATGTTGCTCGTCGCTTTTTCACGGCGAATGTGTTGTTCACGAGTCTGTAAAGCCATCCTCAGCGCGGTTTTTCCACGTCGATCCTTGGATGCACCGATGATACGGCCGGGGATGCTGCGTAGATTCTTTTCTTTTGCGGCAAAAAAAGCTGCGTGCGGACCGCCAAAACCCATCGGTACTCCAAAGCGTTGTGTGCTTCCGACAACTACATCTGCACCTAATTCTCCAGGTGGTTTCAGCAAAACAAGACTCAGTGGATCAGCGGCAACTGCAACCATAGTTCCTGATTCATGCCATTTTTCGAACAAATTTTCAAGCTCATGAATGTCACCAAAAGTTCCCGGATATTGAATTAATGCTCCAAACATATCTGCGTCCGGAGAGTTGAGCTGCTCCTCGACATTTCCGTGGACCAATTCAAAACCCATCGGTTCCGCCCTGGTTTTCAGCACATCAATAGTTTGCGGATGACAGTCGTGCGCCACAAAAAAGCGCATGCTTTTGCTGCGTGAAACACGTTTGCAGAAAGTCATTGCTTCTGCAGCCGCAGTTGCTTCATCAAGCAGCGATGCATTTGCGACATCCATTCCGCTAAGATCAATTACCATTTGTTGAAAATTCAGCAGTGCTTCGAGACGTCCCTGTGAAACTTCCGGCTGATAAGGAGTGTAAGCTGTGTACCAGCCGGGATTTTCCAGCAGGTTACGTTGAATGACACCGGGCAGGATTGTGCTGTGATAGCCCATCCCTATCATAGATTTTGCCACTGTATTACGCTTTGCGAGTTCGCGTAGTTCGTCGAGCACTTCTGTTTCAGTACGGCTCTCCGGCAGCTCAAGTTCACCGGACATTCGGATTGAATCCGGAACTGCTTTGTCAATCAGCTCATCCAGAGATGACATCCCAAGTGTTTGAAGCATTTCAGCAATATCCTGTTCTGAGGGACCGATGTGACGGTGAATGAAACGGTCACGCTGTTCAAGTTCCTGTAGACTCAGCGGTTGGTTATTTTGTGAATTTCTGCTGCCCGAAGCTAAAGAAGACATGCTGATTATCGTTTGCTAGTAGTTAAGTTTAATGATATTAGTTTGGACACTTGTTCAAAAATTCCCGCTACGTCGAAATGAGAAGGCTCAGGAATTATTACTGGAACATCAATCTTGAAATGTTTGTCTATCCTGAATTCTATCAAATTTGGAGTGACAAAACAAATTCTTTAAGAAAATCTGAGGGAAAGGGAATTCGTGGAAAATGCAGCGGTAATCAGTGTGAGGGAAAAATAACGCAGGAAAAGTCCGGGATTTTTTCCGGCAAAAAATAAAATTCAGCAGAAAAATGTATTGCTGAGCTTGATGAAAAAACTAATACAGATGATAAGCAGACAAGGCCGCGGCCATTAACAAATTTGCCAGGTAAATACGCAGGCAGCCCATACAAACAATGCGTAACTTAAAAAACATTATGTATGCATAATAACACGTTACCAACAAGGCTGCAACCATGGCTGAATTTAGCCAGTATAACTGTATTTCCTCCAGATAGATGCCACGCAGAAGTTGCGCAAGTACGAATCCGTAAAAAATAACTGCTCCATAGGCCACAGGAATTTTCGCAATCTGTGCCTCTTTTGAAAGAGCAACTTTGTTGCAGGCTGAAAATGGATGATGATCACGTACCTGATGATGCCTTACTGCCAGACTTAATGCACCCTGAAGTCCGAAGAGGGTCGCTCCGCCGAGGGCAATCAAACTGAAAATATCTGAATCATGCATATAATCTAAAACTTGTTTTGTTCTGGACTTGAATCTGAGTCAGAGTTTGAAGATACTGAAAGCAGTCCTGTAATCTCCAGATTGATCTGCAAAATTCCTACCTGAACAATTGTATAATATGAAAATAACACCTGCTTGGGATATTTCCACTCTTACTGCCGGCCAAATCGAGACAGTAGAAACGCCATTCGACTGGTTTCCGGGTGCTTTGAACGAAAATGATAACAGCTCAATTAAGCAAAATGGTGTCTTGCTGCCGTTGTTGGTAAAAGAATTGCGGGATTCAAAATATCTGTTGGTCGATGGTTTTAAACGGTTTTCATGCAGAGCAACTCAGACGGAAGTTTCTAATCATGAAAAGCAGACACTCGAATTTTCCTGTATTATTCTTCCGGATTCACTGTCCATGAAGGAAGTTGCCGGAATTCGTCTGCATACTTTAGCTGCTGCAGGAACTGCTTTTTCCGGGGTACATGTATGCAAGATGCTGAAAAAATTACTTGTATATGGTATTGAAAAAGATGAAATTGTCATGGCTGTTTTACAGCGACTTGGACTAAAACCCTCAGTCAGACTGCTGCGTCAATTGTTGGATTTGCAAGAAATGCTGGAAGTGCAGGAGCAGGAGCAGCAATTCCGGCAGCCGGACTTTTTAATGAGTTTGGGTTGTGAAGATTTGCTACCGTTGCTGAAATTTTCACAAAATGAGTTTGCCACCGTTGTCGGGCTTGCAGAAAAAATGGAAGTCAGCGGAAAAAAGTGGCGTAACCTGCTTCAGGTTTTGGATGAAGTCTGCCGTTTGAAGCAGATGTCCACAGTTGAGGTTTTGAAATTTCCGGAAATATTGGAGATTTTTGGACGTTCGAGCCTTCAAGCACCGGTACGCTATCGTTTGTTGAAACAGCAACTTGATGCCTGGCGTTATCCAGAGCTGAGTGATATGCGGCAGAGATTTGAACAAGGAAGGCAGCGTCTCAAATTGGCTCCGCGGATGTCACTCGAAAGTGAAGCATTTTTTGAAAATGATGATTTAACACTGACGCTGAAAATTCGTTCCTATGAAGAACTACAGAAACATTTGAAATCTTTGGAGCATGGAGCACCAGAGCTTAGCGCGGAAAAATCGCAAGAAATATGGAACGATTTGTTTGCTGTTTTACAGGAAGATTAAAGTAGTAGTTACGGCTTATCTGTAAGATGTTTTCAAGCTTTGAATATTCAAGTCAAGGCTCAGCTTTGCTTAAAGGAGAAGGATGCTTATACAAAATTTGTTAATCCAGTCACAAAATAAAGAGAAACCACCTTTTTTAAGACCGGCAATCTATGAAAAATAAAAAGCTTCAACGGCCAACGCTTTCTGAAGGAGAAAGTAATACATCAAAATGGCGTGCGGAATGGGAAGCGAAAACACATAACACAGAAACACAGGCGATTCTTGCTGAGGATGCACATTACTTCCTGAGTCAAGCCGTTTCAAGTCCGTGTTTGTCTGTGCTCGCAAAGGCAGAAGGAGCGTATATTGAAGACACAAATGGACGCCGATATCTGGATTTTCACGGCAATAATGTACATCACATAGGTTACGGCCATCCTAAATTAAAAAAAGCGATTGCCGAACAAATGGATACTTTGCCTTTCGCTCCAAGGAGATTCGCCTCCGAATCAGCACTTGCACTGGCGAAAAAGCTGGTTGAGATTTCTCCGGGTGATCTTTCGAAAGTGTTATTCACAACCGGCGGTTCAGACGCGATTGAAGTTGCGCTGAAAATCGCACGTGCTGCAACAGGACGTCACAAAACTATTTCATTTTGGGATGCCTTTCATGGAGCAGGATTTGGTGCCGCTTCCATTGGCGGGGAACAGTTATTCCGCTCTCACGTCATCGGTCCACTGCTTTCTGGAACAGAACATGTTGCGCCTTTTGCCTGTTACCGTTGTCCTTACGGTTACCCCGATCTTAATGGTGAAGCTCAACTTGAAATCTGCAAAACGACCTGTGCTAATTTTGTGCGCTATGTCCTCGAAAAAGAGGGAGATGTAGCTGCCGTTATTGCCGAACCTGCGAGGGCGGTACCTTACCTGCCTCCTCCGGGATACTGGGAGACGGTGCGGCAGGCCTGCAATGACAACGGCACCTTGTTAATCTTTGACGAGATTCCAACGGGTTTAGGCAAGACCGGTAAAATGTTTGCCTGTGAACATGATGCAGTGGTACCGGATATTCTCGTCCTCGGGAAAGCCCTGGGAGGAGGAATTTTACCTATTGCCGCTGTACTGGCCAAAGCGGAACTTGATGTCGGCGGTGAATTTGCTTTTGGTCACTACACCCATGAGAAAAATCCTGTGACGGCGAAAGCTGCTTTGACTACTATTGAAATTATCGAACAGGAAGGTCTGGTTGAAAATGCCGCAAAACTTGGAAAATACATGCTTGAACAACTAAATTTGTTGAAAGCAGAACACTCGACGATTGGAGATGTACGTGGCCGCGGACTGCTGATTGGCGTGGAACTTGTGTTAGATAGAGTGGAAAAAACACCCGCAAACGATTTAGCTGAAGATGTCCTTTACCGTTGCCTCGGCAAGGGTTTGTCATTCAAGATCACCATGGGCAATGTGTTGACGCTAACTCCGCCACTGATGATCAGGAAAGCGCAGATTGATCTTTCGTTGAGCATAATCAACGAAAGTCTCCGTGAAGCGGAAAATATTTTTGGATTAACAGATTAAATTCGGAAAGTCTTTCAAATGAGAAAAATTGTTATTTCTGTTGTGCTTTCTTTAAAAATGCTGTTAGGCTGTACGACTCATGTGAAGAAAACAAATCAAGAGTATTTTCTTCACTTTTTTCCATAATCCTTAATAGATGAGGAGTTCAATGAAGAAGCTCATTAATAATATAAGAAAACTCAGCCTGGGCGTTCTTGGTCTGGGAATAGGACTGCTGTTCGCAATTCCTGCGAGTGCAGAAACCCTCACCGTTTATACCGCAGTTGAAGCAGAAGACCTCAAACGTTATGCCACTGCGTTCAATGAAGATCATCCTGACATCAAAATCCGCTGGGTACGTGACTCCACCGGAATTGTCACTGCAAAATTGCTTGCGGAAAAAAACAACCCCAGAGCGGATGTGATTTGGGGATTGGCTGCAACAAGTTTGATGCTTCTTCAATCCGAAGGTATGCTTCAGTCATATTCCCCGAAAGGATTAGGAAAGCTGGACACTAAATTCAGGGATTCAGCTAATCCTCCAAGCTGGACAGGAATGGATGCTTGGATTGCTGCAGTCTGTGTGAATACAGTGGAAGCAAAGCGATATAATCTGCCAATACCAACTTCGTGGATGGACCTCACCGATCCAGTCTATAAAGGACATCTCGTTATGCCAAATCCGAATTCATCCGGAACAGGATTCCTTGATGTTTCTTCATGGCTGCAGATTTATGGTAAACTCGGAGGCTGGCAGTTTATGGACAACCTGCACGAGAACATTGCCTGGTACACGCATTCCGGTTCAAAGCCCTGTAAACAAGCTGCACGCGGTGAAACTCCGATTGGAATTTCCTTTGCGTTCCGCGGTGCAAAATCAAAAGCAGCAGGTGCGCCTCTGGAGATAGTATTACCAAAAGAAGGTGTGGGCTGGGACATGGAAGCAACTGCTATCATGAAAGGAACAAAAAAACTTTCCGCTGCACAAAAGCTCGTGGATTGGTCGATCACGAAAAAAGCAAATAAGCTTTACAATCAAGGTTATGCTGTTGTGGCCTATCCAGGAATTGCTAAGCCGGTTAAGTATTTTCCTGCCGGAATTCTGGAGGCTATGATTGACAATGACTTTGAATTCGCTGCTGTTAATCGCAAGAGCATTTTGGGCGAGTGGCAAAAACGCTACGACGCAAAGTCTGAAGCCAAGTAAAATTGCTTTTTTAACCCTTCTTTATTATGGGCCGGATTTTCGTCCGGCCCAGTCTTCTGAATATGCCTGAATCAAAACAAGCTTACCTGCAGATTGAAAATCTCACCAAGTATTTTGGTGAGTTTGTCGCGGTTCGTGAACTTTCATTGCAAATTAACGACGGCGAATTCATTTGTTTTCTTGGACCATCCGGATGCGGAAAGACCACACTGCTGCGTGCAATCGCCGGGCTCGATCCGCAATCTTCCGGTAGTATTATTCAAGACGGAAAAAACATTTCCAATCTTCCACCGTCGGAGCGTGATTTCGGTATCGTTTTCCAATCCTATGCACTTTTTCCGAACCTGACGGTTTTCCAGAATGTTGCCTACGGTTTAGAAAATCAGCGGCTGCCAAAAGAGGAAATCCGCAAACGAGTCGTAGAATTGCTGGAACTCGTTGGTATGCCCGAACATACTGACAAATATCCCGCACAACTCTCCGGAGGTGAACAACAACGTGTAGCTCTATCTCGTGCGCTGGCCACTTCGCCGGGATTGTTGCTGCTCGATGAACCCTTAAGCGCACTTGATGCGCGTGTTCGCGCGGCTCTGCGTCAGGAAATCCGTGCTCTGCATGAACGGCTTGGTGTGACCACGATTCTCGTAACGCACGATCAGGAAGAAGCGCTTTCGATGGCGGACCGCATTGTGGTAATGAATCACGGAAGCATCGAACAGGTTGGCACACCTGAAGAAATTTACGGTACTCCGGCTTCGCCTTTTGTGGCAGATTTTATCGGGGTGATGAATTTTATGCAGGGAGAAATCACCTCCTCCGGAACTGTGCGTATTGGAGAGAATTCCATTAACTGCGAAACCACAAACCTTCAGGTTGGCCGTAAAGTTCGTCTGACGGTACGTCCGGAAGATATTTTGTGCAGTGCCGATTCTGCTTCGGATCAAGCTGAGAGTGTAAATTCCTTTGCGGTCAAAGTAGATTCTCTCGAATTTCTGGGTTCTTTTTGCCGGTTGATTTTGTCTGGTCCGGAAGGTTTTGGAAAATTAAAAGCTGACATTTCAACCCACCAAGTTCATGAACTCAAGGTTACTCAGGATTCAAGACTAACCGCGGAATTCCCCTCCCGCAACCTGCGGATTTTTCCGGAAAGCTCATGAGTAGCGTGGCCGCATTACCTGTTTCCTCAACTTCCATCAGCGGAGCTTCCGCAGTACGTATCCGGATCAGCCGTGATGATATTGCACTGCGTTCCGGATTGCTCCTGCTGATTACATTGCTGGTGGTTGCAGTTGTTTTTCCGCTTTATACTTTGCTTTCCAAAAGTTTTGAAGACATGGACGGTGAATTTGTCGGTCTGCAGAATTTTCGTGAATATTTCGAAACACCGGCACTTTTCACTTCAATCACCAACAGCTTGGGCGTGGCTATTTCTGTGGCTATTATCGTGTTGGTGTTGGCCTTCGTTTATGCCTATGCGCTGACTCGCACAAAAATGCCGTTGCGTGGGCTCTTCCGTGGAATTGCACTGATTCCGATTCTTGCACCATCCTTACTGGCGGCGATTTCGTTAATTTACTGGTTTGGAAATCAAGGGGTACTCAAATCGTGGCTGTTTGGTGCTTCTATCTACGGACCGATCGGCGTCATCATGGCTTCGTGCTTCTGGGTTTTTCCACATGCGCTGATGATTTTAATCACGGCGCTCTCCACTGCGGATGCCAGACTTTACGAAGCAGCCGAAGCTTTACGTACACCTAAATGGCGTGTCTTCTGGACGGTCACGCTTCCGGGTGCAAAGTACGGCATTCTCAGTACAGGATTCATTGTCTTCACGCTCGTCATCACAGATTTTGGCGTTCCTAAAGTAATCGGAGGACGTTTTAATGTTCTCGCGACGGATGTTTACAAACAGGTTGTCGGACAGCAGAATTTTGAAATGGGTGCGGTTGTTTCGCTGGTTTTGCTCCTGCCTGCCGTAGTTGCTTTTATTGCAGACCGTTGGGTACAGCGTAAACAAGTCGCTTTGCTTTCCGCACGTGCCGTGCCTTTTCAGCCAAAAGCAGATCCTCTGCGCGACTGGTTGCTTTTTGCGTTTTGCTCAATTATCGCTTTCATTTTCATTGCCATGCTGGCGATGGCAGCTTACGCCTCTTTTGTCACTTTCTGGCCTTATAATCTCTCTCTTTCGCTGAAAAATTATGACTTTGATGTGATGGATGGAGGAGGCTGGGAAGCATATTATAACTCAATTCGATTGGCAATTTACTGTGCAGTTTTTGGTTCAGGATTGATTTTCTTAGGCAGTTACCTGGTTGAGAAAGCAAGAGGTGTCACGTGGCTGCGGACCATCTTACATCTTGGTGCAATGTTGCCACTTGCAGTTCCGGGACTGGTTTTAGGCATCGCCTACATTTTCTTTTTCAATCATCCGGACAATCCATTCGGTTTTCTTTACGGTACAATGGGAATTCTGGTAATCTGCACTATTGTCCACTTTTATACTGTCAGTCACCTCACCTGTATCACTGCACTCAAGCAGCTTGATCCGGAATTTGAAGCAGTAGCTCTCTCTTTAAAAACTCCAGTCTGGCGTACCTTTAGAAAAGTTACTCTCCCCGTTTGCCTGCCGGCGTTGTTGGATGTGGCAAGTTATTTATTTTTAAACGCAATGACCACGGTTTCCGCAGTGGTTTTTCTCTATTCTCCGGAAACTATGCTGGCTTCTGTAGCTGTGCTGAACATGGATGACGCGGGCGACATCGCACCCGCGGCTGCAATGGCTTTAATGATTGTCTACACTTCCGCCTGTTTTCGGATAATGCATGCCCTGCTTTCACGTTATCTAAAACGCCGTACACAGGTCTGGCGCAATCAGTGAGAAAAGAGATTATACTGAGAATGAACTGCTTATTTTGCCTTGAGTAGAGCTGAGTTCGCTTAAGTGACTTTGAGCACTTCGACTTTGAAGATCAAATTAGCGTTCGGCGGTATACCCATTGAGGAGGCACCCTGGCTACCATAGGCGAGTCTGGCGGGAATTTTGATTTGCAACTTCGTACCTTCCCTCACATCTTTGAGAGCAAGGTCCCAGCCGTCAATTACACTGCCCTTTCCTAGATCAAACTCAAAAGGACGCCGCTTGGCTCGACTACTGTCAAACATGGTAAAGTCCTTTTCCAGCCAACCTTCATAGTGAACTTTGATGTGGCTGCCGTCTTTGGATTTATCGCCATGTCCCGGACGTTCTACATAGACTTGAATTCCGGAACTGCCGGTTTTAAAAGCCACGTCGAGTGCTAATTGCGGCCTTTTATTTATTTTTTTGCTTTGCTGCTGCGCTGCCGCGGAAGTAGCAACTTTCATCTATCTGCATTTAAAGATGGAAGGAGATTGCGCTCCGAGGATTGTCATTTGGATAGGAGTTTTGTTGGCGCCTTGAGCGACGCCTTTATTAACATCAAGGTACAAATTAATTGTGGTACCCTGGAGATGAAATTTTCCGGATTGAACTTCCGCACTACCTTCAAGCAAAATGGTTTGGGAAATTTCATCAAAGCTGGCCCGGTTTGCTTTGGCAACACGACCCGGTTGTTCAAAACAAACTTCCTGTTCCGCCTGGATGGATTGTAACTCTTGGGACTCACCGAGCCGTAAAGTGATTTTTCCAGCGTGAATATAGAGATTGTCCGGTGAACGCTCCATTTCCACATCACCTTCAAACATTGCCTGCTGTTTGAAGTTATCCAGTACTGCACGTGACGCCAGTAAAATCACTTTCCGCGGTTCAATTGGTTGTGTTTCGTCGCCTGTTTCCTGGCCATTCTCTGCAGAATCCAGTTTTTCACGATTTGTTTCAAGCTCACTCAGGTTTGCTTCAACACGGATACGACCTTCTTTACTGGCATCCTGACCTTCCAAAGTCGCATGCTGACGCAGTAGATCCAAAAGTACAGTATCACTGCGTACAGTGCCCTGCGTGGCTTTCATTAAGACATTTCCCTTGAGTTCCATAGTTTGCTGTGGCGCCCGTTTCTTTTTCGCAGCAGTAGAATCGGCAACAGTTTTAGTTTTTTCGAGATCAACCTGTGTATAAACCGCATAATCTGACCGCACTTCCCGATCCCATTGCTTGACCTGAACTCCACCTTCGCCGATCAATTTTTCAAAATCATTGTTTGCTCCGGAAACGAGCCGCAGTTTTGCTGTAGTTAACTCTATATTTTCCCGTGGAATAACTCCTTTGACATTCCCGCGAAAGACGGCAGCGTTTTCCTTGAGATCACTGCTGAATTCATCTGCCTGAATTTTTATCTGCTCAGTTGAAGCATAACCTATAATGGTTTCACGTTGTTTTGGTCCCAAGAATATCGGGAACGCCTCGACAAAATCTTTACGGTTCTGATATATTTTGTCCAGCATTGGGACAAACATGGCGGTGAGTGATTTGGTAAAACCTTCCCTCTGGAGGTGATCGAGAGTGTTGCGGGTGATTTTGAAAGAGTTGGCAGGAGAAGCAAAGCTAACTCGACTCTTATTCCATACAGGTTCTGCTACCACAAAACAGAGAAGAAGCAAAACTGCACTAATTATTTTAAAGCTTATCTGCTTAGACATTAGAAGAGTCAGTTGTTTCATCTTAAGTCACTTGGAGACCGAGACGTGCCTGCCGTTTTACATAAGCCGCTTCTATAAAAGAAGAAAAAAGCGGATGCGGCTTTAGTGGTTTTGACTGCAGTTCCGGATGATACTGACAGCCGATAAACCATGGATGTTCAGGCAGTTCTATCGTTTCAACTAAATCCCTTTCAGGATGTTTTCCGGAAATGCTGAGTCCTGCTTCTTCAAACTGTGGAACAAATTCGTTCATCACTTCATAACGATGCCGGTGACGTTCAGAAATAGTTGTTTTATTATATATTTTCGCAATCAGGCTGCTTTCTTTCAGGACTGTAGTTTGGCTACCCAGACGCATAGTTCCGCCGGTTTCTTCGTGTCCAGATTGTTCAGGCATCAGGTCAATCACGTTTTCCGGATGATCAGGCCGGTTTTCGCCGGAATTAGCACCTTCAATTCCAACAACATTCCGGGCAAACTCTATGATCGCCATCTGCATACCGAGGCAAATTCCAAAAAACGGCAACTGCTGTGTACGTGCAATTTTGATAGCAGCAATTTTTCCTTCAGTTCCCCGTTCTCCAAAGCCAGGAGCAACCAAAATACCATCCATATTTTCCAATTGCAGAACTGCGTTTTCCTCAGTCAACAATTCTGAATCAATATAGTGCAGCTGGACTTTCAGCCGGTTTGCAATTCCTCCATGCAAAAGTGCTTCGTTGATGCTTTCATACGAATCTCGATTTGCGACATATTTACCGACAAAAGCAATATCCACCTTATCATGCGGATTTTTATAATTTTCAATCAAATCAATCCAAGGCTGCAGTTTTGGACTACCTGTCCACATCTGCAGGTAACTCATGATTGTGTTATCCAGTTCCTGATGATGAAACATCAGCGGCGCTTCATAAACCGATTCTACGTCAAGACCATTCACCACAGAATTTTCCGGCACATTGGTAAACAGGGAAATTTTGCTGCGCACCTTATCGGGAAGCATTTCTGAGGTACGGCAGATGAGGATGTCAGGTTGAATTCCGATTTCCCTGAGTTTACCCACACTGTGCTGGGTGGGTTTGGTTTTCATTTCTGTTGTCTTGACGATTAAAGTCAAGTGAACAAACAAAGTATTTTCTTTACCGTGATCATGCCTGTATTGCCGAATTGCTTCGAGGAAAGGCAATGACTCAATATCACCTACTGTTCCGCCTATTTCAACAATACAAATATCCACATTTTTCGCTGTTCCGGAATTTTCGTCAGTGTCTGCTAATCGGGCGGCATCTGAAATTGTATTTTTGATTTCATCAATCACATGCGGAATGACCTGCACGGTGGCCCCTAAATAATCACCAGCACGTTCTTTACGGATAACAGCATCATATATTTGACCGGTGGTACGGTTATGTCTTCGTGTCAGTACGGCGTTGGTGTAACGTTCATAATGTCCTAAATCAAGATCAGTTTCTGCTCCGTCCACGGTGACAAAAACTTCACCGTGTTGAAAAGGATTCATGGTTCCTGCATCCACATTTATGTATGGATCCAACTTCATCAGGCTGATTGTCAAACCTCTTGATTCCAGTAGTGCTCCTATAGAAGCAGCGGCAATTCCTTTTCCAAGTCCGGAGACTACACCTCCGGTGATAAAGATAAATTTTGTTTGCATGTATAAATCAGGTTTCTTTTTTAGAGTTGGTTTTCAGTTAAAAAAATAGTTGAACTTTAGTGCAGTAGGAAATTATTCACAAGTTAATTTCAAGCTTCAGTCTCCGGAAATATGCACAACAATGTTTCTGAGACTTCCACTTGTGCGGTGTTCCCAGAGAAAAATCCCCTGCCAGGTGCCCAAAAGCAACTGACCTTCGCTAAGAGGAATCTGTTCAGATGTACAGGTCAACGCGCTCCGGATGTGGGACGGCATATCATCCGGACCTTCCATGGTGTGAGTATATCCTAAATCGTTTTCAGGAACCAGCTTTCCGAAAAAATATTCCAGATCCCTTTGAACGTCCGGATCAGCGTTTTCCTGAATAACGAGACTTGCTGAAGTATGACGGACGAACAAATTACAAAGTCCGCAAGTAATTTTAGAGGCTTGCACAACTTGCTGTACTTGACGTGTAATTTCCTGAAGACCCTTGCCCTGCGTTTGAATGTTTATAAGCTGTTGAAAATTTTGCATTGCTAAGCTGCGTTTTTCAGGTGACAGGCAGTTCAATCGTAAAGCAAGCACCACCTGAATCAAGATTCCGGAAACGTGTAAAACCGTTATGATCTGAAATAGTTTGACTGACGATGGTCAAACCAAGCCCTGTTCCATGTTCTTTGGTAGTCGTGTATGGTTCAAAAAGCTGGTCGGAAATTTCTGCGGAAATCCCTGTTCCGTTATCTTCTACATCGATAAAAATAATGTTCAAATCCGGAACGTGTCTGGTACGGACAATAATTTCGCCTTGACGAAAGATCCGTGAAAGAGTTCCTTTTTTCTCAATTGAACTGATGGCATTGTCAACCAGATTAATTATAACACGTCGGATTTGCTCAGCGTCCAGAGGCATTTGAGGCAGAGCTTCGCTAAAATCAGTGCTCAGTGAAATTCTGGAAGGCGTATTTTCGTGATAAAGTTGGAGAGCTTCCTTTATAATCTCGTTGAGATCATTCAACTGTGGATTTGATTCTGGAATTTTGGCAAAGTTTGAAAATTCACTGACCATCCGTTTTAGTTGTTGAACTTCATTGATGATAGTTTGAGTTGACTGCTTTAAAGCAGCATTATCAGAAACTTCTGCTGCATATTTACGATGGATACGTTCTGCAGAAAGTTGAATGGGTGTGAGAGGATTTTTTATTTCATGGGCAATACGCCGGGCGACTTCACGCCAGGCTCTTGCACGTTGAAGTCGTTGAATTTCTGTGATGTTGTTATAAACACAGACCATACCTGCGGGCTGTCCCTCACTGTTTTGCAGCAGAAGAAGTGTTGCTGAGACTTGTACCGGACCTTCTTTTTTGTGAACAATCAGGTTACGGGAAATGGAACGTTCTTTTTCGGTTTCAATTTGTTGGACCATTTCTTCAAACATATCCAGAGATTCTTTTTCCAGCACCTCCCTGTAGTGTTTGCTGCCTTCTGTAGTGGATTTCAGCTGCAGCATTTGTTTAGCGGAGTGGTTCAAAATTTCGATATGTCCGTCCATATCAAGTGACATTACACCAGTGGTAATATTTTCTAGCACAAGTTCTACAAAACGTATTTGGCTTTGCAGAGTCTGATGGCTTTCCTGCAGATTTTTTGTTGTTTTATTCAGTGCAACCTGATGTTCAAGCAGGTCACGGCTCATTGAATTAAAGGACTGCATGAGGAGGGCAAAGTCTTTATCCAGAGGACCACGAAGTTCCACCTGGAAACCTAATTCTCCTTCTGATACACGTTGAGTGGCAAGAGCCAGATCTTCAATGGGCTGTACAAAACCTCGTGCCAGATAAAAGGCTAACCAGGTGGCAACAAAAATAATGAAGAGAGTCATCAACAGAAAAATAATTAAAAAATATCCACGCACCAAACCCTCAGATTCTGTCAAAAATTGGGTGTTTTGATCTTGTGCGATGATCTGGTTGATTGCCCCTGAAATATGAGGCGTGGCAGGGAAAAAGACTTCTAAATAATATTGTTTATCTTCAATCTTGACAGGCCGGATGTGACGGTAAAGGAGTTGTTCATCCAGCTCTTCTGTGAACCAGGACTGTGCTTTGGATTTTATTTGATACCAGTCTTTAAAGGAAGGACTGGTCCAGTAGACTTGTGAAATCGGGTTTTGTAACCATTGCTGCAGTAACTCCTGGTCTTCAGAATAAAGTGTCACATCCGCTGCTATTTTATTTAATTGCGTCACTTTGCTGAATTCTCCCACTTTTTTTCTCAAATGGCTTTCCCAGATCATATTCTGGAGTTCCATAGTTTTGCGTAGATTATTATGGTAAGCTTCGGAAACGTTTTGCGCGCTGTGGATCATTGACTCCTGTTGACCTTTGAGCCATGATTCAAGATTTGTGGCAATGAAGAAACTTGCAAAGAGGTGAAAGCCCATTGCTGGTAAAGAAAGTACGATAAAGGAAGTGATGAGTTTTGTTTTGAGATTGACGCCCAGAACGTGTCGCCGCCTTTCATATGAGAGTTTGAGGAGGTTGCGAGCAATCAGATAGAAAACGATTGCGAGCAGGACGATATTGACGTTGATAGCGATAAAAACCATCAACTGCGAGCCGGTTTGCTCTAAAACGGAAAAGCCTTGACGCATGCTGAACATGACCAGCACAATCAGCAACAGCAAAAGTACGACTACCACGAGCATCCTGTTACGGAAATTAGGATCAGTGTCGATTAACTCTTTGTAGTTTTTCCGTAATTTCTGGAAACGCGATGGCATTTGGCGGTAGGTCTCAGGAGAGAGGTTTCATAAACTGAGTTCAGGAATTCTAGACTTCTGTACCAGTTCTGTGATTCCTTGTTTATTGTGCCTGAATTGATTTGTAATAATCTTCTTTGTTTTTCTTCTGTTCAGTTTCAACTGTATATTCTTCACTGTGCTTTACCAGCAACTGATTCGCTTCAAAGCGCAGACCTTTCATTTTTCCTTCAACAACAACACCTTGACCTTCACGGAACAAATCCGGTTTGACTCCGTCATATAACACAGGGATGAACTCATTTCCGTCTTCAGTAATGTTGAAAGAAAGCTGAATGGCTTTTGCGTTCCATTCAACACTACCTTTTTGCACGAGTGCTCCGATACGGATTGTCTTGTCTTCAAACTTGCTTGGACTGGCCAGTACTTCTTGGGGAGTATAGAAGAAAACGGTCATTTCCTGCAAACCCTGCACGGACAAGGCTATTATTACTGCAAGGATTACTGCTCCGCCGATTACAAATTTAGTTCTTGTTTTCATATATTATTCCCGTTCTGAGTAGCTGCAGGTGTTCCGGAGAATCTTTCTTCAAGTCCGGCAACTGCATGGCTGATTGTTTTTAAACGACGTTTAGTCAAAATAATGTAAACAACAAAAGTAATCAGCCAAATTCCGTAAGCAGCAATTACGTATTCTAATCCGATAAGCATTTAAACCTGTGTTTCAGCAAGAAGTTGGTTGAGTCTGTCCGTACGTTTTTCAGTTTGGTAACGCAGGAGCAGCAAATAAAGATAGAATGCCAGCATCACTAAAGTTGAAGCCAGGAGGGGGTAAAGCAGTTCCGGCGGCATCGACGGCTTTGCTTCTCCGGAATCGACTTTAAAAAGAGTTGACGGTTGATGCAAAGTCCTCCACCACTCAACTGATTTGTGAATGATGGGAATATCAAGGAAACCGATAATACCTAAAACAGAAGCCAGTCGCGCTTCTTTATCTCTGTCATTGACAGACATCCTTAGCAGGAAATAACCCATGAAGATTAGAAACAACAACAGCGTTGTTGTCAGCCGTGCGTCCCAAACCCAGTAGGTTCCCCAAGTCGGTTTCCCCCAGATGGCCCCAGTTATCAATACAAGCACGCAAAAAACCAGTCCGACTTCCGCAGAGGCTTTTGCGATTTGATCAAACATTAATTCACGTTTCCAAAGGTAGGCGATGCTGTAGACGAAGACAACAAAAAACGCCAAGTATGTGGTAATCACTGAAGGCACATGAAGGTACATTATTTTTTGCGGAAACCCCTGACTGGTTTCTATGGGCAGTTTCAAAAAAACCCAAAGCCCGCAACTGAGCAGACCTAAAATTGAACCCCATTCCAGATAGAGAATTATTTTTTTCATGCTACCCATCCAGTTTTTCCTTTAATAAGCTGTTGATTACAGCAGGGTTGCCTTTTCCACGTGTTTGTTTCATCATCTGACCTACAAAGAAACCAATCACTTTCGTTTTTCCTGTACGATATTGTTCAACCTGCTGCGGATTTGCTGCAAGCAGTTCGTCAGCAATCCGACCCAGTTCTCCTGCATCTGATACCTGCTTCAACCCTTTTTCCTCAATTATCTGAGCAGGATTTTTTGCTGAAATCAACATTTCTTCAAAAATTGTTTTTGCAATTTTATGACTGATTTCACCGCTTTCAATGAATTTAGTCAAATCCGCGAGATGTTCCGGAGAGAGCTTTATTTCATCAAGCGATTTTCCGGAATCATTCATTACACGTGTCAACTCTCCAATCACCCAGTTACAGGCGATTTTGGGTGAAGCTCCGTAGCTGAGTATTTTCTCAAAATATGCTGAAATTTCTTTACCAGCAGAAAGCACTTCCGCATCATAAGCGCTTAATCTGTGTTCTTCAATAAATCGCTGCTGTTTTGCCTCAGGTAGTTCAGGAAGATTTTCACGAAAGGCTTCAACCATTTCCTGAGACAGCCGCACCAGCGGCAAATCCGGATCCGGGAAGTAGCGATACTCATCTGCTTCTTCTTTGGAACGCATGCTGAAAGTGACTTTACGGTCGGTGTCCCAGAGTCTTGTTTCCTGAGTTATCGTTTTTCCATCTAAAATTTCCTCACGCTGACGCTGCATTTCATAAGTAATTGCTTGCTTGACGAAACGGAATGAATTCAGATTTTTGGTTTCTGTTCGAGTACCAAATTCCTTTTGTCCGAGTGGTCGCAGGGATACATTTGCGTCACAACGTAAATGTCCTTTTTCCATGTCACCGTCTGAAACACCGATTGTGGTGGCAATTGCATGGATTTTTTCCATGTAGACTTTTGCCTCTTCTGCAGAACGCACGTCAGGTTCACTCACAATTTCCAGTAAAGGTACTCCTGCACGGTTCAAGTCGACTAAACTATCAGTGCTGCCTTCTGCATGAACCAGTTTGCCCGCATCCTCTTCCATGTGTATTCGTGTGATGCCGATCCTGCTTTTCCCCCTGGATTCAGTTTCAATATCCAGCCAGCCGTTTTCGCAAATCGGTCTGTCAAATTGTGATATCTGATATGCTTTTGGAAGGTCAGGATAGAAATAATTCTTACGTGCGAATTGGGATTCCAGACGGATCTCACAATTTAATGCAATTCCAAGTTGAACAGCAAATTCAGGAACTTTACAATTCAAAACAGGTAAGGCTCCAGGCAGTCCCAGACAAACCGGACAAGTATTTGCGTTCGGCGGTTTACCGAATTCTGTCGAGCAACTGCAAAAAATTTTGGAAGCGGTTGCCAACTGGAGATGAATCTCTAAACCGATTACAGGTTCAAATTCCATAAATGATTAAAGATTAAATTAAAACTGAGCCTTTATTTTGTTTTGAGAGCAGCAAATTCCGGAGTTCCTCTTCACTGAATAAATCGGTAAAACCTTTACCGGGAAAACGTAATGCCCACTCATAAACATTGGACAGCATTTGCTCATTGTCAAAAAGCGAGGGTTCCTTGAGAACCAGATCTAACTCAGAGTTGATCTTTTTTGACAACTTTCCGTAAAAGCGTTCCAGAATCGCGGAAGTTCCGCCGCCTTTGTTCCACGCGTCCTGGTACCATGACATAGCGTTCAGTGAAACAGTACGGGTACGAGGATATCCGGAACACATCAGGTTCCACGGGTCACCCCTTTCCTGGTCACCTGCCGCACGGAAATCAGAGCGCAAAATTACTGCCGGAATATCGAGCGCTTTGGCAAACAAAAATTCGATAACTGTTCCTGAATCAAGCTCAGTTCCATCAAAATTAAGCAGGATCAAATCTGCTTTAATAACCTCACTTAAATCGTTGTTGCGGATATCAATGGAGCGGTTTGTACTTTGCTCCAGATGCTGTGGTACCACGCAACGGTAACGTCCGGAAGACTCTTTTTCGATAGCCTCTGACAAAAGCAGGTTACCGATTAAATCTTTATGATTAAATAAATCACCCGCAAAATAGATGGAATATGTATCAGTCATAAATTATTTATTATGGTTGATGGTTTTCCTAGCAAGCAGGAAATCTTAATGATATGCATGTTTAGCAAATGTAAGATTTACCGTTTTGCTCGAAATAACAAGATTTCGGTTTTTTTACTGGTTTAGCATGGTTGAACTATCAGCAGAAAACCTCAGTTTATTTTCGAAGTATTTTGCAGCAATTCCGGAATTTCCAGCCAGTTTGAAAAAGGGGTTGCAAAGCGGTCCATCCCTTTGGTGTAAAGGTGCCAGTCAGGATATAGAACATGAATACCCGCATTATAAAAGGCTTTTATAAGTTCTGGACGGTCCTCAAACATTACATCCGGTTGGACTTCCTCGACAATAATCTGCTCTTTATGTAAATCTCCCACACATTGCAGAGAAGCGTAATTTAGCTCTTTTAAGTTGTCAGTACGTTTTTGTGTTTGCTCAGGTTCAAGAGCAGTTACGAGATGCAGTTCATGCTGAGAGGCCAGTTTATTGAGAATTTTCAATGAATCATCAAAATAATTTAGTTTTCGCAGATCATCACCTCCATGGAACTGAACGCGCATCTCAGTGTCATCGGGGAAATTTCGGATGACTCCATAAATTTCCGGATCATGGGTGTAAGGGATTTTTTCTCTTTGCGTGAAATCGATAAATCCTTGAATATAATTCAGTATTACTCCATCCACATCAGAACAAATTTTCATAATAGCTAATGACTCAATTAAATAATTTTTTGGATCCCTTTATTCTGACAGGAAAAGTGCTTCAGATCAAGATTCATCGTCCTCTTCCAGCACAATCGAGACGGAATTGATGCAATAACGCAAACCTGTCGGTGTGGGACCATCTTCAAAAACATGTCCTAAATGTGAGTCACAATGCCGGCATAGTACTTCTGTCCTTTGTCTTGAAAGGCTCAGGTCTTCCTGCTTTCTTATATTTTCATCACCAAGTGATTCAGAAAAACTAGGCCATCCGCAACTTGAATCAAATTTGGTTTCTGACAGAAACAAGTCATTCCCACAACACAAACACTTGTATGTGCCTTTTGTTTTAGTATCAAGATACTTTCCGCTGAAAGGCAGTTCGGTTCCTTTTTTTCTGCAGATCTCAAATTGTTCCTCTGTCAGTACTTCTTTCCACTCCTGCTCGCTGAGATTTTTTTTGTCTGTCATTTTTTCCTTTGCAGTTACTTTCGGTAAAGCCATTAGCGGCTTGAAAAATTAATTTATTTTGCGTCTAAGCACAATGCTCATTGTTTGAGCTGTAAAATGCTAAATGTAAAATGTAAAAAATAGCATGATACTTGTGATAAAATCAATAATAATACAAGAATGATTGCGCTACATGCTTAAGTGTTTAGAGTTTGAATGCTCGTGCAGTGGATACAATTCGATACATTGCAGAAATGATTTCTGCTTTTTTGTGCGCTAAACTGGATTTCTTTTGAACGAAAGTATACCTACTCTTAATAGTTGTTTCTCCAATCACAATTAAGGTTGCAATTGAATAATATAAAAAAAATACTGACACTTTTACCTCTGTTTTTCTGCATTGTGGTAGGTACTTTACAAGCTCAGCAAAAATCTTCATCTACTGAGGAAACGGATCAGTTGCTTAAACTTGTTAACTTAAGAACCGTTGACGGTAGAGAAATGGCTGAAATTTCTCTTAAGCTGGTTTTGCAATTGGCACTTGAACGCAGTATTTTATTGCAGGCATCAAAACTTGGAAATGCTGCGGCACAACGTGCTGTTGTGGCTGCACAGGAAAGGAATACTCCGAGTGTGAGTACCAGTATTGGTTACGCTAAATCAACGTCTATGTCCGCTTCTTCAAGTTGTTCACCTTCAGAACTATGCGGGAGCAACACAAGCAGTACGACATTATCTTCTGCTTACAGCCTGAAAACTGACAGTGGCCTCACATACGGCCTCACGTATTCCGAAAAAAGCAGTAAATCTACAACCCTTTCTCTTTTGGAAATGGGGGGAGATGTCACTTCCGGAACTACAGGGGATCCACTGACTAGTGCAAGTTTAACCAGCTCAGTTTCTATTCCGTTTTTTCAGGACTGGGGCTCTGATTATAACGAGATACCTGTAAGGTTGGCGGAAATCGGTGTGACAACTGGCCAGCTGAATTCAAAGCAGACAGAATTGTCACTGCTGAAACAGGTGGCTTCTACTTATTGGGATTTAGTCGGAATTTTGGAAACAATTGAGGTTAAAAAGAAAGCAGTTGATCTTTCGGAAAAACTTTTACGTGACAATCAGGCACGTCTGGAAGCTGGAATCTTGAGCTCAACAGAGGTTAGAGTAACTGAAACTCAATTGATGCGTAACCGTCAGAGTTTGCTCTCGTCTCGTTTGGATGCTCTGCGTATTGAAGATGAGGTTCGTGCCGCGCTTAATTTAAGAAACCTCCCCGTAGGACTGTATCCAGTGGATAGACCTGCAACACAAGCTGCTGTGACAGAAAATGCAGCAGACTTGTTGGACAAAATCTACGCGAATGACACGCAGATTGGTATAGAACAGGCTTCTTTGGAACAAAATCGTTACCAGCTGGAGCAGGAACTGAACAAACAAAAAACAAATCTTGATCTGAGTCTGTCCTATGTTTTAAATGGCTACAGCAATAGTTCATTTGGCGGAACTGCCGATTTTAGCAAAAGCGATCTCCATGGAATGAACGTTACTTTAACCTGGAAAGTTCCACTTGGAGATCAAGTTACTATAGAAAATATCCAGCGAAAACGACTGGAACAGCAGCAATTAAGCCTGCAAATTGAAGATCGTAAATCTCAACTGGACGTTAGTTTTCAATCCCTATTGCGCTCTTTGAGTTTAATCAAAAAGGAAAAACTGACTGCAACTGCAGTGAGCAAACTTTCAAAGGATCAGCTACGCAATGAAATTGAACGTTTCAAAATTGGTAAAAGCACGAGCTACCGTATTTCTCAATATCAACAGGATGTCGTGGAAGCAGAACAGCAGGAAATACTGATCCGGATTCGGCAAGAAAATATCCGGGTTGAACTCCTGACTTTAACAGGAGAATTTTATGAAAAATATGAGCTGAATCAGCAGTGAAGTCATTTTTTAATTCATGGATCCAGTCTTGTGCTTACAGAAAAGAACTTTATAAAAAACTGTGTTCGTTTGTACATACGGATTTTAATCTAAAACTTAATTCAGGAGATAACGTGTTTAATCAAATAAAATATTGTAAAATCTTTTTTGGCATAATCATTTTTTTGCCGTTTAACCTAATGGCTTCAACCGATTTTTTCAAAACACCAATTTCTTTATCAGGAATAATTGAGCCTGCAGAAACCCTGAAAGTCCAATCCAGTGCCGGGGGAAGAATAATAGTGCTTAATGTGAAGGAAAATCAGCGTGTCTCTAAGGGACAGTTGCTTTTATCTCTTAAAAATGACTCTCAGAAACGAAAACTTGAATTAAGCCGTTTGCAACTCAAGATCAACGAGAATAATGTTCAAGATTTGGAAACAAATTTGAGGGATATACAGCGTAGATTAACTGAGGAACAAACTTTGTTCGAGCAAGGATCTTCGACTCGTTCCCAGTATGATTCTTTGCAGTTACAGTACAGAAGGGGTGAGATATCTCTAAAAAATACAAAATTAACGCTTGAACGCTCCAATCAAGAGCTAGCAATGAGTATGGAAGCTTTGGATGACACTCAACTCTTTGCAAAAATTGGAGGGATTATCGTTGCAAAGTCTGTCGAAGAAGGAGAGATTATAAGTCCTGGAGCAGTTCTTTTTCAAATCATAGACATAAATCAGGTAGAAATACCGATTTTAGTTGAAGAAGAGGATTTACCCATGATTAGAGAAGGGCAGTCTGTTGTTTTTACAACACCAAGTTATCGAAACGAAGAATTCTCTGGAAAAATCGAACGTATCTCCTGGACATCAGATCCAGAAACAGGACTTTTCCCTCTGTATGTAAAAGCCACTAATCCTGGACTCAAGTTAAGGTCAGGTATGAGTACAAAAGTATATTTACTGAAGCAAAAATAATATCGCCACATTTTATCCGGCTAACTGTTGCCGGATAATTGAGGTCAGAGCATGAATCCATTCAGGATGGTCGTTTAGTGATGGGATCAGCTTCAGCTCTTCTCCTCCATGTTTACGGAAATGTTCCGCCGCCCGGATTCCGATTTCCTCCAGTGTTTCCAAACAGTCTGAGACAAATGCAGGACAAAAAACCACAATTTTCTTAACTCCATTTTCCGCAAGTCTGGCGAGGTGCATTTCTGTGTCTGGTTTGATCCACTCCTCTCGTCCAAATCTGGACTGAAAACTCACAGACCACTCATCGGCAGATAGATTGTATCGTTCAGCGATTAATTTTGCAGTATGAAAACACTGCGCACTGTAGCAGTTACGGTTCTCATTTACCAATTCGAGACAGCAATCATGATTATTTTTGCACCAGTTTCCGCTGAGGTCACTTTTCTCTAAGTGTCTTATTGGCAGGCTATGAAAACTAAACAGCACATGATCCGGTTTTTTTTCTAGAAAAGGTAATCCAATTCTTGCCCACGCCCCTATAAAACGTGAATCTGAATAAAAAGGTGGAATGAACTTCAGTTGTGGCATATTCCAGTCATGCAAAACTTCTTTATAAAGATCTTCAACTGCAGAACCATAAGTACTTGACGAATACTGAGGATACATCGGTAAAACGATAATCCTGTCACATTCTTCTTTGCGAAGACGATCCACAGCACTTTTTATAGTAGGCTTTCCGCATTGCATACCGATCTCTACAGAAATATTATCTTCAGAAAACTGCAGTGCGAGGGCATTTTTTAATTTCTGACTATAGACTAACAAGGGAGAACCTTCCTCCAACCAGATTTCCTGGTAAGCTTTTGCAGACTTCTTTGGTCGAAAAGGAAGTACAATCAGATTAAGCAATAGCCAGCGCCACACTGGGTTAATATCCAAAACTCTGTCGCAGGAAAGCAAGCTTCTTAAATAAGCACGTACCTCTCGTGTCCTCGGAGCATCCGGTGTACCGAGATTGATCAGTAAAATTCCAGTCCTTGGCTTGATAACTGTTGCTTGCTGTTTGCTATTTTGTAAATTGTTATTCATAAATTATGTTTTCCTTTTTAAAATTTTAGCAAAAAATGCAAATCCGTCACATTAGCATCTGACAGATCCGATCAAGGATCAGCCTGATTTTAAGTGGTGTAAAAAGCATTCTCTTCAATATAGCCTTTTGTCAAATCACAACCCCAAACTGTTTCAGAAAAATTTCCGCTACCAACTACAACTTCTATAAAGATTTCCTGATTTTGGAGAAGTGCTGAAATCGCCTCCAAATCAACTTCACCTGCATCGAGGCTTTCTGCATTAACAGTTAAAATCTGAGTGCCTTTTTTAAAATGAATCGACAAATCTGCTAAAGGTACAGGATATTCAAAGACCTTTCCGACCGCCATCACAAAACGACCCCAGTTAGGATCCGCGCCATGAATTGCGGTTTTGACCAGTGGGGAGTTGATAATTGACTTGGCAATCTGCAAAGCCATTGGCTGAGATTTTGCGCCTGAAACTGTGAGCTCAATCAGTTTAGTAGCACCTTCTCCGTCACGGGCAATTTCTTTGGCTAACTGCATCGCACTTTTTGTGAAAGCAGCTTCAAATTCTTCAGTGTCAACTCGTCCTGCAAGTCCATTGGCTAGGATGACAACAGTGTCGCTTGTTGAAGTATCTGAATCAATTGAAATACGGTTGAAGGATTTGTTGACAACTCGGTAGAGTATAGCCCTCAGTTCTTCAGAACTCAACTTAGCATCGGTCACAAAATAACTGAGCATTGTTGCCATGTTTGGTTCTATCATGCCGGCACCTTTTGCAACTCCGAGGATGGTTGCATTTCCAACTCTGCAGGAACTCCATTTTGGGTGTGTGTCTGTCGTCATGATTGCACGTGCAAACTTTTCAATATGTTCTGTGGATGAGCCAAGTTGTTCAGTAATTGATTTACAGCCTTCATGAATTGTTTTGATAGGCAACCGTTGACCAATCACACCTGTTGAAGAGGGCAGAACCAGTTCCGGAGCAATTTCTAGTGCTTCTCCGGTCCAAAGGCACATGTTTTTTGCATCCTCAATTCCAGTCTTACCAGTGGCGACATTCGCTATTTTTGAATTAACTACAATTGCTTGCAGACGTCCATTCTCTATATTTTCTCTGCCTACAATTACAGGCGCGCCCGGAAGATTGTTAAGTGTAAAAACACCTGCTGCGGAACATTCACACTCTGATGCAATTACTCCAAAATCTAATGATTCGTCCTTAATTCCAAGATTTATTCCCAGCCATGAAAATCCGCAAACACTTCTTAATGGAGGATAGTCCATTGCCATATTAAACTCCTTGTGTATAATTAATGTGATCGGCAGTCTCTAGTTTACTTTCAGAACTGTCAACCGTCAACTGTTATGCGAAAACCTTATTATCCTGTTTAAAGTGGCTGTCAGCATTCCCGAAGAGTTACGTGCCTTTGGAATTACTTCCAAAGAGTTTTCAGAAAAAAAGAACGGACTTACTAAATCCGCTGAGACGGAAATTAATGATAATGATGTCATTTGGGGGCTTTTTCAAGATTTAACAAAAAAAGCTCTCAGCTATGAAATGTTGCAGATGCTCTATTGGAACATGGCAGTATTTAAGGATAAACTGGGTCAGAATTCTTTTGAATACCAACAAAAATCACATAAATCCCGTTTACTGGATCTGGAGCAAAAAGGGAAAACGAAAGTTAAAATAAATGCCACTGGCTGTTCTGCTTCCTGCAGAAAATTGCATAACCTCGTCCTCCCTCTTGAAAAAGCTTTACACAATTTACCTGTACCAAATCCAAAGTGTGAAGCAACTTTATATTCTGAAAATACCTGGTGTACGTCCATTTATCTCGTTGCTAAGGAGAGTGAAAAGGAATCACCAAAGTTACCACCTGCAGTTGAGAACGTGCCGGAAATTCCACACTTAGCTAAAAACAGCAAAAATAATGCAAGTGATTCTGCGGACAAATCAGCAGAATCACTTTCTGAACAAGCTAAAGAAAATATGATGGCTTGGGTTTTACCGTTATTAACATTGTCCCTGGGCCTCGGGTTGCTCTTTTTTTCACCCTTGGCAGGAGGGTTGCTGATTGCGTGGAGTATTCCTTTTTTTCCTCCGCTGATGCTGCGTTTGCGTCGTTCTTTACCATTTTTAAAACATCGCTGGGAACGTTGGGGTCTGCTCGGAATTGGGTTTCTGTTGGCACTTCTGTTGTTATTACTGACCCAGTTGGCTGACCGGAAAATTAATACTTCCAGCAGTAAAAGCACAATTCCGCCTTACGAGGTTTTGTTGATTGAGGATCAGAGCAGTTCTACACGATCACGTTTACGGGTCAGCATTGTTGCTCCGGAAGCGTTGACTGCCCGCGATCGTGCCCGTGTGGCGATGAATGCTGCCAAACAAATACAAGCCAGCCATGTTTCGGATGATCCGGACAATCCGCAATATGAGTATATTTCTGTAGTTTTAGAAGCAAGTACAAAAACCACCGGTCAGGGATATGCGCTCGCAGAAGCGCAATATGCGCCGGATGGTCGTGGACGGCAGGGTATCATGAGTGAAGATCCTGCTAATCAATGGAAATGGAATGTGAGTTCATCAACAGCTCGTGTCAATCCTGATGACACAAACTCCCTGCAAAATGTAAAAGGGACACTAGAGACATTTTTGAAGCAATAAAGGAAATGCCAATTTACAACTACCAGGCCTTTGATGGAGAAGGCACTTTACACAAAGGCACCAAAGATGCGGCTACGGAGTCTGAGGTACGTCAATTTTTACGCAGCAAAGATCTTTTTCCAAAAGAAATCAGGACCAGTCGTTTTACACGTGTAAAACTTCCCGGAGGTGAAAAAGCTTCTAAAATAAAACTGCCGGAATTTTCTTTTCAAAAAGGTGTTTCCGGAAAAGCGCTCACACAATTCACAAGACAGTTAGAAGTTTTGCTGGACGCGACTATTCCTTATGACAAAGCTTTTCAACTGATTATTCCACAGACTGAGGATTCAGGATTTCAAAGTATTCTTTCGGATTTACGTGGACGAGTGGTGGAAGGGGGATCACTTGCTGGAGCAATGGGAAGGTACCCCCATGTTTTTCCGACTATGTACGTCAGTATGGTACGTTCAGGAGAAAATGCAGGAAATCTCGGTTTAATCATGAGGCGACTGGCGGACTATTATGAAGCGCAGGAACGTATGCTTTCCAAACTAAAGGGTGCGCTTATTTATCCTGCGTTCATGATGGTATTTGGATTGGCAGTTGTTATTTTTATGGTCACGACGATTGTACCGAAAATCACCCGTATTTTTGAAAGTCAGGAAGAGGCACTGCCTCTGCCTACCAGGATTTTGATGGGAGTCAGCGATTTTGTGGTGGATCACTGGTTTCTGCTGTTACTGCTAATTTCCGGAATTGTAGTCGGAATCAGCTCATTTTTACGGAGCAAACGTGGGCGGGAATGGAAAGATATGATTGAGTTAAAATTACCACTGCTGAGTCGTTTACGGATTAAAGTCATGGTTGCCCGTTACTGTCAGACATTAGGTACTTTGCTTAAAAGCGGAGTTGATTTAAAAACTGCTCTCGAAATTTCAAAACACGTTGTGGGAAATAAAATATTTATCAGCAAGTTGGATCAACTGATTATTGATGTTAACAACAAAGGTGTTCCTCTTTCTGCTGCTATGGCACGCATTGATTATTTTCCGGAATATGTGCGTCACGTCGTTTCAATCGGCGAAGAAGCAGCACGTGTGGATGAACTGCTGGAAAAAGTTGCAGACCGGATGCAGGAAGAAGTAAGCACCCTGCTCGAGGGTCTGACCACACTTCTGCAACCTGCCTTGATTATGGTTCTCGGCGGAGCAGTAGGATTCATCGCGCTCGCAGTGCTCTTGCCTATGCTTAACATGAGTCAGATTCTGCAATAGAAATTAAAAACAACTAGAAGTATGATATAATATGCATATTTTTTAGATCCTTGTTCTTTATCTGTGTTATTTTGTTACTCATTTGTTCAATACAATAAGTGGTTCTGCCTAGATGCTTCCTCAAATAGCGCCACAAGTTATATGTCCTACACTAATCTTCCACTTCCCTTTAAAACGAACTAAGTTCTGATCTCTATTGTGTTCTCCTAAACTATCAAAAGGAGACCCAGTGAAACACCTACTCATCAATATCATTTCAATCCTTCTGCTTTCTTCTCCTATGATTGGTGATACAAAAGTGGAATATACTTTATACAGATGAGAAACTTCTTTTTGTGTGGTTTTGGATGGGTTGGGGAATTAACACACTAACCCAAAACATGAAGATGATTAAAAAAATCTCTTACTTTATCAGGCACTCTAAATCTAAGCTAACATACTTTGTGTCTTAATATAAAGGATATTTATTCACATCTATATGTCCCATCAATTTAGCATCTAGATTGTTACAAAATGTTACCGACTGTTACGCTTTAGAGATGATCTTTCTCTTATTTTCAAGTTAGAATCATAGAAAATTTTTATTTTTAGATACTTAAAATATAGATACTTTTTTAAAAAAACAAAAATCATGAATAAAACTTTTTTAATAATATTAACTTTTTCTTTTTTTCTAGTTTCATGTTCCCAGTTTGGAGAAAATCCTAGTGGAGATCATCTCGAAAAAATAAAAATTTCACCTAATTATGATATTGAAAAAGAAATATTCAAAAATCGAAGAGAGAATATTATTATTCAGATGAACGAAAAAGTATCATTTTGGAATATGACCAAAGCTTTTTTGTTTAATTCAGCAGAAACTGTTCCAGAAAATAGGTTACCAGAAGTTAAGCCACCCAATATAGAAGAATTCATGCAGTCCACTGAAGGCATCAAATTCATTTGGTTTGGACATTCGACTTTGTTAGTAAATATAAATAATATTATAGTTCTGATAGATCCTGTTTTTTCTAATGCAGCCTCTCCTGTGAGCTTTATTGTAGAGCGTTTCCAACCACCGGTTCTTGAACTCAAGGACCTTCCTAGAATAGATTACATCTTAATTTCCCATGATCATTATGACCACTTGGATATGGAGACTGTGACTTACTTCAAGGAAAAAGATGTAAAATTTATTGCTCCTTTAGGAGTAACTTCTCATTTGAAAAGCTGGGGGATACATGAATCAAAACTATTTGAAAAAGATTGGTGGGGCAAATTAGAATTTGAGGGCATAAATTTTATTTGTACTCCGGCACAACATTTTTCTGGCAGATTAGGAACCATTAAGGCTGATAAAACTCTTTGGGCTTCATGGGTAGTTAAAACTGAATCTAACAGTTTTTACTTCAATGGTGATTCCGGATACGATATTCATTACAAAAAAATTGGAGACAAATATGGGCCATTTGATTTAGCTTTTATTGATAGTGGTCAATACAATGAAAGATGGCGTGAAGTTCATAATATGCCTGAAGAAGCAGTGCAGGCTGTTCATGATCTAAAGGGAAAAGCTATGGTTCCAATTCATTGGGGAATGTTCAGTCTGGCTTTACATGATTGGTTTGAGCCAGTTGAAGAAAGTGAAAAATATGCAAAAAAATATGGCATAAAACTAATAACTCCAAAACTTGGTCAATTAGTATCAACGGAAAGTCAAAATGTATTTGAAAAATGGTGGAAGGTCTTAATTAATAAATAAACTAGTTAGATGGTAGAACAAAATTTATTTACATACGAAAGCAACCTATCCTCTCCTTTCAGTAATTCCCATTTAATTCTCAAAGTCAGACGACTATTCACCCCAACCTGAAGCGTACTCTTGTGACCATTTCAGAGCTAACTAGCTGAGGCGTACCGCATTTCATTGACCCCACACAATCCGCAGGGCCCTGTCAGAATAGCTGCCTCTTTGGAGTTCGGATTTAGCTAACCCAGCTATATAATCTGTGAAACGGTCCATTCAGTTGCTCCTTGGCGAGATGATGTTGTCACTGAAGGATTTTCTGTTGAAAAGGAAGGTCGGTTTGTTAGGCCTAATCAGAAGCCGGGTTTGGGAATTGAAAAAAACGAGGATGAAATCAAAAAATATCCATTCTTGCCAGAACTACCACAGCGTGTTTTCTATAAAGATGGGAGCATAGGAGATTGGTGATCCACTTCAAAAAAACCATTTATTGGTTTATTTCCTATTATGTACTTATCAGAGTACTAGTAAAACTTAGATTGAAGAAGATTATTTCAACAATAAAAGTTTGACCTGTTCCGGTTAATATCGAAAAGTAAACTGCCTTAAAAGTAAAACAGGTTTACAGCAAACTCATCAAATCATTCCAAGTTACAAAAACCATTAAAGAAATCAGCACAGAAAAACCAATCATCTGAGTACGTTCCCGCATAGCAATGCTCAAAGGCGCACCTTTTAATTTTTCCAAAAGGAGCATAAAAATGTGACCTCCATCCAGGGCCGGAATCGGCAGCAGATTGAAAATTCCAAGTTGCAGACTAATGAACGACATCAGGAAAAACAGGTCAGCGATACCGCTCCGTACTGCTTCTCCAACCACCATACCAATTTTTATCGGCCCTCCAAGATCGTCCATTGAGCCTTCACCTTGAAATATTTGTCCGAGAAAACCGAAAGTTGCTTTTGTTAAAAACCACAATCGTGCACCGCCCAAAACAACGGATTCACTGAAGGAGTGCGAGCGGGAAATTTTTTGCATGCTCATGCCTAACAGCCATCTTTGTGATTTTGTCTCCAAATAAGGGGTTATTTCAACGAACTGTACTTCTCCGTTTCTTTCCAGTTCAACCGTGAGTTTTGTTGCAGAACTTCCAGTATTTTCACCACTTTCAGTCATGAATTTCTGAACTGCAGGTGATATATCAATCCAGTCCTGAACAGACAACCCATTGATGGCTTTTACTTTGTCTCCAGTTTTAATACCGGATTTTTCTGCCGGAGAGTCTCCGGTAAATCCTCCAACTATTGGAGCAAGTAATGGTGACCAGCCCATATTTCTGCCACGGCGCATTTCAATTCCAGAACTCTCCATTATCATAGAATTTCCGGCTCGTTCAACTTCCAGGCTCAGATTTTCTGCAGGTGAAATTTGCCCAAGTACGTTGTGAAGTTCTTCCCAGTTTTTAACTTTGCTGCCGTTCACCGCGATTACTTCATCGTTTGCCCGAACTCCCATTTGATACGCGTAACTGTCCTGTTGAACATTTTGGATGTAAGGTGCATCATTTAAATAAGCTGGAATATCCATACCTATCCAAAAAACCAAAGGCATAAAAATTAAGGCAAACAAGAGATTCATTGCTGGACCCGCGGCAAGAATGTAAAGGCGCTGAAAAAGGGATTTTGCCGCATAATTTGCTGGGTCCTCCGGATCTTCGTCTGTTACGTTCTGCCCATACAATTTAACGTAACCTCCAACAGGCAGCCAGGAAATTCTGTATTCAGTCTCTCCAACTTGTTTTGCCAGAGCAGTCGGTGGAAAACCGATTGAGAACGCTTCTACACGTACGCCGACATGACGTGCCGCAAGATAATGTCCAAGTTCATGAATGAAAATCAGTACTCCGAGAACTGCTAAAAAAGATAAAATAGTTGTCAGCATAAGGCGTTGTTTAATAAAATATCAGGTTTAGTTAAATTGATATCCGGCACGTTCGAGTGCAGAAATTGCGGCTGTTAAGCCTTGTTTTTTGATTAAAATGTAATCTGTGTCAAATGTCGAAATTGCAAAAACACTGAGTTTTTGCTTTGCCAGAACATCCGTAATTCCTGCGAGAATTCCGGTCAGCTCGAAATCTAGTGGACCTGCTACTTTCAAGCACTTCCAATCCGGGTTGCTCTTTTCACTTTTTACTGCAAGATGTTCCGGACAAACCAGCGATAATTCTTCAGTTGTTTTGTTCAAACTGTAAAAATCACATTCACTAACTGCTTCCGGCAAAGAAGCATCTGGAGCAAGCCTGTGAATGCTGAAAGTTTCTTCCAGTACAGACAGTACTAATTTAGACGTCTCCATATATTTGTTTTTCCTGATTCAGCTAGTGAACGTGTTTCAGCACTTTGCCGGCTTGTTCACGTCCCCACTGATCTGCCTGCAAGGCATCTTCGAGTGTCTTAATCTTCAGCAGGAAATCCGGAATATCAGCTAAACTGTCCTGTGCCGTTTGTTGCAGAGTTTCGTCAAGATCTTGCATCACGGAAGCTAAAATTTTGGCGATGTCAACAAAACGGATTTCCTCATTTAAAAAAGCAGCAACCACTTTTTCATTTGCACCGTTCAAAACTGCAGGTGCGCCTCCTCCTTGTTTAGCTGCTTTGAGGGAAAGCGGCAGGCATGGAAAACGTTGCTCATCAATGGCCTCAAAGTGCAACGCATTCAGCGAAACCGGATCTAAACGTGGAATTTTCAAAGGCAGTCTTTCAGGCCAGCCCAGACAGTAAGCGATCGGAACCCTCATGTCCGGAAGTCCCATTTGCGCCAAAAAAGAACCGTCAATAAATTCTACCATCGAATGAATGATACTTTCACGTTGCATCAACACATCGATCTTATCAACCGGCGTATTAAACAGCCAGTGTGCTTCGATTATTTCCAGACCTTTGTTCATCATGGTTGCTGAGTCAATGGTGATTTTTCGACCCATTTCCCAGTTAGGGTGATTCAACGCTTCAGCGAGAGTTATCTTTTCAAACTCATCCAGAGGAAGATCACGGAATGGGCCTCCAGATGCAGTCAGGATCAGCCTTGCGATACGTTCCGGAGGCTCATCATGCAGAGCTTGGAAAATCGCGTTATGCTCACTATCGGTCGGCAGCAACTTTGCGCCTGTTTTTTTGGCGGTCTGGATGAAGAGTTCTCCAGCCATCACTAAGGGTTCTTTATTGGCAACAGCGACTATTTTTCCTGCTTCAACAGCAGCAAATGTAGGTTCCAAACCAGCAGACCCAACTATTCCGGCCACTACCAGATCTACTTCCGGATCACTGGAAATCTGTTTCAGACCTTCAGTGCTCCAGACAAATTCTGTTTCCGGACCGCTATTTCCGTTACGGAATGACTCACGCAATTCACTTGCTTGCTTAGCTGTGTCGACACATACCAGACGCGGTTTAAATTCCTTTATTTGCTCTGAGAGACTCTCAATAGAATTCCGGCAAGACAACGCTTCAATCCTGAATTTTTGCGGAAACTGACGGATAATATCAAGCGTGTTTAAACCAATGGAGCCTGTAGAACCAAGGATGGTGAGTTTTTTTTGAACGGAGTCTTGAGTTTCCGGACTAGTGGATAAACTTTCAGAGGGTTTCATCCGAGTTGTAGCAAATAGTAAAAAACTGGTGCAGCGAGCATGTGTCCGTCAATCCG
>Ga0209374_1000715_pt1 | contig 35996 bp, 31 predicted proteins | sample SaaInlLV_DNA_10m_FD_184683 | JGI IMG/M metagenome (GOLD analysis project Ga0209374, IMG submission 184683) | Marine microbial communities from expanding oxygen minimum zones in the Saanich Inlet - SI075_LV_DNA_10m (SPAdes) (version 2) | ecosystem: Environmental > Aquatic > Marine > Unclassified ... | reverse complement strand
TATCTTTATAAGCTTTATATTTGGGTTCTTTAACTCCGTTAACACGTTTTTTAGAATCACCTTCATATTCTTTTACGTGGTCCCAAAATTGTTGACTGGATTTCATTTTGGTACCGTCAGTAAACCCCTGTATCACATCTTCCGCCTTTGATTTTAGGTTTTTAACGTGATTTTTAATCTTATTAATTAATTCTTCATCAAACATTCCTAACTCACCTTCCACATAGTCGTAGAATCCACCACCATAATCAAAAGTCTTTAGAATTCTATCAACTTTTTTAAAAGTTTCTAAGGTATCAATAGATAAAACCGCCTTTAAAAATTTTTCCTCATCCGTACCAACACCTGAAGATGCATCATAAATGTCTTTTGCAATACTCTTCTCAGTTTGTTCAGACAAACCATAAAGGTTAAAAATGTCTCTCTTTTCAGACTCAGTTATGATAAAACGTGGCATAGAATACTTTTAATATAAATATAACAAACAACAAAAAACCCCTTATTTTTTAAAGGGGTCTTTCATTAATGATGTTGAACAAGCGATGATATTATCAAACCACACTTTTTTAGGTCCATTTAAATTTTCTTTTTTAAATGTTTTTACATGACCATCAGTTGTCGATATAGTTATAGAATCCCTTTTATGGACTTTAATTTCTCGTATGTTCATCTAATACTAACTTCAACTGTTTTTGTTCAGTTTGATACTCTTTTAGTCTTTCTCTGGCGACTTCACAGTAATTTTTACTTATATCCATACCAATCCAAGGTCTACCTAACATTTCCGCAGCTAAACAAGTTGTCCCACTCCCATTAAATGGGTCCATAACTACGTCTTCCTTATATGAAAGAATTTTAATCGCTCTATATGGTATATCCAATGAAAATGTCGCCTTTGTTTTTTGTCTTGTGTCCGCAAAATAATTCCACTGACCAAAGACTAAAGACATAAAATCTTTTTTATCTTTATCCTCATAGACTAACTTCTTTCTAAACTCACCTTCAATTTTTTCATTAGGAACCATTTGAAACTCACCTTTCCATTGAGGTGTTCCTTTAATATCTTTCTTATGTTTTTTCTTATAAGCAAGAATCACACACTCCTTAGGATTATAGATATATGGTGAAGACGGGCTCATCCAACTACCCCAAGCAGTTGTTTTTGAACGATGTGGGGAATCTTCTTCTAAATCTACAATACCAAAGAAACCAAACCCAATCTCTTTCATTATCATCCAAAATTCAGCAGAAAAATATATTCTACCACCTTTTTTTTGTCTGTTAATCTCGTAAGGAATGTTTAGTGCTATACGACCATCGTCTTTAAGTACTCGATAAGTCTCTCTTAACCATTCTCTTGTAAATTTCCAGTACTCAGCTATTTCTTTATCATCATCCCAACTATCATAATCAATACCAACACCATAAGGTGGACTAGTAACAACTAAGTCTACTGTTTTTTCGGACATATCCGACATAAGTTTACGGCCATCACCGCAATAAATTTTATTTTTCTCCATTTTGTTCGATTGTTTTTATTCTCCTATCTAAATACCATAAAGCCTTTTTCAAGTCTTGTACCGGTGGGTTATCATCTTTCTTACCACTTCTAATTATATATTTTAACACATTGAATAGATACGCATCTTTATCTATCCCTGTCGCTTCAGCTATCTTAACAACCTCATAAGGGTTATCTTCACCCCCATAATGTTCAGGGTGTGTTACTAGTTCTTTTTTACTCATTTATTTTTTGTTTGATGATAACATATAAAAACCTTTATTATTTTCCATTTCAACAACAATATTATCATCAATTAATTTATCTAATATTTTTTTAGTTTGCTCAATAGAATCTTTTACTATAAAATCCGCGATATATTTAATGTGTATCGGTATTCTAAGTTTACCTTCAATTTTATCCATAGTGGTTTTTGATAGTCCGTTCATGATTTTTATATTTAATAATTTATTTTCCATTTATCGTAAGGTATCATACTGTAAGGATGTCTTTCGAAAAAAGTCTCGTGTATAAAAGTATACTCATTTTCTTGTTTCTTATCAAGATACGCACCCCAAAATGATAACGTTGAATTTGATAATATATGTTTATCACACATACTCATCATATGAACCGCAATATACGGGTCTTCGTCAATATAAACAAACTTTTCTTTAGGAAAACCTAATTTGTTTACAAAATTTTTGGCTGACTCTAAATTATCTGAAAAAACCAGTACTTTATGACCGTCACTCTCATTATTTAAAACTTTAATAACCCATTCTTCAGGTATTAATTTTATGTCAAAGAAATTATCTTGTCTACCTCCACCCATTCTTAAATGTAATGAAATACTTTTATTGAATAAATTCCCATAATTATATTCAATATAATCTGTTATATTTTTATCGGGAGTAAATAAATCTAAAATATATTCTCTTTCATGGTGCCAATATAATTTATTAAAAAAATAACCCTGAAATATATAAGGAGACTTTACCTTTTGTTTTAAATCATAGTAAACTCCACCTTCACCAGTATCAATATCCCAAGCTAAACTTTGGTCAAACCACCATTGAAATGCATTTGGTCTACTATCAAACCATGGTAACTTAGGATAAACATCACCGAATGAGATATGTGGGTTTTTTAAAATATGTCCACCCCATGGGTCAAAATGTATATTTCTACCATTTCTGTTAAGATGGTTATTGAATTTAGAACTCTCTGATTGATGTGTTGTCCAGTAACCGACAACTGGGTCGTAACCCATTTCTTTTGCGTAAACCATTAGGGTTGCGGTTTGAAACATCATATTGCCCAAACCACCAGCCAATACCGTTGATATAGTATTATCAGTAATAATAACCTCTCTAGGGTTTTGTAGACTCATTTAAACTTCTTTAATTAAAACCCATTTATTTTCAGAATTTAGTTCCACGCTTAAGACATATTCTTGATTCCACATTTCAGGTTCAATTAAAGATAGAAAATATTTTCCATTATCTCTATAGTATAAATGATAAGTATGACCTATCACAGGCTCAAATGAAAAATCAGAACTGTAAACAATTTGATTTAATTTCACTTCATCGACTAAATTATTGTATTCGTCAACTAATTCTTGATATTTTGTATTAAACTTGGTTTGTACTTTCTGTACGTTTATTTGTTTATAGGATGAAATATCTTCTATTTTAATAGCAGGTGCCGATACACTACTTCCATAAGGTAATATATTTGCATTGTATTTTTGATTCTCCTCATCCCATACAATATGGTCGGGTTTTTTAACTTTTGTACTCATTAAACTATTCTTTTAATTCACTAATTTTTATGGTTTGAAAAATATAATTCATAACTTTTCTTTTGACTATCGATAACAATCCACCTTCTAACTCATACTCTTGTTCAAACTTAATTTTAAATATAGGTAATCTTTTATCAACTTGTTCTAGTGGTTTATATTTTATACCTTCAATTAATTGGTGATTTTGTTTAATTAATGAAATTATATTTTCTATATTATCATCCACTTTTTCTCCTTCATATATATTTGTTATATCGCACTTATTTTCTCCTGACTTATCCGATAAAACCCTAATGAAGTATTGGTATATGTAACCTTTATTTTTATAATTAAAGTAAAAGAACCCTCTACCTGGTTTTTCTATTTTAATTTTATCGCCATTAAATACTACACTAACTAAAGTAGCATCATAGATAAGTGAATATATTGACTTACCGATAAGGAATAAATCCGTTAATTTATCTTTAGAATAATCTATTATTTTTAATATTTCATCAACATTATCTTTAGTGTTTATTATTTTTTTATAATTTAAATCAGTCAATAACACTTCGTCATCTATTTCTTCAGGTAACCTATTAAGTGATATATATCTCCCGCTCTCTTTAATAGAACCAATATTAGCTAAATGAATTGCTAACTCTTGAAAAGATGGGTATAATTTAAATTTATCAAAGTCTTTATCAACTTTGGTAATATAGTCCATTAGAACATATTGTTTATGCTCTAAATCTATAGGTTCTTGTAAAATCCAATTGGTATCTAATCTCATATTCTCTTTAGTCTTCCTTTTTCCCAAACATTGTGGTTGGGGCCAAGCTTGTACCTAAAATAAGGCGAAGTGTTGGCTCTGTAAAGACTAATGAGTCCAGCATCTTTCATTGAACTGAACATTGTTGAGAGATATCCTGAAAATACTACCTCTTCAGGGTCTTTTTCTAAGACATTAATTAAGAAATCTCTCTTACTGGCTGGTTCCCCTTCATTTGTTTGCTCAATTATATAATTTAAAAATTTAATGTAAGCATTGTCAGGGTTTCTACTTTCAAATCGATAATTTGACTGTGAGTTTATAGGTTGCCAAAACTTAAAACCTTCTTGATTACCCACACTTAGCTCTTCATGCAATTCTTCAATAAAGAAATTAAATAAATCTCTAATAACTTTATAATTAGTATGTATAGTATTTTGACTTAATAAATGTGCTAAATCATATGGGTCCGATTTAGACTCAAGATATTCTACCATTTCATATAGAGGTCTTGTATCATAAACATATTTTGAAGTACTCTTTCTTGTTCTGGGGTTTAGTAACTCCCTAAATACTATTTCATCATCGTTATCACCCACTTTAATCATAATATGTTTTTCACCATATTCAGCAACTACAAGTGGTGCGGTATTATCATCCCCAAGTATATTAACTAACTTATCGTATAGGACATAATTTCTAATTTTACTAAAATTAAAACTATTTTTTCTAATAAGTTTAATTAACATAATCTCTAAAGTTTTAGATTCGTCAACTTTATGATTTTCTTCAATATCTTTTTCAATCGAATTAAAAGCTGAATTTGTTTTTAAAAAACCTAACAGATTAGAATTAAAATTATCTTTAGCATCAAAAAGTGAGTACTTATCCTCCATTACATTATAATGAATAGCGATTTTATAATAATCATTATCTTTGTTTAAATTTTTAAATATAAAATAATACAAAGGACCTCTATCATTATAGGCTTTAAATGCGTTACCACCAATTGTAGCTGACGTACACCATTTGGTACCCTGACCATAATAACATGATGATTTTTGACTAAGTGGTTTAACTATTAAAACTTCAGAGTCCTCATATATCTTTGAGGTATCCGATTCTACTTTAGTTTTTTCTTCACTTTTTGTGTCACCGTAAACCTCTAACGTATCGATAAGGTCCTGAATGTTTTTATATTGATTAATATCTTTGTATTGTAAGTTTTTCCTTACTCTATCAAATTTTTCAACCCAATTAATTGCACTATCTAAAGAAATAATTGTATTACCAAAGTCATCAAAATTTCTTTTAAGTACCCAATTTACATATTTATAATTTGTTTTCTTATTGAATTCATGGTCTAAGAACTCCTCTATTGTTTTGCGTAACTCAGGGTTCTCATCAAAACGATTAAGTATATCTTCTCTTCTACCTTCTATTAAATTTAATAACTTCATTATTCTGTTCTAAAAACGTGATACCAAGTATCACCTATCATTACCTCATTATCGTCCCCATCGTAACTACTAAGAGAATTACCCACACCATCGCTATCAATTGCCGCCTCAAATAATGCATCTTTATCAACATAGTCACTTATATCTAAACCATAATCGGTCATACTAGCCACCATATCATACATGACATCATCAACTCTACTATTTACCATATCTTCAATTTGTTCCTCTGTTGGTTCACCTTCAGGGTCAGATTCAATATCTGTTATTTCATCATCTATTTCATTCCATCTATCTTCAGCTAATTCTACCTCATCTTCATTATATACGTCATCTACATTTCTAGTTATCTCATCTAACTCTTCTGCCTCTTCTTTTAATTTGGCTACTTGAGATTCTTGATGGTCTGATAGTGGTAATTCGTCTGTATCAAAATATGATTCATAATTATTATTTACATCATCTTCAAACATATCATAAAAATATTCTCTTACTTCCTGCTCATCAATATGACTTTCAATAAACGAGTTACTCCATCCGTCAGCCCCTTGGTCATCCCATAGGGATTCCATATATTCTTTAGCCGCTTGCCATACTTCATCCCACGTACCAACAGCAAAGGTTATTCCAGTATCATCATCACCTACCCATTCAAATGTTGGTAAATCATAATGACTATACTGTGACGGGATTAAATCATATATACTTTCACCTTCTTCTTCATCAACAGATACATTGTAATTATCAACCATAATTTCAAATACCGCATTAGCATACTCACCTTCTTGGTCAGGTTCGTTTTCTAAATTCCATGAGTCATTTAATTTTCTTTCCTCCGCATCATCCCTTAACTGAGCAACTCTACGTCTTTCGGCAACTTTTCTTAATCTTTCTCTTTCGACTTTAGCCGCCTCTTTATCTTTAAAGATATTAATCTCTCTTTGGTAGTTAGTATTAATGTATTTATCAATCGCGCTTTGAATTTCATCATATTCTGGAGTACCTAATATCCACCCATCTTTAAAAGATTTATCAGGCGCGTCATAGAATGTTTTATCTCCATCATATTTTTGTAATAAAGCAACTTTATAATATTTGTCATTACTTTTTGCTTTTTTATCTAAGATATAGAAAAGTTTACCATCTACATTGTAGTTATCGAAATGTGAAGAACCATTCATAGAAGCGGTACACCACTTAGTACCAGCACCATAATAACAACTCGCCTTATGTGTTTGAGGAGTTACAACCGTAAATCGGTCATCTTCATAAACAACATCAGCACCATCAACAGATTTAACTGTACGTCTAACTTTATTCTCATGATTATTAATCGCAGTTATTATTTCCTCTAAACTTTTAAATTGATTAATATCTCTCGTCTCTAACGCTTGTTGGTACTTAATAAATTTCTCAACCACTTTTTCGGCCTTACTTAAACTCTCATCGAAATTTTCTGTAGGCACAACATTACCTAAAAATGTAAGGAATTTTTGATTAGGGGCTAATTGTCTAGATAGGGTAAAAACTTTTTTAAGTTGTTCGTCAGAAAACTTGTCTCTAAACATTCTTAAAAAATCATCCTTCCTACTTTCTAATAAAACTTGACTAAGATTCATAATATTGTACTTTTATCATAAATATAAATAAAAACCGATTATTACACTAATTCATGGTTACTTATATTTATTATTATAAACTTTACTAAAAAAATATCAACTATGGGATGCGGATGTAAAAACAAAAACAAAAACCAAACAAAACAAAGTTCACAAACTGTTAAAAGTACAAACACTCAAACTGTTAAAGAAGCCATCAAAAAGACGGTTGAAAAGTATTACGATAAGAAGTAATTAAACAAAATAAGAGATTGGGGTAAATAGGTGAGGTAAAACTCACCTTTTTTTATATTTATATGTAAATAACGTGTTATGAAAGAAAAAATTATCAATATACTATCGGGAGGTTCAGGTGAGGTTGAAGACTTTATCAACCGTTATCTCAATGGAGATAAGGATAGTTTTTTTGATTTGTTAGAAAGGTTTGGATTACTTCAAAACTCCGACACATACGAAAGTGTTATTGAAATGTTTCCAATGACTTATCTAAGAAAGAGTTATATTGATGACCGTAAAAAAACTATCGATAACATTGTTTCCACTTATAGTGATATAACTAAAAAAGGTGATAAATATTTTCTAACTCTTAGTGAAAGGTCCGACTTAAGTAGTTTTTTTAAATCAGATGACGGAAATCGTGAAATGTCATCATCCGAAATGGTTAAAAATATATTAGGTGAAGATGATTGGTTCGAACCATTTCAAGATGTTACTCAAAATTTGTATACCGATGTTATTGAAGAGTTAAATGAAAAAAATAAATTCTTACTTGCCAAATCAATATCTGAAGAATTATCAGGAACTCAAATTTCACCCGAAACTGAGTTATTAGAAAATATTGCTAAAGACCAAGGTCACCCCGATTATGTTGATGTTAAAGACCCTATGTTAGTAATGGATATTTTAGAAGAAGATGAAACATCTACTAAAGTTTTGTTAGATGAAGCTTCTGAAGTTTCAAGTAATTTATATTCACTTCACCATAACTCATATAATAGTGCATATACCGATGAAAAGTATAACGAAATAATGAGTGAAGTTAGAAGTTTATTGGAGATAGATAATAGTGGTGATTGGGAATCTAAGACCATAAAGAATAGTAAAGGTGAGGAGAAAACTATATATAACTACATCATTGAAGTTACCAAATTCATACCTTTTTTATTTAGTTCAATTTTTAATGATGACTATCAATTAGATGATTATAGAAATGCATTTGACTATTATGGTGACTTTGAAGACCTCACTAAAGAAATGATTACTGAGGAAGTAATTGAAGGTGCCTCAATGAGTAGAAGTTATTATGATTATGCCGACCATACTTTAGTTAAAAAGTATTTAAATGATATGATTATTGATTACGTTTAAACTTTCCCTCTAACTCAGTTAGTTCACCATCTTTATCCTTTAAGATTAATTCTTGTTCCTTAATTGCTTCAAATAATACTGAGATTAATTGTTCATAACTAACTTTATAACCTCTTTCTTCTGAACCACCAATTAATTCAGGTAAAACTTCTTTTACCTCTTGAGCAATAACTCCAATATCTTTTCTACCACCATCAAGTAAAGCGGTACCATCGAGATTTTCTTCTTTCCATATAAATTCAACACCACGTAGATTTAAAACTTTCTGTAAAGGTGTATCAATTTTTTTAATATTTTCCTTTAATCTTTTATCGGAAAAAGAACCTATTGGTCCTTGGTCTCCGACCGCACCTTGTCCACCTATAGCACCTTTTGGTCCTTTTCCTGCGTCAACCCCTTTTAAACCCTTTTCTCCAGTTAAACCTTTAAGTCCTTTAAGTCCTTTTGGTCCTTTTTGTCCTGTTGGCCCTGTTGGTCCGCCAGAACCTGTAGGTCCTTTAGGTCCTTTATTACCATCTAAACCGTCCTTACCTGTAGGTCCTTGTGGACCTTTAGGTCCTTTATAACCTTTATGTCCTTTTATACCTTTTGGTCCTTTAGCACCTTTAGGTCCTTTAAGACCTTTAAGACCTTTTTCTGTACTTGCCGGTCCTTGTGGGCCTGTAGGACCTACTTCTCCTGACCCTTGAGATAATCTTGGTCCTTTTAAACCTTGGGTCCCTTGTGGTCCTCTAGGACCTTTGTAACCTTTTATACCTTTTAATCCTTTTTCTCCTGTACCCCCCTTATAACCTTTAGGTCCTTTGGGTCCTTGTCCACCTTCGAACCCTTTAGGTCCTTTAGGTCCTTGACTACCTACATTTCCTCTTGGTCCCTTTTCTGTACTTACCGGTCCTTCTTTACCTGTAGGACCTGTCGCCCCTCCAGAGGCTTTGGGTCCTTGTGGACCTGTAGGCCCTTGCGGTCCTCGTGGTCCTTGTGGTCCTATTGGTCCTTTATCATTACCAGCAGCACCTACAGCCCCTTTAGGTCCTTGTGGACCTTGTCCAGGTTGATAACCTGTAGGTCCTTGTTGACCTTGTTCACCTCTCGGACCTTTAATACCTTTATTACCTTTATCCGTACTTGCCGGTCCTGTTGGTCCTGTAGGACCTGTCGCTCCTCCAGAGGCTTTGGGTCCTTGTGGTCCTTGTGAACCCTGAGACCCTCTTGGACCCTTATTACCTACTGGTCCCCTAACAGAACTTGCCGGTCCTGTTGGTCCTTGTTGACCCGTTGCCGCTCTCGGCCCTTTGTAACCCTTAATACCTTTATCTGATGTTTGTGATTTAAGACCACCTTTTAAACCTTTATTACCTTTAACAGAACTTGCAGGTCCTGTTGGTCCTGTAGGACCTGTATCACCACCAGAACCTTGTGTTGCCTTAGGTCCTTGTGGTCCTAAATCACCTTTAATACCTTTATTACCTTGTGGACCTCTATCTGTACTTGCCGGCCCTTGTGGTCCTGTAGGTCCATTAGGACCTTGACTAGCTTTAGAACCTTGTGGTCCTTGTGGACCTTGGCTTTGTCGTGGACCTATAGGTCCTTTTGGTCCTGCAGTATTACCTGCCGGTCCTGTTGGTCCTGTTGGTCCTTGAATACCTGTACCTGACGCACTACCTTGTGGACCTCGGTTACCATCATTACCTTGTGGTCCTTTTGGCCCTATTGGACCTCTATCAGTACTTGCAGGTCCTTGTGGTCCTGTAGGGCCTGTTGCCCCATTAGACGCTTTAGGTCCTTGTGACCCTTGTGTACCTCTCCCTATCTGTAAACCTTTTAGTCCTTTATAACCTTTTATACCTTTATCTGTTGAAGATGGTCCCTTATCACCTTGTGTGGTATTTTTAGTACCTTTTGGTCCTGTTGGTCCTGTTGGTCCGTTAGGTCCTTTAGTACCTTTATAACCTTTTTGCCCTTTAATACCTTTATCAGTACTTGATGGACCTGTCGGTCCTTGTCCACCGGTAGTTCCCTTTGGTCCTGTCGGACCTGTCGGTCCTTGTCCACCTTGATTACCTCTAGGACCTTTTGGTCCTTGTGTTCCTTTATCAGTATTAGTTGGACCTGTTGGCCCTTGTAGACCTTTAAGTCCTTTATCTGTATTATCAGGTCCTGTTGGTCCGTTGGGCCCTGTTGGTCCCGTTATACTACTTCCAATAGTTCCTCTCGGCCCATCTGTACCTTTCGGTCCTTTGATACCTTTGATACCTTTATTACCTTTATTTGTGGACGTACCACTCGGACCTTTTTCAGCTGTTGGACCTGTTGGTCCTTGTGTCCCTCTCGCCCCTTTAGGTGAAGTACCAATTGTACCTTGTGGTCCTTGAAATCCTTTAGGACCCTCATCACCTGTAGGTCCCTGTAGTCCTTTATCTGAATTTGTTGGTCCAATATCTCCACCATCGGCAACATCACCTATAAGTCCCTTTTCATTATTACCTTGAGGTCCCTGAGGCCCTTGTGGTCCTCTTAACCCTTTAGTACCTTCTGGTCCTTTTAACCCTTTGTCAGAACTTGCAGGTCCAATTGGTCCTTGTGGACCTGTAGGTCCTTGTGACCCTGAACTAGTTGATGATTGTGGTCCGATTAATCCTTTAATACCTTTGATACCAATTAATCCCTTTAACCCTTTCGTACCTTTATCAGTACTTGCCGGTCCTTGAGGTCCGTTATCTCCACCAGAACCTGTAGGTCCTTTTAGTGAATCACCCTGTAACCCTCTATCTCCATCAAATCCTTTTGGTCCTGTCGGTCCTTGTGGACCTATTGGTCCTTTAACGGCTGCTGGCCCACCTGGACCTGTTGGACCTTGTGGTCCGATAAATCCTTTTTCACCTTGTGTACCTATTACACCTCTACCTTGTTTAGGTCCTTTAATACCCTTGATACCTTTAATACCCTTGATACCTTTATCACCTTTGTCTGTAGATTGCGGTCCTTGAGGCCCTAAGTCCCCATTAGGTCCTTGTACACCTATAATACCATCGGGACCTTGCGGACCTTGTGGTCCTGTAAGACCTTTTATACCTTTGTTACCAATAGGTCCTTTATCAGCGGTAGGTCCTGTTGGTCCTTGTGGTCCATTATCCCCATCTGTCGACCTAACACCTTTATCTCCTTGTGGACCTTGATTTCCAAGAATACCTTTTTGTCCCTTTACACCTTTTATACCCTTTGGTCCTTTTTGACCTTTATCTGATGATGTCGGCCCTTTTAAACCTGTTGGTCCTTGAGGTGAATCACCACCTATACTACCTTTTGGTCCTTGTTCAGGTTTTAGACCCTTAATTCCTTTAACACCTTTAAGACCTGTCGGACCTTTAGTTCCTTTATCTAAAGATGTTAACCCTTTTAGACCTGTTGGTCCTTTAAGACCTTTTGTTGAGTCTGACGGCTTTAACCCTTTTAACCCTTTAGGTCCAACAATACCTTTCTCTCCTTGTGGTCCTCGGTTACCTTTATCTCCTTTGGCTGAAAGCTCACCTTTGATTCCTTTTTCTCCGTCAGAACCAATACCACCTTTGATACCGAAGTCACCTTTATCCCCTGTAGGTCCAACGATTCCCTGAATACCTTTATTACCTTTTAAACCTTTATCACCGTCAACACCTTGTAGTCCTTTAAGACCTTTTTGACCTTTAAGACCTTCTGTCTGCCCAACCCAATGACCTCCAGAGTCAACTACCATCATACTACCAACATAAAGTTCGCTATTAATAACATTAACCTCACCTGGTAATGATAATGGAGTAGCACTATCAGATATTTTAAAAATATTTGTAGAAGACTTAAATACTAAATCACCTGTAGTATCTATTTCAATAGTATAATCAACACCCGTACCACTAAAAATTATATGTGGATTGGTGTTTAATGTACTTCCCGTAGGATATATTATAATATTAGCCATTAATCTATTTGTGTTCTTAACCAGTTTATTTGTTCCTCTATGTCTTCAATAAATACTTGTTGACTTTTAATCGCTTCAATAATTAATGCATTTAATTTATAATACTTAATAGCTAAATAACCATCATCTCTTCTATAAACCACTTCAGGATATAATAAGTTTATTTCTTGTGCTATCATACCAATTGAATGTAATTTTTGTCTTTCCTTTAAGAAGTCATACCCTGTATAATTTTCATTCCAATCATATTCCGTAACATTAATTTTTAATAAGTTACTTAAAGAATTACTTAATGTTTTAATACCATGTTTAAGTCTACTATCAGAATCCCTACAATCGGCACAAGCATATATTTCACAAGCATTTACTACTGATTTAGGTGGTGGTGTAATTACCCATGAAAATAAAACTCCACCTTTGTTGACCGCGTCCCATATAGTTATAAAATCTGTAGATAGATTTCTCATACATGGTAATCCCTCAAGTACTCTACAATCTTTACAATCTGGGTCAGTATAGAGTAAATCACCCTGAGCTAATGGTGAAGTATTACTTTTATATACAGTCCAATTTTCCTTTTCTCCACATGGGCTACTTCTACCATTACAATACGCACAATCTTCACCTGTTGTTACCGCAATGTCATGAGCGAAACAATCCGCACCACCTGTGGGTCCTTTTATACCTTTTCGACCTTTAAGTCCTGTTGGCCCTTTTGGTCCATATGCACCTGCTGGTCCAATTGCTCCTTGTAACCCTCTTCCACCTGTACCACCTTGTGGTCCTTGTGGTCCTCTAGGTCCACCTTTACCTTTATACCCTTTAGGTCCTTTATAACCTTTATAACCTTTTGGTCCTGTCGGTCCTTGTGGTCCCGTTCCACCAATTAGTCCTTTATACCCTTTAACAGTTGAAGCATTACCTCTTGGACCTTGCGGTCCTATTATTCCTGTTTTAGATGATTGTGACCCTTTCGACCCTTGAGGTCCTCTTGGACCCTTGTAACCTTTAATTCCTTTTATACCTTTTATACCTTTTGGTCCTATTGGTCCTGTCGGCCCTGTCGGCCCTTGAGATGTGCTTTGGGTACCTTGCAGTCCTCTACCACCTTGTGGACCTCTACCACCTTGTGGGCCTTGTGGACCTTTTGGTCCTTTAGTTGTATTAGTTGTTCCTTGTGGACCACGAGTACCTTTATCACTATTTGCTGGTCCTGTAGGTCCTAACTGACCCTTTAAACCTTTCTCACCTGGAATACCTTTATATCCTTTGAAAGCGGCTGGGCCTCCAATACCTATAGAACCTTTTGCACCTTTTGAAATACTTTGAGGACCTGTCGGTCCTTGTGGACCTTTTGGTCCTTTTAGTCCTGTTGGACCTGTATCACCATTTTGAGCGGTCGGCCCATCTGTCCCTCTTTCTCCTTTATAACCTTTAACTGAACTACCAGTTCCTTGTGGTCCTAAAGGCCCTTTATAACCTTTAGGTCCTTTTAACCCTTTTAAGCCTTTGAATGCTGCGGGTCCACCTGCACCTGTTGGTCCTGTCGGACCACTTTGTGTTCCTTGATTTCCTGTCGGACCTTTAGGTCCTATTAAACCTTTTGTACCTTTTAATCCTTTGAATGCCAATGGTCCTGTCTGTCCTTGTGGTCCTCGTGGACCTTTATCACCAGCAGTACCTGTTGTCGTTCCTTGTGGTCCTAAAGGTCCCTTATATCCTTTAGGTCCTTTAGGTCCTTTAATACCTTTAATACCTTTAAATGCTGCCGGACCTGTTGGACCTGTTGGACCTCCATCGGCAGTTGATGGTCCTTGTGGACCCTTAAGTCCTTTATACCCTTTAAGTCCTTTTAACCCTTTTAACCCTTTGAATGCTGTTGGCCCATTATCTCCTCCAGGTCCTGTAGGTCCAACATCTCCTGTAGCTAAACCTATTGGACCTTTTGGTCCATAAGCCCCTTTAATACCTTTTTGACCTTTAAGTCCTTTATATGCTGTTGGCCCATTATCTCCTCCAGGTCCTGTAGGTCCTTGAGATGTGCTTTGTGTTCCTTTCGGTCCTTGAGGTCCTTTAGGTCCTTTATAACCTTTTATCCCTTTTAGTCCTTTAAATGCTGCCGGACCTGTTGGACCTTGTGGTCCTTGTTCTCCACCAGTACCTGTTGTTGTCCCTATTCCACCCTGTAGTCCTCTTGGTCCCTTAATACCTATTAATCCTTTACTACCTTTTACTCCATCAGTTGCTCTTAATCCTTTGAGACCTTTTTGCCCCTTAAGACCTTTAACTGTTGAAGTAGTACCTCTACTACCATCTGGACCTTTATAACCTTTTTGACCTTTTATACCTTTATCTCCATCAGTGGCTCTAAAACCTTTTTGACCTTTAATTCCTTTGTCACCTGCAGATGTACTTATTAAACCTTTATCACCAGTAACACCTTTTAACCCTTTAAGTCCTTTAGGTCCTTTATTACCTTGTGGTCCTTTATAACCTTTTTGTCCTTTAATACCTTTAAGACCCTTTTGTCCTTTGATACTTTCAGGACCTGTTGGTCCCGCATCACCTTGACTGGCTTTAAGTCCTTTATTTCCTTGAGGTCCTATTAAACCTTTTAACCCTTTAAAACCTTTATTACCTTTTAATCCTTTAAGTCCTTTATTACCTTGGTCAGCTACTGGTCCCGTTGGTCCTTGTGGACCTCCATCACCTTGACTTGCAATTAAACCTTTAGGTCCTTTAGGTCCCTTAACACCTTTCTTACCTTTTAATCCTTTATAACCTTTATTACCTTTGTCTCCCTGTGGGCCTCTTTGTCCTTTTTCACCTGTAGGTCCTTGATTACCAGATATAAAAACTTCATCTGAGTGTTGGTACCACGTAGAACCTCCTGATTCAGACGGTTTTTTCCAATAAACTCTAGTACCATCTCCACCACCATACTCTTGTTGAAGTACAATAAAATTGTAGTTAACTCCCTGAGTTAATGATATGGTACCTGTAGTCGAACCTAAGGCTCCGGTACCTCTTCCCCCATAAAAAGAAGAGACTATCGTATTTCCAATAGTTAATTGAATAGAGTCATCAGATTCAGTTGTAAAGGTATACGTACCTGTTTCATCAGGAGTAAATATACCTGTCACTTTAGTTGAGAAGTACGACCCATTATTAGGAACGGTTAAAATGGTTTGTAATTGAGCAGTATTAATCCAATTCAACGCATTAGTTGTGGTACTTAAACTACTAACCGCAGAATCTGTAAATGTCGTATTAGATAAACTTACATTAAAAAATGCTTGGAAATCCGCAGCGTTTATTGGGTATCTACCGTATTGTGATAGACTACCATTACCACCATGTGTTGAATAAGTTTCAATCGTTAAACTTCCAATAGTATCATTAGCTTGGCTAGTTGGTCCTTGTGGTCCCTTTGTACCATCAATACCCTTCTTACCTTTTAATCCTTTTAATCCCTTAAGACCTTTAAGTCCTTTATCAGCCCCCTCACCATCTTGTGAAACTGGACCTTGAGCTCCTTGGTCAGCAATTGCTCCTTGTGGTCCTTGTGGACCAAGTAATCCTTTTCGACCTTTTAAACCTTTGAGACCTTTATCACCTTTATTACCGGTCAGACCTTTATCGGATTGAGGACCTGTTGGTCCCGTATCTCCTTGGCTAGCTATTAGACCTTTGACACCTTTAATACCTTTAAGACCTTTATTACCTCTTCTACCTTTAATACCTTTTTCACCTTTATCGGTAGAAGTTTCACCTCTACCACCTGTAGGTCCTTGGTCACCATCAGGACCTATTTGACCTTTGGGTGAAACACCTATGGAACCATCAGGTCCTTTAATACCTTTTGGTCCAACAACTCCAACTTCACCTTTTGGACCTTTTAAATCACCAACAGGTCCATCAACACCGATAGGTCCCTTTTCACCTACCACACCTTTTGTTCCACCATCGGTATCGGGTCCTTTAGCCCCTTTTAAACCTTTTAATCCTTTTAAACCTTTTAATCCTTTAGTTCCTTTATCGTCACCAGCGATTCCTTTATTACCTTCGTCTCCAGTTTCACCTTGTTGTCTTAGAAAAGACGTTAAAGCGTTTGTAACAACGGATTCCGTAAAATTACTAACAGTAGGGTCAACATCAAATCCAAAATGTTTTAGACCTGAACCATTTTTAAAACTACTTTCTAAATTTGTATAACAAGTTTCAGACGTTAAACCTGAATATACATTTGTTCTTGTTAATGCACTTAAATTTAAGTTTTCAGGGCCAACTGATGTCATGTCATCACCATATTTGTTTAAAAACTCATTAGTTGTAATTGTTTCACCTTCAACCGCAGCCACCACATGTTGAACAAACGGATATGTTGCAGTACCTCTAAGTGGAAGACCATCCACAACAGGATAAACTAATCCTCTAGCATTACCACCTCTATTGGCTACAATATCTTCATATACTTGGATATAAGCACAGTAATCGTGTAAATACCTAGTAGTGTATTCATCACCTGCATTATTATTCCAATTATTACCATTTAATTCAAATGGTTTATTATACAAATCACTCTTAGTTGGATTACTATTAGTCCCACCTACCTGTCCATGATATAAACCAACAAGACCATCTGACTCATCAGCAACAATAATTACCAAATAGTTAGTATTATCACCACCAAATGAACCTTGTCCCGATGTTTCTGTATTATTTAAATTACTATGGTCAAAAGGTACACCCTGTGATATAGATTCAGCAGCACCTGTATCTAAATTAACACCTCTGTTAATTCTTCTATATATCGTTTCACCATCATTAAATTGTGAGTTTCTTGGTACACAATTACCACCTGAGTTAGACTTACAATAATCAGATTGATAAGTTGCATTAGGTACAGCACTATTAAATTCATTAATTTGTGTGTTATCAGATAAGGTACCTCCGGATAGTGAACCAAGATATGGGTAAGATGCCCACCATAACCAGTTTTCACCATTATGAGAATTTTTACCAATTACCCCCTCGTATAATTTATTAATATCACCATCACCATTTACCGTTTGGAACCAATCTCTAACACTCTGCGAAGCTTCTTTAGCTTTATCACTTGGCATCGATGTCGCGTCATAGAAAACATAAACATCTACATTTGCAGTAATCCCAATTGGTCCTTGAGGTCCTTTTACACCTACCTCACCTTTTGGACCAATTGGTCCTTTATTAGTACCTGTGGGTCCTTGGTTACCTTTACTCGCCGATAATCCCGTAGGACCTTTCAGTGAGTCACCAATTAATCCCTTTATACCTTTATTACCTTTGAAACCTTTAAACCCTTGTGGTCCTATTGGACCTTTTAAAGATGTCGGACCTATTGGTCCATTATCACCCTGAGGACCTATTTGACCTTTGACACCTGTTGGCCCTATAGGTCCTTGGTTAGCCTTTTCTCCTTTGATACCTTTTAACCCCTTAGTACCTTGGTCACCCTGTGGACCTTGTTCAGTAGAAGTTATACCTTTTAAACCTTTTTTACCTTTTAAACCTTTTTCTCCATCAACCGCTCTACTACCCTTAAGACCTGTAGGTCCATTTGGACCTTGTGTACCAGTCGGTCCAATCATATTCATAGGGTAACCCTTCCACTTACCTAAGTCATCAATTAGTTCGTCACTATTCTCTTTCTTTACTGAAACAGACGGCATAAACTTTATATTATCTAACTCTAAGTTTGAAGTAATTTTAAAATCATTACCTAAGTGGGTGTTGAAATTTAATTCACCACTATTATAGTCAATATTAATCATAGTACTATTAGTACCTGAAAAACTGATTGTCCCACCCGTTGGATTTATTTTAATGTCTCTACCCATTTAAAATTTTTGATTTTAATATGTTAATTCTATCTGTTATATTTTCAATACGTGTATTTTGTTCTTGTATAGAACCTATACCAATCGCAACTAATTTACCGTACTCAAGTTTTAGATAACCACTCTCACTATTAAATACAACTTCAGGTATAACTTTTTCAATATCTTGAGCGATAAATCCAAAATCTTCACCATTATTATTTTCAAAATTAGTTGACCCACCTTTCCATGTAAACTTTACACCGTCAATTAATTTTAACTTACTTAGATTACCTTTTAAAGATTTAATATTATTTTTTAATCTTTTATCAGATGCTGGACCTTGTGGTCCCTGAGGTCCTTGTGGTCCTATCGGACCTTTAGGTCCTTGTACTCCAGCTGTACCTGTCGGTCCTTGTGGTCCACCACTACCTACTTCTCCCGTTGGACCTGTAGGTCCACCTACTTGTGCTCCTGTTGCACCTCTCGGTCCCGTACTACCAATTGGTCCTCTCGGTCCTTTTGGTCCTTTTACTGTTGAAGTATTACCTTGCGGACCTATTGGTCCTCGGTCTGTACTTGCTGGTCCTTGTGGTCCTGTTGGACCTGTTGGTCCAACGTCATTACCAATTGGCCCTGTTGGTCCTTTTACTGTTGAAGTATTACCTTGCGGACCTCTTGGTCCTGCTGAACCTTGTTTTTCAACAGGACCTTTTAGTCCTTTAAGACCCTTTAACCCTTTTTCAGTACCTGCTGGTCCTTGTGGTCCCGTTGGTCCATTTGAACCTCCACCACCTGTTGGTCCTGTTGGACCACCTGACCCATTTGGCCCACCTGGACCTGTTGGTCCATTTGAACCTCTTAGTCCTTTATAACCTTTTATACCTTTATCTGTAGATTGATTACCTCTTGTTCCTTGTAAACCCTGTGGTCCTCTATTTCCTTTAGGTCCTTTACTACCTTGTAGACCTTTAAGACCTTTATCTGTACCTATAAAACCTTTAAAACCTTTATCTGTAGATTGAGAACCTTGTGGTCCCTTAATACCTTTACGTCCCTTTGGTCCTTTTCGCCCTTTTAATCCTTTAACACCCTGTAGACCCCTTTCTGAACTTGACGGTCCTGTAGGTCCTTGTACTGTTGAAGTTGTACCTCTTGACCCTTGAGGTCCTTGATTACCTCTATTACCCTTCGGCCCTTTTGGTCCTTTAAGTCCCTTTAAACCTTTTTCAGTACTTGGCTGTCCTTTAAATCCTTTTACTGTCGAATCATTTCCTCTTGGTCCTTGCGGCCCTCGTATACCTTTATCACCTATTATTCCTGAATCACCAACTTCACCCTTTTGACCTTTAGTATTATTAGTTGGACCTGTTGGTCCCTTTACTGTTGAATTTAAACCTCTTGGTCCTTGCGGTCCTTGCGACCCCTGATTTCCTCGATTACCTTTAACTCCTTTTAAACCTTTTGGACCTTTAGTTGTATTATCTATCCCTTTAAACCCTTTAACCGTTGAAGTGGTACCTATTTCACCTTGAGGTCCTTGATTACCTCTATTACCCTTCGGTCCTTTTAAACCTTTTAGTCCTTTTAGTCCTTTTTCAGAATTATTTGGTCCTTTCTCCCCTTTTACTGTTGATGTTGCACCTTGTTCCCCTCTATTACCAACAGAACCTCTTGGCCCTTTAGGTCCTTTATAACCTTTCTGTCCTTTAATACCTTTAGTAGTACTGGTTATACCTTTATACCCCTTTACAGTGGATGTTGTACCTTGTGGTCCTCTTGGACCTTGACTCCCTCTATTACCTTTAAGTCCTTTTAAACCCTTTAACCCTTTATGACCTTTAGTGTCATTGGTTGGACCTTGTGGACCCGTTGGTCCTGCAGCGGCTTGGTCCCCCTGTGGTCCCTGTGGACCTTTTTGACCTTTATCAGTAGATTGTGAACCTTGTGTCCCTCTATTACCAACCGGACCTATATCGGTACTTGCCGGTCCTGTTGGTCCTTGTGCGGCTTGACTCCCTCTACTTCCTTGTGAACCTTTTTGACCCTTATCAGTAGATTGTGAACCTCTATCACCTTGAGGACCCTTAAGTCCTTTTTCCTCAGACTGTGGACCTCTATTACCTTTGTCGGATGATACACCAATATTACCTCTGTTACCTGTTGGCCCTTGCGGTCCTTTACCTCCTCTTACACCATCACTTCCTTGTGGTCCACGTCCACCAGTTAAACCCTTTAAACCTTTTTGTCCTTTTATACCTTTATCAGTTGAAGTTGGACCTTGTGGTCCTTGGTCACCCTGTGGTCCCTGTTCCCCTACAGTTCCTGTACTTGATTGTGGACCTTGTAACCCAATAGGTCCTTTAGGTCCTTCAATACCCTTTAAACCTTTAGGTCCCTTAAGACCCTTATCGGTTGAAGTAGCACCTCGATTACCTTTATTACCTATAGACGCCTGATTACCTGTTGGTCCTTGTGGGCCTTGTGAGTTTTTAGGTCCCTTTAAACCTTTATTACCCTTAAGACCTTTAAGCCCTTTGAATGGTGTTGGTCCAACCACACCTTTTATACCTTTGTCACCTGTTGACGCAATACTACCTTGATTACCAATCGCACCTTGGGGTCCTTGTAGTCCTCTATTACCTTTTAGACCTTTAATTCCTTTTAGACCTTTCTGCCCTTTATCGTCACCTTTAGGTCCTGTTGGACCAGTAGGTCCTTGTGATGCTTGTGTACCGATACCTCCTTGAGTACCTCTATTAGGTTTCAAACCTTTTAGACCCTTCACACCTTTTAATCCTTTTTGACCTTTAATACCCTTATCTGTTGAAGTATTTCCTTGTAATCCTTGTGGTCCTTGCGGTCCTTGTGTAGTTGTACTGGCTTGCGGTCCTTTAATACCTTTTGGACCTTTAGGTCCCTGAAGACCTTTAAGTCCCTTGTCTCCTTTATAACCTGTTGGACCTTGAGTCCCTGTTGGACCTTGTTGACCATTATCACCACTTACAGCAATAAGTCCTTTATGTCCCTTCACACCCTTAAGACCTTTCACTCCCTTAAGACCTTTCACACCTATCAGTCCTTTGATACCTTTTTGACCTGTTGGACCTTTAGGTCCTATTGGTCCTTGTATACCAACACTTGCTATTAACCCTTGTAATCCCTGAGTACCTTGAATACCTTTCGGACCTTTTGTTCCTTGAAGACCTTTAAGTCCTTTAAGCCCTTTATCTGCAGATGAACCTGATTGTGAAACTGGTCCTTGTGGTCCTAAAGAACCTTTTTTACCTTTTTCACCTTCAATACCTTTGACACCTTTAGGTCCTTGTGGTCCCTTTAAACCCTTATTACCTTTATCACCAACAATACCTTTATCTGAATTTGAACCTTGTAAACCTACAGGTCCTTGACTGGCTTTATTTCCAATACCACCTTTAATACCTTCTTCACCCTGAACTCCACGATTACCTTTTTCTCCTTTTGGACCTGTTTCAGTGGATGTCGGTCCTTGTGGACCCTTTAAACCTTTATCACCATCATTTTGAAATGTCCAGCTAGTACCTATAGTACCAAAATTACCTTTGAGACCTTTTAACCCTTTTCTACCTTTATCACCTTGTGGTCCATCTACACTTGTACCTCTATTAGCTGTTGGCCCTACAGGTCCCTGTACACCTTTTAAACCTTTATCACCATCAACACCATGATTACCTTTTAGTCCTTGAGTACTACCTTTCCAACCACCAGTGTCCGTAATAGAACCAACACTATTAAATGCCACGTCATTACCTAAGATAATAGAACCTTTAACATTTAACTTATCTTCATCAATAACAACTAAAGCATCACCATGTGTTGCACCTGAAAAAGTTAGACGACCGTCATTGTGAACATTTAACGAAATAGTATCGCCATTAGTGTTCTCAAAAATAATATAAGGAAGGGTCGTACCTGTTGGTTGTGGTACTATTATAATGTTTTTAGCCATTGGTGTAATTCAAAGGGTTTATCTTATTTTATAAATACTCACAAAAAAGTTTATTATCCATTTTAAATACCGATTTGTATTTATCATTCAAGTTTTTTTTTATATAATACATTTAATAAATATTTAAAAGTCATTTAATATGCCGAACCACATAGTACAAACTTATTCAAGAGGTGAAGACTTAACTAATCTATTAGTTAATAAGGTAATTCTTGAGATAGAAAAAGAAACTAAAAATCATAAAACAAACATACAAGTAATAAACAACAGTAACTTTATAGTGGTGAGAGGAAATACCACACATAAAACACCAATTAACTTATCTAAATTATTTATATCATATTATAAAACACTCTTTAGTAGTGATATAAATTTAAATGTTGTTGACCTTATCGAATATGACACAACTGTTGAGGAAGAATCGATTTATTTTAAAAAAACATATACTAAAGATGAGTTATCCGATTCAATAAAAAAACAAACCTATTTAGATACGTTAAATAATAAACACTACAGGTTTACCGCTTGTACTGATTTAAACATTGTATTTACTACAAATGATTTTAATGAAGATATCATAAGTGATGTGTTAAATAATTTTGAGGATTATAAAATTTTAAAAAATAATTCTTCTGTTGAAACTTTTAAATCATCACAACATTACGGTAAAAACTTAAAAACATCTAAACTTTTTGAGTCGTACTTTAACTACATTGTTTATAATATATTTGAGAGAGGATTATGTCGTGACTTAACCGTTGAATTTTTTACAGACGCTAAGTTTGACACAATTAATTGGGAGAATATATCACTTAAAGTTACCTCAGACAGTTTAATGACAAGTAATGAGTGGTTAGAATCTTTAATTTTAGATTTATTTACATTTAAACCTGATGAAATAATTAAGAGGTGGGATTTGAATGAGTATGATTTCTCAGAAGAAATCATAAGTCATTTTAATATATGGAAAGTAAAAGATAAAGTAGGTGAAATGATATTATTTTAAATATCGTTTCACCTTAACCAAAGCTTCGTCTAAATCTTCAAAGTCATCATCAGGTACCAGTAATTTTATGTTAGATGTTTTGTCACCTTTTTCAACAGTCAATAACATAAACGCAGGAATAAACTCACTATCCGTAGCCTGAACAAATAAGTCGTATTCATTTTTAAAGACATCTATATCTCTTGGTGTAAACTCAATTTTAGAGTCCTTTAACATTTTTTTCATATCATCACAGTGACGACAACCTTTCATGGTGTAAACTATAACTTTTTTCATTTTAATATCATTCTACTATTAATAACTATTGCGTCAACATCACTATTATTAAATAAATCAATAGCGTCCTCTATTGTTTCAACTATTGGTTGACCGTTTATATTTAAAGAAGTGTTAAGTACCATAGGAATATTGGTATGTTTTTCAACTTCTCTTATCAACTCATAATAAGTTGGATTATCTTTTTGATTAACTGTTTGAACTCTAGCAGTACCGTCAACATGAGTAATGGATGGTACTAAGTCAGGTTTTTTAACAGGACATGTATATAACATAAAAGGTGATGGAACATCAATATCAAAATACTCCTGACAGTTTTCTTCAGTAACCGATGGTGCAAATGGTCTAAACCATTCTCTAAATTTAATTCTAGCGTTTAAGATATCTTTCATATTAGGGTCAGCAGGATTAGCTATAAATGAACGATTACCTAATGCTCTTGGTCCAAATTCTGAACCTCCTTGAAACCACGCAATAATTTTAGATTCACTAATCATTTTAGAGATTACCTTCACATCATATTTCTCACCAATAGTTTCATTAGTATATTTTTTACCCGTATAAACAATTTCTGAATTACTATACTCTTTATTATCATTACCTAAAATATGATGATAAGAATAAAGTGTAGAACCAACAGATAACCCATCATCACCTGAAGCGGGATATATGTAAATGTTTTTAAATTTACTTTCTTTAAGTATTTTATAATTAACATTACAGTTTAAAAATGAACCACCCGCCAAACATAAATTACCACCATTATAACCTTTTGTTAATTCGTATAATTCATCAACAAACATCAGAACTATTTTTTCAAAAATATATTGTACTGAAGATGCTAAGTCCATACCCTTTACCGTATCAACTTCTGAATTAGTTAGTATTGTTCTATTACCACTAAACTTAGGTTTTTCTTTGTATAATACATTATCTTTTTCTATCCAACTCCTATAGGTATGTGGGGGTAATCCCGATAATTTAGAACCCATTATATAATAAAACTCTAAATCACCTGAACTTAATTTACCGTTATTATTAATTATAAAATCCTTCCATTGATTAATAGCTATTTCATTGGGTTTACCAAATGATGATAATCCCATCAACGTTCCAGCTTTAGTTAATCCAGGACCTATCGATAACCAATCAGTCATTTTGTCATAAAAAACACCAACTAAAGTATTAGGAGCACCTAAAATTTCTAATCTATCATTACTACCGTAATGGTAAGACCCACTTTTTTCAGGATATTCACCTGAAGCGTCTAATGTCATTATGACAGATTCTTTAAATGGTGACGTGTAAAACGATGATGCCGCATGTGCAGTTTGATGATTTACTAAGTAACCTTTTTTTACGTAGTAACCCTCTAAAACCACATTAATATTTATAAAAGGAAATGATTCCCTATCGGTAGTTGGTGTTACTAACCAATTATCATTAAATATATCATACCCATACTTGGTTAGAGGTGGGAGTTCACCTTTAAATGGACTATCTTCATCTTTATCTAAATAAATTTCTATAAATCCGTTTGAGTTCCATTTATCGTACCCCCCAACACTTATATAGTCAACTTCATCAAATGAAATATTAGAATCACTTAAAACATAATCTATCGCTACCCAATCAATGTAAGAAGTTTTTTTAAGTCTATAAATTCTTTCACACGATATAGATGAAATAACTTTACCATCTTTTAAAAGTGAAACTGAAGCATCATGACCTAAATTTAACCCTAATATAATCATCTACAATATATTGTTTGCCATTTCAATTATTTGATTCTCTTGAACTAAACCTATTTTTGTTTCAACATTTTTACCTTCGTTGAAAGCCAACAATGCAGGTATTGAACGAACACCTAATTTTGCAGACATTTGATTATCAGACTCAATGTTAAATTTATATAGATTAACTTGATGACCTTCACTTGTCATTTTCTTATCTACACTTTCAATTATTCTTGATAACATTCTACATGGTCCACACCAATCAGCATACATATCTACTATAAATTTTTCACCACTATTAATTTTTTCCTGTAATTCTTCTGAGTTTAATATTCTCATCTTATATTGTTTTTAAATTTTTATAACTTCTTAAAAAGAAAATCATACCGTCTGATGATTCTTCTTTACAAATCGTATAGAACTTATAAGTATTTTCGTCCTTTCTTTTAATGAAATATAAGTAATTAAAAGTTTCCGAAAACCTTATAATCCCTTCCTTTAATATTACTTGACCACCATTAAATAATTTGTGTGACCAAATAATCTCATTTTTTTCTAACATTCTATTTAACGCCTCTTGAGTGTAGAACTCAGTTTCAATAACTGTTGATAAAGTATGAGCACCTTTACCAATTAGATTATTAACATAAGTTAATACTTCTTTAGGTAAAAGATACTCTTCTTTATTATTTTGATTATTGTTTTCCATTACTCACTATCCCTTTCTAACGGTTCAGTCAAAATCATATCTTTAACTTCATCACTTACTTTTACATCACTATACATATTGTGTAGAGTTTTATACAACTCTTCCGCGTGATTAATAGATTCATCAATAATATTAATTATTCGGTAAGGGTCAGCATTTGATGCTGGTCTTCTATCTTCAACATATCCTTTCCATTCTTTTTCAGTCGATATTGGAACTCTAATTGATGCACCTCGGTCAGAGACACCCCAACTAAACTTATGTATCGATTGTGTTTCATGTTCACCTGTTAATCTCATATCATTAGATGAACCATAACACTTAATATGTTCAATATGTCTTGATTCAAATGTTTTAAATATAGCATCAAAATATTGTTTTCCACCTTCTTCTCTCATTTTTGTATTTGAGAAATTACAATGTAATCCGGAACCATTCCAATCACCAGTAACAGGTTTAGGGTGGTATTCAATATTAAATCCATAGTCCTCAGACATTTGATTTAATATGTATCTTGAAATCCATAAGTCATCACCTGACTTTAATTTACCCTTACCTAGTACTTGATATTCCCATTGACCTAACATTACCTCAGCATTTGTACCTGTCACCTCAATTCCCGCCATGATACAATTTTCCATGTGTTGTTCAACAAAAAGTCTACCATTAACTTGGCCATTACCCACACCACAATAGTATTTACCTTGTGGTTCAGGAAAACCATCTTTAGGGAAACCAATCGGTTTTCCATCTTTCATAATGGTATATTCTTGTTCAAATCCAAACCATAAATCAGTTTCGTTGTCATCACCTATTAACGCCCTAGTGTTTGAGTCATGTGGTAATCCGTCAGGATTGAGTACTTCACAAAATACAAGATATGAATCCAACACACCTTTATTAAGTGGGTTAGGATATAACCTAACAGGATTTAAAGTACAGTCCGAAAAATTACCTTCAGCTTGTTTAGTGGAAGAACCATCAAAACCCCATTGAGGGCAGTCATTTAATGATACTCCATGTAATTTCTTACCTTTTACTTCATGCAATTTAGCGTCTACTACCTTTACCTTACTTCTTAGATTTGGTTCAGGAGTATACCCGTCCAACCATATATATTCTAACTTTATCTTCATATTATTCTGTTTCTGTTAACTCCTCAATTGGTTCACCATCAGTTATTACTAACTCGTGACATAACCCCAATAAAGATTGTTGATTTTCATATAGACTCTCATAGAATTCTTGAGATACATCATCGTACTTTTCATCATCCCAATCCATATCCTCAAGCGGATTTTCAATATCATTGTCTTCTTCTTCCCAAATACAAGGAGTACCGTCTCTATCTTTTTTAATCACAATCGCACCAATAGGATTGTAAGTTTCATCTTCGTATGTCACTTCAATTTCTACACTCTCATCTAATGTAACACACAGGTTATATAGATGAATGAAAAATTGTTTTGGTGGATACCAAGCAGATTCAATAGAAAACTCCCCATCGTTTTGAACATCATACAATGTAGTCCATTTAGAACCTAAATTTTCATTAGACCATGTGTTTAAGACACTACGGTCTTCAGTTAATTCAACATCATTATAAAATGCTGTTGCGAATGCAGTAATAGGTGAGTCACTATCATTATCATTTACTTTGTCAACCAATGAATCGATTAACTTTATCGCTTCTTCGTTACCTTTAATGGTAACAAAACTTTTTAAATTGTTTGCCATATCTTTATTTTTATTCGTCTTCTATTAATTCAGGCCACTCTGTGTCCTCTAATACTTTATCTCTTACCAAATCAAAATCATCCACTACTTCATCATGAACTTCATCTTGGAGGTCATCATCTCCACTTTTCCATCTCTTAACTTGGTCCTCTGTTAATTCTTCTGTGTCTTCCCAACGAACTGTTGTGATAATCACTTTTCTTCTTAGTTTTGCCATATCTTATTTATTAATATTCGTTTTCTCCGTAAGCTAATGGTTGGAAACCACCTGTTTTTGTCCACTCCTCATTTGGTACGCCCACTTGAAGTGATTCATCACATCCTTTAGTACGAGAATCAAAGAACTCATTCTCAATATAAGCCTCTTCCATACATAATTCATAGACCGCATCCTCACCATAGACTTCTTTATTAGTTTCATTCTCATAGAATTCATACTCATTCCACACTTTGTTTTGTAGGTAGTTTACCAATTCTTGCTCTGAATCACCTTCGTATGGTGGTTCACATTTTCTTAACGCTTCTACATTAACCTCAATAGGTTCACTTGCTGATGAGATTGTCCAAGTCTCAATTTTACGGACATAAATTTTTTCTGACATATTTTTATTTATTAGATTTAATTTAACTCACTAAATTATAATCATAAAAAAAGAGGTAGTCAACCTACCTCTTAATTTTTTTTACCTTAAAATGGTAAATCGACATTAACTGTGTCATTAATTTCATCTTCATTATCCCACCTAAGAATAACTCCATCGTATTTAGACTTTCTGGTTATAACCCTACCACTTCTATAAACTTTAGAAAGTTCAGGTGTTTTTAATATATCACTTCGATATAGTGAATTTATCTTATCATCTAAAATCTCTAACGTTGTGTCCCACATAGTAGTTAATTTACTATTTTTACCGCCAAGTGATTGTACCCTTTTTAATGTGTTACCGATAAATCGATATTCTATCGTAGCCCGTACTTTACTATCTTCACTACCAACCCTCAATGAAATAATAATATTATTTGGGTTTTCAACATAAGTTCTAACGCAATTATTTTGAGTTTGCGATTCTTCATTGTAATCGTTGGTAGTCATTAATACTTTAGGGTAATATTCAACACCAACTAAATCGGTAACACTACCTTCAATTAAACTTACAACTCCGTCCCCATAATATCTAGTAACCACACCTTTTCTATACGATTGTAGTAGTTCAGACACATCATAGTGTTCATTATTAAATTGTTCAATATCTTTAAATTTAACTTTAAACTTATGTCCGTGTTTATCTTCTAATTCTTTAACCATGTTAAAGTGTTCGATAAGTGAATGTAGGTTTAATCCGTCATTTAAAACATTAACAATATTTTGTTTATGAAAATTACTCGTCTCTAAATTGACTTTTTCAACTTTAAAGTTTGAGGAAAAATGAAGATTACTTTTAACAAATACACTACTATTAACTTTGTTAAAGTAATCCACACCAAGTAAAGTATACACTTTATTTAAGACTTCAAAATCTAAATCATGACCAACATTTAAAATCTTACGAATTTTTCTACCATTTAATTCATTAACATTCATATATAAAGAAACTAAATTGGTTTGTTTTCTTAATAATTTTTTAGGTATCGATAACTGAACATATTCTCTATAGTTATTAGGGTATTTAAATTTATTGGTCTCCAAATATAGTTGGAAAAATTTAACCTCATAATCTTTACCTCTTATATCTTTATTGACGCCACATCTTTCTTTAATTCTACTTAAAAAAATATCCATAATATCGTTAGAGTGCTCACACCTATCGCTATATTTCTTTGTAACCTGCCATGAAAGTTTTGAGTTTTCTTTAGGGACTCTTTTAGAAAAGTTATTGTTACGTAATTCGTTATCTCTTAAATGTCTCCTTATTTCTAAATTTAAAGAACTGAAAACATGACCGGTGAAGTCGTTAACTCTAACTTTTTTACTTAATATTTTTTTATTTTTTTTACTTATAGTACCCGAATAAAAATTATTGTATTTAAAATTATATGTTATGTAGGTAAGGTATTTTCGAACCCTGAAGTAAGATGACCCAACTCGTCTAATTCTTTCCGTTTGATATACCTTACATGAAATTTTATTAGGATACTCTTCAACAACTATTGTTACTTTTTCTGAACTAACCTTAGATGACGTATTACCATAATTGGATTTGAATTCTTCCTCAGAAACTTTATCAGTTTCGAATTCTTTCCAATACCCGTATTTATTTTCATTTAATCTTTTAACGTATTCTATGACAGTATTATCACCTATCTCATTACACGTATGGTATTTAGTAACCAAATACGTGTCGATAACTTTTTTATAATGTAATGTCTTTTTATCCACAACACAAATGTAGTTAAAATAAAGGAATAAAAAAAGAGGAATTAAATTATTCCTCCGTAGTAATTAGTATTCGATATTTGTATTTGATAACCTTGTTTATTTAGGTTATCACACATTAATATATCCCAATCATCGTAACTATAATTTTTACTATCCATGTAAAGCGAACTAACACTAAATGGTATTAAATCATTTTTTATTATATGAATACCATATATTGTATCAACATCCCAAACACCCTTCTTAATATATTTTTGATAATCTTTTTTATTTTTAGATTCAAAATTAACCCATTCACTACCCTCCTTATTAATCATTGGTCCGATAATTCCCTTACATTCATTAATTAGTAGTTGAATAGATTTAATATTTCTAAATATATGGTTAGACTCCATCATAATGACATAGTCAGCCTCGTCATAGGATTCAATAAGAAAATTCTTTCTTAATATAATTTTATTACTATTGGTACGTGTTATTTTAAAACTTTTAAATATATCAGAATACTTTTCTTTGAACATATTAACTTTATAATCATGTTTACTATCCCCGTAAATTATGTGAAATGAAGTCTTATCTTTTGGGTAATTCAAAAACCTGATGTGGTCAAAAGTTTGATTAATATCTGACACTTTCTCATCTAAAAATAAACCAATTAATATATCAGATTCATTCGTATATTTTTTGATTTTATCATTATTAGGAGTGAAAGATTTTATACCCCCTTTATCAAATATTTTTTCATAGTAATCATTTAAAGTATTCTTTACTACACTACCACCATTCGCATGAATTATAAGTGGTGACTCATTAGTTACAGTATTTTTAAGATTACCTCCCTCAACAATAATATCTTCTAAAGATTCATTCATCGTTTGAAATAAGAATTGGTTATAATCTAATATAGTGTCTTTATTACCTTTTAGGTCCTCAAAAAACCTTTCAGTATAATATAACTGGTCATCGTATTCATTATTAACCGAAACTTTATTAACTAATTTTGATATGTGGTCACCGTAACCAATAAAACCACCTGAATTTAAATACCTATAGTTGGTAGGAGATTTTGGGTATCGCTCTTTTAAACTTTCATCTGGCCAACATGTTTTTTCAGCTGAGAATACTATAGGTGATTCCATCTTTCTAAACCTACTAACTATCTCTTCTGATGAACCATTAATAATAACATCATATGAGTCAGTAAAAAGTATAATATGATTACCTAAATCAGGATAATCCGATAACTCCTCTTTAAGTAAATTTATTTTTTGTGAACCACCTGGTTTAAGTAGTACCCCATTTTTGGCTTCACCACCTGTCCATTCTTGACCTAACCCTAAAATTTTATATGGTATATCATGATGATGACAAGACTCCCTAAAACGGACTAATTCTTCGTTTTCTTCTGTAGCAACAGTAATGACCATAAATTTGTCAATACCATCACTATAATTATTATCTCTAAAATACACTGATTAATTAATTAGTTGTTTATTTCATTTAGAAAATAAATCATTAAACAAATAAATAAAGGGATAAATAGGGGTTATTAGTTTAAACAAAATATTCCAAATTTAGTTTTTTGAAATATTTGACTATCAGAATATGAATTATCAACTTCTTTAATTTTATTTAGTTTGATAACGATGTCCATTATTTGTTTGTGTGTGAGTTGTAATTCATCACCACTATCGTGGTTATCATGAATAGTATTATACACCTCATTAAAAAAATCACGTTCAGATGCATTACCAATTAACTTTATAAGTTCAGTTGGATTTTCTAAAAAGAAGGTTTTAAACTGTGAAAAATATATTTCAATATCTACGTTTGACATAATAATGATTTAAATAAAAATTACACGAAATTTGAAGAGTTTTCAAGTCTTATTTGAAAACTTTAATATTTTTGTCTTCAATCATTTTTTGAACTTCTTCGGGAATTTCAATCTGAGGATTAGACCCCGCCAATGTAATAACCGCTAAATTTTTCATCTTATAATCATTACCATTTTTTTCAGCCATCTCTTTTGGTAATGACTTTAAGTTTTTATTATTAGGTAAAGATAAAAACATCAAGTCCTCTAAGTTTGAAATTTCTGATGGTAATTCATCTAATATTCCATCAAGGTGTAAAGCATACATGTTTTTAAACCTACCGATACTACTTGGTATCTTTATATTTAAATCTTTTGTGGATTCCTGCCCGTATCTACTACTACCACTTGTTTTAATAAAGTCTAATCTACCTAAGTTGTTTGGTAAATCGTCAAAGAACTTATCAAAACCATATAAAGCAATAAATTTAGATGCGGCATCTCTAGGGTACTCTACCGAAATTTCTGTACCATCAGCATTAGATAGTCCTTTCATAAACTCAGGTTTAAAGAATTGTTTCAGACCTTCTTCCTCACCTAATAAAAAATCAACTAAATTGATTTGTCTATCATTAACATCCATAAATTGGTTACTAGGGAAATGAAATTGGTACCTGTGTTTAGGTAACCCTGATATATCACCCACTTCCGTATCGGTCTTATCAACTAAAACATAAAGTGGTCCTTGTTTGATATATGTATTAAAGTAAGATAACCCCGGTGCGGATGTACACCATCTTGTCTCTTTATTTTGACCACCGTAGAAACATGCCGCCTCTTTACCTAAATCCCCCTGGTCTTCAATCATGTAAACGTCATATTTACTACCTGAGTATACCAATTCAGCACCCGGATGAACTTTCATTTCTTTTCGTTCAGCCTTAGTGGTACTCGCCTTCTCTAAACTAAAATCTTTAACGGTATTAAATAAACTATCAATAGTTAATTTATTAATATCTCTTAATTCATCATCAATTTGACTTTTAAATCTGTCAAACTTAATAAGGTCATCAGTTGTTTTGTATAAATCTTCAAAAAATAAATCTGTTTTTTCTTTAAATTCTTTTTTAAACTGTGGTGTTCCGTATGACGCCTCAATATTTGGCTCAATTTGTAAAAATTGTTTAATAATCCAATTTACATATTTACCGGCTTTTTTGATATTATCACCATCTCTCCGAGTAGTTGGGTCAGTCATCACCATTTTATTAAGTTGTTCAAGTGACATCTTCGCTGGCTTAACTGTCTCACCTTTCTTTTTAGGTTGAGTATAAGTCTTCTTCAGAATCTCGTAACGACCCTGCTCGACTATAATACTTTTTATAATGTTATTAAACTTCATATGTCTATTTGTTTTCTTATAAATATATCAGAAATTAAAAATATTCTATTTTTATATGGGTTATATATCTAAACTAAGTTGACTATTCTCGTGTTCATTATCTATAGACACTTCAAATTTGGTGAAGTTAGGTATTTCATAATTCATTATTAAAAGTTCTGTACCTTTATTTTGTTTTTTACCTTTAGACGCCGCCGCTGCCTTAGCGAAGTCTTTTTCAACCCACACATATCGATTTTTAGGGAACCACGTATGTAATAATTCAAAATCATAGTAAGACAAAGAAAATTTACTTTTTACATTTTTAAGTGAGTTAGCCAACCTTTCATGGTCATCTCTATCAAAATCATGATTAGAATAATAATTTTCAGTCTTCCAATAAGGTGGGTCTAAGTAAATATATGTCGTTGGGGAGTCATATTTCTTAATAACATCATCAAAGTCCATATTTTCAATATGACTTACTGCTAAGAATTTTTTAACCCATTTTTCATTCTTTAATTTATCCCTAAAAGTAAGGTACTTTGATTTGTATTTACCTTTTAAGTCAATATAACTTGAAGTTTCAGGTTTACTTCCACTAAAAACTTGAGTAAGGATGTAAGCATATTTAGCCGCCAATTCATAGTTTGGTTTAGTACTCACGGTATACGTATCCACAAATATTTCCTTTTGTATCTCATTAAATAACTCTCTATACTCAGGTGGTGTTGGGAAAACATCTCTTTGTTGACAAGGTATGTTTTCAACCGCCTTAAGTAATTCTGCTGGATTTTGGATACATAAAAACAAATTGTAGTTGAGTGGATTAAAGTCATTGTAAACGACTTTCTTTAAATTTGGATACAAATCTAAGTCCATGTTATAAAAACACCAAAACATCCCACCGAATGTTTCAACATAAACTTCCATATCTTTTGGATAGTACTCTACTATCCATTTACCTATTCTACTTTTACCTCCTATATATGATAACATAATTTTCTTTTTTACAAATATAGGAAAAAATAAGTAAAAGGCAAATGTAAATCAAAAAAAAACCCCACATAAGTGAGGTTTTAAATTTATTTCTTAAAGAACTTAACTAGTTTAGTTTCTATCCGTTCTAATCGGTTTTTAAGTTTGATTACTTTAGTTTTAAATAAATTCCAATTTACTGTAGCAAACACACCAAAAGCGAAACCTGCGTAAATTTTAAAACCAAACGCCCACAGTACTAATCCTGCGAGTAATCCAACAACACCTTCAATACCGTTTAACATTATCCATGTTTTAATAATGTTGTAAACTTTTTTAATAAAATCTAAAATCTTTTTCATAATATTTTTTTATTATAAATATAACATTATTACGTATTCTTATCTATTTTGCAATTTACAATCACACATTTTTATCTTAAACTACCTATATAAAATTATTATTATGTCAAAAGAATACAATGTTAAGTCAATAGAATTAAATGAAAAAGAAGACTGTAAAACATGTGCCAGAGGGTTAAATGTTGGTCAAAAGTTTGTAGTATTATTTTCTTTTTATATGTTAGCGACGAGTATATATGGAACTGTTAAGTTAATACAACTTTTAATTAATTTATTTTAGTAAATCCTTTAATTTTACCTTATCCTCATCACTAATAGACTTGTTAGTCACACCCACTTTTATATAGAAATCCCCAATTCCACTTTGAGTAACAAATCCTTTAGATTTTACTCTTAGTGGTTTTTCTGTACTTAAATTTTTAGGTAAATTTATATCTAAATCCCCATCAGGATGAGACACTCTAAACGTTTTATTTATTAACATATCTATAGGGGTTATATTTAAATTAAAAACTAAATCTTTACCCACCTTCTCGTACTTACTTTTAATCATATTAATTTGAACTAATAAGTCACCTTGAATGTTATTTAGATAATCTCCTTTACCTGCCGCCCTTAAGAAATCACCACTATCAACTCCTTTAGGTATTGATACCTTTAAATTTTTAAATTTATCAATAGACCCCGAACCATTACAATTTAAACAAGGGTCAACAACCATTTGTCCACTTCCTCCACAAGTATGACACGGAGTATCCACTGTCTGTGTGAAAAAACCTGTACCCATTTTTTGTCTTATAAATCCTCTACCCGCACAAGTTGTGCATGTATTTTTTTTACCTCCAGTACCGACACATAATTCACATGAAATCTTAGATTTATAAGTTATCTCCTTTTCAATACCGACAAATGATTCTTCAGGTGTTAAAGTTACTCTTATTACTTTATCTTTAATTTTAGGTTTAGCTGGTCTTCTTTGTTGGTTAAACATATCAAAAGGATTACCACCGAATTGACCACCGAAAGGATTAGGGTTATCGTACTGACTTCGTTTTTTTTCGTCACTTAACGTATCGTAAGCCTCAGCTATGTCTTTAAACTTTTCTTCTCCCTGAGGGTTTACATCTGGATGATATTGTTTACTTAATTTTCTATACGCTTTTTTAATCTCGTCTTGAGATGCGTTTTTATTAATATTTAAAATTCGATAATAGTCCTTCATGCAAAATTATATAATTGTATTGTTTAAGAATAAGAAAAAGAAAAAGATAATCAAAGGTTATCAGTCAGAGAAACGCGCAATTA
>Ga0209374_1000708_pt1 | contig 36070 bp, 37 predicted proteins | sample SaaInlLV_DNA_10m_FD_184683 | JGI IMG/M metagenome (GOLD analysis project Ga0209374, IMG submission 184683) | Marine microbial communities from expanding oxygen minimum zones in the Saanich Inlet - SI075_LV_DNA_10m (SPAdes) (version 2) | ecosystem: Environmental > Aquatic > Marine > Unclassified ... | reverse complement strand
CTAACAAGCGTACGATGGCCACTTTGTCATCGTAACTGTTTGCTGTATCGAGCATGTCGGCGGAAATCGCGGATTTCTTGGGCTTGAGCTTGGCCTTAATCTCGTCAAGCGACTCGCCCTCCTCAAGTGCTTTTCTGTCAGCAATGCTGAGCTCTCCATCGATCAGTTGTTCTGCCAGCAGCGCGTCACTCTCCTCAATCTTAGGCATGTAGACCCTTAGGACCGGTGCAATCACCAGCAGGAAGAAGGCGATCAAACCGACAGACGTCATGCCGTGACGGCCCCATTCAATAATGGCGGGGTCCTTGTGCCACGGCAGTTGGTAATCTTGAGGCGGATCGGTGAAAAAGGGCGCAGATCTGATCGTGAGCGCATCACCTCGCTCCGCACTGTAAGGTAATGCAGTCAGCACCAGACCTCGCAATTGCTCTAACTCGTCAGCCATATAACGCTGTAATTCAGCACTGGGAATCGGCGCCAAGGTCGCGGCGGCCCCCTCTAGAGCGCCAGCGTCACCCTCGGTCGGTTCGCCGTCTAATAAGTCCCCTGTATTCACGGGCTGCTCATCAAGTGACGCGTAGTAGCGGCGCTTTGCGAGGTCTCTGAGCGCTTCTTCATTGACAATCACACCGGCGGTCATCGAGACAACACGACCTGCTTGCTCTTTGACAAAAGTAATCTCTTTGTCGAGTTCGTAATTGCGGGTTGTTTGTTCGCGCTCAGTCGTCGCCGTTTCAGTATTGACAGGGTTGGCCGCGACTTCACCTTCAGGCACCACTTCAGGCTGATCCGGTGGAATATTGGTGGTACCGCCAGGTATACCCGATGCCGCGATACCGGTCTGTGAGTCTGACGTAATGACTTCTGACCGCACTTCGGCACGCTCTGGCTCAAAATCGAGGTACTGTTCGCGAGTGGTTTCCCGCTGGGTAAAATCCATTTCCAGATTCACAACGGTGCGTACATTCCCGCCACCCAGAGCGGGAATCAGCAACTCACGGATTCGCTCAGCCAATTCAGTCTCACGCTCGGCCTCAAAACGTGCATTATTGAGTGCGGGCGTACCATCCTTGTCGGCGTTACTACCGGTTAACAGGTTGCCATAATGATCCACCACCGTAACGTCTTGTGTCGCCAAGTAGGGAACACTGGCGCTCACCAAATGAACAATCGAGAGTACTTGTGCGGGGTCTACGACTCGACCGCGATACGGCTTTACAATGACCGACGCCTTAGCAGGCTGTCTATCGCGGACAAAGACACTTTGTTTAGGCGCTGCGAGATGCACGCGCGCCGTCTCAATAGTGCCGATTTCAGTAATCGTGCGCGCCAGTTCGACCTCTATAGCGTTGTTATATTTGACCTGCTCCATAAACTGACTGGTCGTCATGGAGCTGCCCTCTGCCAGGCTCCCCATGCCCCCATCAGCTGCGGCGCGAGGGATCCCCTGGGAGGCCAGAAAGATACGGGAGGCCTGGAAGTCGTTTTCAGGGACCTCAAGCCGACCCGTCGACTTGTTAATCCTTACGTCGTAGTTCGCGCTTTTCAAGGCCTCAAACGCCAGCTGCACATCGGCGGATTCAAAGCCATCTGACACGCTGCGAAAGGGCGTAGAGGTCATAATCGACCAAAAAATCAGCACCACCAGTAGCGACAACAGGGCGACGATTGCTGGCATCGCACGCTTTACCGCCGGCTGCGACATCACATCTTTCATCGCGGGCAACGCCGCCGACTGGTTTGCAGTAACCGCGGTTTGCTCGGCTGGAGCCGGCGCATTACCAGACTCTGCAGGGGGTCTGGCTGTGCTATCAACTTCAGTTGCCGATCCCTCAATTAAGGGTCTTTGTTCAAGTGCTGCTTCCATTACGTCTTACCTCGTTGTCGCTACAGCCGGTGCTTTAAACCGGCATGCTCATGACATCCTGATAGGCTTTCAAAACCTTGTTGCGGACCTGCAAGGTCGCCTCAAAGGCCACCGATGCCCGCTGCGAGTTAATCAGTACATCTGTAACACTGACATCTCCGTTAGCTTCGAAATTAGTTTTTGTCTGTGCTGATTGCATTTGAGTTGCGTTAACAGTCTGGATGGCCGTCAGCAAATCAGAAGCAAAGCGAGATTGCTGCTGCTCGTTGCTGATCCGAAGTGATGCATCCGCAGCCTGACTGTTGGCGAGCTCGGCTTGCCGGATGACGTTCATCACGCCCTGCATATTGGTTCTATCGATCATGATGCACCTATGGATTGCATGACGTCCGGTTCGGACGTTTTCAGCTTCTGAAGTTTATGTCGTAGTGTTCTGGGGCTGATACCCAGTCGCTCAGCCGCTTCTTTTTTGGAGTCTGTCTCCTGTAGCGCCGCCTGAATCAACTGCCATTCTGCCTGCTCCTTGGCGGAAACCAGATCCTGATCCGGTTGCATCGCCTGACCGGATGCAAGTGGTGTCGCTACGGGGGCTGATGGGACTGCAGCCGCGGCAGAACTCAGTGTATCGGGTGAGAATTCCAAGGCATCAAAATAAATATGCTCTGGCTGGATAACATTATGAATGGCGAGTACTTTGGCGCGACAAATCACATTGTCCAGCTCGCGGACATTACCCGGCCAGTCGTGCGACATTAACTGTTGAATAGCCGCCTCTTCAATTTGCATGCTGAGTCCGGCGAGCTGCTCAGAGGCCGCAAAGGTGATCGCCAACTGGCGAATGTCTTCGGGGCGTTCACGGAGCCGCGGTATGCCAATATGAAACGCATTCAGCCGGTAGAGCAAGTCCTCGCGGAACTCGCCTCGTTTAACCAGATCGACCAAATTACGGTTGGTCGCTGCGACAAGCCGAACATCAAACTGAACCTCTTTCGTGGTTCCGATGCGGGCCGCTTTGCGCTCCTGAATAACACGGAGTAATTTGGGTTGAATGTGAAGCGGTAATTCACCAACCTCGTCCAGAAACAAGGTGCCGTTATGTGCCTCCTCAAAAATGCCGGGCTGATCCTTTATTGCCCCGGTGAACGAGCCTTTGATGTGGCCAAACAGAATGCTTTCTACCAGGTGCTCGGGCATGGCCGAACAATTCAGCGCAATAAATGGGCCCGAGGCCCTGCTTGACGCATTGTGAAGAATCTGGGCAACTACCTCTTTACCAACCCCTGAAGGGCCAGAAAGCAAAGCGGTAACATCAACCTGTGCCACTCGTTGAACCAATGCCAGCATCGCCTTGCTGGTAGGATCACTAAAAACGACTTGCTTACGCTGACCACGTGCCGCAATGGCCTCGTGAGGGACTCGCGCGCCTCGTTCAAGTGACTCAGTGGCATCGGTCTTCGATACCGACAGCACCCGTTCAAGAATGAGGGACCAATCTGCGGCATCAGAGTAACTTTCCAGGGCGCTAAATCGCAGTAGCCCGGCCAAATACGCCAGTTTGACATCCCCTTCTGGACTCAAAATGACTGAACCCTCAGGCGCCTGCTGCATGACTTGTCGTAAATAAGGCTCCTCTAACGACCAAGCGGGACCCACCGCAATACAAGAGGGGCCACCCTGAGCCGCTCTTTCAATAAAAGTCTGTGGAGCCTGGGTAAGAACAAGTTGGTTATCGACGAACGCCTGCAGACGCTCCTCGGGGAAGCCCGTCCCACGGACAGCGAGAATATTCAACTGTGGATCTGAAATGGAGTCTCTGGACACTGAGTTACTTCCCAACGCGTGTGCATACAACACAGCAAAGGCGAGGCCAGCATTTATTTTATTATTTATTTCATACGGTTACGGATTTCCGCGACCATAAACCCGCGGTTATTTGACAGTATGTGTCAAAAAAATGACGGTTTACCGTCAGCTTTTCGTAATGTTTAACCTGGTCATTTTCTCGATCAAGGTGGTGCGCTTAACACTCAGCAGCCGGGAGGCTTCAGAAATATTGCCATTGGCATCAGCTAGCGCCTTTTCGATCAACTGTCTTTCGAAATCGCTAACCCGGTCTTTTAAAGATGCCTCATTTAAATCTATTTCGGCGGGCGTCTCAGCGGCCGTTATGCCCAGTACCCGGCTTAAACCATCCTCATCTTCTTCGCCAAATTCAAGCAAGTCCTTGGGTTCAACATCAAATAATGGAGCCCCCAACGGTCCCGCGGCTTCAGCAGAGTCGGGCCCCATCAACTTGACCATCTGCGGCGGCAAAAAGTTTGTGGGCAACTCGTAAAGGTTGATCGTCTCACCGGCATACAACGCAGAAAGCCGTCGGCAGAAGTTCTCTAATTCGCGGACATTGCCAGGCCACGGATAGGTCTGTAGCAAGCTGATAGATCGGGCATTGAGCTTAATCTTCTCCCCATGCAGTGCATAGGTCTCGCTGAAATAATCAAATAGCTCGACAATTTCCTCTGGTCGCTCTCGCAGCGGCGCCACGTTAATGGGAATGACATTCAGACGAAAAAACAGATCCTCTCGGAATTGACCTTGATCAATCAATTCCTCCAGCGGTTTATGGGTAGCAGAAATAATACGAACATCGACGGTAATTTCTTTACCGGACCCTACGGGTGTTACCACGCCCTCCTGCACAGCTCGCAAGAGCTTCGCCTGTAAGTCGGCATGCATATCCCCAATTTCATCCAGCAACAATGAACCGCCATTCGCCAGCCGCATCCTACCTTGATAACTCGTGACTGCCCCCGAGAAAGCGCCCTTTTCATGGCCGAAGAGTTCGCTTTCAAGCAGCTCGGTAGGGATGGCACTGCAATTGACCGCGATAAATTGGCCTCGCGACTCTCTGCCAGACAAACGATGAATCTCTCTGGCGACTAACTCTTTTCCCACACCGGTGGCACCGCGCAGCAGCACCGGGGCATCAGTCGGAGAGATTTTTTCGAGGTAGGCGAGAAGCTCCCGGGTAACCGCACTGCTCCCGATCAATCGTTGCTCAGCAGTCATCTCCAGCGATCTACCTCAGTTTAGTGACATGGGTTAGCTGAAGTCGCTGCGCCCAAATCACTACTTTTAGCGTCGCCATTGACCGTGGAAATCTGCGTCATATTGGCGCCAACAATGATTTCTGAATTAGATACTGGGCGGTTGTGTCGCTGACTTGTGCGCGAGCCAGCCCCAACCACCACAATCACATTATCCGTGACCGCCTCTGAAGCAGGCGTCGCTTGCGTGCGGCTCGCCACGCCTTCTTGCTGCATTTTCTTACATACGTCTTTGTAAGATGCACTCGCGACAGGTTCCCCTTGCGTCAGGGAAGGCAGTAATAACATCATCAGCGTAGCCATCACGAATTTCAGATTCATCATACTGTCTGCTTATTGCCTCTACACTGGGCAAAGCATGCGCCCACCTCGTGTCGGGACACGCCCTACCGCTATCTACCGCACCAGCAGCAGGGTAGTGTCGTCGTTTTTAGCACTTACCTTAAGTGCCCCTTACTGGCAACATACTGCATGCTTGAAAAAGCGGCAACTGCACATCGCTCTTATTCTTACCTTACAGGGACTTAACATTGAATAGCCGCCAATACATTGGTTCACTTTTTGAAAGGTCGTCCGAACATAAAGTCGCCGCTCGCAGATTGAACACGTTTCTGTTTCTGCTGATCATATTGAGCCTTGTAGCGATAACGCTGGAGTCCGTTACCGCCATTGAGGCGGAATGGTCCCCAGAATTGCTGGTATTTGAGTTTATCTCTGTCATCTTCTTCTCAGTTGAATATGTGTTGAGAATTTGGTCTGCGCCCGACAATCGCGACCTGGAAGGCAAAACAGCGCTGCGTAAAAGGCTCAACTATATTTTTAGCTTCACGGGACTCATCGACCTAATTGCAATACTGCCCACTCTATTGCAATTCATCTGGGTCGGCGCTGATCTTAGATTGCTTCGAGTGATGCGACTGGCTCGGCTACTCAAACTGAGTCACTTCACAACGGCACTGGAAGATCTCGTATCAGCCATTCACTCCGAGAGGCAGGCCTTTGGGGCTGCCCTCTATCTGATGGTCGTTGCGCTGTTTTTATCGAGCTCTTTGATTTACCTCGCAGAGCGGGATGCGCAGCCTGGTGCTTTCCCATCCATTCCTGAAACCATGTGGTGGGCGATCGTGACACTGACCACAGTCGGTTATGGTGATGTATCCCCAGTGACAGCAGGGGGCAAAGTCATTGGCGCCATGACCGCCATGATGGGCGTCTGCACCGTGGCGCTGCTCACGGGTATTGTCGGCGCCGGCTTTTCCAAGCAAATGTCCAAGCAATATGCCGAATTTGAGCACAAAGTTCGGGAAGCGCTGGACGATGGCATCATTTCTGAGGAAGAAGCGGAGGAGATCGAAGCGCTACGCGAGCGCATGGGGCTATCAAAAACACAGGCGGAGGAGCTTGCGATTCACTTGATCGAGACGAAACGTCTGAACTCTGAGTAAATACCATCGCCGGATTGGAGGCATCCCGACTGAGTGGAAGCACCCTTACTTTACGCGTGATCGCGGAAACGAAACATCACCGGCATCAATTTATAGTCAGGCTCATCCTCGAGATACTTCTTTTCCATCTCAGTCCATCGACTGGTACCGATTCGCCATCTGAGGTGGTCATCAAAGCCCGCTTCTGATTGCCAATAGGACATTGCCACGACCGTATCTTCCTCAAGGTCCTCGGCAACATAGATCCAATCACACGCCGGTGCCGCCATGGTGGCTTGGGCGACCACAGAAAAGTCCGCCAGAAACGAAGCCTTCTGAGCGTCTCGCACACGATAGATGGTTTTAACAATCAGCGACATGTTAGGAGCTCCTTGTTCCAGACGGGTGAAAGTGTAGCTTTGGTCACAGCTCGCCTCAAGCTCTACTGGATCGCTCACTGGCGCAGGCTCGATTTTTTGCCTGTAGAGCGCCTGATTCAAACCGAATCAACGCGGAAATGCTAGTGCGCTAATCGCTCACTCAGCGGTTGTAGTCAGGCAGAGGCCGATGGCGCCATGGTTTCGAGCATGCTCATCATCCGCTCGTGGACCTTATTTACCGCTTTCAGCGGGCGCACCATTACCTTGAAATCAGTGATCTGCCCATTTTCCACCTGAATAATATCAACGCCATTGATATGGATCCCCTCTATCGAGCACTCAAACTCCAGCATTGCCGAATCTGCCTGAATAATCTGCCGGACGTATCTAAAATCGGTGCCGAAAACCTGACTCGCCGCACCCAAATAGAGAAAAGTAATGTCGCGACCCTGCTGCGGGGTATGTACCACGGGCGACCAAAAGGTACACTCAGGAGAGAGCAGTTCGCGCAAGCCCTCGCTAGCACCACCCGCCATAATCTGGTGCCAGCTCTCCAACACTTTATGAATGCGGTCAGTCATAAGTCCTCCGTACCCAATTTCGGCACACTGTACATAATGGCTTATCGCAGGGACCACTGATCCTGCCGAAGGTCGTTTTGAGCGGCCACACGCATTTCATATGCCTGTTGCCCACGAAAGCGATCAGCTCGTTTCATCTGCGCTTGGTAATTTCTTTTTTTACAAGCGATAACCAATCGCTGAAATGGCTCAACATCTTGCTCGCCCGATAACCAACCCTCAACCCGCGCTATATCGATACCCAAACGATAGGCAATTCTGGACGGGCGAATCCGGTTTACATGGAACTCCGCTACCAGTGCCATCTGCCTTGAATAGGACATCGTGCACTCACAGGCATACCCCATGGGTGGATTCGGGCGTCTTGCTTCTTGGGCCGCCATCATCTCTGCATCACTTGGGGCTCATTGTTGAAAGTGGCTCACAAGGACGATTTCTCTCCAGTCCGGTATTGTGTCATAGCGCTGGCACACGCGATCCTGCCATAATTTAAGGCATTGTAGTCAACCATTGCCACAGCGCGCCGGAAAATGCCCGGCGCTGAAATATTTCCGAGGAAACAATGTCCGGTTCGGGTGAATAAGGCCAGTCGCAGTCAAAGACGAAACGTGCTCGATATTTGTCTTGACGAACAATTACACGCCGTAACCTCTTTACACAATTAAATGGAGCTCGCGACCTCGTGACGACCCCCCCCTCAATGAAGCCTAACTCACTGCGGAGAACCAAAATTGTCGCCACTATTGGCCCCGGAAGCAGTAGTCAGGACATGATTGGACGCCTGCTCGCCGCAGGCGTCGATGTATTCCGCTTGAACTTCAGTCATGGAGCACAAGCAGATCATGCCCAAGTTGCGCGCTTTATCCGCAAGCAAGCTGGTCACCATGGGCGATACGTTGGCATTCTAGCTGACCTCCAAGGACCTAAGATCCGCGTAGGTGGATTTACCCAGGGAGGGGTTGTACTTCAGGCGGGTGATCCCTTCCAACTCAGCCTCGACATTGCAGCCGAAGCAGGCGATCACCGCGGTGTGAGTGTCGAATATGAAGCGCTTCCGGCGAGCGTTAAAGCAGGCGACATCCTGCTGCTGGATGATGGAAAGCTGCGCTTGCGGGTTGACGACGTTTCAGATCAATCCGTAGATTGCACTGTGCTCATTGGCGGACGGCTGAGTTCACGAAAAGGCGTTAACAAGCTTGGTGGCGGGCTGGCAGCCCCGGCACTCACAGAAAAAGATCTCGACGACATTGCTGCTATGCCGCAGATTGAGCCCGATTTCGTTGCCGTGTCTTTTGTGTCGAGCGCAAAAGATATTGAAGAGGCGAGAAGGTTACTGGCGGATCAAGGGCTGCATCCGGCAATTGTCGCAAAGATCGAGCGTGCCGAAGTGGTTGCCGATACGGAGTTGCTCAATAGCATCATTGATGCCAGTGACGGGGTCATGGTGGCTCGTGGCGACCTGGGTGTAGAGGTAGGCGATGCGCAGCTGATCGGTATTCAGAAGAACCTGATCTCTACAACGCGCAAACGCGATCGTATGGTGATCACAGCGACCCAAATGATGGAATCAATGATCAGCAATTCGATGCCTACACGCGCCGAAGTATTCGACGTTGCCAACGCCGTACTAGATGGTACAGATGCGGTGATGCTGTCAGCAGAGACGGCTGTCGGTGATTTTCCGGTCGAAGTCGTCACTGCTATGGCAGATGCTGCCATTGGCGCTGAACAACATCCGGTAGCAAGAACTTCCCGGTATCGACTGGATCGGGAGTTTTCGAGTGCACAGGAGACTATCGCCCTGTCTGCGATGTATGGCGCCAATCACTTCCCTGGCGTCAGGGGCATCGCCTGCCTCACCGAGAAGGGCACTACCCCGACCATGATGTCGCGGCTCTCTTCCGGACTGCCAATCTTCGCTTTGACACGGCGTGCAGACACCTTGCAACGGCTAGCGCTCTGCCGAGGGGTTGTACCGCTCTTTTTCGACTACACGGCATTCGCCCGTGAGGATCTAGAGGCACGAACCATTGAATTTCTTGTCGACGGTGGATATCTGACGAGAGGAGATCACATTCTGATCACCATGGGCAGCACCCAAGCTGACGCAGGCAAGACGGATCTCATGAAAATTTTGCCGGTTAAATGAGCGACGGGGCCTAAAATTTAGGCCAATAGTGACCAAAAAAATTCACCTGCGCTGGTCTGTGAGAGTGCTACACTGGCAAGGCTGGGTTTCCAGCGCGCTTTATCTTGAGCCACTGTAGTCTTCGGTCTTCGGTTTTGTTCCCATCAAGCGCAACAGCCCATTAGGGTGAATCAATCGTAATTAAAGGTAGTGAAAAATGTCAACAGTAACGGGTACCGTGAAGTGGTTTAACGAGACAAAAGGCTATGGCTTCATAGCACAAGAGGATGGGCCGGATGTCTTTGTACACTTCAGCGCTATTCAAGGCGATGGCTTTAAAACCCTCACCGATGGACAAAAAGTAGAGTTCACCGTCACCGACGGTCAAAAAGGTCCTCAAGCGGAAAACGTTCATCCGCAGTAAGTTGTCCATACCATAGCAACGTATTCAGCAGGCTGCGCGCTCACCGAGGCGCGGTCGGCTGGGTAGTTACGTTGAGTATTGCGGCTTGCTAACACGATTGGCGGTTACAAACACAGCGTGGCCCTTGCAGTTCAGGAGTTGTGTACGGGGCAATATATTGCCACCCTAGGTAGTTGGGCGGCGAACGGCTACTAGCCAAAACCACATTGAGCAACAGCTCTACGAATCATAAAGGGCCCGGACGGGCCCTTTTTTTGTCGCGTAAGATGAACGCTTGTTGCAGCGTCACGGGTTGGCCTCAAAAAATATCCTTCTCTAACTCTCTCTGCCGGTTTTCTTCACTGGCTATGTACTTGATCCACTGTTGCGAGTAGGTTTTGGAGCGCTTGTCTTTACCCGCCGCCCTAAAGGCGCGTCGAGCTTTATCATATTCACCCAAGTTGAAGTAAGACATACCCAAGACAAGTCTTGCCTGATCGGGGCGCTTTACACCGCCTTTTTCCAAGCCTTTCTGAACCGAATCAGCCGCCTTGGAAAATTGGTCACCATCAAGATAGACGTTCCCCAAACGCACATATAACTCGCCTTCATCAGATTTCGCCGCGGCCTTTTCCATCATAGGGATCGATTTTTCCACCTCCCTTGCCTGCGCCCAGGCGCTGCCGGCCAACTCATAATTCTTGGATTTGTCATCTACCAACTCGTCTTCGAAACCGCGCTGCATGACGGAACCGGCGAAGTAGGGCACTTCTGCGCTGAGGTATAGGTACGCCATCGTTACCAGCTCACTGGACCGGTCAAGGAACCCTTGTTCATATGCAGCCTCCATCAAAGCCAACTGGCTCTTCTCGTCTTTCAATTCGCCGTGGAGGTGCGAGGCCTGGACCCAGTACTGTTTTTTAGGGTAATAAATCAGAAGCGTGTTCAGTACGTCCAGCGCAGAAACGAAGTCGTCCTTATCAAAGTATAAAAACCGAGCCAAGTTATACCACTGTTCCTTGGGTAACTTGCCTGCAGTTTCATGCATAGAGATCGCGGTCTCCACGTTGTTTAGTGCTAAATCATACTTTTTGACCTGATAATAACCCTGTGCCAGCAAGACGTAAGCATCTGCATTGGGCTGCTCATTCAAGTCAAACCACATAAGCAGCGCATCAATACCTTGCTGCCATTTCTCCTGCACAAAATACAACTGAGCGACTGTAAAGCGGGTATTGATCTCCATCGCCAGCGGAATATCGGGCTGCGCAATAACTTGTTGGTAATATCTGAGAGAGGCAACATAGTCCTCCTTCACATAGCTCAGAAAAGCGTGGAGATTGTAAACGTTGGCCAATTCATAACTATTCAGCGCGCGCTTGCCATCTTCAGAGATCATGTCGTCGAGAATAGCCGCTGCGGCTACGTACTCTTTACCCTCGGCCAGCGTCTGCGCCTCCGCAAGCCGCTCATATACTTTATTACGAAGCGCAGGGGTACGGCGCGTTTCTCTCGTATCCTTTTTCGGCTTATCGTCTTGCGCGACTGCCTCAGAAAGCAAAAAACCGGGCTCAATGCGGTCCAGCACAATAGTCGATGACAACATCACAGCCGCTATCGCCGAAATTCGAAGCAAAGACATGCCTACCATACCCGCGCCTTTCATCTTAATTTTCCAGCTCGTAAGTGAACTTGTTCTGCACTCCCGCCACCTCGATCGGCTCACCATCGACCACTCGAGGTTTATATTTGAACTTGAGGGAGGCCTTGACAGAGGCTCGTTCAAAGATGCCGCTAGGCTGACAATCAACCGCGAAGGGATCGCGAATCGAACCCGTTTTGGTCACGGTGTACTCAACAATACAATAGCCCGAAATGCCGCGAGTCTGCGCTCTGCGCGGATAGATTGGCGCCACTTTAACAATGGGAAGGTATTCTCCATCCCCGGAAGACATCCCCGAGGCGCTCAAATTAAGTTTGACCCCAGTAGTAGGCGCCATATTTGCCACGTTCATGTCGAGCTGCGAGTCAAACTGAATGGGCTCCAGATCCGGAGGTGGTTCCTCGGGGTCGTCTACCTTCTCGGGCTTCACTTCCTTTAAATTGGTTTCGATGGTTTTATCTGGCACCACAATATCGGCGATTTTGCGGGCCTTGACATCTTCTTGCTGAAAATCACGACTTACCAGAGTATGCATGATGAAAAATAGCGCGATGGCCACCGGTATGGCGAGCGCAGCACTGACCGCAATACGAGCTGAGCTACCCATAACTGTCAGGCCTCTTCATCCGTGGAAATACAGGGTGGTGCTGTCAAGATCGGTCGCACAGTGTCGATCAAGTCTTCTACTACGTAAGCCGGTGTTTCGCGATCCACCTGAACGACGAAGTTAGCCTGAGGCGCTTCTTTTTTAGCTGCCTCAGCGGTTCTCATCACACGGTCCATAGGCACTTTATTTTTGTTGTAGTAAATGTCCCCATTTGCGTCGACCGCAAAGATAATGGTTCCGCGCTCACAAGCCTCTTGTGTTGAAGCCTGTGGTTTAAACAACTCAACGCCCGGCTCTTTTACGAATGAGGAGGTGACAATAAAGAAAATCAGCATGATGAAAACGACGTCAAGCATCGGGGTCAGATCAATCTGATTCTCCTCTTGCGACGTCGATGGCCTGGCCTGATCACGCATACTCATAACACCACCCCTTAACGATCCGAGGCCCAGTTCACAGCGCCCACACCTGACTCGCGCGCTGCGTCAGCAACGTCAATAACGATTCCCGCCTCCGCGCCTTTTTCTACCTTTACTGTCACTGGAGCGTCCGGGTCTTCGGCGAGGAGTCGCTGGATGTTTGCCCTAACCGCACGAATATCGACGCGGCGATTCTCCATCCATATTTGATTGTCTGAAGCGATCTCGACCACAATACTAGTAGAGTCTTCGGGATCATCCGGTTGATTGTCGTCGGGGCGATTCACTTCAACGCCTGCTTCTTTGATGAAGGACGCCACCACAATAAAAAAGATCAACATGATGAACACGACATCGAGCATTGGCGTTAAATCAATCTCCGCCCCGTCCTGATCCTGTTCTCTGGCTAGTTTTCGCATGAATTCCTCAACCTAGACGAAGGTCAATGATCAGAGGTCAATTGATCGGTCAAAAGCTGCTGCTCCCGCGTCGTGATTCGTTGCAGATAAGTATTCGCAAACAATCCCGACAACGCAGCCACCATGCCCGCCATCGTCGGGATAGTAGATCGCTCAACACCACCCGCCATAGACTTAGCGTCACCACCACCGGTCACTGCCATGACATTAAACACCTCGATCATACCCGTCACTGTGCCCAGCAAGCCCAGGAGAGGACAAAGCGCAACACAGGTGGCAATCACGTTCATGTTGTCGTTAATCAGCTCACGGCTCTCCGATAAGAGACGCTGCCGGATTTTCTTGGCGTTCCATGACTTTCTCTCCGGCCGCCCCTCCCAGTTGGAAATGACAGCCGCACGATCGCTTTTCCAAACGGAGGAGAAGTACCACATGCGCTCAAAGATCAGGGTCCACATAAAGAAGACGAGCGCGGCAATCAGCCACAGTACGTTTCCTCCCTTCTCCATAAAGGCAAGAATGACCTCGAAGATACCCATCGACAGCTAGCCTCCCCGAAGAATCAGTTGTGGGCGCGCTCAGAGTGCTCCGCCACAATACCCGTGGCTTGCTCATGCAACACATGGATGATGCGCTGGGAGCGGCCATTAACAACCGTGTGGAGCAGGACTGTTGGAATCGCCACCAGCAGACCCAATACGGTTGTTACCAGAGCAGAAGAAATACCCCCCGCCATAGCCTTGGGGTCACCCGCTCCAAAAATGGTAATAGCCTGGAAGGTGATGATCATACCTGTCACCGTACCCAGAAGACCCATCAGCGGCGCTACTGCGGCGATGATCTTAAGCAAAGTGAGACCTTGCTCGAGCTTGGGGGTTTCGCTGAGCACCGCCTCGGCCATTTTCAATTCCAGCGTTTCAGGGTCCATATTGGGATTAGCTTCATGCACCTTCAACACACGACCCAAAGGATTGTCGTCACGGGCAGACCCTGTCTTAAGCTGAGCAGAGACCTTACCCCCGACAAGGGTCAGGACCAATAACCGATAAATCGCGAGAATGAAGGCAAAAGCACCAACCGCTGTGATGGCGTAACCAACATAGCCACCTTGATGCCACCGCTCGGAGATTGTCGGGCTGTCAATAATAGCGGCAAGAAATGATCCCCCGGTCGGCCCAGTCGGATCGATGCCAAACTGGGAAAGGCCGGATTGCGCTGATGCCAGGCCCTGCGCCTGGGCGTTGAAACCACCGCCGGGCTGACGCGGCAGTTCAGCCAGCTGATCAATGTTGAAGGAAAGATAATTGCCATCGGTGTCGATGATGTTAAAGGCCCCGATGCGGACGACTTCACGTTCGTTCAGCTGGCCCGAGGGCGTCGCAACCTGAGCGGTATAACGACTAATTTCACCTTGCTCGCGAATCTCACGGAGCAACTCAAACCAAACGCGTTCTATTTCAGCAATCTTCGGTAATTGATCAGAACCCGTCATTTTGGCGATCAGCGTCTTCAGGAAACCCTCTCGATCGGGATATTCCGAACTGATCAGTGAAACCTCGATGTTGGACGCCAAGTCACCAGACGCCGCAGTTAAATGGCCGAACAACTCGGATAAGGTGCCCAGACGTTCGCGCAGTTGCTCCTGCTTAGCAGCAATCAGTAGCTCGTTATCTTCAAACTGTTTCTCCAGCCTGGCCGAACGCCGCTCTTCCCGCGTGCGCTCGTCTTCAGCGCGCTTTAAGGCTGCCGCCTGATTGGCCTTATCCCGAGAAAAACGCGCTTCGCGCGCCTGACTTTCGGCGGAAGCGCGGGCTTGACCCTGCTTAACCAGCTGCAAAAGTTGGTCGAGATTTTCAGCAGCGATTTCCTGAGGAGTGGGGGGCGGTGGGGCCTCTGCTTCAACTTCACCCTCCTGGCCTACACTCAAGGGAGCAAACAGTAGACTCGCCATGGCGAGAGCCGATACTTTTAGCAATTGAGAACGCATTTCAGTTTGCCTCCGGCGCAGATACAGGCATGTTTAACAGCTCGATCGTCGCCTGCTTCTTGGCGATGCGAACACCTTTTCTAACTGCAGCTGCGTAATCCCCTGCAGAGAGCTGTTCCCAGCTCTGAGTTTCTTTATTCCAAGCACCTGTCTCAGCGCCATCGGTGCTCTGGTAGACCAGCGCTATTCGGCCAATGCGGAGGATATCAACCTCCCTGTCTGTCCCATTCAACAAAATGGTGTCGCTGTATGATTCGATGCCTCGCCCGTACTGCAGCTCAATGGAGTAAAGCTCAAGCACCTGACGAAAAGCCTCAGCGGACGTAACGTCTGACCGTTCCATATTAGCGCGCACCGCTTCAATGTTACCCAGACGAGTATCAAGATCGAAAGGCATGTCGAAATTAATGAACTGGTCGAGACCATCCAGCATCCGCACGACTAAAGGTGGAATTTGTCGTTGAATTACCGACGCTTCTGATATCGACTCGTCGATATCCCTGATTCGACGCTCTTGGTTGGCGATTTGACGCTCGAGCCGAGCGTTGTAAACCTTTAGGCCGTCTACTTGCTTCGTCACCGTTTTATAGTCAGATAGCAGGCTGGCCGTTTCATCAGCCAATCGGTCTATTTTGGCTTGCGAGGCTTTAGCAGCGGTTGTGCGCTGCGTACCCACCTCAATAATCGGGTCGATGGACTGTGCGCCAGCAATAGTCGCACTGCCGCCGACACACAACGCCAACAATAAGCTTTTCAGTCGAGTCGTAGTCATTGGATTGAAGCTTCCTCTCAAAGGCAAATACAGAATGAATCGGATTATCAGCCGATCCAAGCAGGATTCAGTGGCGTTATTATCCCTTTAATGGCCGCCATCATCATTTGGGTGAGGGAATTTACCTGTTACGTTTCAGCAACGCAAATGGTTTGCAGTGTGGTTTGTGTGCCCAGGGCAGCGTCAAGGGGCCTCCAATTCTTCAATGCTAAAGGCATGACTATTCCCTTCTACCGCCTCGTACCGGCTCAATGATACTTGCCGCCAGTCAGCAAACACCTCGAGATCAAACCGCACATCCCCGATTACCTCATCGTGAACCCGCGTCAAAATGACCTTATCAGCCCGGGACAGCGCCAACCGATAGATTTCAGCGCCGCCCACCACCATCACTGCATCAGCGCCATCGATCAGCGCTTGCTCAAATGCTCGTTCTAGCGCCTCATTTAGCTCGTGGCAAGTTAACACACCCTCATGTGACCATTGGCGGTCGCGGGTAATCACAATATTGCGCCGCCCCGGCAGGGGGAAGCCAACGCTCTCAAACGTCTTGCGCCCCATTATAATTGGATGACCCATCGTTGTGCGCTTAAAATGCGTCAGATCATCCGGCAATTCCCAGGGCAATGCGTTGCCCCTGCCAATCACACCGTTCTCTGCTGCGGCCAGCACCAGCACCACTGGCACATCATTATCGGATCGCTTGGCGCTCATCAGATTGCTACCGGCGCGGCAATGTGCGGTGCCGGGTCGTAACCCGACAATGCAAAGTCCTCATAGCGGTATCCATAAATCGACTCAGGGTGACCCAATACTTGCAACTGAGGAAGCGGCTGTGGAGACCGCTCAAGCTGAGTCGCCACTTGATCGTGGTGATTGCTGTAAAGATGCGCGTCTCCCAAAGTAATAATAACGTCCCCAACACCAAGGCGGCATTGCTGCGCCAGCATGTGAACCAGTAGCGCAACCGAAGCAATATTGAAGGGCAAACCAAGAAAGACATCACTGGAGCGGATGTAGAGCTGAGCAGACAATTGGCCCCCCGCAACATAGAACTGATAAAGCAGGTGACATGGAGGCAAAGCCATTTTACCGGCACGTACATTGTCTTGTGGACTGGCCGCTTCATCTGGAAGATATTCCACATTCCATGCGTGGAAAAGAATACGGCGGCTCTCAGGGCGGTGTTTTAAGCAGTCCACAACGTAGTCAATCTGATTGATGCTCGCCCCTTCTTTGGTCGGCCACGAATGCCACTGCGCACCGTATAGAGGGCCCAACTCTCCCTCATCAGTAGCCCATTCATCCCAAATGCTAACCCCGTTCTCCCTTAGCCAGCGAGTATTGGTGTCGCCACTGAGAAACCAGATCAGCTCGTTAACCACGCTCTTAAAATGAACCCGCTTGGTGGTCAGGATTGGGAAACCCTTATTCAAATTAAATCTGAGTTGCCGACCGAATACCGAGCGGGTTCCGGTACCTGTGCGATCACCGCGGTCAGTGCCACTTTCTAAAATATCGGTTAACAGGTCGAGATAAGCCTGCATAATGCCCTCATGGGTTCGGGGGCCGATAAGCCCGGTAAAATAACGCTGCACCGATTATCAACATCGGGATACACAAGATTTGTCCACGCGTGAGCCAGCCCAGCGCATCGAATCCAATGTGGGTATCGGGCTCTCTGAAGAATTCAGCCGCAAAACGCAGCGCTCCGTAGCCCATCAAGAACACGGCGGAAACCGCCCAGGTGGGACGGTCGCGGCGACTGAACCACATCAGAATCGCGAATAACAGGCAGCCCTCAAGGGCAAATTGATAAAGCTGTGAGGGGTGTCGCGCAAGGGCAAGCGGATCCCTAGGAAACACCATGGCCCAGGAAATATCGCTGGCCCTTCCCCACAGCTCTTGCCCGATAAAATTACCCAGCCTCCCCAGCGCCAACCCCACGGGGGCGAGTGGTGCCACAAAATCCATGAGTCGGCCCCATTCGATACGTTGCTGCCGGGCAAACACTGCCATTGCGACCAACACACCGAGCAAGCCACCGTGAAAGGCCATGCCGCCTTCCCAGAGCCTGAATAACCATAGCGGATCTGCGGAGAGTCGCTCGAAACCATAAAAAAGCGCGTAGCCCAGCCTGCCACCCAGCACGACGCCCACCGCCGCATAAAAAATGAGGTCGTCTACCTGATCACGCAGCAGGGGCGAGCGCGGCTGCGTCTCGGCACGACGCCGTGCGAGCCACCACGCGAAGGCGAAACCCGCAATATAAGTGAGTCCATACCAGTGGATCTTGACCGGGCCCAGCGCAATGGCGACGGGATCAATATCAGGATAGGCCAACACTCAAACGGGCCCTCCGCGCCGAATAAAGCTTTCCAGACCCCGCTCACTCAGCGCCGAACTTAGCGCTAGCGTGACTTCCTGCGCTGAACGAAGTGATAGTACATCGGTCATCAGTTGATCAAGGTCTTCCCTTGTAAACGCGCTGAGCACACGTTTGGTAACCAGTAGGCTTCCTGCATTCATAGATAGCTGATCGAACCCCATCGCCACCAATAGCGGTACGGCAAGCGGATCGCCCGCCAACTCGCCACACAGACTGACAGATTTCTGCTGCCGATGTGCCGCACCAACAATGTGCGCCAGTGCAGCAAGCACCGCAGGGTGCAATGACTGATAAAGCCCTGCCACTCTGGCATTTCCGCGATCTACCGCCAGTAAATATTGAGTGAGGTCATTAGAGCCCACCGAGAGGAAATCCGCCTCTTCTGCCAATGACTCCGCCAAATAAACCGCAGCCGGCACCTCTATCATGACACCAATCGGTGGATAAGCGGACGTGCAGCCCTCGGTCAGAACCTCTTGATGACATCGCGAAATCAGCTCTTGTGCAGCACGCCACTCATCCATCGCGGTCACCATGGGCAGAAGAATACGCAGGTTGTTTAGCCCTTCGTTCGCTCTCAGCATGGCTCGAACCTGAGTCAAGAATATCTCAGGATGATCCAGCGTGACCCGGATGCCGCGCCAACCAAGGAAAGGATTCGATTCCTCGATGGGGAAATAGGGCAATGACTTGTCTCCCCCGATATCGAGCGTTCGCATCGTCACCGGTAGCGGATGGAAAGCTTCGAGCTGTTCGCGATAAAGCTGCCTCTGCTCCTCTTCGCTGGGAAAACGGTCTCGCAACAAAAAACTGACTTCTGTTCGGTAAAGGCCTACGCCCTCTGCGCCAAACTCCTGGGCCCGCTGCACATCAGCCGCCACACCCGTATTGACCCAAAGAGGAATCGCCTCACCGTCCAGCGTTGCAGCCGGCAACTGAGCCAGAGGAGCAAGCTCGGCTGACAAAGCTTGATCCTCTGCCAACAAGGCCTCAAAACGGCCAAGTAGATCAGCATGAGGATTCACATAAATGCGGCCGTTATAGCCATCGACCACCAACGTCTGATCAGGCATTTGCCTCAGAGGCAAGTCCTCAACGCCCACCACAGCAGGTATACCCATTGCTCTGGCCAAGATGGCTGCATGGCTGTTGGAGCTGCCGCGCATAGAGACGATGCCCGCGAGTCGATCCCGGGGAATTTCGCCCAGCGTCGACGCAGTCAATTCCTCCGCTACCAGAATGGTTTGGGCGGGATAATCAATCTGTTGTCGAGAGGCGTCCTGCAAATAACCCAGCACCCGAGTACCCAGATCACGCACATCAACGGCGCGCTCTCGCAGATAAGAGTGCTCCATTCGCTCAAAATGCCGGATATGGCGCAACATCACCTGACTGAGTGCGCCCTGCGCCCACTCACCGGACTTGATCAGTGAGGCGACTTCACCGCCGAGTGTCGAGTCATCGAGAATATTGAGGTAGACGCCAAACAACGCGTTGTCTTCAGGGCCTAATTCACTCTGGAGGTTTTCGGCTACCTGCTGAATGTCTGCACGCACAGCCGCCAATGCCTGGCGAAACGCGGCCAGTTCGGCATGACGACTCTCAGCCTCACGAGAAGGCACCGTTTGCAAATCAGCATGAGGGGATACCCAGGCCGCAACGCCAATCCCAATCCCCGAGCACGCCGCCACTCCAGACAGACACGCGGCGCTGCTCGAGACGCTCTCTGGCTGCGCCTCAGGCGAAGAAGCTCGGCCGATTGCACCCGCCAACTCCGCATGCGCGATCAACCCCGCGAGCTGCGCAGACACCGTGACCAGAAAGGCCTCCTCTTCCTCAGAGAAGCGGCGTCGCTCACCTTGCTGCACCACCAAAACACCCAAGAGATCGCGCTGATGAACAATCGGCGCCCCGAGGAATGCGCTGAATAGTTCCTCTCCCAGATCCTCGACCAACTGAAATTGTGGATGCGCGCTGGCGTCCTCCAGGTTCAGAGGCTCCTCGCGAGTTGCCACCCAACCTACAAGGCCCTCATCAAAGCCAAGACCAAATTGCCCCACTTTGCCTAAGTTGAGGCCCTCGGTCGCACGAAACACTAACTTTTGACTTCGCTTGTCATGCAGATAAACCGTGCAGACATCTGTACTCATCGCCGCTCTCACCTGCGCGACTATCAATATTAAGGCCTCATCTAGTGAGTCCGCATCATTAACTGCCTGAGTCAGCCGGCGCAGCGTCTCGAGCATTATCGTCTCCGCCTGCGCTTTCTGGCGGTTTTTCGCGACGGCGACAAGCGCGCCGCCAGTTCTGTGAGAGCCTGCCGATAGACATCCTGTTTGAAATCAACCACCGCCGTCACTGGGTACCAAAAACTTACCCAACGCCAGTGATCAAACTCTGGAGCCTCATGAGCATCAAGTCGAATATCACTCTCTGGCGCGACTAAACGGAGTAAAAACCAAATTTGCTTCTGGCCTATACACACCGGCGCTTCATTCTTTCGAACATATCTCTTTGGCAAACGATAGCGCAACCAGCCCGAGGTCCGGCCCAAAATCGAGACTGTATCGGGTAACAACCCAACCTCCTCTTCCAGCTCCCGATACATCGCTTGCTCGGGGCTCTCGTCGCGATGCACACCCCCCTGAGGAAACTGCCAGGAATCTCTGCCATTTATCCTGCGTCCCCACAGCACTTGATCCTCTTGATTACAGATTATGATCCCGACATTGGGCCTAAAACCCTCATTGTCGATCACGCGCTCTTTATCAGTTTGTGGATCCAAAACAGCACACCTTACCTATGGTGATTGAGTAACGCCTTATTTTGGCGCAAGCTCCCGTCCCGTATTCTTCCATACATCCCCGCCCGCGGCACTTTACTGGCGACCTTTTATTTAGGAAAAGCGATCTCACACCATGTCATTGGCAATATTCGATCTGGACAACACGCTGCTGGCGGGCGATTCCGACCACCGATGGGGGGAATTTCTCTGCGAGCAGAATTGGGCATCAGCCGACAATTACCGCACTCGAAATGACCAGTTCTATGCCGACTATCAAGCTGGATCTCTAGATATGGAGGCCTATTTGAGTTTTGTATTAGGGCCGTTACAGGGCAAGAGCCGACGCGAAGTCCAAGTGCTACAACAACAGTTTGTCCAAGATTGCATCGAGCCGATGCTATTGGATAAGGCCTTTGAACTGATTGATCAACATCGCATCGCAGGCGATGTGCTCCTTTTAATGACCGCAACGCACGCCGTTGTGGCGGAACCCGTGGCTGCGCGTCTCGGGTTTGAGCATTGGCTGTGCAGTGGGGTAGGCATGGACCGCCAACACTACACCGGAAAACCAGAGGGATTACCCTGCTTTCAGCGGGGAAAGGTCGTGCACCTTGAGGCGTGGCGTGCACAATGGCGGGCATCTGAAGCATCGTCCCCAGATCTTGAGGAAACCTGGTTTTATTCCGATTCGCACAATGACCTACCCCTACTCAGCACAGTGGATCATCCCGTTGCCGTAGACCCGGACCCTACGCTGCGGCTTCACGCTCAAGAAAGAGGCTGGACAATCCTCTCCCTGCGGGAATGAAAAGCGCGCGGTGCCTTACTCTAAAACGGTATGCAGCGCCCGATAAGCAGCCGCGCTCAACAACGTATCGAGCTGCCGAGGATCTTCAGGCATCAGTCTATAAAACCAGCCTTTGTGGTAGGGGTCCTCATTAATCTGCTCCGGCTCGTCGGCCAGCGCATCATTGATAGCCATAACCGTGCCGTCCACTGGGGCAAAAATATCCGACGCCGCTTTCACGGACTCAACAATCCCGGTTTGAGCGCCCACCAGAACTTCCGCACCTACTTTTGGCAACTCCACGTAGACCACATCTCCCAGCGCTTGCTGGGCATGGTCAGTAATGCCGACCGTGATAGATCCATCACCTTCCTTTCGCGCCCACTCGTGGGTATCGGCATAAAATAATTCCTCGGGGTGCAGACCCATAAAGTTCTCCTACGCACATGAAGCCTGATACGGCCGCCAGCGACAAACTCAGCTGATAGCCTGACGCATGAACCAGCGCTTAAGCCAGCCTTGCCGGTCCACCACGTTTAACCCCAGATTCCTGCCTAATACGGTCAATGGATTCAGGGTCCCGAAGCCACGCTTGAAGCCTTCCATTGCGGCCATCATCGCCAAGTTCTCGGTTTTCCGACGCCGTTGATAGCGCCGCAATGGCACCGAGCTCGAAAGAGTCAATCCACCGTCTCGTGCCGCGACCAGCTCTTGGGTCAGTACCGCAACGTCACTCAGCCCAAGGTTTATTCCCTGGCCAGCTAGCGGATGAATATTGTGGGCAGCATCGGCAACCAACGCAAAGCTCTCGTCGCAATATTCCAGCGCATGACGCTGCGATAGCGGAAAACTAGCCCGGGATCCTACCGCCTCAGAGACCGGGCCAGTAGGGCCTATCGCCCGATTGAGTGCGTCGACGAACGCCTCGTCTGACAAAGCCGCAATTTGACGATGTGCTGCATCGTCCAAGGACCAGACAATGGCGACTTTCAGCGGATCCGCCAATGGCAGCATGGCTAGGGGGCCGGACTCCAAAAACACTTGCCAACACGTCGCTGCATGCCCATGGGCCAATCCCACCGTGGCAACAATCGCAGTTTGCGCATAACTCCATTCTCGTGTCGGCATTCCCAGCAATTGCCGCGCTTTGGATTGGGCACCGTCCGCACCTATCGCCAAAGCTGTGTGAAACTCTCGCCCTGTCGAACAGGTTGCTAACCAGCCTGACCCGGCGGAAGACATTGTCTCTAGCGCATGACCCCAACATAGCTCGACACACGGCAAGGCTTGTGCGCACTGCAACAACGCCTGCAGTATCTCCCTGTTTTCAACGATATGACCAAGACTGGAAGCATCCGCCTCGCCGGCGTCGAAAACGATACTGCCACTGCCGCCGGCATCCCAAACTCGCATGCAATCATAGGGTGCTGCACGATGCGTTGAAGCGTCTCTCCAAACCCCAATCTCCGCGAGGAACGCGATAGAGGCCGGCGTTAAGGCACTGACCCGCAGATCCCAGTCTTGCAACTCTTTACCAGGCTTAGGCGCCTCAGGGCGGCTGGCCCCATCAATGACAGACACGCGAAAACCCTGGCGCCCCAACGCGGTTGCAAGGGACAGGCCGGCGATACCCGCGCCGATGATCAGTACGTCAGCACTACCTGCCTGGTCGTGTTCATGCATGGCGATACCCCGTCCCTATGCGCGCAATGTGTGCCCGCGCACCGGGCAATAGATCGAGTAATGCCAGCGACGCATTGCGCGGACTATCGAGCAAAACACCCCGCGGATTAAAAAGGGTGGCCAGTAAATCCGTACTGCTCGCCAGAAACTGCTGCTCGGCCGCCACTTGAGTCAGATACCCTCGCAGACTGCTGATACGGGACAACGGCTGCCCGCTGGTAATGGCGGCAATGAGGGTTTTTGCGAGAAGATCCGCCTCTCTCAATGAGAGGTTTAATCCCTGGCCGGCGACCGGATGCAGCGTGTGAGCAGCGTTACCCACCAGTAAAAATCCGGCCCGCCATTGCTCAGAGGCCAGACTTCGCACCAGCGGCCATTGACTGCGCCTTCCCACGGCACTCACAGCACCCAAACGCCAACCAAAGGCCTCCTGAAGCCGACCACAAAACTGCTCATCGCTCAGGTCTATGAGCGCATTGACCTCGGTTTCTGAGACGGACCACACCACGTTAAAGCGCTGCTCATGTCGATGAGTCGAGGGCAGAGGCAGCACTGCCAGAGGCCCATGTTGAGTGAACCGCTCGAAGGCACACCCCGCTTGTCGTCCGGGAAAAACCGCGTTGAATACCAGCGCATGGGTGTGGGCAGGTCGCTCCTGAATGCTAATACCCAAGTCATCGAACCAATCGGGCGTAACCCCCGACGCCAATAAAATAAGATCCGCATCCAGCACCTCGGAATCCTCGGTCTCTAAGGCTGGCCGATCCTGATCAGTGCGCAGCGAAGTGCACCTCAACGGTGCGCGAATTTCCACACCCAACCCTTGCGCTCGCTCAAGCAGATAACGACCAAGATTATGGTTTTCCGCAACAAAACCCAGTGCCTCAGCATCCAAATCCCGTGACTGCATTAATGTGCTGCCAAAGTGGCCTCGATGGGACACGTGGATATCCTCAATCACACCACAATGGGGTGCCAAACTTGACCAAATATCCCAGTCCTTTAGCAATGCAACCGAATGTAAATTAAGCGCCGATGCGCGGGTATCGAGGGGATTGGGTGTGCCCGACTTAAATGCTTGTGCCTCAAGCAGCGTCACCTTAAGTGAAGCGCCGGAAAGCGCTTCTCCCGCGCGGGCAATGGCAACTGCGAAGGCGAGGCCTGCCAAGCCACCGCCGAGTATTAAGATGTGGGGGGTCGCAGTCACGCCGTACCGGCCATCAACGCTTCGATCTCTTCAGCGCGCTTCGGCACATCTTTGGTCAGCACATCACAGCCTGTATCAGTGACTACAACATCATCCTCAATTCGCACGCCTATCCCTCGCCACCGTTTCGCTACCCGGCTGTTGCCCGGTGCGATATAGATGCCCGGCTCAATAGTAAGCACCATGCCCGATTCCAACTGGCGCCAGCGCCCCGCGACACGGTATTCACCCACATCATGCACGTCGAGCCCTAACCAATGGCCAGCCCTATGCATGTAAAAGTCGCGATAGGCCTCTGCCTTGATGAGATCACGCTCATTGCCTTTGAGTAATCCGAGCTTAATCAAGCCTCTGGTAATCACCCTTACCGTTGCATCATGGGGCTGATTCCAGGTGTTACCTGGTTTTACCTTAGCGATGGCTGCGCGCTGAGCTTCGAGGACCAAGTCGTAAATGGCGCGCTGCTCAGCAGTGAACTGGCCGTTGACAGGAAAAGTGCGGGTGATGTCCGCCGCGTACCCCTGAAATTCACAGCCCGCGTCAATCAAAACAAGATCACCCGAGCGCAATCGCGCGTTGTTCTCGGTGTAGTGCAATATGCAGGCGTTAGCGCCCGAGCCGACAATGGAGCTGTAGGCGGGAAAACGCGCGCCATACTCGGCAAAAGTATGCTGAATCGACGCCTCAAGGTGGTATTCATAACGCCCAGGCTGGCACTCACGCATAGCACGGGCATGCGCCTCTGCACTGATTTCCCCTGCCCTGCGCATTACCCGAATTTCGGCTGCAGACTTGATTAACCTGTGCTCGTGCAACAAAAAAGCGAGATCTGTGAAATCGGCAGGCGGCGCAGCCCCGGTTCTGACCAACCGTCTGATCTGGTTGACCCAGCCCATGACCCGCTGATCAAAAACGTCGTCGTGACCCATTGAGTAGTAAATGCGCTGCGTCCCCTCAATGAGGCCGGGCAGAATTTCATCAAGATCGTCTACTGGAAACGCGTCGTCCACACCAAGATAGGCGACCGCTCCTTCTGGGCCGACTCGATAACCGTTCCACAGCTCCATCTCAGGATCTCGCTCGCGACAAAACAAGATAACCTGACCCTGTCTACGCCCAGGTATCAGTACGAGTACCGCATCAGGTTCTTCAAAGCCGGTTAGGTAGAACAGGTCACTGTTCTGTCTGAAGGGATACTCGGTATCTCGACTTCGCGTGACCTCCCGCGCACCGGGGACAATGGCGATGCTGTTCCGGTCCATCATGCCCATCAATTTTTTACGTCGTCTGGCAAATTCTGATTTAGAGATCTTCACTGGCATTTTCCTGTGCTGACTGGGCGTCGCTCACAATATTGATTGCGGCAAAGCGAATATATTCGATTATGTCGTCGAGCTGCCGCTCTGCATCCTCTGAGTTCACCGCAGCTGTGTCCACCTGAGCGATAGCAGCCATATCCTTGAGCGCCTCGGCAGTCAAAGTCGGAATCGGTTCGCTTGCTGCCTCCCGGATAGTAATGCCCTGAGTGAACCCCGATAAAAATCCAGCGGTCCAGTCCGAAATTGACATGAGCCGATCTTCCATTGCCTCATCATCAGGAGGCAATAGAGGCTGAAACGTATAGTCGGCGTCGATAACTGCGGAAAGTGTGGAAAGACTGAGTCGAGAGATAAAATCAACCAGCTCCCCAGTGATTTCCACAGAAAGTGCTTTTTCGAGAGCCGCGACCGTAGCGGAAAAGTGTTGTTCACTGTGCGGGCTGAAACCAGCACCCAACAGCCCGACCATAGCACCGTGGAGGGTAGAGGGGTTCAGTGTATGCCCGGCATGAAAAAGGGCGTCTGCCGCCTCCTCCCACGAGGGCATATCTTCAAACGCACCAAGCGTATCTAGCAACACTTCTGGGTCCTCCTCTGTTAGCAAAAAATCCACGTGGCGTTCGAAACGAGGTCATAAACCCCACGTAAGCTGACGCCTTTCGGGCGCTCGGTTGCCACCAAGCACATTGACCCGACGAAACGACGCGCATTATAGTGCCGACTCGCAACTTACACAGTGTAACGTCCGTGGCCGACAACCTGATTCAGGCGCTGGAAAAAAAAGTCAACGACCTCATAGAGCTTAGCCGCGAGTTGAATAGAGAGAACCGTGCACTTAAGCTCCGAGCGGCAGAACTGCAACGAGAACGACGCGAATTGCTGGAGCGGCAACGTCAGGCCAGCGAACACGTCGAAAACTCGCTCGCCAGGCTGCGTTCTTTGGATGGCGGCGCATGAACCGACCCAATACAGTCAGCGTTGATATTCTCGACAAGGAATATCAGGTCGCTTGTCCCCCCGACGAAGAGACTGCGCTCGCAGACGCCGCACGCTACCTTGACCAGCATATGCGAGATATTCGATCGACAGGCAAAGTTGTCGGTTTGGAGCGCGTTGCGATCATGGCCGCGCTCAATATCAGTCACGAGCTTTTAGCACTGAAGGGTGGTGGTAGTAGTGCAGAGAGCAGTGAAGACCAACAGCGATTATCTGCATTGAACAGCCAGCTAGACGAGGTGCTGTATCAGCTGCGGCAACTCGAGATTAACTAGAGCCCGGAATTCGCTATACTGGAGCCGGCCTGAAGTATTTGCCAGACGATTTGTCCTCGAGCCGATAATGCAGTACCCGGAGAGCACCTCCGCGGTGGTTGAGCAAGCCTGGCTTGAACCGGGAAGCCTGAAGCCGCGAGGTGGTCACCACCTTGAGCCGCAAGGGTTCAAGGGCTTATTCGTCAGCGGTACCACGGGCTTCTCTTTCTATTTATTGCACCTGCGCAATGCTCTCCAAACCACTAGGGACGACTCCGTGTTAGCGGGTTACCAAGCCGGCGAACGGGGCCTACCATTTTGGTTTCGGAAAACAACGTTGCTAAATGGTGAATAAGATCATGCCGGCTGACAAAGCACCCACGCGCCAAACCCTGCGCCAATTGAGGAACGATCTTTCCCTCACTCAGCGGCGGACAGCAGAGACCCAAGCCCTCTCATTGCTGAACCGATGGCCCGCTTGGCATAAAGCGCGCGTCATCGCCAGCTATCTGCCACATCAGTCGGAGTTTGACCCGAGTTGTCTGTCTCAACAAATGTCATCGCAGGGCGCCACCATTGTCTACCCTCGTGTCACTGACGACGGCTTAAGGTTTCATTGCTGGCGCAGCGGTGATCCCCTCGAAACGACGATTGGCGGGGTTAACCAACCCCTAGCTGCGAGCCCTCCGGTGACGCTCTCCCAAATAGACCTCTTTATCACACCCATGCTGGCCTGTGGGGACAATGGTATTCGGCTGGGTTACGGGGGTGGCTACTACGACAGGATATTCAGCGAGGCACGCGGCTTCAGATTGGGAGTGGGCTTTTCCCTACAGCGTGTTGAGGGTTGGGAGACCGAGCCCCATGACGAACGCCTTTGGGGTTTTCTGAGTGAACTACGACTGGAGTTATTCAGCCCCAAAAAATAGAGGGTAGCAATTCCAAAAATAAGACAGGTGAGCTACTGCTGATAACACGGAGCACCGGCTGCCGAAGCGCTCCCTTTACAACAGAACCCGCTACACCAGAGCCTACTGGACCATAATGCCAGCTTGCTGCGGAGGCAGTGATGGCCTGTGCGGCCCACTCAACTGCAAACCGATTGTGAGCAGCACCACCACTACCGTCAGCACCCAAATGAGATCAGGTCGATTTCCGCGCATCACACCAGCCCCCCAGCCAGCCTGGCCATACCGCATATACCGGTTTTGTTATTTTCTGGTTGGCTGGTGGACACATCGCCACGTTACGCCAAACCCGGCTCGCAAGACTCGCTCCAAGAGTTATCACTGTCAAGTCGTTGTGCGACCGAGATGCTCCCGGTAGGCCGGATTGTCGGTCTCATCCCAGAAACGATACCCAAGACGATTCAGCGCGCTGCGCAGCGACGCGCGCTTACCGGAAGGCACTTGCATGCCGACCAAGATACGGCCATAGGCAGCACCATGATTCCGGTAGTGAAAGAGGGTAATGCTGTAATCTTTACCGAGTGCAGTCAAAAAGTGTAAAAGGCTGCCCGGACGCTCCGGAAACTCGACACGAAACACCATTTCATCTTGGATATCACTGGAGAGTCGACCGCCAATCAAGTGCCTAAGGTGGAGCTTGGCTGTCTCGTTATCGGTCATGTCTAGCACCTGATAACCTTTTCTCTGCAGCGTCTGCTGCAATTCAGCCACGCCCTCGTCACCAGCGCTCATGGTCAGACCCACGAACACTCGCGCGCAATCCGAGCTCTCATAACGATAGTTGAATTCGGTGATATTGCGTTTTCCGATAGCACTACAGAAGGCCCGAAATGCCCCTGCACGCTCAGGAATCGTGACGCTGAGGATAGCCTCGCGGCGCTCCCCTATTTCCGTGCGCTCCGAGATGTAACGCAACCGGTCGAAATTCGTATTCGCCCCGCTGACCGTCGCCGCCATGGAGCAGCCCGTGACGTCACGGTTCTCAACAAATTTTTTCATGCCTGCAACCGCCAATGCGCCGGCAGGTTCAGCAATCGCGCGCGTGTCATCAAAAATATCTTTTACCGCCGCACAGATCTCGTCAGTAGTGACCGTAATGACATCGTCCACGTACTCCTTAATCAATCGAAATGGCTCTTTACCCACCTGCGCCACAGCACATCCATCCGCAAATAAACCCACCTCTCGCAAGGTGACGCGTCTTCCTTGATCTAGTGCGGCGCGAACACAAGCAGCATCCTCCGGCTCAACGCCGATGATGCGTGTTTGTGGCCATACATAACGCAAATAAGCTGCCATACCCGCGAGTAGCCCGCCTCCACCACAGCAAATGAAAACGTAATCCAAAGGAGTCGGCGCTTGCCTTACCAGCTCCATCGCAACGGTGCCTTGACCAGCGATCACATCCGGATCATCAAAGGGATGAATAAAAGTCATGCCTTCCTGTTTCACGAATGTCTGCGCACGCACGGCAGCCTCGTCGAAAGAATCGCCATGCAACACGACCGTTGCACCGCGCGCGCGGACCGCATCCACTTTGATTGCGGGCGTGGTTACGGGTATCACGATCTTTGCCTTGATACCCAAGGTTTGAGCAGCTAACGCGACACCTTGAGCATGATTGCCTGCTGAAGCAGCGACCACACCCGCCTGACGCGCTGCGGCGTTGAGGCGGCTCATTTTGTTATAGGCGCCGCGGCACTTAAAAGAAAAGACGGGCTGCAGGTCCTCACGCTTTAGGAAAGCTTGATTGCCAAGCCTAGACGACAACAGCGGAGCAACATCCAACGGGGTCTCACGCGCAACGTCGTAAACGCGAGCATTGAGTATCCTTTTGATATAAGTCTGTGACATAACATGACTGCGTCACCGGAAAGCGCCTGATCATAAGGCTTTAGCAGGGCCAACACACGATCCGTGGTTGGCAAAATGCCCACTCGGCCCAGCGCCGTCGGCCGCTAGGCTGCGTAGTGTGACTGCATCGCAGCGAGCGACAGTGGCTGAATCTTTGACGCATTACCCGCGGTACCAAACGCCTCGTAGCGCTCAATACAAATAGCCTTCATCGCATCGAGGCTAGCGGTGAAATATTTGCGAGGATCAAATTCGGCTGGATGCTCTGCTAAAAAACGCCGAATAGCGCCCGTAGAGGCCAACCGTAAATCGGTATCAATATTGACTTTTCTGACGCCGTGCTTGATGCCCTCCACCACTTGCTCAACGGGCACACCATAGGTCTCGGGGATTTCGCCACCAAACTCATTAATAGTAGCCAGCCAATCTTGTGGTACCGCAGATGAACCATGCATCACTAGATGCGTGCGGGGGATACGGGCATGAATGGCTTTAATACGATCCATCGCCAGAATATCGCCGGTAGGAGGACGAGTGAATTTGTAGGCGCCGTGACTGGTTCCGCAGGCGATTGCCAGCGCGTCGACTCCGGTATCAGCCACGAATTGCGCAGCCTCTTCAGGGTCTGTCAGCAACTGATCGTGGCTCAATTTACCCGCCGCGCCGATACCGTCTTCCTCGCCAGCTTCCCCGGTCTCAAGCGAGCCAAGACAGCCAATTTCGCCCTCTACCGAGACACCACAGGCGTGCGCCATCTCTACAACGCGCCGCGTGACACCCGCGTTATAGTCGTAATCCATAGGCGTCTTGCCATCCTCCCCCAACGAGCCATCCATCATGACAGAGCTAAAGCCCAGCTGAATGGATCGCTGGCATACCGCCGCAGACGTACCGTGGTCCTGATGTACAACCACCGGGATATGAGGAAACTCGGTCATGGCCGCTTCCATCAACGCGCGAAGAAAAGGCGCTCCGGCGTATTTTCGGGCACCCGCGCTCGCCTGCATGATAACGGCCGAATCGGTCTTGTCCGCCGCCTCCATGATGGCCCGGGTCTGCTCAAGGTTGTTGACGTTAAACGCCGGCACACCGTAGCCATACTCTGCCGCGTGATCCAATAACTGCCTCAAACTAATCAAAGCCATAGCGATACACCTCTGCTGGTTATCTCACTTTTTTATTTAACTCGTGATTGTATGCGCTTTGCCGTCGCCGCGCGTGTGCCTCATGTCCAATCCACAGGCACCTCAATCGGACGCCCGCTTTAACAACATGGCCACTGCGGGAAGCGTCCTTCCCTCTACGTACTCCAAAAAAGCGCCGCCGCCGGTCGAGATGTAAGATACCGCGTCTGCAACACCAAATTGGTCGATTGCCGCCAACGTATCGCCACCACCGGCAAGCGAGAAACCCTCACTCGCAGCAATTGCCTCAGCGAGGACCCGAGTGCCCTCGGCAAACGCGTCGTGCTCGAACACTCCAAGCGGCCCGTTCCATAGAATGGTGGCCGACTCCCGCACCCGCACAGCAATCTGCGCTGCTGTCTGGGGGCCGACATCGAGAATCATGTCGTCATCAGATACCTCCGCAGCGAGCTTCACGCTTGCGCGGTGACCCTCGTCAATCCCCGGCGCGACCACCACATCCGTTGGCAGCGGAATCGCTACTTGATCCATCAAGCGTCGTGCGGTGCCGACCAACTCAGATTCGTACAGCGATTTTCCGATTGGGTAGCCTGCTGCTGCCAAAAAGGTATTGGCGATGCCGCCACCAACGATCAGGTTGTCGCAACGACTGGAAAGGTTGTCGAGCACCTCCAGTTTTGTCGACACCTTGGAGCCCCCTACCACGGCGAGCATGGGTCTTTTCGCAGAGGTCAACGCGCGCTCCAGTGCCGTCAATTCCGCAGCGAGCAAAGGTCCCGCGCAGGCAACGGGAGCGCAGCGCGCAACCCCGTGCGTCGAAGCCTGAGCACGGTGAGCGGTGCCAAAAGCATCCATGACGAATACATCACATAGCGCGGCGTAATCCGATGCGAGCGCCATATCGTCTGTAGCCTCGCCCACGTTGAATCGCACGTTTTCCAATAACACCACATCGCCCGGTAGTGGTGAGACGTGACGCCAGTCCTTTGCCAACAACACATCCCGTCCGATTAATTCAGATAATCTTTTGGCGATAGGCGTCAGCGACGACTCCGCACGCCATTCACCCTCTGTCGGTCGCCCAAGATGAGACATCACCATCACTGCAGCACCTTGATCCAGCGCCTGCGTGATGGATGGCGCAGCGGCGCGCAAACGCGCGTCGTTAGTGATGGTGCCATCACGAAGCGGCACATTCAGATCTTCACGAATCAGAACACGGCGGCCCGTCAGGTCCAATTCAGTCATTAACTTCAAAGCATGTCTTCCTTTACTGCAGCCTTTCTTTGAGCGGCGGCGCTGATTGAGCAATGCGTTGCTGCCATGCCAGCGCCACATCAATCATCCGGCTGGCGTAGGCCCATTCGTTATCAAACCAGATGAGAATCTTGGCAAGCCGACCGGCGGCGACCTGAGTCTGTTTCGCATCAACTATGGCGGAAGCAGCCTCGCCCGCGAAATCACAGGAAGCCAATGGCTCCACCGAATAATCCATAATCCCGGACAGCGTCCCTTGCGAGGCAGCCAACAACGCTGCGTTCACCTGCTCGCGATCGCTGGGGCGCTCCGTGGCCACCGTCAACTCAATCGCCGATACCTTGGTGGTAGGCACGCGCAGCGCATGGGCCGAGAGCTTACCTGCAAGATAAGGCAGTATGCGCTCTATCCCTACCGCAAGGCCGGTATCCACCGGGATGATGGACTGCGATGCCGCGCGGGTTTTGCGTAAATCCGTGTGGTGATAAGCATCGAGCACAGGCTGGTCATTCATCAACGAATGAATGGTGGTGATGGTGGCGGCCTCGATACCAAACGCACGCGATAAGGTATCCAGCACCGGCACCACCGCATTGGTGGTGCACGAAGCGGCCGATACGACACGCATGTCTGATGCTAACTCACCGGCGTTTACGCCAAAGACAATGGTGGCATCCACATCAGACTCGGCCGGCTGTGAGAACAAAACTCTGTCTGCACCGGCATCAAGATGCCCCTCGGCCGTGGCGCGGTCAGTAAACGCACCTGTGCATTCGAAAACGAGATCGATATTGAGTTCGCGCCAAGGCAGCGCTGCGACGTCTCGAACATGGCTGAGCGGTACCAGCGACTGATCAATCGCCAGCAGATCGCCGGAGCGCGCAATGCGGCCGGGATAGCGCCCGTAATTCGAATCGTAGCGCGCAAGATGCACCACCGTGTCCGCATCCGCGATCTCGTTAATTGCCGCGAGCTCCAGTACCGCACGCGCGTCCTCTCTGGCGCGGTACACCCTCAGCAGGCTGCGGCCTACGCGTCCAAATCCGTTAATCGCGAAGCGCATTGTCAATCGAGAATCACGTCCTCAACGGCACCCACCACGTTATCGGTGGTAATACCAAAGTGATGGAACAAATCACCTGCCGGAGCTGATTCACCGAAAGAGGACATCCCCACCACTCGACCGTCCAACCCGACATACTTGTACCAAAAGTCGGTATGTGCCGCCTCTACTGCCACTCTGGCCAGCACATCGCTCGGCAACACTGCTTCTCTGTAGCCGGCTTCCTGCGCCTCGAAAACCTCTGCGCAAGGCATGGACACAACGCGAATACCTTTTCCCGCGGCAGTAAGTCGCTCTGCCGCCTCTACCGCCAGCGCCACCTCCGATCCGGTGGCAATGATGATGGCATCCAGATTTCCCTGCTCTGGCACCAGTACGTAGCCACCGCGATGGGCCAATAATGCCTGATCCACATGGGTAATTTGAGCGGGCAGCGTTTGCCGAGAGAAAATCATGGCCGTAGGCCCAGCCACCCGCAGCAGCCCCTGCTTCCACGCGATCGCGGACTCAACTGCGTCACAAGGTCGCCAGGTGTGAAGGTTCGGGGTGGCACGAAGCGCAGTGAGCTGCTCCACGGGCTGGTGAGTCGGGCCGTCTTCGCCAAGACCGATGGAGTCATGGGTAAAGACATAGAGCACCCGCTGACCCATCAGCGCAGACATCCGCAGCGCATTGCGCGCATACTCCATAAAGATCAGGAATGTAGCACCATAGGGGATAAACCCGCCGTGCAGTGCAATGCCGTTCATAATGGCCGCCATCGCGAACTCGCGCACACCATAGTAAAGGTAATTACCGGCGGCAGACTGCGCCGAGATTGCCTGTGCGCCCTGCCACAGCGTCAGGTTGGATCCCGCCAAATCGGCGGATCCGCCCAATAGTTCCGGGAGCTGCGGCCCGAAGGCATTGAGGGCTTGCTGGGAGGCCTTGCGCGATGCAACGTCAGCGCCGGCCAATATGCGATCTTCCACATATTTATCTGCATTTTCAACGAAGTTAGCGGGCAATTCCCCACGCAATCGGCGAAGAAACTCATCAGCGAGTTCCGGGAACTCTGCCCGATAGGCATCGAAACCGACTTGCCAGGCAGCCTCGAGATTCGCGCCCTTGGCACGATTATCCCACGCCTCGTAAATCGCCTCGGGCACCTCAAAAGCGGCATGGGGCCAACCCAAGGCCTCCCGAGTCAGGGCGATCTCATCTTCGCCCAGTGGCGCACCATGACAACTCTCAGTACCCGCTTTATTGGGGCTGCCCTGACCAATCACGGTTTTGCAGCAAATCAGTGTCGGGCGCGTGGTTTCCGCTTGCGCGGCAGTGAAAGCCGCCTCAATTGCCGCGGAATCGTGACCATCGACTTCGGGAATAACCTGCCAACCATACGCCTCAAACCGCTTGGGGGTGTCGTCGGTGAACCAACCCTCGACCTCGCCATCGATAGAAATGCCGTTGTCGTCGTAGATCGCGATCAACTTTCCAAGGCCCTGCGTTCCCGCGAGTGAGCACGCCTCGTGGGACACGCCCTCCATCAAACAGCCATCACCCAAAAACACCCACGTATGGTGATCAACAATCGTATGGCCCGCGCGATTGAATTGGGCGCCCAGCGTTTTTTCCGCAATCGCCATGCCCACAGCATTCGCCAAACCTTGGCCCAAGGGACCCGTGGTTGTCTCGATGCCTGGGGTATAACCATACTCTGGATGACCCGGCGTCTTACTATGCAACTGCCTGAATTGCTTGATGTCGTCGATCGACAACTCATACCCGCTCAAATGCAAAAGCGCATAAATGAGCATTGAGCCATGACCATTGGAGAGCACGAACCGGTCCCGGTTGGGCCATGCGGGATTGGTGGGATTGTGGCGCAACGTGCGATTCCACAGGACCTCGGCAATATCGGCCATGCCCATGGGGGCACCAGGGTGGCCGCTGTTGGCCGCCTGCACCGCATCCATCGCGAGTACACGAATGGCGTTGGCCAAATCAAGTTGAGAGGGCATGGGAGCTCCGGGATAGCGAGGCGAGCCGTATTGTCGATGAAGCACGGCTCCTGAGCAAATTTATTGTTGGTTTAGCGCCAGAAACTGGGGTCGATCACCCCACAGCTCGAAAGCATACGGGCATGGCCAAGGGATCCAAGGGTGTACCATTAAGGCCCTCTGCCACCCTGAGATACCTGACAATATCGCAGCAGCATCCACGTCCCCACCACTTGGAATTCGTTATGGAACACAGATCTCCACCGCTAATACGCTTTATTTTTTCGATCCTTGCTACCGCGGTTGCGATAACGGGGTGCGGGCAACCTGCCGAACCCGTCTCGCAGAAAATTGCAGAAGCAATTGAACAAACCGAGCAGATGCCCGACCTGATTACACTACGCCGGCGTTTTGCCTCGGGGGAAATATCCTCCGAGCAAATCGTAAATACTTACCTGCAAAGAATCGAGATGCTCGATCGCAATGGACCAACCTTGCGCAGCATCATTGCCGTGAATCCGGACGCTATCGAGCAGGCGAGAGAGAGTGATGAAAGGCGTCAGGCCAATACGGAACTCGGCCCGCTAGACGGCGTGCCGGTGCTGATAAAAGACAATATTGAAACAC
>Ga0209374_1000704_pt1 | contig 36154 bp, 32 predicted proteins | sample SaaInlLV_DNA_10m_FD_184683 | JGI IMG/M metagenome (GOLD analysis project Ga0209374, IMG submission 184683) | Marine microbial communities from expanding oxygen minimum zones in the Saanich Inlet - SI075_LV_DNA_10m (SPAdes) (version 2) | ecosystem: Environmental > Aquatic > Marine > Unclassified ... | reverse complement strand
TGCCATAAATGTCTAATGAATAGTGATCTGGTAGTAATGATAATACATTAATAGTAGACTCAATATCATAAACCTTGTCTCCAAGTGGTCTAAGTGAAATTATTCGAAATCCTCTTTGCACTTTCTTATACTTGAATAGATTAACATCAATACCATTTGGAATAATATTTATTTTACTATAGTTTAAAATATTATTAATCTTTTCTTTCATCCAATTAGAGGGAGTAATGATTTCTCCATGATGAGTAGTAGAAAAGAATTTTATTAATCTTGGCATATGATAAATGTCTTTTCTTAACCAACTTACAAAATCGCGAATAGAATATGAGTCATTAAAAAATCTTGCTTTAAAGAATGTAAATTCTGATCCATGTACATACATTGCAAAAGGATATTGTTTTTGCATTATTGCTTTATATATTGGCCAACCATCTGTTCTCATTAGTGGATAAAGATGTAGCAAATGAAGGTACATAATATCATACTCTTTCATAGACTTTATAATTTCATTTGAAGGCATTTGCTTTACATTTATTCCTTCAAAAATATATTCATTCTCTGATTTAGCTGGAACTAAAACTTGCACATGCTCTCCTTGCTTGACAAATTCCTTTGAACGCATATGCACAAACATATGATTATATGGATTTCCTTCAGATGGGTATCTCGAAGTAATAATTGCTATCTTCATATTGAAAATCGATTGTTTTCAAATATAACATTTGACAACTTATAACTATTTCCATGCCTAATAAGAAGGTAGATGTAATGAGCCACAACTAGAAAGTCTATTAAATTATTTATCTCCCAATAATTACCACTATCAATTTGTATTCTAAATTCAAAATAGCGAGTGTCAATTGGCATTCCGCTATCAATACTATCTTCCCAATCAATCAAAACATCACCAATATCTTCTTTAGAAATAACATTTGTCTTTGTACAATCTCCATGCATTAATACAATTGGTATTAAATCTTCTCTATATTTATTTACATTATCATTAAACAGCTTTGAAAGTGCAGTTAAACTATTATTCTTTAGGGTATGATTAATTTCTAGAAATATTTTACTAAAGTAAGGGTGATCCATCATCTTTATTTCTTTAGAATCAGTTAATATTTTTTTAAAAAACATTTTAATCGACTCTGGCAGAATATCTGGATGAACTCCATTATAAAACTTAGTTTCAATTTTTGAAAATTCTTGTGTCTCACTATAATTAACAATTTGAGGAACTATATTGTTATTAATACTATTTGCTTTTTTAATAAATAAGTTTTCATTTTCAATCATCTTTTTTAACTTTCCAAAACCTATTTTTATTAAAGTAATTGACTCGTGATTAAAATTAAATATTGTAAACTTATTGTAAATATCTTGATTCCAAGGAAGAATTAACTGACTATATTTATTGTCTATATGTTTGGATTTGACAGAAATAACTGGAAATATACTTTTAAGAATGATAAAGGGTAAGAATTTCAAAGCATACCGTTTAATATCACCAAAAATATTTCTTGACTTAACAAAAGAAATAGCATCATTAAAAACACATCTTGAATGCAATGGTAGAATAAAGTACGGAGTATTAAGATTTGGCAAAACTAAATATTCACCAGATTTAATTGGTAATTTATTTAACTGTTCTATAATTTTCATATAAACCTATTCTTCTAAAAATACCAAATTTAAACTTATCATATACATATTTGACATATTGACTAAAATTATTTCTTAAAACTAACTTCTTTAATGCAGCATTTACAACTCTTTCATTTGGATTCAGTCCATTCTTAAAAAATGATAGAATGAGTTGTTTCGCTTGATCAGATTTATTTGATGAATAAATTATTATCAAACTATCATGAAAAAATTGTGATTCAATTAAATGGATCCAATTTTTTGAATATAAATCAACAAACACCTCAAATGTACTCGAATCTGAGACTTGATATTTATCAAGGAAAAGATGATGTAACCAAAAAGTAAATAGTTTTTCTTCATCAACATTAGGCAAAAGCAGATCCTTTGACTTATATACTACTTTAGAGTATGGAATGTCATATTTTAAAACAAGAGATTTTCTAGGCAAGAAGCACACATCAAACTTTATATCTAATAACAAATCATCAACTAATAATTGTGTTGAAGAATTAGCATTAGATGGTTTGTAATAAAGTTGACCAAATTCCTTACAAAGAATTTCTTTCACTTTATCATATTGCTGTACATCAAGAATTAAATCAATATCCTTAATATCGTCATTAAAATTTAAAGGCCTGAGAAGATAGTAATTAATACTATTTTCATCAAACAATGAAAAAATTAAATTAATTTTATCTTTCATTTAGTTGAAATTCTAAATTATTTTTTGCAATTATTAATGTTTTATCAATATCATTTTCTACTGTATCTATAATCTTATAATTAATTCCTTTTGCATCTAAATATTTTTTATAAAATTGAATGTAATTTTTTATTTCATTTACCGACAATTCTTCTTTACGTTTATAAATAACTTCAGCATCACCGGTTAATAATATAACACAATCTGGATTTGGAGTTAACATTAAAATAATATAGTAATAAAATCTTATTTTTCTATCCTGAACCTTTGTAATTATATAATTATCAATGGGACATCTATCAGAAATGAAATTAGATTTTTTTGCTATTTGATAAACATATAAATCATTAATAACTCTTAGAAATTTTCTGATAACTCTTAGAAAAATATTTTTAAGATCTGACTTTATAAAATTTTCAAAGAATCGATACTTTCTACTTTCGTTACTACCTCCAAAATAGAAATATTCTAATCCTTTAGTATCTTTTGCTAATCCTTTTGCTAAAGTTGTTTTTCCTGTGCCATCAGGACCTAAGATTGTTATTAACATTTAATTTCTTAATAATTTAATTTCTGAATAGATTATATAAACAACCATAATGAAAAAATAAGATATTGCATTTGCATAAGCTGCTCCTAAAACTCCCAATGATTTTGTAAGTAATATTGTTGTAGTGACTGTAACAACTATTAAAGCACTTGTTGCATACATTCTTATTTTCTGTTTATCCTTAGCAGTAATTAAAACGCCATAATTTGCACTTATAAATCTAAATAAATACGTGGATGCGAAAATAAGTAACAACTGATTTATATATTCTATTTCATCAAATCTTTCACCATAAAAAAGCTTAATTATTAGATCTCCATTAAAATAAAATAATGTGAAAAGGAATAATCCAGTCATTAATGCAAAAAGGAGAAATTTTCTAAATAATTTATTAAAATATACTCTGTTATTAATATTCTCGGTTAATTGTTTTAATAACACTTGAGAGAAAATCATAGGAAGTATAGAAATTGGAACAATTATGATTTGTATTGATCTATAAAGGGCTAAATCCTGCTCTTTCACTAAAAAACCCATTATTATAATTATAGCATTTAAATATAAAGCAGATTGTAACTCATGAAAACCATATGGAACTCTCTCCTTAATAAAGCCCTTCATATCATTTATAATTTTTCCAATCTCTTTAGTTGAATTATCTTTTTTGTAATATAAAAAAAGTTGAACTGTAGAAAAAATGAAAAGCAGAATATGAATACAAAGCACAATGATTAATATATTTATTAAGCTAGTGACAAGTAAATTATATTGAAAGCATATAAGAGAACAGACAATAAGAGTTAGGAATATGAAATAGCCTTTAGCTTCTTTTTCAAAGGCACCACTTCCCTTAAAGAACGAATAAGTGTTTTGAATTAGCACCATAAATGACCCAAGTAAGACTGCAAAAAGAAAATGATTTGTATTTATAATTTCCTGATCAAATAGTTTAACAAAAAACAAACAAAGTGATATCCCTAATGCAATAATTATAGAAAGCAAAGAAGATTTGAAATAATAATAATATTTCTGATCTTTAGCTTTCGATACCTTGTAAATAAGATATAATTGACCTCCAAAAGACATGAAGCTTTTAAATAGATTCGCAAGTGAACTTATAAATGAGAAGATACCAAATTCAGAAAGTGACATAAATCTAGCTAATCCATAATTAAACAACCACCTCGAAAGAAAGTTTACACCATTTGAAATAGTATTAGAAAACAAATATCTAACCACTTTATTATTTAAAATAAATGTTTTCAAGAAAATATATTATTGTCTTTTAACTTTGAAACAATGTTTTATAGTATTGTATTTAATCACAATTAACATTAGTTTATTCCTTTATAATCAACTAACTCATCAAAATCTATTACAAAATCTTCTTTTTTATTAGCAAAGAAATTATGGATTTTATTAAAAATTGGTAAATTTTTCTTTTCATCATCACCAATAATATCATAAATAATATTAACAGCTCTTAATCCTTCTAAGATTACTGAATTTGATTTATAGTCTGCATTAAAGAATCCTTTACCAATTAATAACCCAAGAGTCCTATTACGACTTAAATCATTTAATGATGTCAGACATAAATCACCAAAACCACATGCTAAAAACAATGTCGCTTCATCACCACCTGCAATTTTAAGTATCTTCTTCACTTCAACAAAGGCCTTAGATAGTATCATAAATCTGGTATTTGGAGAATTATATTTAGCATCTACAACACCTATTACTAGCGCATAAATATTCTTCAATACACTCAAAAGCTCAACACCTCTAATGTCTTCAGTATAATCAAGATGAAGTGCTGTTTCTTTTACAATAGAATTGATCAATTCATATTGATTTTGGGTGTCATATCCAAGAGTTAATAAAGTGTCAGCATGCTCCATTACCTCAACAGCAAAAGAAGGGCCTTTAAGTGTAACAATATTCTCAAATCCTGTCTCACTTCTTATACTATCTACGATAGTCACACCATTACTCATCATTCCTTTTGATAAATTTACAAGTAAGACATTCTTTTTGAAATTTGCTTTTAATGCTGTTAAATTTTCAATAATCACATTAGAAGGCAATGCAATAAAAACGATATCAGCTTTACTTAAATCATTGATGTTAATCGTGGCAGTAAGAGATTTGTTAAGTTGTTTATTAGGGAAACAAATTTTATTAGTATTAAGTGTATTAATTTCCTCGACCTTCTTAGAATTTCTTGAATATAAAGAAACATCATTAAAAGAATTAAATGATAGTTCGTTAGCTATCGCTGTACCAAAAGTACCAGCACCAAGTACAATAATATTCATAAAGCAAAAGTAGTATGTTTAACCCAACTCTGTTGTAAAACCGTCGATATGTTTCAACAATAACTCTTTAACAACCTTTTCATCTTGTGTTTCACGCGCTTTTTTAATTTCATTCACACAACTCAATATTGTATCAAATGAAATTTTATTTTCTTTAGCTTGCATAATTCTAGGATGTTCAGATTGTGTAACTTCAGTTCCAATAAGAAGTTCTTCGTAGAGCTTTTCTCCTGGCCGTAAACCAGAAAATTCAATTCGTATATCTCCATCAGGATTTTCATTGTCAATAGGAGTAAGACCACTTAGATGAATCATCTTATATGCTAAATCAATTATCTTAATAGGTTCACCCATATCTAAGACAAAAACCTCTCCCCCTTTTGCCATTGATCCAGATTGAAGAACAAGTTGAACAGCTTCAGGAATTGACATAAAATATCTAGTAATATTTCTATGTGTTACAGTAACGGGGCCACCACTCTTTATCTGCTTTCTAAAAAGAGGGACAACAGAACCAGCTGATTCTAAAACATTACCAAAACGCACCATAGAAAAACAACATTTACTTCTTTCTGAATAAGCTTGTAGTATTAACTCAGAAAGTCGCTTTGAAGCACCCATTACATTAGTAGGTCTAACAGCTTTATCAGTAGAAACTAGAACCATATTCTCAACTTCTAACTCATCACAAATTCTCGCAATATTATATGTGCCAATTACATTATTATGTGTTCCTGAAACTACATTCATTTCAACCATTGGAACATGCTTATAGGCTGCAGCGTGATAAATAGTGTGAATATTATTAGAATTAATAATTTGCTTTAACTGGTAATAATTAGTTGTTGTACATAAAGAAGGAATAAGCTTTATATCAAGTGCTTTTAAAGAAAGCTCAAGATGAATATTATATAGATTAAACTCTGAATTATCTAATAAAATCAACTTATTTGGGTTTAATTTAAAAATCTGTCTCGCAAGTTCAGATCCAATACTACCACCTGCACCTGTAATTAAAATATTTTTTTCAGATATATTTTTTTTAAGTAAGTCTTTTTTAGGAATTACAGCTTTTCTTCCTAAAATATCACTTACATCCACATGTTTTATATTATCAATTAGAAGATTCCCATTTACAATATTATTTATTGAAGGTAATAATTTAACTTCTATGGGAAATTTTGTTAATCGCTTTAAAATATCAGCTCTTTGTATATCGCTAGCTGAAGGAACAGCAAAGAGTAAAACTTTTGCATCCTTATTTTTTATTAATGAGTCAATCTGATTAACTGGAAATACTTCAAGGTAGTTTAATATTGTACCTTGCTTATTTTTATCATCATCAATAAATGCAATCGGATGAAATGTATCACTTTTTCTCAAACTCTCCTCTAATTGTACACCAGCATCACCTGCACCATATATTATAGTTTTTTTTCTTAAATTCTCAAAGCTCTCCCAAGAATAAAGAAATCCTTTAAAAACGAATCTACTAGAAATAGCAGTGAAATTAATAATAAACCAAAAAATTGGTAGTACTGATCTTGGCATATTTGATTCTCTAAAAAACATCATTAAGAATCCAATTATTAAACAACTAATTGTAGTAGCATTAAAAGTCGTATAAATAAGTTTTATACCAATATATTGTAAAACAGATCTATACATACCAAACTTAATAAACAATGGTATCATTATAATTGGTGTAAACACAAAAACCCACCAAGATGGCAATAGATACTCTACAGGAAATGGTTCTCCTAGTCTTAAAATAAATGCAAAATATAAAGAGAATAATATCAAAAATAAATCAATAAATAACATTATAATTTGCTTGTAAAATCTTTGTAAATTCTGTAATCTAAGCTTCATAGATCTCTCTTATAGTATTAACAACTCTTTCTAAATCTTGTAGACTCATGTTAGTACCTGATGGCAAACAGATTCCTCTTTTAAACAAATCCTCAGAAACTCCGTTTGTATATGATAAACAATCAGAAAAAACAGGCTGCATATGCATTGGTTTCCATAGTGGTCTACATTCAATATTATTCTTCAGCATATAAGAACGTAAAGAATTAATATCTATTGTGCTATTTCTTTCTAACAGTATTGTAGTAAGCCAGTAGTTGGAGAAACATTTACCTTTTTCTTCAAGGAAAGTGATATCTGAAATATCTGAAAGTGAATTTTTATAAAAATTAAATATTTCTCTTTTGCGCTTAACACGATGAGGCAACACATCCAACTGTCCTAAACCTATTGCAGCACAAACATTGCTTATTCTATAATTATAACCTATCACAGAATGTTGATAATGACTGGCTTCATCTCTAGCTTGTGTAGCTAAAAATTTAGCTCTATCTATTAGCTTTTTATTATTAGAAACTAATGCGCCTCCAGAAGAAGTAGTTATAATTTTATTTCCATTAAATGAATATATACCAAAATCCGAGAAGGTTCCTAAAGGTTGATTGTTGTATTTAGAGCCTAAAGCTTCTGCGGCATCTTCAATAATTGGTATTTGGTAAGTTTTTGCGATTTTAGAAATTTCATTCATCTTAGCAGGCATACCATATAGGTGAACCAAAATAATAGCTTTTGGTTTTTTTCCCTTATTTATTTCACTTTGAATTGCTTGTAAAAGCAAATCAGGACACATATTCCAACTTTCTCTTTCGCTATCAATAAAGATAGGATTCGCTCCCAAATATTTAATTGGATTTGCTGATGCTGAGAAAGTTAATGTAGAGCATAAAACACTATCATTAGTATTAATACCTAACAAAATTAATGCTAAATGAATTGCTGCTGTACCGCTACTTAATGATACCACACTATGATTTAATGCCAATTCAGATAATCTAGCCTCAAATCTATCAATATGTGGGCCTACTGGTGCAATCCAATTTGAATCAAAGGCTTCATCTACATATTTTCTAGATTCAACACTAATATGTGGTGAAGAAAGCCATATTTTTTTTTTATTACTCAATTTGAAATTCTAAAAATTGTAGCAAATATAATCTTAAAGTCAATCCAAATACTGTTATTGTAAAAATAATCTAGGTTAATTCTAACTTTTTCTGGATATATTACATTGTCATTATAATATTTAGGGTTTTCTTGTTTTGAAAGCAATAACTCTTCGTTAATAAATTTAATACTTGCTGGACCAGTTATTCCAGGCCTTAATTTTAAAATTTTTCTATGATCTCCCTTAAGTTTATCTGCATATCCTTTTACATCTGGCCTAGGTCCTACAAAACTCATATCTCCAAATAAAACATTTATCAACTCAGGCAACTCATCAATCTTGTATTTTCTTAGAAAGAAACCTAGCTTAGTAATTCTAGAATCTCCTTTTACAGATATAGTATTATTATCATTATGATCTGTATACATTGTTCTAAATTTAATCATTTTAAATAAAGATCCATTTTTACCAACTCTTTCTTGAACAAAAAATATACTTCCATTATTAGTTATCTTAATCAAGATAGAAATAAATAATAAGAAAGGTGAGAGAAGAATCAAACCAGTAAAAGATAAAATAAAATCAAATAATCTTTTCATTTAATTCTCTTTTTAAGTGCATTAATAGCATAATTAACAAAGCAAAACAAACTATACAATAATGACAAATTTTCTATATCTCTGTAAACTCTCCAAACATCTGCTGCAGCACGTAACTTATTTGAAGTATTTGATGTTGAAACAATTCTGTAGTTAGCATAAGAAGTGTCCAAACCATATGCGTTGTATCCTCTTTTCATAATTTCTAACCAAAGAGCCATATCATGAGAGGATTTTATTTTGGGGAACTGAAAACTACCAGTTATCTTTCTATTTATTACGACAGTAAGACACCCAATAATTGTATTTTTTAAATAGGAATTATACGAAATCTCCTTTGGCGCTCTAACTACATTGTTAGTTATATCTCCAGATTGTGAAGTAATTGTATAAGATGTAAAAGAAAATGCAATATTTTTTTTTGTCATATAATTAATCTGACACTCCAATTTTATGGGCTCCCAAAAGTCATCAGCGTCCAAAAATGCAATAAAACTTCCATTAGCATCTTCTAAAGCAATATTTCTAGCTTCTGCTGCTCCATGATTTTCTTCAAGCTTAATTATTCTAATTCTAGAATCAATATTAGACAATAACATGATTTTTTCCACTGAAGCATCTGAGGAGCAATCGTCTACGATTATCATTTCCCATTTATTATAACTTTGGGCAATAACTGAATTAACACAATCTTCAATGTACTTCTCTGAATTATAGCATGGCGTTATTATAGAGACTAAATTATCCAATATTATTTTTTTTATGATACTCTTCTTGCTTTAAAACTACTCCTATTTTTTTAATTAACTTAATTCTACTCTTAGAAAACAATGTCCGTAAAGGATATAACAAGTAAATGACTGGCTTGATTAAAGGATGATATTCAATATGCAATTTACAATAAGCTTTTCTAAATCTAAATTTATCAATTAAGAACGATTGTACATTTGTTTCATGCAAGATACTTCTTGTACCCTCGTTTACATAAGATAAATTCAACTTATTAAGATAATAATTATTCATAGTATAATAAAGAACATAGCTTGGATATTTTTTAAGATAATCTACATGAAATTTAATAGTTGAATAATAGCATTGATTATTAACAACTTTGTTTTGACTATATGCAACTAAAACATTATTTTTTTTATCAAATACTCCCCAGAACTCCCAAGATTTTTCAAGAGAATTAATAAAGTGAATAAACTGATTTCGTGACATTGGATTATTAATTGTCTTATATCTTTTAAAAGCGGCTTCATACACATTAAATCCACTCTCAATTAAAATCTTTTTATTAATCATCTTAACTTCAAATGATTTAAATCCTCTTCTAATTTTACTTCTTGTATTTACACTGTAATCTTCAAGCTTAAGAGCTTTATCATTTATTAAATACCAGAAATTAGATGGCTTATTTTTGTCGAAATCAGAAATCCATCTTGCAAAGTAAGCTCGCTCTTGAAAAATTTTTTCTTTAATAAGTACTAAATCCGTATTAATTTTAAGATGAGGGGGAACTTCAGGAATTAAGGCTCCATTATATTTCTTCCAAATATTCAAGATTAATATATTTTATGAAGTATGTAAGTATAGAGATCAAATTGAAGGTCTCGAATCTTATATTTAATCGTATCTATCTTGCCTAAACTTTTACGTAAATTTGACACCTCTATACCTAAAGATTGTAATTTATCTTTTGCTAATGGATTCCATACTCCTTTAACAACACCATTAACAAATGGAATTATATTTTTTCTAGTTGAATAAAAATCATCAAGAACAAACGACCTACAATTACCTTTTCTCTCAAATTCCCAAGCGCTCTCATCTTTCATTAGTAAATTAAGCAAAATTTCTTTCTTCCAAAACGACCAAATCGTAGAATTCTTATAAATAGTTTTATTATTTTTTTTGAAATAAAGATTATTTACTCTTTTACCTTTTGAAATAGATCTGTAAAACTGTAAGTAATTAAAGTCATTATTAATGGAATATTGCATCATTTCTTCAATGACTTTATTATCAACTTTTGCAGTTAAAAATAAATCATCAAAAGTTAATAATATATAATCTTGTTTAATTTTAAGCAAGCTTTTAATTAGATTATCAGACCAAGATATTTCATTTCCAATCTGCAAAGAATTGAACATTAAGCCATTAAATTTTTTGTGGTTAGTACTAAGGTAAACAGGTAGTTCTAAATCCTTCCAGAATTTTAAATACGTTTGCTCTAAAATAGACCATAAATCTTCTGAATTATCAAAAGTTGATATTAATACAGCAACGTTATTCATGACTTGCAATTAAAGGTTTATGTATAATAATAAATGAAATAATTACGAATAATAATCTAGAATCATTTAACATACCACTAACCAAAGAATTGAAAAAATAAAAAAGAAATAAATAAAATAAAAGTGGATATAAAGAAGATTCATCTTTTTTAAATTTTATCATTTTACTATAACTCATATAAGTTACATATATTATCAACAAAATGAAAAGAAGCATAGTGTGTATTCCATATTCACACGCTATTTCTAAAAGTAGATTGTGTGGGTATTCTAATGGCATTAAATGAGTTGGATTTAGCTTATTAGCCATAACCTGCCAATTACCAGCTCCAACGCCAAGAGGATAGTTTTGCATCACTAATAGGGCTCCTATCGCTAAATTTGAACGAGTACTAGTTGATTGCTTACTACCTCCTTTTTTAGTTATATTCATAAAAACTCTTTTAGAGTTTCCAAGTTTAGAAATCTTTTTATCCGTTCCAGTAATTAAGATTGTGGATATTAAAAAAGCAATAACAATTGTGATCTTCAAGATTATTCTGTTAAAATTAAGTATAACAAAAATAAAACCTGTAATAAATAGTCCTAAAATTGGCCCTCTACTACCAGTTGCTAAAGCAAGTATAAAGAAAACAATTATTAGTGGAATCTTATAGATTTTGGCAATATTCTTAGGCAGGAAGAGTAAAGTAATAATAGCAAAACCCATCCATCTTGCAAAAACAATTGGCCCTCCGCCTAAGGCAGTCATTCTACCATCAGCTCTAACATCAGTTGACAAGCCAAATACAGCTAAAATTGCTAAAAAAGTCGATACACCCAATAAAATATAGAATATTCTTAATACACTTTTTTGACTAAACTTTTCTGTAAAAATAATAGAGATAGGGATTACTATTAGCCAGAAATTAACTGCTTTTTCAATACTATAAGATGAAATATCAAAAATCATCCAAAGAGTTGGGGTCATTATTACAGCAAGCAAGTAAAAGAAATAGAAAATTAATTTAGTTTTAGTGAACCTAATTTTTTTGATTGAGAAAAACATAACCATAGCGGATAAAAGATAGATAACACTAAAAATGATACCAAAATTAAAATCTTGAAATTCAAGCCTTTCATCATAGACTCTTCCAATTGCTAGCATAGCGCAAGAAGAAAATAGAAATATCCAATTATATAATGACTTAACGAACAAATTTATAATATTTAAAGAATGAAAAAATTGAAATAATAAAATAAACAGAAGATAAGCAGTACATCATAACTAATGAGTTAGTTTTAGTGTCACTAGAATTATAATAAAAATAAATTAAAATAGTAATTATAGCAACTATAAAAAACCCAGCAAATTTCATGCTAAATTTACTGACATCACTAGATGGAAGTGTAAAAAATGGCTGGAATAATACTGCTGCAATAAAGATTAAAATAAAGGAATAACTAAGATCCTTTGCATAAGCTACAGTAGCAATAGTATCATTTAAAGTAAAGGCTCCTCTTTCAAAAATAAATTGAAATATTACAAAACCAAACGCATCAATAACAAACACTAATCCTAAACCAGAAACAAGTGCTCCAAAGACAGAAAAAAATATTAATCTTAAATCTTTCTTAATAGAAATTCTCTGTAAAATAATAGTATTTAAATTCAAAATAACTGCCGTTAAGAAAACATTTAATATCACTACTGAATAATTGAAAAATGCAATATTATTTGTATTGTCAAGACCTGCAGTAAATCTTGATATTAATATTATTATGTTTGAGAGATTACCTAAAAATAGTACAGGTATACTAAAATCTTTAACACCAAATTGAATTTTTTCACCTGTATTCTCCTTCATCATTGGAAATAAATAAAAATAAAACAAACTAAATAGTCCTACTAATCTACTTAATGCAATTCCAATAATACCAAATATTATAGATAAGGGATAAAGTACCAACGTAGATAAAAATATATCAATTGTGGTAGAAATAGAATGCTTTCTAAATTGACCCTTTCCCTGCATAATAACAAGAAAGATTGCATTGTAAAAATTTACTGAAAGAATAATTCCTAATAAAATAGAAACAAAAATAAATGTCCAAAAATATTCTGTTTGCAAATAAAATACTATTGGTATTTGTATAACCTGACTTAATACAAAAAGAACAAGCATAACTTTCTGAGAAAATTTAAAAATATTTTTTAATGAAACATCTTTATTGCTAGAGTATAATTTTGAAAACTTTGATAGTAAAGCTGCTTGCATAGCACTACCTTGAGTAAACTCAGAAAATAATTCAGAAATGGTCTTTAGAAATAAGAAATTAGAATAAAAAATAGATGAACCAAATATTGCTGCTAAAATAATTTCTCTAAAAAAACCAAAACCCTTTTTAATCAAATTAGAGCTAAACATATAGATAAAGTCAATTACAGATTTTGATAAAAATTGAGATCTAATAGACATAATCTATTACATAGTTATTTGTGAATACATGTTACTTAGCTTCTTTTATAAGTGCAATGAACATACCAAATATAAGACTAATGAAAGCACCTAAGACACTCCATAATAATATATCATCTTCTTTATGCTCAACATTTGGAAATCTTTGTACATATACTAAAGGAAGAAGTAAGTCCTGATTTATACTAATCTCTTCTCTAAGGTGACTTAAGGATACAATTTGATTGCTTAACTCCTTACCTTCCTTGCCACTTATAATATTTACAGAACTTATATCAAGATTATTCTTAGCTCCCTCCATTCTAACATTACCTAATAAACTAATTTCATTTTCGATATCTTTAATTATTTTAATATTTGATTCTAAATATCTATTATAATAATTACTCACAAAATCATTATTTTCAAAATAATATATTAAACCTTCAGAAATTTTACTCAATAATTGATTATCAAAAATGACTAGTCTAACTTCAAACTTATTTAGAGCATAGAACTTTTCATCCATATCTTGCTGATACAATTGTTCTGCTTCAATTTTCTTTATTGAAGAGGCAACATTAAGTTCAATACCCAGAGCTTTAGAAATATAACTATAGTCTTCGTTATCAATGCTAATTTGTAAATGATTGATCAAATCAATTGCTGTTCTTTGGCTTAAATCCTCAACTTGATCTTGACGTTCATATTCAGCAATACCTGACATACAAATTGCATTTGTCTCATAATAAGGCTTTTTAAAATTTTGATACAATATTACTGCTAAGACTCCAATTAAAATGAAGACAATAAATAGCTTCTTATTTCTTCTATTAAAATTTATAAATTTTACAAATAACTTCCCTAAATCTAATTCCTCATTCATATTTATATATTTCTTTAAATCAATTTTGGTAAAAATACAATATTAAATTACAAAGATTAAATAGAAAACAAGTTCTATAATAAAAAATGAGCTCCTTAACTGAAGCTCATTTTTATATGTTTTTTAGACTATTAATATTCCCATAAATCATGCTCAATATTAAAGATTTCAGCTTTAATACGTTCAGCTTCTAAAAGGGCATCTAAACCCACCATATATTCATTAACCTCACGATCCATAACATTTGCTTCCCTAACAATTACAGATCCAAACATTCTTTTCCAAAATATATCATCATAAGTTCTTCTTTCTGCGTCATTCTTAACTAAATTAAAAACCTCAGCATTTATCAATACTTCACGAGCTTCAGGAAAATGCACCCAAAATAATGGAGAAAAACCACCAGTTAATTTATTAGTAATCTCATCTCTATTTTCTTGAAGTGGTGCAAGACCTATTATACGGACATCCATCACAGATCTTTGTTTGTCAAAGAACCATTCTTCTTTTAGTCTCCATTTCTTTACGGTATTTCTATTAAATGGTATTTTAACTGCAACTGTTTTCTTAGCTAAATCTATATCAACACCCTGCCTTACTAATTCCATATCAGTTACTTCTCGAATTTCCTCAACAGCCCCACCAATAGTTTTAATTTCTGTTGCAGTCATAGGTGATCGGAATTCATCATCATAAACAGCATTTCCGTAAGCTGTTATAGTCCCTTCTTGAATAGCACTATATATTACGTCAATTAGACTCATTCTATCATCTGTAATAGCAGCACCTGCCTCTCCTGTATTCTCAGGGTAATAAAAAGCGTGGTTTATTTTTTGTCTTAAATCTATTTCTCTCCAGATTTTACGGGACCACATAACATCAGCTTGTCTTAATGGCGCATATTTTTGAACAATCTTATTATGATGCTTTTCTTTTTTATAAACAGAGTTCATATCTTCAACAGATAGTACATCTTGAGCGCTTACTGTAAGTGAAATCATTACTGCAGCAATTAGTAGTGAATATATCTTTTTCATAATTTATTATTTAATTTCTATAACAAGGTCATTTAAGTCTTGTTCAATTTTTGTGCCATATCTAATGGCTTTTATTTTTGAAATATTTATTGTAGATCCAGAAGAAGAATTAACAATAATATTTTTCATCTTTTTAGTCCATTCATTGTTAGAAGACTTATCTGATGCTGCAGCTCCTTTGTATGTGCCTGATAATTTAAATTCAGTTACAAGATATGTAAGGCCTTCAAATTCGAAATTTTTCAGCTCTGCAAGAACACCACCAGATGAAGTTAATGTGGTTCTATCTACTAAACCATTTTTTACACCGTTAATATATGGTGTTGGTGGCGGTGGAACTTTAACTCTAAACGGAATCTCTCCCATCTTAGTTCTCTTACCATCAACATCAGCAAATAATGTAATTTTTGCCTTCCCCTCTTTTACAGGGCGAACTGACCATTCCCCTAAAGACTTTTTAGTAGGTTTAATCTTACCATTATTAACGACCGCAGAAATTTCACTAGATGTATAACCAGGAACAGAAACTTTGATAGGGTTATCTAATTGTGTATACAAGATATTCATTTTAACAGGTGAAACAACTGCAGTTTTAGCAGCAACAAGATACTCTCCATTAAATGGATAAAACTTAGTTCCAGTCTCAGTTTTCATAGAAATTAATCCACCGTATTTCTTTAAACCCTCTGAAGAGGTTCTCTTTGAAAAAACACCCTTACCATTTATAACTCTTACCACTTCATACTCACCACGCATCTCATATTTTCCACCACCAAGACTATCGTATTCACCAACAAAAATCTCTGGGTCTTGTCCATCTTGTTTAGCAGAAATAAAGATAGATGATCTAAATGAATCTCCTCTAAGAACAAAATTTGATTTAGGAATTTGAATACCTTCAGCTGATGTAAATTTTAAGGACTTAGAATCAATATCTCTTTTTAAATAGTCAATAACATCTGCTTCTAGGTTTCTAAGATCTGACTGTATCTTGGACAGAATTGTTAATGCGCTAACTGAGGGCATATCAACGAAATTATATGTTTCCCAATTTTGTTGTTTTTTTCCTACTCTGTCAGAAACATCAAAAACAATATTAATATTATCAATAAGCCCTTGATTATTACCAGACAAATTAATTAGAAAATCTCTATATTCTTCAATTTTTTCTTTTAATTCAGTAGCTCTTTTCTTAACACCTGGATTGACAGATTTTGGATAAAACAAATCTTGTGATGCATATCTGTTACTTTTATTTTTAAGATAAGCAATAGGCATAGATTTCTGGAATTGTGATAAATCAGTAAAATTTTTATCAACTATAGCAAGGGACTCTATTAAATCTCCGTCTGCATCATAAATGTCTGTTTCACTTCCAAAATATATCTTATTTTTATCAACTTTGCATACCAAATCGTACTTCATTTCTTGTATAAATAAGACCGCTGCATCAGACTTACTTTTAATTAAATAAGCCTTATCTCTTACATCTTGATATTTTTCAGGATTATTAGATGCTGCATTATCAAATGCGGCATAAGTAGATTCATTTTTTGAATTAAAATTATTTGTAGTTCTTTCAATACCTTTATTAACTTCAAAAAATGAGTTTAAAACTTCCTTTGATACATTTAATGCTAGTAATGCTGTAAGCACTAAGTACATCATGTTAATCATCTTTTGTCTTGGTGATAAATTACCTCCTGCCATAGTATTCTATTTATTGTTTGGTATTACTGTAAGATGATTATTTATTTGGATTCATTGCGTTAAGCATATTAGAATATACAGAATTTAGTTGCTCTAAGTTCTCAGCTAAACTACCAACTTGTACTTGAAACTTTTTTGAGTCTTCTACTGATGATTGTAAATTTTGAAGAAATAAATTTGTAGCCTCCATTTGCTGGTTAGATGCTTGTAGTTGAAGTTCATAAAGTGCATTAAGAGCATTCATGTTTTTTACACCTTCATGAATTTGCGAATTATACTCAGAAATCCCTGCAGCAGCAGTTACAGTTTCGTTTAATTGTTTTGCTGATTCACTAAATGACCTTAAACCATCATTTAAACTTTCTATAAGTTCATTATCAATTTTTGCTTTTTCCAATGCATCGTCTAATTGCTGTGATGGTCTTTTATTAGAATTTGGGTCTTCCATGTGTGCAAGTTCAGGATAAACTAAAGACCAATCTGGATCTACATGGGGTTTTTCAAAAGCAGAAAAGAAAAATATAATTGCTTCAATACCAAGTCCAGCCATAAGCATGTAAGATGCACCTGGCAGATTCTCAATCTTAAAAAGTGCACCTAAGATTACAATGGCCGCACCCCAACCATATAATTTTGGCATCATTAATTTATACCATTTTGCTTCTGTAATTTTTTCAATGTTATCTATGAAACTCATATTCTATTTGTTAGTTATTTATAATTTATCTTAAAATCCTTTTAAATGTATTGGTAAAAAATTCATTTTATTAAAGATTGAATATTTTTTTATTCAAAATCTTTTTTATCTCTTCCTAAAAAGTCAACGGCACATCTAAAACCAATGTAAGATTTTGCTGTATCTTGGTATTCAAATGTCCTAGTACTGTTTTGAATAAAGTAAGCAATATCTTTCCATGATCCTCCTCTAATAGCTTTTCTTTTTAATACTGCGAGATCATCTTCTTGAGCATCATAGGATCTGTCCATATTCATATCATGTGAGTAAGAAAAAGCAGATTCATCATACGCATTTGAAGTCCATTCAGCAACATTACCAGACATATCATAAAGACCATATCCATTTGGATTATAAGATGCAGTTTTGATTGCTTTAATTCCACCGTCAGCAACATAATTACCTCTAAGTGGCTTGAAATTTGCTAAAAAACATCCTTTAATATTTCTTGTATAAGGACCTCCCCAAGGGTAAGGAGACGCATCTAAACCACCTCTTGAAGCATACTCCCATTCTGATTCAGTTGGCAATCTAAATTCCGGTAAAATTGGCTGCTTAATCTCTCTTAAAAAAGAATTCATCATCTTAGACCTCCAATGAGCAAACGCAGTAGCTTGCTTCCAGTTAACTCCAACAACAGGATAGTCGTCAAAAGCAGGATGCCAGAAATATTTCTTTGCATATGGATCGTTAAAAGAATATGAATAATCATGATTCCAAGTTAATGTGTCAGGATATATATTTATTTCAATATCTTTGAGAAACTCGCTTCTATCAGTTTCACCCTTTGCACCATTCTCTCTGTTAGATTTAAGAGATGCAGTTTTAAGATCCAGTACTTGATATTTGTAAGTAAATTTCCTTGTATCAAACTCTTTTACTCTTCCATCAAACACCTCACTACCAGTCAAATACATTTCTTCAAGAATTGATCTTACATCCATATCATCCATGTTGATTTTACCTTTCCAATTAATCAATGGCTGTCCGTAGGCATCTTCTATTGGCATATCGTTCTCATCAAGCATCACGTATTCTGGATCATCGAATTTCATTACGGCTAATTGCTTTCTTAATATAGAATCTTTTACCCAATTTGTAAACTGTCTGTATTCATTATTTGTAATTTCTGTTTCGTCCATATAAAAAGCACCAACAGAAACTGTTTTAGACTGCGAAACATTTGCAAAAGGAACATCTTGATCAGAAGGCCCCATGTTATAACTTCCTTGTGGAATAAAAACCATCCCATAAGGGTCTGTAGGATTCCAAATTTGTCTATTTTGAGAGCCAATAAGCTCTCCATTTCCAGAACCACCACATCCGTACAGTGTGGCAATTATTAATGTTACTAAAATTATTTTTTTCATATTCATATATTTTTATCACCTAAGTGTATTAAATCATTTTACAGAAATCTAGGATTTTTGTATTTTGAAATTGTTTTTGAAGTTTTTACTTTAAAGTTATATCCTAGCATAAACTCAAAAGAATTAGACATTGGATTAACAATCGTAACATCATATCCAACACCAAATTTTAAACTCTCGTTTATATTCATACCTGCAAGTATAATTACTCCTTCATTTATTCGATAACTCAAACCACTCCACATCTTGTTATTGTAAATCAAATTTGTATTGATATCTAATTGAGATGTTGCACCATCATGCTTAAGATATATTGAAGGGTGTAAAGAAAAAAGAGGATTTATCTCATAATTATATCCAGAAATAAGAAAATAATGTCTAGCTAAATTAAAGGATTGTCCATCACTCCATTCAATTGTAGGCTCAGTCATGTGAGCCGAAGATAAACCTATGTACATATTTTGATTATTGAAATAAACTCCAGCACCAATATCAAGTTTAGATCCATTAACATCACCTGTAGGAATAACCGGATCTCCAGCTTGAGAAGGAAGAAGTGCTCCACCATTAAGACCACTTTGATACATGCCAACTGACATTCCCATCCCAATTTGCCCAAAACCTAGCTGAGTCCTGTAGGCATAAGATGCCTGTATGCCCAAATTACTAAAAGAGGCAATATTATCTTTTACAATATTAAGTCCAACACCTCCATTAAGAATTGGAACTTCAGCATCAACACTAAAATTTTGTGTTGAAGCAGCAGCCCCTTCATCATCAAAACCCATCCATTGCGACCTATGTAAAACCGAAGTAGATATACCAGATGTACTACCAGCGTACCCTGGATTATTTGCTAGTTTATTAAACATGTTTTGACTGAATTGTGGATCTTGTTGCGCACTAAGACTCAAAACACAAAACACAATTACGCATAAAAATACTATTCTTTTCATCTACAATTTACTAAAAAATTTGTGCTAAAATAAACAATTTTTAAGACTTAAATATTATTATCTGATACTAAACTTGATTTATAGAGCTCAAATTACTGTCTTCCAAAGCTTTACTAGCCCAACTTATTAAAAGTTTTTAGCCATTTATCTGGGATATCACCTGAATTTGCAATTTCATAATCTCTGTAAGAACAAGCAATGTAATACATTTGAGCATCTCTATTCCCTTCTTTATAAAAAGGAACGCCCATCCACCATCTACCACTATTGTTACTCTTAAAAAATTTAATTTCATTTTTTCCATCCTCAAATGCAACCGTGTATTTAATACAACTCTTTGCAACTGGATTTAATTCGTTTTTTCGGATACTATATCCATCAATAAAATACCATATCATCTGTGCTAATAAATAAGCTGTTTGATTCCTTATGTCAAGATCTTGATTATATTCAAATAACCCAATTGCAGATACTTTATCACTAAGACCAGCATAACGCATTATTCTTAAAGATTCTTCGCCATTAAGTCCATTAGGTGAAGAATAAACATTTCCGCTAGCATAACTGTGCTGTATAGCAGAAATATCAAAACTTAAAAAATCTGTATTTCTTAATATTGGCTCCGCCTCACTAAAATTTGCTCTCAAATTACCTAAACGTAAAGCATCAAAATGCATTGCATTTAACATCTCCGTAGCAAACTTTGAAACAAAGTAAGATTGAAACGCTAAATTTGTAAAATGAAATAATTTATTAGGCTTATCAGCAAGAATCTTTCCAAAATATGAAGAAGAAGACAAACTATCTTTATCAAGTCCAATATCAAATTTACTATCTACAGATGTTAAAGAAATAAATTTATCTGATGATGCGTAAGCCTTATATACAGCATAACTAATATCATTTCCACCACCGATTATAAATGGAATAGTTCCATTGTGAAGAAGAAATTTACATACATTCTCTATTGCTTCAAATGTTTCTTTTCGTGATGACATTATTTTCAAATAACCTAAGTCAGATACCCTTGGAAACTTATCCTGATGATATGAATAAAGAAAATTTCGAATAGAACATTCTGCCTCTGACGCATAATTCTCTGATCCATTAAACTCGTTAACGTTAAAGAAAGCAATTTCTGAAAATTTTAAATCAGGAAAACTATCGTTGACATGTGAATCAATAAGTCTTCCAATCTGAGTTGCTTCCCAATTATTTTTTGCAGAAAAAAAATTTGAACTAATTGGGTTAAAATACTTCTGTATATTTATCATTTCTTCTTTTTGAATCTAGAAGTTTTTTCTGGTTGATTCTTCCACAAATCGATACATTCTTCTCTTGATAATTTACCTGGTTCTGTTCCTTTTGGAATTTTTACATTTATTTTCTTTTGCTTTAAAGGACTTATCTGTATAAAGGGTCCATATCTTCCATTAAGAACTTGAATTAATGGTTCACCTTCAAAGTTGGCTATTAGCCTATCTTTATCAGATTGAATCTTTAATTTAATTAGTTCAATTGCCCTGTCTAATTCAATTGTCAAAGGATCTTCTTCATCTGATTTTTTAATTGAAGTAAATTTACCGTCATATCTTAAATACGGTCCAAATCTACCAACTGACGCAATTATTTCTTCACCTTCCCAGTCTCCAACTTTTCTGGGAAGTTTAAATAAATCTAAAGCTTCTTCGAGAGTTATTTTTTGAATAGTTTGACCCTGCATTAGGGAGGCAAATTTGGGCTTTGGAGCATTTTCATCTTCTTGCTTTTCACCGATTTGAACCATTGCGCCAAATGGACCGATTCTAGCTATAATTTTTTCTCCAGTAACCGGATCTTTTCCTAATTCTCTTTCTCCAGACACTTTACCTACAGTTCCTGTAACAACTTTAACTTTATCATGAAAAGCACCATAAAAAGATGCAATCATCTGGTTCCAAACTTTCTTTCCTTCAGCTATTTCATCAAATTCCGTTTCAACAGATGCGGTAAAGCTATATTGCATAATATCAGTAAAATGATCCACTAAAAAGTCAGTAACAACAATCCCCACGTCAGTAGGAAAAAGTTTTTTATTTTCAGCTCCTGTTATAGATTTTTTTTCTGATTTAACTAACACTCCATCTTTTAAAGTAATAATCTGCGATATGCGTTCTACCCCTTCACGACTTTCATTTTCAATGTACCCTCTTTTTTGTATAGTTGTTATTGTTGCAGCATAAGTTGATGGCCTACCAATTCCTAATTCTTCCATTTTCTTCACTAAACTAGCTTCAGCAAATCTAGCCGGAGGTCGTGAAAATTGCTCATTTGAAATCGCTTCAGAAATTTTTAAAGGTTCACCAACCTTAAGTGTGGGAAGCATACCTTCTTGTTCTTCGTTATGATCATCTCTTCCTTCTAAGTAAACACGCATAAACCCTTCAAAAGTTATAACCTCTCCTTTTGCTACAAACTGCTCTGAAGAATTTGAAATATCTATCTTAACTGTAGTTCTATCAAACTTTGCATCAGTCATTTGAGATGCAATAGTTCTTTTCCAAATCAAATCATAGAGTCTTTTTAGAGAATTATCTCCATCAATATTTTTAATATTCATGTAAGAAGGCCTGATTGCTTCATGCGCCTCTTGTGCTCCTTTAACTTTTTTAGAATAAACTCGTCTCTGAGAAAATTCATTTCCGTATATTTTATTAATTTCAAGCTCAGCAGCATCTAACGCATCATTTGACAAGTTTACACTATCAGTTCTCATGTAAGTAATTTTACCTGCCTCGTATAATTTTTGTGCAACAATCATTGTTTGATTTACTGAGAAGCCTAATTTTCTGGAAGCTTCTTGCTGTAAAGTTGAAGTTGTGAATGGAGCAACAGGAGATTTTTTAGCAGGATATTTATCTAAATTACCTACTGAAAATAAAGAATCCTTACACTTATTCATAAAAGCAAATGCTTCATCGTTTGACTTGAATCTTTTAGGTATATCTGCTTTAACTAACTTACCATCATTATTTATCAAAAATGCTGTTACCTTATAAGTTGATGTTACATTAAAATTATTAATATCATTTTCTCTTTCGACAATCAACCTAACAGCAACAGATTGTACTCTTCCGGCTGAAAGTCCCTGCTTGACCTTTCGCCATAAAACAGGTGAAAGCTCAAAGCCGACTAATCTATCAAGGACTCTTCTGGCTTGTTGAGCATTTACTAGATTTATATTTAATAACCGTGGATTTTTTACAGCATGAGTAATTGCCTTTTTTGTAATTTCATGAAACACTATTCGCTTTGTCTTACTTGCATCTAACTTAAGAGCTTCTGTAAGATGCCATGCAATTGCTTCTCCCTCACGATCCTCATCAGTAGCTAACCATACAGTGTCAACGTTTTTTGATACACTTTTTAAATGGCTAACAACTTTCTTCTTGTCTTCAGAAACCATATAATTAGGAGTAAATCCATTTTCGATGTCAATAGCCATTCCACCTTTCTTAGGCAGATCTCTAATGTGTCCAATGCTAGACTCTACAACAAAATCATTACCCAGAAATCCTTGAATTATTTTCTTTTTCGCAGGGGATTCTACTATAACTAAGTTCTTTGCCATGTTTTTTTTTTACAAATTAAATGAACTTTTTTTAAATAAATTACAAAAAAAAGGTGTCAATTTTGATTATATTATATATAATATAAGTAAAACAAGATACTGCCACATTGTCAGTTTTTTATTATTTTTGCAATGTGTAAAATATGAATTAACTAATATTCACAATTAATTTAAAAAAATTGACAACCAAAAATTTAAAATTAAATAATAGCGATTCTGTAGCTTTTAAAAACCCGATGAAGCATAATGGCACATTGGTTAAAGATGATAATAACTACAAAAAAAAATCTAAAACATTATACATTGAGAGTTATGGATGTCAAATGAATTTTTCTGATAGTGAAATTGTTGCATCAATTCTTAAAAAAAAGGGAATAACTACAACTAATGATATAAGTACTGCTGATTTAGTTTTTGTAAATACTTGCTCAATTAGAGAAAAAGCTGAGTTAACAGTTAGAAAAAGATTAGAATTTTACAATTCAATTAAAAGAGATCAAAATCCAAAGATGATAGTTGGTGTTTTAGGCTGTATGGCAGAAAGATTAAAAGCAAAGTTTTTGGAAGAAGAGAAATTAGTAGATATTGTTGTTGGTCCTGATGCTTACAGAGATTTACCAAATCTTATTAAAGAAGTTGAAGATGGTAAAAAAGCAGTTAACGTAATACTTTCATTAGAGGAAACTTATGCTGAGATTAATCCAGTTAGACTTGGCGGAAATGGTGTTACTGCATTTGTTTCTATTACTAGAGGATGTGACAATATGTGTTCTTTTTGTGTAGTCCCATTTACTAGAGGAAGAGAGAGAAGCAGAAATCCACAAAGTATTATTAAAGAATGTAAAGAGCTTTTTAATAATGGCTACAGAGAGGTTACACTTTTAGGGCAAAATGTCGATTCATATCTGTGGTTTGGAGGTAAGGCTAAAAAAGAGTTTAAAAATGCAAATCAAAATGAAAAAAAAAATAAGTTAGTGTTTTCAAAGCTACTAGAAATGGTTGCACAAATTAATCCATTACTTAGAGTCAGGTTTTCCACTTCAAACCCTCAAGATATGGGAATTGATGTTATTGATACAATTTCAAAATATAACAACATTTGTAATTACATTCATCTACCTGTACAATCTGGAAGTAATAGAATCCTTAAACTAATGAATAGAGGCTACACTAAAGAAAAATATATAAATTTAATAGATAATATTAAAAGAAAAATACCTGATTGTGCTATATCAATGGATATGATAGTTGGATTTTGTTCTGAAACTAATAATGACCATGATGAAACCTTATCTTTGATGGAATATGTAAAATATGATTTCGGATATATGTTTAAATATTCAGAAAGACCAAACACTCCTGCTGCAAGATTAAAAGATGACGTATCAGATCATTTAAAACAAGAAAGACTTTCTGAAATTATTGATAAGCAACAAATGCATTCACTAAGTCTCATGAAAGATAAAATCGGTAGAACTTTTGAAGTATTAATTGAAGGAATATCTAAAAAATCAAATATGCATTATTATGGAAGAACTACTCATAATTCAACAGTTATATTTGAAAAAGATAAACATAAAATTGGAGAATACGTTATGGTAAAAGTTCATGATTGTACATCAGCAACATTAAAAGGAAAAGTAATCTAGCTATGAATACAAAACAAGCTAAGCAAAGATTTGGAATAATTGGTAATAATGATAAATTAGATCGTGCAATTGACGTGTCTCTTCAAGTAGCGCCAACTGACATATCTATACTTGTAATTGGAGAAAGTGGGACAGGAAAAGAAAATATACCTAAAATTATACATCAAAATAGCAAACGAAAACATAATCCGTTTATAGCAGTAAATTGTGGAGCTATTCCTGAAGGAACTATTGATTCAGAACTTTTTGGACATGAAAAAGGGTCATTTACTGGCGCACATGACAGTAGAAAAGGGTATTTTGAAGCGGCTAATGGTGGAACAATTTTTTTGGATGAAATTGGAGAGCTTCCAGTTGCTTCACAAGCAAGATTATTAAGAGTTTTAGAGAATGGAGAAATAATTAAAGTTGGATCTTCGAAAGCACAGAAAATAGATGTACGTATAATTGCCGCAACAAATGTAAATCTTCCAAATGCAGTTATTAAAGGAAACTTCAGAGAAGATCTTTACTATAGATTAAATACGATTAGCATAAATTTACCTCCTCTAAGAGAACGAGTGAATGATATTGATCTTCTATTCAAAAAATTTGCTGGGGATTTTGCAGAACAATACAATACTCAACCGATAAGATTAACAGACAAAGCTCAAGAGTTGATTATTAATTATAATTGGCCCGGAAACATAAGGCAATTAAGGAATTTTGTTGCTCAGCTATCAGTTATTGAGGAAAACAGAATAATAGATTTAGAAAAAATTCAAGATCATCTCCCTACTAACCTTAAAGCTAGCGGAGTTGTTAAGTATGCTGACAAGAATAAAGCTGAAATTTCAGAACGAGAAATACTATACAAGGTGCTCTTTGACATGAAGAGAGATCTCACCGAACTTAAGAAAATAACTTTTGATCTTATCCAAAAAAATGGAGGTAATGATATGTTACAATCTGTAAATACAAACATCTTTAATGATAATGATGAAAATGGAATAATGATAAATCAACCAAAGTCTAATGAAACAATAGATATAGAAGAATCACTTTCCTTATTTGAACAAGAAAAACGTTTAATAGAAAAATCTTTAAAGAAACACAAAGGTAAAAGGAAAGATGTTGCCTTGCAGTTAGGTATTTCTGAACGAACACTTTATCGAAAATTAAAAGAATTTGGCCTCTAAAATGTATAACTTAATTAAAATATCATTACTTATTACCAGCTTATCTTGCTGTGGTATTTACTCTTTTTCGGGAGCTTCAATTCCATCAGAAGCAAAAAGTTTTTCTGTAGAGTATTTTAAAACATCTACTTCAAGCGCCCCATCATTGCTAAGGAGAATATTAACTGAATCATTATCTGATCTTATAATAAGTCAAACAAATCTTGATTTTGTTGAATTTGACGGAGACCTAAGATTCAGTGGAAAGATAAGTAAATATCAAATAACACCTATTTCAATTAATTCTAATGAGTCAGTTGGAAAAAATAGACTAACTATATCAGTCTTTGTCAAATATGAAAATACTTTTAACGATGAACTTAGCTATGAGAAATCATTTAGTCATTATAGTGATTTTGAAAGTTCTGATAATTTCGCTAATGTTGAAGAAAATTTAATTGAAGAAATAAAAGATGTTATTTTAGAAAATATTTTTAACAAAGCATTTGTGAATTGGTAATAAAGAAGTTAAATTTAATAAAATTGTCACGCAATTTGAATCACATCAATAAAGAGGATGTTATCCTTTTAGATAATATTATTTCAAAATTTCCATTTTTTCAAAACGCACAGATTCTTCTTGCAAAAGGGCTTTTAAATATAGACAGCATTAGATACAATAGACAACTAAAAAAAGCAGCAGTACACTCATACAGTAGAAAAAAATTATTTGATATTATTACATCAAATAATGTAACTAATGATCAAAGCAATATAATAAGTAGTTCTGATCTTTCAAAGAAAAATATTGAAATAAACAAACCATTAAATTTTGATAAAAATGAGAATCATTCATTTAGTGAGTGGCTTAATGTTGTTTCAATAAAAAAAATTGACCGCTCTGACAAAAATCTAGTAGCCAACTTTTTACAAAAGGAAAGTTTAAATCTTAAACAAAAAAAAGAAACCTTTTTTAAAGCAACTGATGTAGCTAGATTGAGTATAATAGAAGATACTAATCTAGTCACTCCTACCTTAGCTAGAGTTTATCTAGAACAAGAGTATTATGAAAAGGCTATTTCAACATATAAAAAGTTAATATTGAAATATCCAAAAAAAAGTAGTTTCTTTGCCGGACAAATTAAATTAATTAGAAAATTAAATATAAAATAAAATGTATACTGTATTTGCCATATTAATTATCATCACTTCAATACTTTTAGTTTTAGTTGTTTTAGTACAGAATCCAAAAGGGGGAGGCTTATCATCTTCATTTGGTGGGGGTGCAGGAAATCAAATTATGGGAGCAAAAAAGACAACAGATTTTCTAGAAAAAACTACCTGGACATTAGCAATTATCTTAATTGTTTTGTCATTAGCATCAAATTTTGCTATTCCTAGACAAAATTCTGGAGAAGCTACTGAGATAAAAGCTCAAGAACAAATAGATAATGCAATAGTCCCAAATTTACCATCAGCACCTTCTAACCAATAAATAATTAGCGCCATATTCTGCTTAGCTTCCAGAAATTACTGACAAAATTTCCTTTAAATTATTAGAAATAAGTGATGGCATGATATGTGCATAATATATTTAATAGTATAACTAAATAAAAAATAAATATGTCAAACATAAAGATAACACCTCTTGCTGACAGGGTAATTATTAAACAATCAGATGCGGAAACAACTACAACTTCTGGTATCATTATTCCTGATAATGCGCAAGAAAAACCTCAAAAAGGTATTGTAAAATCTGTGGGTAAGGGTACAAAAGAAAATCCCATAACACTTAAAGTTGGTGACACAGTTCTATACAGCAAATATGGTGGCACCGAACTACAATTTCAAGGAGAAGATTTCTTAATAATGAGAGAATCTGATATTTTAGCAATCATAAACAAATAAAATGGGAAAAAATATAATATTTAATATAGAATCTAGAGATGCACTTAAAAGAGGTGTAGATGCTCTAGCAAATGCGGTTAAAGTAACATTAGGACCTCAAGGAAGAAATGTGGTAATAGGAAAAAGTTTTGGAGGACCACAAATTACAAAAGATGGAGTAACTGTAGCAAAAGAAATTGATTTAGAGGATGTAGTAGAAAACATGGGTGCTCAAATGGTTAAAGAAGTTGCTTCTAACACAAACGATCTTGCTGGAGATGGCACTACAACGGCTACAGTTTTAGCACAAGCAATTATATCATCGGGGCTAAAGAACGTTGCGGCAGGTGCAAATCCAATGGATGTTAAAAGAGGTATAGACAAAGCAGTTAAATTATTAATTACGAATATAAAATCTCAATCAAAAACTGTTGGAAATTCTTATGATATGATAGAGCAGGTAGGAAGCATCTCGGCAAATAATGATCCTATAATAGGAGCGCTCATTGCTGAAGCAATGAAGAAAGTAAAAACTGAAGGTGTAATAACAGTTGAAGAAGCAAAAGGTACTGAAACTCATGTAGAAGTTGTTGAAGGAATGCAGTTTGATAGAGGATATTTATCTCCTTACTTTATAACTGACTCTGAAAAAATGAATGCGAGTATGGAAAATCCATATATTCTAATTTATGATAAAAAGATTTCAGCTATGAAAGATCTTTTACCGGTACTTGAGCAAACTGCAAAAACAGGAAGACCTTTAGTTATAATTGCTGAAGATGTTGATGGAGAGGCTTTATCAACTTTAGTTGTAAATAAGATTAGAGGTTCTTTGAAAGTTTGTGCTGTAAAGGCTCCTGGATTTGGAGATAGAAGAAAAGAAATGCTTGAAGATATTGCGATTCTTACGGATGCTACAGTTATTTCTGAAGAAAGAGGATTCAAATTAGAAAGCACAACATTAGAAATGCTTGGTTCTAGTGAAAAAGTTACAATTGATAAAGATAATACAACAATAGTAAACGGTGCTGGTAAAAGTAACGTAATACAAGCTAGAGCATCACAAATAAAAGCTCAAATTGAAACTACAAATTCAGATTATGATAAAGAAAAATTACAAGAAAGACTAGCTAAATTAGCAGGTGGAGTAGCAGTTCTTTATGTTGGCGCTCCTACTGAGGTTGAAATGAAAGAGAAAAAAGATCGAGTTGATGATGCGTTAGCAGCAACAAGAGCTGCAGTTGAAGAAGGAATTGTTCCTGGTGGAGGTGTTGCAATCGTTAGAGCATGTGAGAAACTAACTGATTTGAAAGGAGAAAATGATGATGAACAAACAGGGATAAACATTATTACTAGAGCTGCTGAAGAGCCATTAAGACAAATTGTAGAAAATGCAGGCTTAGAAGGGAGTGTTATTGTTGCTAAAGTTAAAGAAGGAAAAGCTGATTTTGGTTTCAATGCTAAAACAGAAGTTTTTGAAAATCTTTATAAAGCTGGAGTGATTGATCCTGCAAAAGTTGTTCGAGTAGCGCTAGAAAATGCTGCTTCAGTAGCTGGGATGCTTTTAACAACAGAATGTGTAATCTCTGAAATCAAAGAAGATACTCCTCCAATGCCTCCAATGGGAGGTGGGGGTATGCCTGGAATGATGTAATTTTTTTACATTATTATCGTAAATAATAAAGATTCTTGCAATTATTGTAAGAATCTTTTTTTTAAATATTAATAATCAAAAAATAGTATTTTATTTTCCATGTTTTTTCAAATATTTAAAGTGAGATTTAATAGCACCAAGAAGACTTAATACATTATATGTATAATTATACTTTTTAGCCTTCTCAACAATTATTGGTGTTATCTTAGGATATATAGTATGTGGTAGTGTTGGGAATAAATGATGGGCAGCATGAGAATTAAAGCCTCCAAATAAGAAAGAAGCAATCGGATGTGTGGGATGATAATCCATGGAAACCTTTAACTGATGTTCTGCAAAGTGGTACGGAAGTTCTCCATTATTATTAGGTGTTGGAAATTCAGTCTCTTCAGTAAAATGAGTTGTCACTAATGTGTAAATAAAAATATTAGATGCAACCACCATCATTAGCAAGTAGCTAACTAAAATCTGTGAGAATGAAAATTCAAGTATGAGATATGGGATAATAATAATATATGCTACATAAAAGAGTTTTAATAAAACAAGCTCAATAGTATACCAAAACGGATAATTCTGATTTTTCAAATTTGCAAGATTTTTTTTACTCAAGTAAACAAAATCTTTAGCAAAGATCCAAACTATAAAGTATAGCGAATATAAAAAAGGTGAATAAAGATGCTGATACTTCATGAACTTTTTCTTTTTGTGATTAGGTGAAAATCTAATTAGTGGATTATCATCAACATCTGCATCACATCCATCTACATTTGAGAATAAATGATGTGATGCTAAATGTCTAATCTTCCATAATCGAGCGCTTGTTCCCTGCATATTAAACGTAAAAAAAAAGATAAAATCATTTAACCATTTTTTTTTAGAAAAAGTTTGATGACAAGCATCGTGGGCAGAATTAAAAGCTAGCAATACACCACTAGTTCCAATTAAAGTATAATTAAGCAATAAGTATAAGAAACTATCACCATATGGATTGATGTATAACACATAAATAGAGACAAAGAAAAATAATAAGTAAAAGAACAGCTTTATCCAAAGTAAAAAAACTGCTCTTTTAAGTTCCCCTTTTGACAAATTTGATTTAACCGTTGAATTTAATTCTTTAGTAAAACCATCATTATCTTTTTTAAATAAAATCTGAGTAGATTTAGTCATTTGCAACAAACTTATTTATTAAACATTGTTAAACTTATTTGCAAAAGTATCTTAATTAAAAAGAAGAACTATGCTTAGCATAGCAAGTAAAGAATTATTAATCTACATTGTCATGTAGAAAAGTGTTATTCTGTTTTAACTCTGTGATATTGTTTTCACCATTTGTAAGAGTAAAAGATGATACTTCGCTATCAGAAGAGTGAGGTGTTTCACTAATATCTATATTATTACGTTTATATGCAGGAATATCTTCAAGTGAAGTTAGACCAGAAGGAGTGCGCAATTGCATTGAAATACTTCTTAATCTAGATTCTCTCTCTCTTGATTCAATTTTCAGTCCTTCTGTATTTAAGTTCGCGCCCTCAAATGTATTTAATGTTGATTCCTCTTTGATTTCATTATCTAAATCTAATTCAATCTTTGATCCTGTTATTTCTGGTTCTTTTTCTAAAATAATAGATTCTATTACTTCTTCAGCAGTTTCATCTAATTGCGTATTATAATCTGATACATCATTAAGATTAAAAATAATCTTTTCAGAAACTGAATCAGCTTCAGTTTTGTCAATTGGTTCAACTTTATCTTGCTTCTCTTGAGATTGAATGTTATTAACTTCATCATTTATCTCATCATCTAAATTTAGCGTCTGTTGTATATGATTTGACACATTTTGGGACTCAATTCCTAAATCAACATTTTCAACTATAGTATTAGATTCCACAGAATTTAAATAATTATCATTTAAGCTAATAGTAGTTGGATTTTTTGGTTTTTTTCGTTGTTCAAAACCTGTCGCAATGACAGTAACACTTATCGACATACCTAAATCAGTATCAATTCCTATTCCTTCAATAATATTAACATCTCTACCCGCCGCTTCTTGAATCTTATTTTTAATTTTGGATAACTCTGACATCTTTATCTCTCCTTCACCATCACCTGTTACAATCTTTAACAATACTTGCTGAGCGCCTGTAATATCATTATCATTCAATAGCGGTGAGTCTAAGGCTTCAATAACAGCTTCTATTGCTCTATTCTCTCCTTCAACTTTAGCTTGCCCCATAACTGCTGTACCACTATTCTCTAAAACTTTTCTAGCATCATTTAAATCAATATTAACTAATAAATGCTGAGATATAACTTCAGCTATTCCTTTTGTAGCAGTATTTAAGACCTCATTAGCTTTTGCAAATGCAGAAGTAAACGTTAAATCTCCATATACTTCAATAAGTTTTTCATTATTAATTACTAATAGTGTATCTACATAATTTTTCAATTGATTAATCCCCTCTTCAGCATATTGTCTTCTATTACCACCTTCAGTTGAAAAAGGAATTGTAACAACTCCAACTGTTAATATACCTTTATCCTTAGCAATTTCTGCAATTACAGGAGCAGCACCAGTTCCCGTTCCACCTCCCATTCCAGCAGTAATAAATAACATCTTAGTATTTGCATCTAGTAACTCAGTTATTCTTTCTGCACTTTCCTCAGCAGCTCCCCTTCCTACATCTGGATTTGAACCTGCCCCTAAACCTTCTGTCAAATCAATACCAAGCTGAATCTTATTTGGTACAGGGCTAGCCTCTAATGCCTGAGCATCTGTATTACAAATGACAAAGTCAACTCCTTTTATACCATGTTCAAACATATAATTTACTGCATTGCTACCTCCTCCTCCAATACCCATTACCTTAATTTGTGAGGATTGATTTTTTGGCATTTGGAAATCTATTCCTGATTCTATTGAATTCATAATTATGGTTTTTAATTTATTTTTTAATTTATTTTTTAATCTACATTTTCATCTGTGAACCAACCACCAATCCTATCAAGTAATGATAGCTCGCTTTTATCTTCTTGATTTGAACTTTCCATATTATCCTTAGTTGTTACTAATGATTTAAACTTTTCTGGATTCTGATCCAGATATTCAAACCCTTTTAAAACTAGTCCAACACCTGTTGAATACATAGGGCTAACTACCAAATCTTTAGAATCAGATCCAAGATGTTCATTAGGATATCCAATGCGAGTTTCTTTGCCTGAAACGTAAGCAACAAGCTGCTTTAAGTTCTTTATCAAAGATCCACCTCCTGTAAGAACAATTCCTGTCATCAGTTTACTTTCATAGCCTGAAGCTTTGATTTCATGGTATACTAAATCTATGATTTCTTTGTATCTAGCACCTATTATTTCAGATAAATTCCTAATAGCAATCTCTTTAGCTGGACGTCCTCTTAATCCTGGTATAGAAACCATCACATTCTCCTGGTCATCCGTATACATAGCTGAGCCAAATTTTGTTTTAAGAAGTTCTGCTTGATTTTCTAAAATTTCCAATCCACTTTTAATATCTTTTGTAATTACATTTCCTCCAAATGGTATAACTGCTGTATGTCTAATAATATTTCCTAAAAAAATTGCCACATCAGTTGTTCCTCCCCCTATATCAACAAGTGCAACTCCTTCACGCAACTCATCAGCATCTAGAGTTGCAAGAGCAGATGCAAATGGCTCCAAGACTAAATCAACTGGAGTTAAACCAGATTTTTCTACACATTTCATAATATTTCTAACAGCACCTACTTGAGCTGTAATTACATGAAAATTTGCCTCAAGTTTTACGCCTGCCATTCCAATAGGATCTTCAATACCGTCTTCACCATCAACAGTATATTCTTGCGGTATAACATGAATAACCTCTTCACCTGGTATTGTAATAAGTTTAAACATATTGGATTTTAATTTGTCAATATCTGCTTTTACAATTTCAACATCAACATTATCTCTAACAATCTGTCCTCTGTGCTGAAGACTTTTAATATGTTGCCCTGCTATCCCAACAAAAACATCTTTAAAATCTACTCCTGACTTTTGCTTGGCTTCATTGATAGCTGACATTATTGATGAAACTGTTTTATCAATATTAGAAACAATTCCTCTTGTAACTCCAATTGAAATTGCTCGACCTGAACCAAGAATTTCTAGCTTACCATACTGATTTTTTTTACCTATCATTACAGATATTTTTGTTGTACCAATATCAAGTCCAACCATGTAAGATCCTTCTGGTAAATATTTCAAACTATCTTCCATTTTATTTATTTTTTTGTACAAACAATTTGATTATTATATTTTAAATTAATTTCCTTGTAAAAATCCCAGCCCTTATTTGGTATAACAACTTTATAAAAGTGATATAGTTTATCAAGTTTTTCGTAGATACCTCTAAGATCACCTACTTTGATTTTGTGATTACCAACTCTAGGGATTAATATGACATCATCATCTTCAAAATGAACTTGAGTTATTTGAGCACTCCAAAATTCTGAACGATTAATTGTATTAATTAAAGAAAATATCTCCTTGTGATCATTATTTGAAATATCTCCAGTAAAAACTATCAGTTTCTGAGTACAATTATCAGGCTTCAACATCTCAAACCCATATTCATCTAAAAAATAATCATCAGTACTACTTTTCACTCTAGCAATAGCTTTTTTTTGTTGAACTCTAATCTTAATTTCTCCTTTCTGATTTGAAAAGACATCAACATCTTTAATACCTGCATGAGATTCAACTAACTTTTCTAATTTATCTTTACTATATGAATCAGAAATAAGCATATCAAGCTGAATGTTATTACGCTCAAGAAAATCTAACAGTTGAGATTTATTCACAAAATTATTATTCGATTTTATAATTATAATTTCTTTTAATTTATTTTCTTGAACACTTTGTCTGTCATTTGTCACAGAAGTTAATCCTATTAAAATAACAATTAGTATTAAATTTATAAAAAATGTAACTCCTTTATTCATTAGTTTAACATATGTTTTATTGGTTGTACTAAAGTACTAACATCACCTGCACCTAATGTTAGTAATATGTCAATTTTTTTATTTTTGAGTAATGGAATTAAAGAATCTTTAGTACATACTTCTTTTTCATTATTTGTACATAAATTTAACAACATATATGAGTCGATTCCTTCAATTGGATTTTCTCTTGCAGGAAAAATATCTAACAAAACAAGATCATCAGCATCTTTAAGAGAAACTGAAAATTCTTTTGCAAAATCTTTTGTTCTACTAAATAAATGTGGCTGAAAAACAACCGTAATTTTTCTTGATGGATACATTATCTTTGTAGTGTTAATTGTAGCTAAAACCTCCTCAGGATGATGAGCATAATCATCTATGTAAACTATTTTTTTATTATCAATATGTATATCAAATCTTCTGTACACTCCATTAAAAGTTTTTATAGCTTTTTTAATATTACTTTTATCTACACCTAAGTATGATGAAACAATTATTGCAGACATTGCGTTACTTACATTATGGTTACCTGGCATATTTAGCTCAATATTATTAATAAACTTATTTTTGCAAAACTTCATGTCAAAAATCATCTTACTATTATTACAGCTAATATTTTCTGAATAATAATCACAAATAGAAGTTGTAGAATAACTTTCAATATTTATTTGTTTATTGAGTTCTATTTCATCCTTAACTGAGTCTTCAATTACTAAAAACCCATTTAGCTTTATCTGAGCTGCGAATTGATTGAACGCTAACAACAAATCACTTTTATCATTATAAACATCCAAATGATCGACATCAATAGATGTAATAATTGCAATATCAGCATGGAGATGTAGGAAAGATCTGTCAAACTCATCAGCCTCTACTATTAATATACTACTGGATTCAGAAAATAAGAAATTTGTGTTATAATTATGACTAATTCCACCTAGAAAAGCAGTTGGATTATTACCCGATGACTTAAGAA
>Ga0209374_1000702_pt1 | contig 36207 bp, 30 predicted proteins | sample SaaInlLV_DNA_10m_FD_184683 | JGI IMG/M metagenome (GOLD analysis project Ga0209374, IMG submission 184683) | Marine microbial communities from expanding oxygen minimum zones in the Saanich Inlet - SI075_LV_DNA_10m (SPAdes) (version 2) | ecosystem: Environmental > Aquatic > Marine > Unclassified ... | reverse complement strand
AATATATTCCAAGATAACCAATCACCTTTAGAGCTTAATTTAGAACTATAATATAATAAAAAAAAGCCTACCTTGTAGTTAGGCTTTTGTGATGATGATAGTTATAATGTTTAAATTCCTGTATAGTTAGAAGGAGTAATCACTCGCATTTCTTGTTTTATACTTTCAGAAACTTTTAAGGTTTCAATAAAAGCAGCAATAGACTCCGCATTAATCACCGAATTGGTTCTTGTTAGACCTTTTAAGGCTTCATAAGCATTAGGATAAGCCTCACGTCTAAGAATGGTTTGAATTGCTTCTGCGACCACCGCCCAATTATTTTCTAGATCCTCCGCAAACTTTCCTTCATTTAATAATAATTTATTTAACCCTTTTAAAGTAGATTGAAAGGCAATAAGGGTATGTCCAAAAGGAACCCCCACGTTTCTAAGTACCGTACTATCGGTTAAATCTCTTTGAAGTCTACTCACGGGAAGTTTAGCAGATAAATGTTCAAACAAGGCATTTGCAATACCTAAATTACCTTCGCTATTTTCAAAATCTATAGGGTTTACTTTGTGTGGCATGGCGCTGGATCCCACTTCGCCCTTCTTAATTTTTTGTTTAAAATAATCCATCGAAACATAGGTCCAAACATCACGATTTAAGTCGATGATAATGGTATTGATTCTTTTTAAACAATCAAATAAAGCAGCCATATGATCGTAATGCTCAATCTGTGTAGTAGGAAAGGAGTGATGCAATCCTAATTTATCATGAACAAATTTTTGAGCAAAATCTTTCCAATCGATCAAAGGGTAAGCGATTTTATGGGCATTAAAGTTTCCAGTAGCCCCTCCAAACTTTGCGGCATTTTTAATGTCATTAAGCAACTCGAGCTGTTCTTCAATTCTAATCACAAACACATCTATTTCTTTACCCAATCGCGTAGGAGAGGCCGGTTGCCCATGAGTCCTAGCTAACATAGGAATCTCTGCCCAGTCAGTAGCTAATGAAGTTAATTTGTTTTTTAATTCTGCTAGACAAGGAACATATACCTCGTTCATGGCATCTTTAATAGACAAAGGAATTGCGGTATTATTAATATCCTGAGAAGTCAAGCCAAAGTGAATAAATTCTTTGTATTCTTTTAAGTTTAAGGCATCAAATTTTTCTTTAATAAAATACTCAACCGCTTTAACATCGTGGTTGGTTACTTTCTCAATGTCTTTAATTTTTTGAGCATCATCCGTAGAAAAATGAGTGTAAATAGTTCTTAATTCAGGAAATAAAGAGGTGTCAAAACCACTTAGTTGAGGTAGTTTTAATTCAACTAATGTTATAAAATATTCAATCTCTACTTGGACACGGTATTTAATCAGCGCTTCTTCTGAAAAATAAGAAATTAAAGAGCTGGTTTTAGACGCATATCGACCGTCAATGGGTGTTATTGCTTTTAATGAATGGATTGACATAGTTTTTATTTTATGCTAGTAAATAATGGTGCAAAGATAAGAATTTTAAGAGGTTGTGTCCTTTGAAATCTTAATTAGTTTAAATTGCTCCATGTAAATAAGTATTATTGTTAAAATAGCATTGGTTTGAATTTTATACCTTCGTTTATACTTCAACTATTTAAATTAATTGATTAAAATACTAAATGAGTTTAGATAACCAATTATTAGAACACCTACTTTCCTATTTAACGGAACGAAGAAAAGAGTTATTTAAGGAGGTCTGTTCTAAAAGAACAAAACATTTTACAGTCGTAACGGAAGATGTGTACCAATTACACAATACCAGTGCAGTGATGAGATCCTGTGATGTTTTTGGTATTCAAGAATTACATGTTATTGAAGAAAAACTAGGAAAAAAAATTGATCGTGAAATTGCAATGGGAGCTCAGAAATGGGTAAATATCCATCGCCACCATTCTACGGATGTATGTATCGATGTTTTAAAAAAGGAGGGTTATCAAATAATTGCGACGTCTCCCCACAATAAGGCTACCGAATTAAGTGAATTTGACATTACAAAAAAATCAGCTTTTTTCTTCGGTAAGGAAAAAGATGGACTCAGTAATACCGTTTTAAATAATGCAGACGGATTTTTGAAAATACCTATGTATGGATTCACTGAGAGTCTAAATATTTCTGTTTCTGCGGCCATTATTTTACAATCGGTAGTTACAAGATTAAAAGACTCTAATATTGACTGGAAATTGACTGAAAGTGAAAAAAAAGAATTAATATTTCATTGGACAAAAATGACTATTAAAAGTGCTGACCAAATCATAGATCGCTTTTACAAGTCCTCTACTTCTTAAATTAATTGTATTTTATTTAATATATTTTTGCTATATGAAATTAGTGTTTGCAACTCATAACGAAAACAAGGTTAAAGAAGTAAAGTCTTTGTTACCTCCAAACCTTGAACTATTAAGTTTAAACGATATTGGTTGTTTTGATGAAATTCCTGAGACCTCGCCAACTATTGAGGGGAATGCTCAATTAAAAGTAGCTTATGTAAAAGCTAATTTTGGATTAGACTGTTTCGCTGACGACACGGGCCTAGAGGTTCCAGTCTTAAATAACGAACCAGGAGTTCATAGCGCTAGATATGCAGGGCCTCAAAAAAATTCTTTGGATAATATGAATAAATTATTAACTAACTTAAAGAATGTAACCAATAGAGATGCGCATTTTAAAACAGTAATTGCATTAGCGATTTCCTCTGAAATAAAATTTTTTACGGGTATTTGTAAAGGAATCATCACCTTTGAGAAAAAGGGAATTTTGGGATTTGGTTATGATCCCATTTTTCAACCAGATGAATTTGACCAAACTTTTGCTGAGATAACTCTTCAACAAAAAAACAAAATTGGTCATCGAGGAAAAGCAGTTCGTTTATTAATCGATTATTTATCAAAAGCTTAGTTTAATTTAAAACACTATATTTGCCGCTTGAAAATCCTCAGGGTGAGGACGTGTTAAAAGAAGTAGTATAGGATTTATTTGTCGAGTATACTTCTAAACAACACACAAATAAATTTAATTAAATACTATTATGAGCAATTTTGCTAAATTAGGCTTAGAAGAAAACCTTCTAAAAGCCATTCAAGATATGGGTTTTGAAACCCCATCTGAAGTTCAAGAAAAAGCCATCCCAATTTTATTAGAAAAAGATACAGATATTGTTTCTTTAGCGCAAACAGGTACTGGGAAAACTGCTGCTTTTGGTTTTCCGATGTTACAAAAAATTAACATTGGGAGTCGAACTACACAAGGCTTAATATTATCCCCAACTAGAGAGCTTTGTTTACAAATCACCAATGAGATTAAAAACTATGGAAAATATTGTAAAGGTTTAAATGTAGTTGCAGTTTATGGAGGAGCAAGTATATCAGAACAAGCGAGAGATATTAAAAAAGGAGCACAAATAATCGTAGCCACACCAGGACGAATGAAGGATATGATAGGTCGAAGAATGATCGATATATCTAAAATTGAATACTGTGTTCTTGATGAGGCTGATGAAATGTTAAACATGGGGTTCTATGAAGATATCACCGAAATATTATCCTATTCCCCAGAGGACAAAAGTACTTGGTTGTTCAGTGCTACCATGCCAAAAGAGGTAGCAACTATTGCGAAAAAATTCATGTTTCAACCGATCGAAATTACGGTAGGTGGTAAAAATATGGGTGCCGAAAATGTATCGCATGAATACTACTTAGTGAATGCAAGAGACCGGTATCAAGCTCTTAAAAGATTAGCAGATGCCAACCCATCTATCTTTTCTGTTATCTTTTGTCGTACCAAGCGAGACACTCAAAAAGTTGCCGAACTTCTAATAGAAGATGGATACAGTGCTGGCGCATTGCATGGTGACCTAAGCCAAAATCAAAGAGACTTGGTGATGAAATCGTTTAGAACGCGCCAAATACAAATGTTGGTAGCTACCGATGTGGCAGCACGTGGAATTGACGTCGATGACATTACCCATGTTATTAATTATCAATTACCAGACGAAATAGAAACCTATACGCATCGAAGTGGTCGAACAGGAAGAGCAGGTAAAACAGGAGTTTCAATGGTAATTGTTTCTAAAAGTGAAAATCGAAAGATCCATGCTATTGAAAAAATCATTCAAAAAAAATTCATTGCAAAAGAAGTTCCCTCTGGAATAGAAATCTGTGAAGTTCAATTATTTCATTTAGCAAATAAAATTAAAGAGACCGAAATTAATCATGAAATTGATACTTATTTACCAAATATCAATGAAGTATTAACAGATTTCTCAAAAGAAGAGCTTATCAAAAAAGTTTTTTCAGTAGAATTTACACGCTTCTATAATTACTATAAAAAAGCTAAGGATTTAAACGTAGCCCCAGGTGATATGTCTGAGGGGTCAAAAGATACTGTTCGATATTTTATCAATATTGGAGGAAAAGATGATTTTGATTGGATGAGTTTGAAGGATTTCTTGAAAGAAATGCTTCAATTGGGGAAAGATGAATTGTATAAAGTAGATGTAAAGGAAAGTTTTTCTTTCTTCAATACAGACTCGAAGCATCAAGAACTAGTAATGGATTTCTTTAAGGAATTTGAATTGGAAGGAAGAAGAGTTTCTGTCGAAATTTCAAAAGATACAGGACGAGGAAGAAGAGGAGGAAGAGATCGCGGAAGAGGAAGAGATCATGGCGGTTTTAAGGGTCGTGGTGGAGAACGAAGAGGAAATAAAACAAGCTCTGGAAGGGGTGGAGGAAAACGAGATGGTAGAAGAGGTGATGAAGAAAAAAAAGAAGGGGGACGTAATGATCGCTCAAGAAGAGATTCAGGGAATTCTGGTTTTAAAGGAAGAAGTAGAAGAAAAAGTGAACGCCCAAATAATTCTGGAACTGGAGGTAGAAGGCGAAACAGGAGTTAACTATTAAAATTTTGTTAGAATAAAAATTTTGAATAACAGTTTAATCCTATTGGGTTATATTTACATTCTGCATGAAAAAATACGTATTATTTATCTTGTTTTTTATCACCTTAATTGGTTGGTCACAAGAGACCATCATAAATGAGAAGGATTCGACTATTGTTGCCTCCTCAGTTATCAACGGTAAAGTTTTAAATTCTTCTAATAATGTTGTTTTAGAAAATGTTCATGTGGTTAATTTAAATTCTGTAAAAGGTACCTTAACCAATGAGGATGGTAATTTCATAATGAAAGCTAAAGTTAACGATACTCTTTATTTTTCATATTTAGGGTTTAAATCGATACGGGTTCGAGTTACTAATGATTGGATGAAATTTGGAGAAATTAAAATTAAAATGACTGAATTGAGTATTGCTTTGGAAGAAGTCGTTGTGAAACCTATTGAATTAACAGGTTATTTAGAAGTAGATGCAAAACTAATTCCAATATACGATGATCAACGCTACCGAATAGCAGGTATTGGAGGTGGATACGAAGGAGGTCAAGGCCAGCCAGGTGCCGTCACTAAAGTATTAAGTGCGATATTTAATCCTGCAGATTTTCTATATAATATATTTGGTAAGCGTCCTAAACAAATGAAAAAGTTGCGTCAAATGAAAGATGATGACGAAATTAGAAACTTACTTCAATCTAAATACGATAGAGAAACTTTAATGGCCGTTTTGCAATTAGAAAAAATAGATATCGATGAAATATTAAATAATTGCAGCTATTCAAAAAGTTTTATTCGTACGGCGAATGATTTACAGATATTAGATGCCATCAGTCAATGTTACGAAGAATATAGAGTTCTTAATAGAGGAAGAGACTAGTATCATGTCTTCACTTATCATTCACTATACACTTCATATTTTAGCTCCAGGTTTAATTGCCTGGTTATTTTTTAAAGATAATTGGAAAAAGACCTGGTTGATATTACTAGCAACCATGTTAGTTGATCTAGATCATTTATTCGCAAATCCAATATATTCACCAAATCGTTGTAGTATAAATTTTCATATTCTTCATTCTTACTATGCGATCATTTTGTACGTTCTACTATTCTATTTTAAAAAGTTTAGAATCGTAGCAATTGGTTTATTATTTCACATGTTCACAGATTTTATTGATTGTTTGTTGATGAAGTAGTATTTTAGGGAACAAATTTGACCAACCATGAAAAATATAGTTTCCGAACAACGTGCTTTTTTTTATACCCATCAAACTAAATCTATAGATTACCGATTAAAACAACTTAGCAAACTTGAGAAACTGTTAAAATCAAACGAAAGTTTGTTGAATGAAGCTATTTACAAAGATTTTAAAAAATCAGTTTTTGATACCTATGCGACTGAATTAGCGTTAATTTATCACGATATAAAATATGCTAAAAAAAACATCTATAAATGGTCTAAAGTAAAGAGGGTAGGAACAAATTTTCTTAATTTCCCTGCCAAAAGTTATATTGTTCCTGAGCCACTTGGAGTTTGTTTGGTAATTGGTGCTTGGAATTACCCCTATCAACTGACCTTGTCACCGGTCGTAGCAGCCATAGCAGCAGGGAACACGGTAGTAATTAAGCCGAGTGAAATAGCTCCCCATACGAGTTCTTTGATGGCAAAACTAATTAATGAAAATTTTGATTCGAAGTATTTAAAAGTAATCGAGGGTGGTGTCGTTGAAACTACGCTTTTATTAGAAAATAAATTTGACAAGATATTTTTTACCGGAAGCCCACAGGTTGGAAAAATTATTTATCAGGCAGCAGCTAAAAATTTAACACCTGTTACGCTCGAGTTGGGTGGAAAAAGTCCAGCTTTTGTTACTGAAGAGTGTAATTTAAAAATGACTGTTAAAAGATTGGTGTGGGCAAAGTTTATAAATGCAGGACAAACGTGTATAGCACCAGATTACGTTTTTGTCCATAAATCGATTGAAAAACAATTTTTAGAGTTATTAAAAATTGAAATTGAAAAAGAAAAATTTTCAATAGAAAATGGAAATTATACGCAAATAATTAATCATAAAAATTTAGAGCGTTTGTCCAACATGATTCCTTCTGATAAAGTATATCATGGAGGTGGTGTAAATACTTTAGATAGAGTAATTGAACCAACTGTATTACAAGGAGTTACGATCGATGATGAAGTTATGATGGAAGAAATATTCGGTCCCATTTTACCCGTGTTATCCTACGAGGATTTGGAGGTAGCAATTTCCTATGTGAATAATAATCCAAAGCCATTGTCTTGTTACCTTTTCTCTACTAAAAAGAGTGTAAAAAAGAATATTTTGCGAAAAATATCTTTTGGAGGCGGAGCGATAAACGAAGCTATTATGCACATCGCAAATCCAAAATTACCGTTTGGTGGAGTCGGAAATAGTGGGATTGGATCTTATCATGGTGAAGCGGGTTTTAAATCTTTTACTCATTACAAGAGTATATTGGATAAGTCCAATTTGATAGAATTATCTCTAAAATATCATCCTCACTCCGAAAGAAAGCTTTCATGGATCCGATTTTTTATGAAACTTTAATTTTTTTGAACAGTTATAATAATTGTTTTTGAAGTGGGGGTATTACTTAACCTGGCTTTACTATCTAACGGAACCAATACGTTAGTTTCAGGAAAATAAGTAGCAGTACATTTTTTTGGGATATTATAAGGAATAACAAGAAAACCTTTTGCAATGCGTTTATTTCCTTTAAAGTGACTTATTAAATCAACTTTATCTAACTTTTTTAACCCATTAGCTTCGATATCTAATGGATTCATGAAAATGACCCTGCGTTCGTTTAAAATTCCTCGATATCGATCATTTAATCCATAAATGGTTGTATTGTATTGATCATGGGTTCTAATAGTCATCATTAGTAATTGTTTTTCCTCTAAAACAATATCAGAAACAGAATTTATGCTAAAATTTGCTTTACCTGTTGAAGTGGTCGAGAAATCTTGATCTCTTGCTGAATTTGGAAGATGAAAACCATCTTTTTTTCTAATTCTTTTATTGTAATCTTTAAATCCTGGAATGGTTGCTTCAATTTTAGTTCTTATGTGGTCATAATTTTTTATTAAGCCTGTCCAGTTAACAGTTGAATTTTTGAGGCTTGCTTCTGCTATTCCCGCCACAATAGCAGCTTCGCTCAATAAAAATTCTGATAATGGTTTTAAATGCCCCGAGGAGGAGTGAACTACTCCCATGGAGTTTTCAACACTTACGAATTGTTCACCTTTTTCTTGAAAGTCTTTTTCAGATCTACCCAAACATGGTAAAATTAATGCCTTTTTACCATGAATTAAATGACTTCTATTTAACTTGGTAGAAATATGTACCGTTAATTCGCAATTCTTTAGTGCTTCTGCTGTATATTCAGTATCAGGTGTTGCAGAAATAAAATTTCCTCCCATACCTATAAAAACACTTGCTTTTTTCTGATGCATGGCTTTAATTGAGGATACGACATCATATCCATGTTTTCTTGGTGCTTTAAATTTAAATTCTTTTTCTAAGCGATTTAAGAATGATGCTTTTGGTTGTTCCCAAATACCCATAGTCCTATCCCCTTGAACGTTAGAATGTCCTCGAACAGGACAGGTTCCAGCTCCTTTTTTACCAATACTTCCTTTTAACAACAAAAGATTAACGATTTCACGAATATTATCTACTCCATTTTTATGCTGTGTTAAACCCATAGCCCAACAGATAATAATCTTTTTCTTTTGAGCAATTAGGCTTGCGGCCTGTTTAATAGTTTTAAAATCGATCCCTGTTTGTGGAATCAATTCATCTACAGAGACTGTTTCTAGATGTTTAATAAAATCTTGATAGCCAATAGTATATTCCTTTATAAAATGATGATCAAATACGGTGTTTGGATTTTCTTTTTCTTTTTCCCACAATAATTTTAAAATAATTTTTAAAAGCGCTACATCTCCATTTATTTTTACTTGTAAAAAAATATCAGTGAGCTTTTGTGCTTTACCAACCCATTTTAAAGGGTTTTGTGGATCACGATAGTTCATTAATCCAACTTCTGGTAAAGGATTAATGGTGATTATTTTTCCACCTCTTTTTTTTGTTTTTCCAAGAGCGGTAAGCATCCTTGGGTGGTTAGTTCCAGGGTTTTGACCCATAACAATTACTAACTCTGCATGATTAAAATCTTCAAGAGTTACGGATCCTTTTCCAATACCCAAAGTATCGCTAAGAGCAACACCACTGGATTCGTGACACATGTTCGAACAGTCAGGTAAATTATTGGTTCCAAATTGTCTTACAAATAATTGATATAAAAATGCAGCCTCATTACTGGTCCTTCCTGAAGTATAAAATATAGCCTCATCTGGAGATTTTAATTTATTCAATTCGGTTCCTACTAATTTAAAAGCATCTTTCCAGCTAATTTCTTCATAATAGTCACCCTCTTTATTTAAAACAACAGGATGAGTAATTCTACCTTTTTTCCCAATCTCATAATCAGATAATTTTGAAAGCTCTGAGATCGAATGGGATGCAAAAAATATTGGGGATACTCTTTTTTTTGTAGCTTCCTCTGCAACAGCCTTAGCCCCGTTTTCGCAATATTCTGCTAAAAAAGCTCTTTTTTCATCAGGATCTGGCCACGCACAACCTGGGCAGTCCATTCCTTTTTTTTGATTTAGGTTTGCTAAAAGTCCTATACCTTTATATAATCCAACTTCATTGTTTATATGAGTAATAGCAGATTTTATCGCTTTAAATCCTGCTGCTGAAGAGGGGATTTCTTCAATTTTTATGCCTGTTAATTTTTCTGGCGGTTGTGCATGTTTTTTATCAATTCCCATTAAGTTAATTTTTTTCAAAAAAAGAAGGATTAGAATAAATAGTCATTTTATTAACTCTAGAAAATCCAATTAAGCAAATTCCAAATTCTTTTGCAAAATCTACCGCCATAGAGGAGCATGCAGAAACGGCTATTACTACAGGTATTTTTGCTAAAAAAGCTTTTGATAATATCTCATAGGAAACACGACCACTTACCAACAAAAAAGTACCACTAGATAGCTTTTTATTTCGGATTAAATCTCCAACACATTTATCAACTGCGTTGTGTCTACCTATATCTTCTCGAACAGATAAAAGTTTATAGTGTTGATCAAAAATTCCTGCAGCATGACTCCCCCCCGTTTTTTTAAAAGTAGGCTGGTGTTTCAATAAAGAATTGAACATTTTTCGGATATTTGATGATGAAAATAGAAGGTTATTGCTTAGTTTTTCACCGCTAACATGTAGATCTCCTAATTTTTGTTTTCCACAAATTCCACACGAAGAAACAGATAATAAAGTTCTTTTATTTAGATAACCATCTCCTAATTTATCTTTTGCTATGATAACGTTTATAATACTTGGAACACTCTTATTTTTCTCAATTACTTCAAAAATAACAGAGTTTGTTTTTTTATAAATATCTTCAGCATAAAGCAAGCCAAGAACTAAATCTTTATCGTTATCAGGTGTTCTCATAACAACGGTGTAGGCTTTATTATTAATATTAATTTGCAAAGGGGCTTCGAAAACCAATTTTTCTAATCTAAGAGATGATGATTGATTTTCAATAAAGAGTCCTTCGTAATTTCTTGTTTGCATTAAAAAAATTTATATAAACAAATTTAATAAAAAAAAAGACCAATTATTATTATATATATTTGGTTAAAATTTTGTCTATTATGAAAATCCTTGATCAATCCTCATGGAAACGGAAAGAACATTTTGATTTTTTTTCTAAGTATGATGAACCCTATTTCGGAATAGTTTCTGAAATTGATTGTACCAGGGCCTACCAAATAGCCAAATCTAGGAAGCAATCATTTTTTTCGTATTATCTTCATAAATCTATTTGTGCGGTCAATCTTGTCGAAGAAATGAGGTGCCGAATCATTGGCGATCAAATTGTTGTTTATGACCAGATTCACCCTGCAACTACCATAGGGCGAGCTGACGGTACGTTTGCGTTTACCTTTACCCCTTTTGATCAAGATTTTAATATTTTTAATAATGGCTTACAATCTGAAATTAATAAGGTTAATAATTCTTCAGGTATTCGACTTAAAGAGGGCGATTCAAGAAAAGATGTTGTTCATTATTCAACCATACCTTGGCATACGTTCTCAAGTTTGACACATGCCAGAAAATTTAAATTTGATGAAACCGCTCCTAAAATTACATTTGGAAAAATGTTTACTCGCGATGCGCAACAACTCATGAATGTAGCAATTTATGTACATCATGGTTTGGTAGATGGCTTCCATGTTGCAAAACACCTTGAATGTTTTCAAAATCTTATGGACGAAAATTTTAATTTTTTGTAGGTTTAAACACCTACTGAGTATTAAACTTTTAAAACATTCTATTATTAAAAGTAACATATCAATACTTCTCTGTTTGATTAGTTATAATAGGAAACAATTAGGTTTTAAAAATTTATCAGCAAAACAAAATCATGTATATTGTAAAAAAATATCGCTCAAAATTATATTTATGAAAAATTTTACACTAACAGTATTCTTTTTATGTTGTTCCTACTTATCTGCTCAAACTATAACAGCAACTATTCCTTACCAAGGTTATGATGAATCTCAAGCATATTTTGGGCAAGGCGAATATGAAATTTTCATGGACAATGTAGATGGTGTATTAGACAAACCTATCATTATGGTTGATGGTTTTGATCCCGGAGATACTAGAAATTTATCGATGCTTTATGCAAGTTTAGATATAGCTGGACAAAATTTGGCTGACATTTTGAGAGATGAGGGCTATGATTTTGTTGCGTTAAATGCACCATTATATACTACTGACGGTAAAGATATTGACGGTGGTGCAGACTACATTCAACGCAATGCGATGGTACTCATCGAATTAATTAATTTTATTAACTCTGAAAAAGTCGGCAATGAAGAATTGGTGATTATTGGCCCCAGCATGGGAGGGTTAATAAGTCGATATGGGCTGGCTTATATGGAAGAAAATGGGCTTCCGCATGAAACCCGACTGTATATTTCGTTTGACGCTCCTCATTTGGGGGCAAACATTCCAATAGGGTTTCAATACCTTATTAATTATTTTGCAAAACAATTAGACAATGACCAAGCTCAATTGGTTGTTGACAATGTTTTAAATAGTCCGGCCGCTAAAGAAATGTTGTTGGATCATTATTCAGGACATCTATTAACAGGTTCTGACTTTGAGCAAGATTCTAATTTGTTGTTACCTGAAGGCGCTCCAAATTTTAGAGATGCCTTTCAAACAGAGTTAAATGATTTAGGATTTCCGTCCGATGTGCGCAATGTTAGCATGATTAATGGGAGTGGACAAGGAACATCTATAGGATCGCCTGGAATCGAAATGATTAATACTACAATAGACCTAGGAGCTACCTTAACTGCTGATATTAAGATCAACTTTACACCTGAAGCAGGAGCGGCTATTAACGTAACCAATTTCTCAACTTTTTTAGCTGGAATTCCACTTGCTACCTTTGGAGCCGATGCTGCATCTTTTTCGTATTCCGACGGAGTAGATGCTTCCCCAGGTGGAAAAAGTGATATCGCATCGGGCTTAGGAGAGCTTGATGATCCCATTATTATCGAATTTTTTGAAAATCTTGAACAAAGTGAATATTCCTTTATACCCAGTATTAGCGCTATGGCAATTGAAAATGAAAACGATTGGTTTGCTATTCCAAATGTGGATAACTCTCCTTTTGCAAGTGCTCATATTCCTGATGTCAATGAATTTCATGTTCAATTAACGGAGCAAAACGTTGCTTTTGCATTATCAGAAATTCGAGAAGTACCCCTATCTCTTGATGAATCAGCGTATGCAAATTTTTATTTGATGGAAAACCCTGTTTCTGAAAAGCTAACTATAAAACGGGGTACAAACAATCGTTTTGAAAATTTAGAAGTATTGGTCTATAATTCTTCGGGTCAGTTGGTATTGACAAAAAATATTTCCAATACAACCGAAGTTATTACGGTAGACCATCAATTAAATAAAGGGTTTTATATTTTAATGATACACAATAATACGGACTATTTCCGCACTAAATTTATTGTAGAATAAGTACGATAACAGCGGTTAAGTTAGTGATGGTGGTAAGGTTCATTTCTTAAAATAGTAAAACCTCTATACAATTGTTCGGTAAAAAACAAGCGTACCATTTGGTGCGAAAAAGTCATAGGGGATAGGGAAATTTTTCCATTGGAACGTTTGTAAACTTCCTCACTGAAACCATAGGGTCCCCCAATTACAAAAATTAATTGTTTAAGACCACTGTTCATTTTTTTTTGAAGAAATGCTGAAAATTTAATGGAGTCATAAAGAGTCCCATGTTCATCGAGCAAAACAACAGCATCAGATTTTTCAATTTTTTTTAGTAGTTCTTTTCCTTCAGCTACTTTTTGCTGCGCCTCAGATAGATTTTTTGAGTTTTTGATATCTGGAATGATATCGATGCTGAATGAAATGTAGAACCCGAGCCGTTTAGAATATTCGTCAATTAATAGCTGTAAAGAGTTAGAGTCTGTTTTTCCGATAGCTACTAGTTTTATTTTCATTGAATTTTAGTAATTGGTTTGGCGTTGTTTATTATTTTCAAAAATAGAAAGAATTTGATTATTTAATATTACGATATCTTTTCAATTGCTTTGCGCTAATTTCTTATTTTTGTTAAAAACCTAAATGATGATAGCTACATCAGAATTCGATAAAGAAATAAATCTTATAATAGCCAATGCTATCCGTGAAGATGTTGGTACTGGAGACCATAGCTCCCTGGCATGCATACCTAGTAATGCTGTTGGTAAAGCAAAGTTATTGATCAAAGAAGATGGAGTAATTTCTGGTGTTGAATTTGCCAAGCGTGTATTTAATTATGTAGATCCAGGATTAAAAATGGAAATTTTGATTGAAGATGGAAATTTGGTAAAATCAGGGGATATTTGTTTTTACGTAGCTGGAAATTCGCAATCTATTTTAAAATCGGAACGCCTAATTTTAAATGCAATGCAACGAATGAGTGCCATTTCAACAAAAACAAAGCACTATGTGGATTTATTAAAAGAGACCTCAACAAAAATATTAGACACCCGTAAAACTACCCCCGGAATAAGAGCTCTTGAAAAATGGGCTGTAAAAATTGGAGGCGGTGAAAATCATCGTTTTGCTCTGTATGATATGGTTATGTTAAAGGACAATCATATTGATTTTTGTGGCGGAATTACCAAAGCCATTAATAAAACGAAACATTATTTATTGGAGCATGACCTGGATTTAAAAATCATCGTTGAGGCAAGAAATATGGAAGAAATTAAAGAAATACTTCAATCCGATAGTGTGTACAGAATTTTAATAGACAATTTTAATTATGAGGATACCAAAAAAGCTGTTTCATTAATTGGCAATCAATGTTTTACTGAATCCAGCGGAGGAATCACTCTAGAAACTGTAAAACAATACGCTGACTGTGGCGTCGATTATATTTCTAGTGGAGCATTAACTCATTCGGTAATTAATATGGATTTAAGCCTAAAAGCACTATGAGTACCGATCTTGAAAAGTTTATATTAAAAACTCCTGGACTTCGAGTTTTAATCACTGTACCGAGTCAAATTAAGTTACCCGGCTTTAATGGATTGTCTATGTACGATCTTTTAAAAACTTATCTGATTGGAATTATCGAAGGGACGTTTTCTTCAAGGGCTGGATCTATTGCGTTTAGTTTTTTTATGGCCTTATTTCCTTTTCTGCTTTTTCTACTAAACTTAATTCCATATTTACCCATAGAGCCTCAAAACTTAGTTGATTTTGTTCAAGATATTTTACCCGTTAATACCGCAAGTTTTTTTATGCCTGTCATATCCGATATTATGAGCAATCCTAGAGGAGGGCTCCTGTCATTTGTTTTTCTACTTACAATATTTTTAATGGCCAATGGGGTAAGCGCTATATTTAGTTCTTTCGAATATTCATACCACATTACCATCAACAGATCTTTTTTTAAACAGTATATCGTAGCATTAATGGTCTCGGTTTTCTTAGCAATTCTTCTTCTTTTTACAATTACTTTGATTGTTTACACTGAAAACTTCATATGGGAACTAAACAATGACCATTTACTAAGCAATGTCGTCTTTTGGCTAGAATTGGTCCGATACATCATTTTATTAGTTTTAATTTACTTCGTGGTCGCTACGTTAAATTATTTTGGAATAAAAGAAGGGAAAAGTATAAAGTTTTTTTCTGTGGGTGCTTTAGTCACTACCTTTTTATTTGCTTTAACAACCTATTTGTTTGGTCTGTACATTACTAATTTTTCGAACTATAATGAGCTTTATGGTTCCATAGGAGCATTGTTAATTTTAATGCTTTATATCTGGATTAATTCGAATCTATTATTATTGGGTTTCGAATTAAATGCAACATTGAAAACCCTTCGCTTAAAAAATTAACCGGTGTATTGTATAGATGTCATTTTACCCATTCCTTTAAAACAGACTTTTACGTATGAGGTAAATAAGGATGAGGCGAGGTTCCTAAAGCCAGGAATGCGTGTAGCAGTCCCTTTTGGAAAAGCTAAAATTTACACCGGAATAGTTCTTAACATACATCAGCAAACACCGCAAGGTTACGAAATCAAATCTATAGACCAGATACTCGATGAATTTCCTCTTATTAATGAATTTCAAATACAGCATTGGCAATGGATGGCTTCCTACTACTTGTGCACTTTAGGAGAGGTTTTAAAAGCAGCAATACCCAATGTTTTTTTATTGGAGAGTGAAACGATCATCACTTTAAATACAAATGCTACTATTGCTGTTTCGGAACTTAATGATTTAGAGTTCTTGGTATTGGAAGCGTTACAGAGCCAGCCCTCACTCCATATTAACGATATACGGTCGATTTTGGACAGAAAAAATGTAATGGGTGTTTTAACTAATTTAATTGAAAAAAAGCATATTGTCGTTCAAGAGGAGGTCCATGAAAAATACCGACCAAAAATAAAACGATTTATTAAATTATCTTCTCATTACAGCTCTCAAGAAAATTTAAAAGACCTACTTGACACCTTGTCTAGGGCTCCAAAACAACGAGAGGTTATCATGACCTTATTAATGCTCTCGAGTAAGGAAAACAAAGCCATTGAATCGGTCTTACTTCAGAAAAAAAGTAATTCTAATTCCGCGGTCATCAATAAACTGATTGCTAAAGAAATACTAGAAGAGTATTTTATTCAAAAAGATCGAGTTGAATTTAATTTAGAAAAAAATGCTCCCATTAAAAATTTAAGTGCGGCTCAAACTCAAGCCTTGGACGAAATAAATACGTCTTTCATTAAAAATGATATTACACTTTTACAGGGAGTAACCTCTAGTGGAAAAACAGAAATATATGTACAGTTAATTGATTATGCTATTAAACAAGGTAAGCAAGTCTTATACATGCTTCCTGAGATTGCTCTTACCACACAACTAATTAGTAGGTTGCAGAATTATTTTGGAGAAAAAATTTCGGTTTATCATTCTAAATATTCCATCAGTGAAAGAGTAGAGGTGTGGAATAATGTGTTAGACCATAAGGCAAAAGCTCAGATTATTATTGGTGCTCGTTCTTCGCTTTTTTTACCCTTTTCAAAATTAGGCTTATTAATTGTCGACGAGGAACACGAACCTTCCTTTAAACAATATGCACCTTCGCCAAGATACAACGGGAGGGACAGTGCAGTGGTTTTGGCAAAATACCATGGAGCTAAACTTCTCATGGGATCCGCTACTCCTTCCCTGGAGAGTTTTTTTAATGCCACCAACAATCGATACGGATTGGTTACCTTGAAAAAACGATTTGGAAATGTGTTGATGCCTGAAATCGAATTGGTAGATGTCAAAGAAAAACATCGAAAAAAACTAATGAAAGGTCATTTTAGCGACCGGTTGTTGGAAGAAATAAATGAAGCGCTCAAAAATAAGGAACAAGTGATACTTTTTCAAAATCGAAGAGGCTATTCTCCTATTATTGAATGTACGACTTGTGGCATTTCTCCTCAATGTCCCAATTGTGATGTTAGCTTAACTTTTCATCAGTACAAAAACCAATTGCGATGTCACTATTGTGGATATCATACTTCAAAAATGATTTCTTGTATTGCTTGCGGTAACGAAACGTTAGACAGTAAGGGGTTTGGAACCGAGCAAATTGAATTGGAATTAAAAGAATTATTTCCTAACCATCAAATCGCAAGAATGGATCAAGATTCCATGAAAGGTAAACACGCTTATGCAAAAATTATTGAAGCTTTCGAGTTAAAGGAAATTGACATTTTGGTTGGTACCCAAATGTTAGCAAAGGGCTTGGATTTTCGAAATGTTAGTTTGGTGGGAGTTATGAATGCTGACAATCTTCTTAATTTTCCTGACTTTAGGGCACATGAGCGTAGTTTTCAATTGCTACAACAAGTTGCAGGAAGAGCGGGTAGAACAAAAAAACGTGGTAAAGTTATTATTCAAACCTACAATCCATATCATCAAATCCTTCAGCAGGTTAGTACTAATAATTTTGAAGAAATGTATCAACAACAATTGGAAGAACGTTACCGATACAAGTACCCACCCTTTTATCGAATGATTAAAATCACGCTAAAGGATCGATCTTTTCAAAAAATGGACAAAGCCTCGCTTTGGCTCGCTAATGCTTTAAAAATGAAATTAATGGAACAGGTACTAGGCCCTGAAACACCCCCAGTTGGAAGGGTTAGAAACTTATTTATTACTCATATTTTAATTAAAATTCCGAAGGAGCAGTCGTTAAAAGCAACAAAGAATTTTATTACTTCAATGCTAAAGAGTTTTAATGCCATTAAAGAGTTTTCAAGTGTGCGATTGACTGTTGATGTTGATAATTACTAGTGAAATATAAATTATTTAAGAGCTTCAATAAGTTCAGGTTTCCGCTTTCTACTGAGTGAAATTTGATGTTTTTATAATTCAATAAATTTACTGTTGTATCTCAAGACTTTACCAAGATTTACGATATAGGATTTGTGAATTCTTAAAAAAACCTTTCCTTTGGCAATAGTGTTTCAAAAGATTTGATAGTAGAGCGCAAAATTAAGGAGTCGTTTTAAGTAAAAATTTTAATATAATCGCCCAAATCCTCAACATAGTTAAGTTCATATAAAAAAACTTTTCGTTTTTTTATATGCTTACAAAGAGGAAATAACTTAGTGGTATAGGTTTGTGGTTTCTAAAAAAAGTAGTATTTTTGCACGCTCTTGGCGTATTGCTAAGTTGCTTAATTAATAAATTAAATTAAAATTTTATGAATCATTATGAAACTGTTTTCATCTTAAATCCCGTTTTATCTGAAGAACAGATAAAGGAAACAGTGAAGAAATACGAAGAAATTCTTGTTTCCAAAGGTGCTAAGATGATATCCAAAGAAAATTGGGGGCTAAAAAAATTAGCCTACGCAATTCAACACAAAAAAAGTGGTTTTTATCACTTATTTGAGTACACAGTAGCTGGAGAAGCTATCAACGAATTAGAGGTAGAGTTCAGAAGAGATGAGCGTATTATGCGTTATCTAACGGTTGCTCTAGACAAGCATGCAATTGCTTGGGCCGAGAAAAGAAGAAATCGTAACAAAAAAACTGCATAAGCTATGTCATCTATAGAACAACAAGCCAAAGGAAAAAAAGAGGGCGATATCAGATATCTAACCCCACTTAATATTGAGACTGCAAAAGTTAAGAAATATTGTATGTTTCAAAAGTCTGGTATTAAATATGTGGATTATAAAGATCCAGATTTTTTAATGAGATTTATAAACGAACAAGGAAAGATATTACCAAGAAGACTTACAGGTACTTCTCTTAAATATCAACGTAAAGTCGCGGTAGCAGTTAAAAGATCTAGACACCTAGCTTTGATGCCATACGTAGCAGATTTATTAAAATAAAAATTAGATAGGATATGGAACTTATATTAAAAAAAGACGTTGAGAATCTAGGATTTACTGACGACATCGTAACTGTGAAAAACGGTTATGGAAGAAATTTTTTGTTACCACAAGGTTTGGCAGTTTTAGCAACACCATCTACCAAAAAGGTTCTTGCGGAAACATTGAAACAACGTGCTTTCAAGGAAAAGAAAATTATTGGAGACGCTCAAAAAGAAGCAGCTAAGTTAAATGGTTTAGAAATTAAAATAGCTTCTAAATCGGGTGAAGGAAACAAATTATTTGGATCTGTTTCTAATGCCAATTTAGCAACCGCACTAGAAAGCAATGGTGTAACCATCGATAAAAAATACATTACAATAGCTGGTGGTTTAATAAAACGAACCGGTCAATACGACGCAAAAATCCGTTTTCATAGAGATGTTGTGTCTAGTATTTCTTTTGAAGTAGTTGCAGAAAAAAAGTAATAGTTAATATTTTGTTAACTATTTAGCAATAAATGTTAATATTAAAAACCACTTTTTAATTAAAGTGGTTTTTTTTATGCATAAGTTTAAGAACTAATTAATAATACTTACAATGAAAAATCTAAAAAAAATAGTTTTTGTTCTTTTTCTTTTTGCTTTTTGTATCGTAAATGCACAAGTTACTACTTCAAGTATCAAAGGATTAATCATGGATGAATCCGGAGCCTCTTTTTCAGGTGCCAACATCATCGCAGTCCATACACCTTCTGGAACTAAATCAGGTGCCATCACTAATTTTGACGGAAGGTATAATCTACTTAATTTACGGGTAGGAGGGCCTTACTCCATAACCGTTTCCTACGTTGGGTACAGCACTCAAACTTTTGATAATGTTTATCTTGATTTAGGAAAGGCGTTTAATCTGGATGTTACCCTAACCGAAGACAGTCAACAGTTAGACGCTGTGATTTTAACAACAGGCGCTGGAAAAAATACCTTTGGGAGCGACCGTACTGGTGCTGAGACTAATATCGGTAGAAGAGAATTAACACGTTTACCTACCATTTCAAGATCAGCATCCGATTTTACTCGATTGGAACCTTCTTCAAGCAATGGGTCTTTTGGAGGTAGAAACGATCAATTTAATAATTACTCTTTAGACGGTGCTATATTTAACAACCCTTTTGGTTTAGATGCTGCTACACCAGGGGGTCAAACAGATGCCCAGCCGGTTTCCCTAGACGCTCTTGAACAGATTCAAGTTTCGACAGCTCCTTATGATGTGAGACAATCTGGATTTACTGGAGCCTTGATCAATGCCGTAACTAAAAGTGGAACTAATAATTTTCATGGTACTGTTTATGGGTTTTATCGTAACGAAAGTTTAACTGGAAATAAAGTGAAAGGAGATGAAGTTTCTGTTGCAGATCTTAAACAATTACAATTTGGTGCTAGCATTGGTGGCGCAATTGTTAAAAATAAATTATTTTTCTTCGCCAATTTTGAAAAAGACGATCGTGAAGATTTAGGACAAAATTGGTTGCCAAATTCAGGATCGGGCCTGATCAACGAATCTAGAGTTCTTGAATCTGATTTGATAGAAGTTCAAGATGCTCTACTCGCTGTTGGATACGACCCTGGAGCCTACGAAGGTTTTACTCATAGGACAGAATCTACAAAAGGTATTTTTAAATTAGATTGGAATATTAATGATAACAATCGTTTGGCATTGATTTATAATTTTTTAGACGCTTCAAAAGAGAAACCTGCACACCCAACAGCACTTGGATTTAGAGGACCAAGTGCATCAACATTACAATTCGAAAATGCGGGCTATCAAATAAATAATAAATTACAATCGTTTCAAATGGAATTGAATTCCGACTTTGAAGGAAATGCATCTAATAAATTTCAAATTGGCTACACTCATTTTAACGACTTTAGAAATCCAATGTCAACACCAGCACCTTCTTTAACCATTACAAAAGACGGTTCGAACTACATTATAGCTGGACACGAACCTTTTTCTATAAACAATGATTTACAGCAAAAAGTTTTTCAATTTTCAGATAATATTAGTTTTGTAAAAGGGAAACACACGACTACTCTTGGTATTTCTTTCGAAAAGTTTCAGTTTGATAATTCATTTAATCTTGGAGTATATGGTGCCCAAGGGGTCTTCTTTCCAACCTCCACTATGGAAGGGTTTGGTGAGTTTGTTTCTTCAGGAGCATTACAAACAGCATTTGATGCTGCCATTGCAGCAGATGCAGCTATTAACTCCAATGGAACTGGAAATCCTGGTGGCTGGGCTTTAGCAGAGACGAACGTGGGTCAAATGGCCTTTTATGCTCAAGACGAATGGGATGTGACCAACGATTTTAAATTGACTTTAGGGGTTCGTTTTGACAAACCTTTATATTTCGATACTGCTACAAAAGCACAGAATGTAATTGACAACGCCTGTTGTAATGTACCTGACATACCTTATGTAAATCCTAATACAGGAGAAACGGTATTAATTGACAATACACAAATGCCTACAAATCAAATCTTAATTTCTCCAAGAGTCGGTTTTAATTATAATCATAAAGGAGAGGATAAATTACAACTTCGAGGAGGATCCGGTGTTTTTACTGGACGACTTCCATTTGTTTGGATTGGGAATCAAGTAGCAAATCCTGAAATATTTTTCTTAAATGCAGTAGATCCAGATTTTAAATTCCCACAAGTTTGGAGAACAAATATTGGTGGTGATTACAAATTTGACGGTGGTCTTATTTTAACGGGTGACCTTGCTTACACGAAAGACATCAATGCAGCTCACGTTCAAAATTGGGGATTATTACCTCCATCTGGAACTTTAAATGGCGTCGATGACAGACCTATTTATACCTCAGACGATATCATTAATAATGCCTATGTTATTACAAATTCAGATAAAGGTAGAACCTGGAACGCTACGCTAAAAGCTCAAAAGACTTTTGGTAAGGGATACTATGTGATGATGGCTTATAACTATCTAAATTCAGAAGACGTCAATTCTATTGAAGCAGAAATAACAGGGGATGCATTTGCGTTTAATGCTGCGCTTGGTAACGTTAACGACGATGTACTAGCCAATTCTAAATATGGTGATCAACACAGAATTATTGGTGTTGGTAGTAAAAAATGGAATTATGGAAATGATAAATGGGCTACAACAGTTTCTGCATTTTTTGAATACGCCAGAGGGGGACGATTTAATTATACCTATGGGGGCGATATCAATGGAGACGGATCAAATTTAAATGACTTACTTTATATTCCAACTTCGTCAGAAATAGGAGAAATGCAATTTTCAGAGCCTGGTCAAGGAGCCGCTTTTGACGCCTACATTGCACAGGATGATTATTTAAATGGAAGAAGAGGTCAATATGCCGAACGCTATGGAGCGATTTCTCCTTGGAGAGGTCGATTGGATCTTAAAATCCTTCAAGACTATAACATAAAAATTAATGAAAATAGAACCAATACACTTCAGTTAAGCATTGATGTCCTCAATGTTGGAAACATGATTAACTCAGACTGGGGAGTTGTACAACAACCAAATAATGTTCAGCCAATTGGGGTAACTGTAGATCCGAGTACTAGTACTCCTACGTACTCATTCAATCCTGATTTAAAACAAACGTTTGGCTATGATACGAGTTTAGCTTCCAGATGGCAAGCTCAATTTGGATTGCGCTACATTTTTTAGGATTATTAATAATAATAGTATTAATTTTACGCCCCTCAAAAAGGGGCGTTTTTTTTATGGCAAAATATAGTAGACTTACCAAGGAACAATTTGAAGAATTGCAGGAAGAATTTATTAATTTTTTGGCAACACAATCAATCACAGGAAAAGAGTGGGAAGAAATTAAAAGAGTAAAGCCTGAAGTTGCCGAAGAAGAATTGGATGTATTTAGTGATTTGATTTGGGAAGGGGTATTGAATAATGCTTCCTATCTCGAAAATATTTCTGCCATGCAATTATTTCTATTTAAAGTTGAGGCGGCTCATATGAAATTAATAGTGGTAAAAACTACCAATGAGAAAATTGATTTCAGAACCCCTGAAGGTTTTAAATGGCTCCAGAAAAATTTTGCGTTTGACGAAGTCGAGTTTTTTACAGCCAATAAAGATTTTACCGAAGATAAAAAAGGAGATATTTTTTCATTAATAGAACAAGGTGCTATTATTACCAAAGGCGATTTATTTGTGTTTTTTGATAAAATGGTAAACTGAAATTCACAGGATTCTCTCAGAGGTTAATAAAACCTTATATTACTACCTCAAACCGTTGAGATCGTATCTAGACATAAAATTCCAAATCAATTCAGCAGTGCTTTGACCCTGGTAGGTTTCGTTAAACCATACGTGTTCCCCTCCAATATATTTATAATGTTCTACGGAAACAGCATTTTCTCCTTGGTCATAACTATAATGTTCGATAGTTATTCCGCCACTATTCTCTGAGTTTACTGTTGGAGTGGTCGTGGTGTTATTAAAATTAATCCAGTAATCCAGCGTGCTTTGTACAGAATTCCAGTCAGTACTCCCATTATAGGAAACAACATCATCAGAGGTTCCATGAAGATGTACTACTGGCATAGGATGATTGGTAGATCCTGTACAGTTTAACATTGTTCCGGAAACAGATGCCACCGCAGCAATTAAATCACTTTTATAATTCGCAAGGCCATATGCCATCATACCTCCGTTAGAGTATCCCCCTGCGTAAACTCGATCCAAATCTATATTGTATTCTGAGGATATTTGATTGATCATAGCTTCTATAAATCCAAAGTCATCAGCTTCACTTTTATTGTCCGGTCCGTTTGGGCAGGAATTCCAATGGGAAGAACCTTCTAGACAACTACCTTGAGGATAGACTAAAATAAACGTATTGGTTTCTGCAACCGAGCGTAGGTCTGCATACTCCATAAATCTTTCTGCATTGCCTCCAAAACCATGAAAATTGAATACAATTGGAACCGCTACAGAACCATTATAGGAGTCGGGTACATACAAAAAATATTCTCTATCAATACCGTCATGGATTATACGTTCTGTATTCGAATTTGAATAACAAACACCATCGGTTTTATCATCGTCTTTATTACAAGCAATCACTATAAAAACAAAACAAAAATATATTAATTTTTTCATCAAAATCTTTTAAATGTAAACTGATTGGAAGGTTCAATTATTGCACGGAGTTTAAAAAAAATAAAATACCGACTCACTACTCATACCTCAGGCTTTCAATAGGGTCTAGTTTTGAAGCTTTCATTGCGGGATAAAAACCTGCAATAATGGCTACGATAAAAGTGATAATCGTTGCCCATAACATAGGAATCCATGGCAGAGAAAATTCGGATTCAAAAAAAGAAGAAAAAATCATTCCGGTAGCAATTCCAAGTAAAATACCTAAAACACTACCAATTTGGCCAATCACAATGGTTTCAATAAAAAATTGAGTCGAAATGGTTGAGTTCTTAGCACCTAAGGCCTTCCGGACTCCAATTTCACGAGTACGTTCCGTAACCGACACTAGCATGATATTCATTAAGGCTATCGAAGAGCCTAAGATGGTAATGATGCTAATAATCCATGCTGCTATTTCAAGGTATCCTGTGATGCTAGTAATTCTGTTGATGAGGTCGTCACTTCGCTCCATTCCAAAATCATTTTTTTCAATAGGACTTAAACCCCGAATATTTCTGAAAATGACAACCGCCTCGTCTTGAGCAGCGTTTAACATCTCCGTATTTTTGACCATGATGCTGATGGTATAATTGATATTAGGTGCTGTAAAGATTCCTCTTGCTACTTGTATAGGAATTAAAACTCGAAGATCTTGATTGTTTCCAAAGGTAGCTCCTTTAGACTCCAGCACACCAATCACTTTAAATTTAACCCCTCGTATGCTAATTTTTTTTCCAATAGGATTGTCGTTGATAAACAAACTCTTTAAAAAATCAGAACCAATAATACATACATTATTGTTGTTTTGAATATCAAAAACATTGAAGTTTCTACCAGATTCAATAGCTGTCCCGGTATTTTCAAGATAGTATTCATTAATACCGTAAACTTGAACTTCAGGATCGGTTTTGTTGCTTTCAAACTTTACTTCAGCGCCGCTAGTTCCTCTAAATGAAATGGACGTTTGTGTGGTAGGAAATTCGTAAATATCGATAAATTCTCGAATGTTCTGGTAGCTAATAATTGAATTTACTTTTTCACGTTCGCGGCCTCGACGTTGCACATTAAAGTCATAACGTTGTATATTAAAGGTATTCGAGCCCATGGTAGCAAAATTACCAGAAATAGAATTTTCCATAGCCTCCACAGAACTTAAAATGCCCACCAAAGCCCAAATGCCGATACCGATAATCACCACAGTTAAAATAGTCCTCAAAAGCTGAGTTTTGATAGAATTGATGGCTATAAGTACATTCACACGGAAAAGGGAAAACATAAACGTTAGATTGGTTTAACGGTTAGACTAAATTTGATGTATAAAGTTACCATTATTTTAAATTATCTAATAAATTAAATTTGAAATTAAGATATTTGCATAACTTAGTCTCAAAATTGAATTTTAAATTAAATTAACTTGGCACAAAAACCATCCATACCAAAAGGAACCAGAGATTTTTCTTCACTCGAAGTATCGAAACGAAACTACATCATGGATATCATGCGAACTAGTTTTGTAAATTACGGGTATCAACCTATTGAAACCCCTTCTTTTGAAAAAAGTGAAACGTTAATGGGAAAGTATGGCGAGGAGGGAGATCGTTTGATCTTTAAGATATTGAACAGCGGTGATTTTTTAAAAAAGACCGATATAGAATATTTAAAAGAAAAAAACAGCTTAAAAGTAACCTCTAGTATATCGGAGAAGGCCCTAAAATACGATCTTACGGTACCTTTTGCTCGGTATGTGGTACAACATCAAAACGATTTAACCTTCCCTTTTAAGCGCTCTCAAATACAACCTGTGTGGAGAGCAGATCGTCCACAAAAAGGAAGATTTAGAGAGTTTTATCAATGCGATGCCGATGTAGTAGGTTCTAAATCGTTGTGGCAGGAGGTAGAACTAATCCAATTGTATGATGATGTTTTTAGTCAATTAAATTTAGCGGGAGTTGTTATAAAATTAAACAATCGTAAAGTTTTAACGGGCATTGCTGAAGTTATTGGTGCCGAGGATAAATTAATAGACTTTACCATTGCCTTAGACAAACTCGACAAAATTGGTGAGGTAGGCGTGAAAACAGAAATGTTAAGCAAAGGAATCACTGAAGGAGCCTTAGAAAAATTAACGCCTTTATTTAATTTAAAAGGAAGCACTACCGACCAACTGTTAGCATTAAAAAATATATTGGCAACTTCAGAGACTGGTTTAAAAGGTATTGAAGAACTAGAGTTTATATGCGAGGCTTTCCAAACTCTCGAATTAAAAGTAGCGAACCTGGAGCTTGATGTTACCCTTGCAAGAGGGCTTAATTATTATACCGGAGCCATCGTAGAGGTGAGCCCTCCAAAAACAGTGCAGCTTGGAAGCATTGGTGGCGGTGGCCGCTACGACGATTTAACAGGGGTTTTTGGATTAAAAAATATGAGTGGGGTTGGAATCTCCTTTGGTTTGGACCGAATATATTTAGTTTTAGAAGAACTCAACTTATTTCCCCCTACCATAGTAGCCAACACAAAAGTATTGTTTATCAATTTTGGAGATAAAGAATCTCTCTATGCGATGCAAGCGATGGCAGTTTTAAGAAAAAATAAGATTGCTTGTGAGCTTTATCCTGATTCGGCTAAAATGGGGAAACAAATGGGTTATGCCGATAAACGAGCAATTCCTTATGTAATTCTTGCCGGCGATAAAGAAATAAGCAACCAATCTTTTACCTTAAAAAATATGAAGTCTGGTGAGCAATCAGATTGTAATATTCAACAATTACTTGACCTTTTTAACTAATTCTCTTTTTTTAAAGCAAGCTACCATTCATGACAAAAAAAAGTAAAAGAGGAATGTTATTTCCACCCGCTATTGGCTATTCTATGACAGTTGTTTTAAGTTTAATCATCAAAAACAAACTGTCTTTAAAATACTTTTTAAGAATAGTTATATTGGTGCTGATCAATATCATAAACTATCCTTTTAGAACCTATGAGCGTTTATTTATAAACCCTCGTTTTAAACATAAAGACCTATCGAAAGCTCCAGTGTTTATTATTGGTCATTGGAGAAGTGGAACCACTCATTTGCATAATTTACTATGTCAAGACTCGCAAATGGCTTATGCTTCTACGTATCAAAGTGTGTTTCCAGATACCTTATTTAATAAATTAGGACGTTTTTTATTCAAAGGTTTTTCTTCTTTATTAATTCCTGGAACTCGAAAAGGAGACAATGTAAGTTTGGGATCTTCGTTACCTCAGGAAGAAGAATTTGCTTTGGGAGCTAAAACACCACTTAGTTTCTATTTCTTTTGGATGTTCCCTCAAAAAATGATTCAATTTTACGATACTTACATTCGCTTTCATAGGGTTAAAAAAAAGCAATTAGATCGATGGAAATCAGACTACCAATTATTTATAAAAAAAGCAATTAAAAATACGACCGGCGACCGGTATCTCTCCAAAAACCCTCCGAATACCGGACGTATTAAGACCTTATTATCGATGTTTCCAGATGCAAAATTTATTTTTATTCATAGGAATCCTGTGGAGGTATTTTTATCCACACAAAATTTCTATCGGAAAATGTTACCACCCTTGCAATTGCAGGCGATTCATACCGATCAGATCGATACCAATATCATTTCGATTTATAAAAAAATTATGAACGACTATCTTCAAGAAAAAGAGGCTATACCCGCTAAAAATTTAGTGGAGGTTCCTTATACAGAATTAGAAAAATCACCCTTGACGGTTTTAGAAACTATTTATACTCATTTGGATCTTGATAATTTTGAAGCAGCATTCCCCCGATTCGAACATTATATTGATAAAATGAAGAGTTACAATAAAAATAAACATTATATAGAAAAGCATCAATTAGAAACCATTCGCAACGAGTGGCGGTTTTTTATGGATGCTTATGCCTATGATGTCCCTGAAAACGTCATCGTTGAATAACACCTTATTTATGAAAACAATTAGTTACATTACGTTAATTTTTTTATGCACGAATTTTAGTCTAACCGCTCAAGAACAGTGGGAATTGATAAAAGATAAAGATGGAATACAAGTTTATTTAGAAGAAGAAGGAATCTATGCCTTTAAAACATTTAAGGGTATTACTACCATTGACGCATCGATACACGATTTTGTCCATACTATTTTTGATTTAGAGCGCTATCCAGATTGGGGACATAATGTAAAATCTGCGGCATTGTTGGAACGAACAAGTGATACCTTACAGATTTATTATTCGATAGCAAAAGCACCGTTTCCCTACAAAAACAGAGATGGTGTTTATCGAAATAAATTTAGCTGGAACCCCGACGAAAAAGAATTAACGGTTAGTATCGAGGTACTGGATGATTACTTAGCGGAAAATGAGCAATACATTCGGGTGAGAGGAAATGGTTATTGGAAGGTAAAAGTACTCGCTGAAGATAAATTAGATGTGAACTTTTTAATGCAAGTAGACCCAGGAGGAGCCGTTCCTTCATGGTTGGCCAATTTATTTGTAGAAGATACTCCCTTCAAAACATTGACCAATATCAAAAAAACCATCAATCAGCATAAAAGTAAAACAACCCATTATAGTTTTCTCGACTAGGGGTAGCTTATTGTTCTTGCTTTAAATTTTCAATGGTAAAAAGGGCATCGCTTAATCCTTGATCAAACTTTACATCTGACAATACAATAGTGGTGGAGTGTTCTTTTAAAACTGTGGTCATCATCACTTCTTTGGCAAACCAGTAGGCGCCTTGCTTTTGATACTTAAAATTAGCAATCTTGATTAATATATCGGCTTTATTATAGTATTCCATTTTCACAGGATAGTAATGGTTTTTATCCATGGTCAAAATGATTTTTGCATACTTAGACTTTTTTGATTTTGGTCTTAATTCCAATTGATAATTTTCATCATTTGGATCGCTCATTAAGCTTGGTTCGTAAAGATCGCTGTAGGGGATACCGCTCATGTCCTCTTGCGAAAAATCAGTTCCATTAAAAGCCTGGCTTTTACTTAATAATGAAATTCGAATTGCCTTACCAAATGCGGGCATATACAACCAAATAACATTGTCTGGCAGGGATAAGGTCGCAATACCTGCTTGTTTTTCTGGTTTGGTATATCGGTATAATTTTTTATATTTTCCTTTTTGTTTTAAGACAGCCTCACGTTCTTTTACAATTCCATTTTTATCTTTAATAATCATTAAAACGTTGGCATCTTTATCTTTAGGTGCAGCAATTAAAATATCCATGTTTTGCAATAAAGTCTCCGCATTTTGAGCTGCTATAGGTCCGTAAAATACGGTGCTAAAAAAAAAGAGTATAAGGAACTGGTTAACTTTCATAATGATTGTTTTTTTTATTTATCAATATTAATAAGGAAGGTAATAAGGTCAATGCACCTAGGCAGGAGCTGATCATGCTTAAAGCAATTAATAAACCAAAGTACTGCAAGGGAACCATATCTGATAATAGCAATACTAAAAATCCTGCAGCTACAGAAATAACGTTGATAATAATCGCTTTACCACTCACAAAAATCGATTCTTCTACGGCTTTATAAACCTCCTTGTTTTTTTTAAGCGATGATTTAAAATGTGCTATAATGTGGATGGCATAATCAATGCCAATCCCTAGGGCAACACTGGCTACAAGTACGGTAGCTATGTTTAAGGATATCCCCGTTAAGCCCATAAACCCAAATAGGAGCACCATGGTCGCAATGATAGGAATGGCTGCCAAAAAACCGTTTTTTAAGGATCGCAGGATGGCTCCTACCAGCACGATGACAAAAAAGATCGCAATGGCGATACTACCCATCTGGCTATTAATTAAACTTTGATCCATGGTGATGTCTACAAAGGGCATTCCTGTTATTTGTATTTGACAATCTTCGGTGGAGTTTTCAGTAATAAAGCGATTCATGTAGCGCGCAAATTCTTTTTTTGAGGTGTTATCGGGAGATTTAAATTTTGAAATGATGATTCCCTCTGTTAGTTCTTCGTTCACAAAACGGGGCAATACTTCATTGCCGTCTAATAAAAACCAAAGCTGTTCTATTTGTTCTATTTGTTGAGGAAAGGTGTTGGAATTGGTAAAATTGTAATTGATTTCATCAATTAATTTGGCAATCGACATGGAGGTGTACACATCAGGACTTTGTTCCATGTAAGCGGAAGTTTCTAACATTTTTTTAAGCACTGCAGGACTTTGCATATTTCCTTTAAAATAAACAAATATGGGTTTAGTACCCCCAAACTTTTCGACCATAATCTGCTCTGCTAAACGAGTTGGATTGTCTTTTTTAAAGTATTCTTGAATATCGACGCTTCTTTTAATAGAAAAAAGGTGAACCACACTAAAGCCCATTAATACGACCCACACCATTAATATTGTTTTGGGTTGGCTGGCAACTAGACGGTATAGAGGGCTCAACAAATACTTATTTAAAAAAGAATGGTCTGCAGGGCTTGTGGTGACTTTATTTTTAAAACGGAACACCCTCAAAATAGCTGGAACGAAAAAGATCGATAGGAGACAGGCAAATAGGGTTCCGAGTGCGGTAAATATTCCAAAGTCCACAATCATCTCCAGGTACGATCCAAAAATAAAGGAGACAAAACCAATGATGGTTGTTAATGCAGCAAGAATAACAGGTATTAATACAAAGGTCAATGCCTTTTGTATGGCCGCTGGTTCTTGTTCCAATCGAACTTTGTTTACTCGATTTATAACGTGGATGGTATAGGCACTTCCAATGGCCAGAAGAATAATAGGGATATTATTCGAGATCATCGACATTTTAATCCCTAAAAAAGCCATGGTTCCCAGACTCCATACAATACTAATCACTGCAATTAAAAGAGGCAGTATAACACCACTTAACGATCTAAAACTTAACAATAATACGATCGCAATCACTAAAAATGCAATGGGTAAAAGCGTCGTTAAATCCTTTCGCATCAAATCGGATATGTAGGTAACCAACATCGGAGATCCTATATAGTAGAGTTTTTCGGGGATTTCTAGGGCTGTTGTTTTGTTGATAACCTCTTTAGCTATCAGGTTAACATTCCCATCATTTTCGATATTAAAAACAATGAGGGAAGCCGTTTCATCTTCCGAAACAATCGAACCCTTGTACATGGGGTTATTTAGTATATTAGTTCGAAGCTTTTCAAAAGCTTCAGCCGTTTTAGGAAGTTCGTATTCGTCTACCAATTTTCCTATTTCAATCCCGTATTCACTTCCTTTAATATTGATGATATTCGTTAAACTAGAAACGGAAGAAATACCATCAATTTCTGTGAGGGTATTGGTAATTAGTTGGATGTGTTCAATGACCGCAGGTTGATAAATATTATCTGTTTCAAGAATAATAACCCCCATGTTATTGCTCCCAAAATTCTCCCCAATTTTTTTTAAGAGCTTCGCGTCGGCATCATCGTCAGGCAAAGACCTAACAATGTCTGCATCAATTTCAAGTTTTTTTAATTCATTTCCGAAAAACAAGGTACCTATAAGCACCAACACAATAATGAGCCATTTGTTGGCTAGAATATTTTTTGAAAGTAGGGATAAATTGAACACGAATAAATAGTTAACGATTAATAAGCAAAGGCTAATTTACTATTTTTTGAGATGATTACCATATTCTCGGAATCAAGGCTTTCCTGTTTTTAGGATAGTGGTCAAAATGTTGTTGATACCATTTATGATGCCCCGAAACTCTGGGGAGTAAATTGGCTGCAGTCCAAATTAAAAAAGTAAGTGCCGGAAAATTCCAAGCCATTAGTGCAAATCCTATCCATTGAACTATTTCTCCCAAATAATTAGGGCAGGAAATATAACGAAACAAAAAGCCTTGAGGAATTTTATAGCCGGTTTCTCCTGGTTTTCTGAGATGGATTAAAAGGTGGTCACTTACTTGATTGATGACGAACCCAAGACCAAATAAAACAGCTCCTAGGTAAAAATTCCAAGTTTCAAAATTAGTAGCTTGGTAGGTCTCCAAAAAAGCCAAAAAATAGCCGTTTAAGCCGGCATTCATAAAATTGAAACCAATCGCAGAAAACACAATAGTGAGGGGCATTTTTTTCTTTTTTGTATGAATTCTAAACGGATAGATAAACGTTCTATTAAAATAATGCATCAGCCAAAGTAAACTCAACATACTCGCATAGGTGCTTTGCTCATAAAAAAAGTAGAAATAAAAAATGATTAAAAAGGACGGGAGTTCCATCAATACCCATCCCACATGATTTGAAATCTCAGGCCCCCAACCCTTACGAATATGTCTGCCATAAGGGGCTCTTACAAATTGTAATAAAACAAAAGAGCCCAGGCCTATGAATGCCCAAACAATACAGATGAGATGAAATGTTTCTAATGGAATCATGGCTGTTGTTTTTTATGCCAAGATAGCAAATCGAGGATACTTTCTGAGGGAGCTCTGCTTTGATGATTTAATTGGTTCGTTGCCTTGCTGTGGTCCATCTGCACCGGTGCCATTTTAAGGGTCATAAGACTCTCTTTTGAAAGCGGCCAGGGCATTCCAAACAGTTTATCATACCATTTAATCAAGGGCAATAAGAACAGTAATAGGTCAATTGAAATTTTAAAAAAGAATTTAGTTGGATTTGCAATTTTGGCGATTTCTTTTATAGTTACATAAGAACCACTAAGGAGGTATACCTCGCCTGCTAGTTTTTTATCTAGGCTGTTGATAATGGTTTGTGACACATCTCTAACATCTACCAGGTTATAACCTCCACTGGTAACAATGGGCATTTTATAGGCGGCAAGATCCAGTATCGTTTTCCCAAAAGGAGAGGGCCTATCATCTGGAGGGCCGATAATAGAAGTAGGACGCAAAATACAAGCGGATAGTTTGTTTTCTTTTATAGCAGTTATCACTTTTTGCTCAGCCATTGCCTTGGTGTAGTCGTAGGTAAAGTCGTTTTGTGTTTTATAAGGCCGATCTTCTTTAAAAACTTCATGGGCTAAGGTTTCTTTTACTGCCGTACAAGAACTAATATAGACCATCTTTACTTGATACTCCAAACAAGCCTTTATAAGATGTTCGGTCCCCACCACATTTACTTGATACACCAACTTAGCGCTTTGATCTCCAATAGAAATTAAGCCTGCACTATGAATGAGCGCATCAGAATCTTTAAGAAATTCTTTAAAGGTATTGGCTTGAGTAATGTTCCCTTTGATCCAGGTTAAATGAGGGTGTTTTAAGAGTGGTGCTTGACGGTTGTAGAGCGCTTTTACCCGATATTTCTGATCCAATAACTTGAGTAGTAAACAATGACCCAAGTGACCTGTTCCGCCAGTAATGCTAATTGTTTGCGTTTTATTCATGCCTATTCGTAGATTTAAAGATACACAAATTATAGATGTTTCAAAAGCTGTAATTGGTGGTACCTAATTTCAGAAAAATCAGTAATTATTTTGGAAGCTTTTGTATAATCTTGATTTTTAGAATGTGGGCTTTTAAAACCGATACAGAAAATTCCTGCAGCATTTGCCGCAGCGATTCCATTGGTCGAATCTTCAATAACCACACACTCTTCTTTACTAAAACCACTTGCTTTTGCAGCTTTAATAAAAATTGCTGGATGTGGTTTGGAGGCTTTTAAATCGGCGCCACTTAATTTGGCAACAAAATAGGGATCCAGTTCAAAACGTTTAAACACCTTGTTAATGGTACTCATAGAAGCCGAAGATGCAAGAACCAGGGTCATTCCTTGTTGATGATATTCTTTGATTCGTTTTAAAACTCCTTCGATTAAGGTTAAACTATCGTCGCTGGCAAAAAGTTCTTTAAAAAATTTTCGTTTTAATTGTACCAAGGTAGCTGGTGGCTCCGCTAATTTATAATGTTGACAGAGCTGCTTGCAAATATCGAGGGTCGATTGCCCTGTAAATGATTCGTACAAATCGGTTGAAACGGAAATATTAACCGCTTTAAACATTTTAAAATAGGCTTTGCAATGGAGCGGCTCCGTGTCCACGATAACTCCGTCCATATCGAACAATACAGCTTTAAACATTTCTCTTTTTATTGAAGTATCAAACATAAAGAAATAAAAAAAGTATTTTGTAAACAAAATACTTTTTTTGGCATGCTACTATAGGGGGGATAGAATATATTTTAAATGTAGATGTTTCTTTTTAGTGGAACCAAATTGTTCTTACTGTATGTTTCATTTACATATTTAGAATTCATTTTTTTAAAGGTATAACAAAATCTATGTAAAAACGATAAAAATTGAATTTTATCGACGAAATGCAATGAAATTAGTAGATAAACTATTTTTAAGTTTTGAGAATCTCAAAGTTATCATTTCTGAACCGTTTTAAAAAATGAATTTAATTGTATTTCAATATCGTTATATTCGTAGACGAATAATCGTAAACAGTTTAAAAAAAATGAACCTATTAAACGCTCCAATATAAAAGTAATGCGATTTCTGTACCTGATACTACTGCTCGTATTTTTTTCTTGTCAAGAAAAAAAGATCGCTAAGGCATCCACTAGGTTTGAGTGTCAACCTTCAGCGAAGGAGTCAGGCGTTTCTTTAATTTTACTAGGAACCGTTCAAGATGCCGGGGCTCCACAATTAAACTGCAACAAAAAATGTTGCCAAGGCTTGTTTGACCAAGCAGATTCGACTAGGAGGGTAAGCTCTTTGGGTTTATTGGATTTTAATACTCAAAAAAAATACCTCTTTGACGCCACTCCCGATATCGGTACCCAACTGTATGCCTTAAACAATGCCTCTAAGATTTCACCCTCCAGTATTGTGGACGGTATTTTTTTAACCCATGCCCATATCGGTCACTATACTGGGTTGATGTATTTGGGTAAAGAAGCTGCAAATACCAAAAATATTCCGGTTTTTGCAATGCCCAAAATGAGTTCTTTTATCAGCAATAATGGTCCTTGGAGCCAGTTGGTAGCCCAACGTAATATTGTGCTCCAGCCCTTAGTTGCTAACCAAGCGGTTGTGTTATCACCATCACTAAAAGTCACTCCTTTTTTAGTGCCACATCGTGATGAATATTCAGAGACCGTAGGTTACTTGATTGAAGGGCCCCATAAAAAAGCTTTGTTTATTCCAGATATCGATAAATGGAATCGATGGGAGTTGGACCTTGCGACAGAACTAAAAAAAGTAGATTATGCCTTTTTAGATGCCACTTTTTACAGCGCCGAAGAATTAGGAAATCGAGATATGTCACAAATTCCTCATCCATCGGTATTGGAGACCATCCAAACCTTAAAAGACTTTAGTAGGGCGCAACGCGCTAAGGTGATATTTACCCATTTTAACCACACCAACCCCTTGCTGGATAGTACCAGTGAAGCCACCAAAAACGTATTGGCACTTGGTTTTAAGGTAGGGCGTATGTACGATCGATTTCCACTCTAAAAAACGACGAAGGGTTTGGGAGTACTGGTGTAAAAAAAATAAATTAAAATAATGGTATCTTGTACTAGAATGTATAGCTCTTATAAAAATCGCTAAATGAAAAAAAAATACTTCAGCATTTTATTCTTTTTTTTAACGCCACTCTTGTTCCATTCGGTCTATGGACAATGTGAGGCAGTGACGCTAGAAAGCCTCAGTATTCCGGGTCCTTTTTCAGTAGCAGTCCTCGACGAGGAGGACGGTATTCGAAATGGCCCTGATTATAACGGTGCCACGATTTATTACCCCACCAATGGAACTCCTCCCTATGCAAGTATTGCGATTGTTCCTGGATTTACCGCAGCGCCCTCGAGTGTGGAGCAGTGGGGGCCTTTTTACGCTTCGCACGGTATTGTCACCATTATTATAGGAACCAACTCTCCTATAGATTTTCCAGAGGCGAGAGCCTATGCGCTCCTCGATGCCCTAGAAACCATAAAGCAAGAAAATACCCGATCTGCCTCCCCCTTAGTAGGCGATCTAAACCTAGAACAATTAGCGGTTAGTGGTTGGTCCATGGGGGGTGGGGGTGCCCAAAGAGCAGCCGTATTGGATCCTACCATCGCAGGTGTGGTGGC
>Ga0209374_1000693_pt1 | contig 36562 bp, 40 predicted proteins | sample SaaInlLV_DNA_10m_FD_184683 | JGI IMG/M metagenome (GOLD analysis project Ga0209374, IMG submission 184683) | Marine microbial communities from expanding oxygen minimum zones in the Saanich Inlet - SI075_LV_DNA_10m (SPAdes) (version 2) | ecosystem: Environmental > Aquatic > Marine > Unclassified ... | reverse complement strand
TAGACTGCATCTGGCAAAGCTACTAAAGCAAGGTGCCAACGTGCTTCTTCTTGATGAACCCACCAATGACCTGGATATCGAGACATTACGAGCACTAGAGGAAGCCTTGTTGGCTTTCCCCGGTTCAGCGCTGGTGATTTCTCACGATCGGTGGTTCCTCGATCGCATCGCTACACACATCCTGGCTTACGAAGACGACGGCGGCGTGGTGTTCCACGAAGGCAACTACACAGACTATGAGGAAGATCGACGACAACGCGTTGGCGCCGACGCAGCCGTACCCAGCCGGGTGAAACATCGCAAACTGAAGTGATAATCGACAGTCGCTCGCATGCGTGGCGGCTTCAACATGAACTATGTAGCTTCAGGAACAGGCATCCAGCGCCTCCGATAATCGTGCTACCGGAATCACTTTGAGGTTGGGGATAGGTTTTTTTGGGGCATTGGACTTGGGTACGATCGCCACCTTAAAGCCGTGCTTGGCGGCTTCGGCCAGCCGCTCCTGACCACTGGCAACCGGACGAATTTCGCCTGAGAGACCGACCTCACCAAATACTACCCAGTCCCTTGGAAGCGTGCGATTTCGCAAACTCGACACCACCGCCAACAACAAAGGAAGATCCGCAGAGGTCTCCATCACACGAACGCCTCCTACAACATTGGCAAATACGTCCTGATCACCGACATGAATCCCACCGTGGCGATGCAGCACTGCTAGCAACATGGCCAAACGATTCTGCTCAAAGCCGACCGTGACCCGCCGCGGGTTGCCCAAGGAACTGTCGTCCACCAACGCTTGAATCTCTACCAACAACGGGCGGGTCCCCTCCCAAACTACGACAACGGTAGTGCCCGGGGCTGAGTATTCAGAGCGATCCAGAAAAATAGCCGAGGGGTTGGAGACCTCCTTCAGGCCACCATCGGTCATGGCGAAAATGCCCAGCTCGTTCACAGCGCCAAACCGGTTTTTCTGGCCTCTGAGCGTGCGGTAACGAGAATCATGATCTCCCTCGAGCAATATGGAGCAGTCAATCATGTGCTCAAGCACCTTGGGGCCCGCCAAACTGCCATCCTTAGTGACATGACCCACCAGTATGAGCACGGTCCCCGTTTGTTTGGCATAACGCGTGAGCTGTGCTGCGCAGTCCCGCACCTGGGACACGCTGCCTGGGGCAGAAGTCAGCGTCTCGCTATGGACCACCTGTATGGAATCCACTACCAATATCGCCGGCTTGAGTGCCTCTGCCGAGGCCAGAATTGCATCCACATCTGTCTCGGCAAGCAGTTGCAACTCATCAGAGGGAAGCCCCAGCCGTTTTGCCCGCATCGCGATTTGTCCGGGAGATTCTTCTCCCGTCACATAAAGCGCGGTATACCGGGCCGCCAGACGACACAGTGTCTGCAGTAAAAGCGTGCTTTTACCTGCACCGGGATGCCCACCGATCAGAATACTGGATCCGGGGACAAGGCCGCCTCCAAGTACCCGATCAAATTCTTCAAATCCCGACCCCATCCGTGGCAAATCGCTCACTGCCACATCCGCCAATTTTTGTACCGGCGCAAGACTGCCCGCAAAACCAGTGTGCCGCACATTACGTCCACTAGAAGCGCGTTTGCCGGCTGGGGCACTCAAACGGATTTCAGTAAGGGTATTCCAAGCATGGCACTCGCCACACTGTCCCTGCCACTTAGGATAATCTGCCCCACAATCGTTACAGACAAACGCTGTTTTTGCCTTGGCCACGCGAAACTCCAGAGAACCTGATGGTAGAGGCTGTATTCATCCAGGTAAGCCGGTATCCTATCAGACCGTCCACTCTTTAACGCATCCGATGCAATCCGGCTCCCTCATTCCCGATCGCCAACTGACCTTCTCTCCGGAGCTGGCCGCTACTATTGGGCTTGAGGAAGCCGTGCTGCTTCAAGAAATCGGTGGGCTACTGAAGGGCCAAGCAGGCTGGATGACAATCAACTTGCATGATGTACAGAAGAATCTGCCTTTTTGGTCCACAGCGTATATTAGCGATCTGATTGAAAAGCTGACGGATCTGGGAATTCTGGCGCAAGCACCGCACCCCGAACCGCAAATGACCATGCTGGCCGTTGCCAATACCATGAGCGGAGAACGCGCTGCCAACCCCAGCCCGCAAGCGGACCCGGGGCCGAACCAACACCATGGCTATTCACTCACCACGCCCTGGCTGCCCGATCGCGCCATTATTGACCTGCTGATACTCAACCACGGTATGAGCGAAGCATTTATTGATGAAGTCAGGCAGAACTTCATTCCCGACTCCGCCAGAGAGATCGAAACCCAGTTCAGGCAATACGTGCTGTCGCAATGGCGTAATCGGCAATCGCAATACAATACCTTCAAGATCAGCGCACCCTCGCCATTTGGCAAAGACTGGGTCCCCAGTCAGGATGCGTTAGAGGTTTTGGCACAAGCGGGTATCGACGCGGCTTTTGCAAACAGTGTTCGGGCAGAGTTCGTGTTGTATTGGAGTGAGCGCGGTGGTGCGCCCAAAGAGATTAATAGTCGATTCGTAGAGCATGTCAGGCGTCGCTGGTTGCGACATACGAGCCAGATCCAGCACAGCACCGAGCCCAGCCGTATCTCCCGCAATTGGCAGCCCGACCTGGCGGTCTACGACACACTTCGCCTCGCGGGTATCAACGAAGAGTCGGCTCGGGCGTTGTTGCCTGAGTTCATCATGTATTGGTTGGACAGTAATGAGGTGCATACCTCATGGAACAGTAAATTTTTGCAGCACGCAAAACGCCAGTGCCGGGCAGCAACTGAGGGAGATCAGCATGGTGGGGAAAAAGGACGCAGTAACACTGGCGCAGGCTATCGTTCAAAAGACCGAAGCCTCAGCGACGATCTCACCGACACCAGCTGGGCCAACTGACACTGCCCCCCAGCCCGAGCCCCAGGTGGTCGAGGCGATCAACCAGGTGTTTGCCCTGTTTCGCCTCAACTACCATAACCAGTATTACGCTGCCTGGAGCGACGCCGAGCAAGTGAAACAGGTCAAACGGCTCTGGTTAGAGGCATTGGCGTCTTATCCCACGGCCGTAATTCTACGCGCCGCACAACACGCAATCGAAAACAGCGATTATCTACCCACCCTGAACAAAATGATCGATTCCTGCCGGTTCTGCCTCAGTGACCTTGGTCTTCCCTCGCCCTACGATGCCTATCGGGAGGCCTGCCTTGCGCCGTCTCCGAAAGTAGAGGCGGCATGGCAACACCCTGCCGTATATCTGGCCGGGCGGGACAGTGATTGGTTTTTTCTCGCCAACGAACCTGAGACCAAAACCTGGCCTATCTTCAGGGGCCACTACGAACGCTGGGCCAATCGCGCAGCGCAGGGCGAAGTGCTTCAAGGCCCAGAGAGATTGGCGATTGCGCCACCGGATACATCTCTTCCTAGTGTGGAAGAACAAACCAGCAATCTAGCCAGGCTGAGGAACGAGGTCGGTCTGTAACTAGGTGGCGTTGTCGGCGTGCCCATGCCAACCTTGGATGGCGTTGACCAATCGTTGCGACTGATCACACATCATTTCATGCTTAAGGGTAACCAACCCATAATCTGCCTCGGCACAGGCCGACTCCAGCTCCCGCGCAATAGACGACAACATCATGGCATGGAGATTGGCGCTGGTACCCTTAATGCGGTGAGCGATCTGCTGCAGTGCTTCGGTGTCCTGCTCTAAAACCGCCCGCTTACTCGCATCGACGTCAGTGACTAACTCTTCCAGAAACGTGCTCAATAGGCTTGCCACCACTTCGCGCTTCCCGCCCAGCATCTCAATGAGCGCAGCAAAATCGATGGGTGCCATAGGATGACTCATACCGCACTCCCAACTATCCAGACAGCGACGCCAACGGGCAGCGCTGCAAGTTTACACCTCAATAGCCGGCATAGTCGCCGCGCGCGAGATTCTCGAAACGGGTGAATTCTCCCTGGAAGGCCAAACGACAAGTGCCGATGGGGCCGTTACGCTGCTTGCCTATGATAATTTCAGCGACACCTTTATCGGGCGAGTCTTCGTGATACACCTCGTCACGATAGATAAACATCACTACATCAGCGTCCTGCTCTATCGCACCGGACTCTCGAAGGTCGGAGTTAACGGGGCGCTTATTGGGCCGTTGCTCGAGGGCGCGGTTGAGTTGTGAAAGTGCCACCACCGGACACCGAAACTCTTTAGCAATCGCTTTGAGGTTGCGTGAAATCTCAGAAATTTCTGCTGTCCGCCCTTCTCCCGCACCCGCCACTCTCATCAGCTGAAGGTAATCGACCATGATCATCGCAAGATCACCGTGCTCTCGTGAAAGTCGTCGTGCTCTCGCCCGCACTTCAGTCGGTGTCAAAGCCGGCGTGTCGTCAATGAAGATAGAGGTGTCTTTGAGCTTTGCCATGGCCGAGGAGAGTTTAGGCCAGTCATCCTGCTGGAGCTTGCCCGTTCTGAGTCGCGATTGATCAATTTTGCCCAGCGAGGACATCATTCTGACTACCAATTGCTCTGCGGGCATCTCCATAGAGAAAACCACAATAGGCTTTTCTGTGTGCGCCGCTGCATTCTCGACAAGATTCATGGCAAAACTGGTTTTTCCCATTGAAGGTCTTCCAGCAACAATAACCAGATCAGATGGCTGCAAGCCCGAAGTCTTCTTATCAAGATCAATAAAACCCGTTGTCAGGCCCGTAATGTCCCCACCGGTGTTGTAAAGCTCCTCGATTCGCTCCAACGCGCCAGTGAGGAGTGGTGCCATGCCTCTGGGACCACCTGTTTTTGGGCCGCTTTCCGACACCGTCATAATGAGGCGTTCCGCCTCATCCACCAGCTCTTCTGCACTCCGGCCTTCAGGATTAAACCCAGCAGTAGCAATATCTTGTGCAGCACCGATCAGTTTTCTGAGCAGGGCGCGCTCTCTTACTGCTCGGGCATAAGCGCTGACATTGGCCGCGGTGGGGGTTTGCTCAACAAGATCCGTCAGATAAGTGTGGCCACCTGCGGCATCTAACTCACCCGTAGCCAGTAAGCGATCCGCTACCGTAATGACATCAATGGGTTCGTTACGATCAACCAGCAGGGCGATCTGGCGAAAGATGGCGCGATGCTCTGGCCGGTAAAAATCCCCCGCATCCACCAGTTCCGCAATGGCGTCCCAACTTTCGGGTGCCAGCAAAATGCCGCCAATCACGGATCTCTCAGCTTCAACTGACTGGGGCTGCATGCGGATGCGCGCGATATCCGCATCCTGAGATTTAAGCGACTCCAAGAGCTAACCTTCTTTGTGACACATCAAACACATGCCATGGGTGCGAGTGCTGGACTATCAGCCGCAACACCACCGGACTTAATCAGACTGGTTAGAGTACCTGCGACAGGTAAGACACGCCAGCAGATATCGGGGAGGAGCCGTCGGGGCATCTGCCCCGACAAGTCTTACTCGGCGACGATGTTAATCGCCACAGAGGCTGTCACCTCAGCGTGGAGCTGGATCATGACCTCAAACTCGCCAAGCTCACGAATGACGCCCTCAGGTAACCGCACTTCTGCCTTGTCGACTTCACATCCGGCCGCGGTCAAGGCTTCAGCAATGTCGCGAGTCCCCACCGAACCAAAGAGTTTGCCCTCCTCACCCGCAGTGGCCGCGATATCGATCGATCCAAGAGCCGACATGGCATCCCCACGGGCAGCAGCAGCAGCGAGGGTCTCAGCAGCAGCAGTCTCCAATTCAGCACGTCGCGCCTCGAACTTTGCTACGTTATCGCCAGTAGCAGGCACCGCTTTCCCCTGAGGGATTAGAAAATTGCGTCCATAACCAGGTTTGACATCAACTTTGTCTCCGAGCGCACCCAGATTGCCAATGTTCTCAAGCAAAATGACTTCCATCGTTTCTTCCTCTACTCCCCGACTTGCCTTACAGCCGTCTCTTTAATTGGCTCGGCCGGTTATATCCCGTTTGAACCACCACCAGAGGGCGATGCCCATCTGGCCCTAAAATCAACGAATGCGTCGACAACTACGCATCCCACCCACACCCATTTCGCCGGATCCAGCACGATCCAAAGCATGTACATGAGCGTCAACCAAGTGGCCCCTTTGCCCGTGTGCACTGCATAAGCGTGCACAAGTGCAAAACCCACCACGGTAAGGGGCATCACCACCGCTGCACTCCATACCATCCAGTCCGGACCTAACCACCAAAGCAGTGAGGCCAGACCGACCATTCCCACGACGGCCACCTGGGGCAATCGCAAAGCTCGAAACTCAGCACCAAACCCACCGGGGTTATACAGTGCTGCCTGCCAAAAACGCCCCAACAGCAGGCTCATCACCGCGATGACCGCATTACCGGTCGCCAGCAGCGCCGCTACTTGGGAGACCGTCAGCGAACTGAACGCCAGTTCCTGCGCCGCTTCAGGCTGCAGATCTCGCTCCAATTGAGCAAGCGCCTGATTGAAGGTCGCGACTAATTCCTCCAAAAACACCCCATTCAGGGTTGTGAGCACAAAGCCGCCCACTATCGCCAGAGGCAAGCTGGCCAAGATCGCCAGAGAGAGATTGACACTCTCCCGCAAGACCACCGCCAACACATAAACGCCCAACATCAGCAGCACACTGCCTGTGTCGCCCGTCATTAGGGCAATGATCCCAGCCGGCAGCAGCGCCCAAAGAACCAGCCACCCGCCAGCGGCAATGCCCTTTCTCAGTGTGACCAGCGAAATAGCCGCTGCACTGATCCAGCCGAACAGCAAACTACCGGAGCCAAGTACCGCAACGGCCAGCGCCTGCCACCGGCCGCGCATAATAAATTCAGCGAGGCCGCGCACGGTTAATACTTAGTCGTGAGCGTCGGTATATGGCAGCAATGCGAGATAACGCGCGCGCTTCACAGCCGTCGCAAGCTGTCGCTGATACCTGGCTTTCGTGCCGGTGATCCGGCTCGGCACTATTTTGCCGGTCTCAGAAATATATTGCTTAAGCATGTCTAGATCTTTGTAATCGATCTCTGTCACGCCCTCGGCGGTAAACCGGCAAAATTTACGTCGACGAAAAAAACGTGACATGACTTACTCCTCGCTGTCTTTTTGCGGTGCGTCAGAATCGCTGTCGCGACTCGCACCATCTTTGTCTCTGGATTGTTCAGCTGTTTTTCTAGCGTCGCTATCCTGACGCTCCTGATATCGCGCTTTACGCTCTTTGTCTTCGCGCTCAGCTTTCATCAGCAGCGATTCTTCTAAAACTGGCGCATCGCGACGGATAACCATGTTGCGGATCACCGCATCGTTGTAACGGAAAGTGGTCGTCAGCTCTTCCATGGCTTCGTTAGAGGCCTCGACATTCATCAGCACATAGTGCGCTTTGTGAATTTTGTTGATGTGGTAAGCCAACTGCCTTCGGCCCCAGTCTTCCAGACGATGCACCGCACCGCCATCTTTAGTGATGACGTTACTGTAACGCTCAATCATTCCCGGGACTTGTTCGGACTGATCCGGATGGACCATGAACACAACTTCGTAGTGTCGCACTCGCGTACTCCCTATGGTTTATAGCCACCCGTCGAGCGGTGCGGCAAGGAGGATGGGCTCCCAAATGAGCCCGGCCTAATTTTTGAAGAGCGGAGTCTACAAAGCCAATTGCCAGTTTGCAACGCTCAAGTTTGGCAGGAATTGAGTCCCTAGCCCGCTATTTGCCGCGCCGCTGGCGTACCGCCTCAAACAAGCAGATACCAGCGGCAACTGATACGTTGAGACTGGAGACCGCACCCGCCATAGGCAACGACACCATAAAATCGCAGGACTCCCGCGTCAGACGGCGCATACCGCTGCCCTCTGAGCCCAATACCAGCGCACAAGAGACCGTCAGATCCTGGTCGTGGAGTGTTTCTGGCACCTCCCCTGACGCACCAATAATCCACACTCCGGCTTGTTTGAGGTGTTCCATGGTTCGCGCAAGGTTGGTCACTCTGACCCAGGGAACCGTCTCGGCAGCGCCGCTGGCAACCTTGCGAGCAACATCATTAACGTCGGCACTTTTGTCTTTGGGAAATACCACCGCCGTTACACCCGCGGCGTCCGCACTGCGCAGGCAGGCACCCAAATTATGAGGGTCCGTTACGCCATCGAGAATCAGCAGTAATGGCCGTTCCGCCGCCACAACCATCGCCATCATATCGGACTCACTGGTTTGGCCCGCCGCCTCATGAGAAGCGCCTTGCTGTAACCTCGCAATAACTCCTTGATGCCGCCCTGAGGTCACAGCGTCTAGATCCGATTTCGTGCAGCGCGTGATGGCAACACCCTGGCTCTGCGCCAGGTCATTTAGGGCCTGCATACGCTTGTCGTTGCGATCCGCTTGGACCATCAGGGTTTGGATATGGCCCGGGCGCTGGCGAATCAGGCTTTCAGTAGCGTGATAACCGAAGACAAGTTCTGTCACGACTCAACGCTTCTTGCGGCTGCCAGACTGCTTTTGAGCAGAAGACGCCGACTTTTTTGCACGGGCTGGTTTGCCGCTGCCGGGCTTGTTGCCCTCGGTCTTCGATTTGTCCGACCTTTCAATGGCTTTTTTCTTATCGGTTTTGCTCTTGTTTTTTATCTTTCCCTTGACTTTGCGAGGACGTTTTTCACGGGTATCCGACGCATCGCGGCGTTGGGAGCGTTTAGGTTTCGCTGGGCTTCGAAGCTCGGCAATGCCGGCGAGTTCAAGATCAATCTTGCGATCATCCAAGTCTACTCGCGCTACTCTCACCATCACCGCCCCGCCAAGTTGAAAAACCCGACGAGTGCGCTCACCTACCAGACGCTGTTTGACCTGATCAAAATGGTAGTAGTCCCCTGGCAGCGCACTGACGTGAAGTAAGCCCTCGATGTACAAGTCACTCAGCTCAACAAAACAACCGAAGTTGGTCACGGCCGCAACAACACCCGCAAACTCCTCGCCAATGCGGTCTTTCAAAAATTCGCACTTGAGCCAAGCGTCGACCTCGCGGGTCGCATCATCTGCCCGTCGTTCAGTCATGGAACATTGCTCACCAAAGGTCAGCATGGCGGCGGTATCGTAGGGATAAATACGCTCTCGCTTTAACCTACTGGCGCCAGGTACACGACGGATATGCCCTGCATTCCCAGGGGTACGAATAGCAGCACGTATCGCACGATGTACCAACAGATCGGGGTACCGGCGAATGGGGGAGGTGAAGTGGGCATAAGCTGGATAATGCAGGCCAAAATGGCCCGCGTTCTCAGGTTGATACACCGCCTGAGAGAGCGACCTCAGCAGCATTGTCTGAATAATGTGCCTGTCTTCCCGACCCTCAACCGTGGCGAGTAGGGATTGATAATGTTCCGGCGTCGGCTTGAGCCCACCGGGCAGTTCTAGCGACAGCTCACCCAAAAAAGCGCGCAAATTCTCAAGCTTTTCAGCACTGGGACACTCGTGTACCCGGAACAGCGCAGGCTGCTCCAAACTCTCCAGAAACTGCGCGGTCGCCACATTGGCAATCAGCATGCACTCTTCAATGAGCTTGTGGGCATCGTTGCGATGAACAGGCTCAATGGCGGCAATCTTGCGCTGCTCATCAAACAGAATGCGCGTTTCCTGAGTATCAAAATCCAATGCACCGCGCTGCTCTCGTGCCTGACGCAATACACCGTAGAGTCGGTAAAGTCGGTCGATATCTTCAACACGCTCGGCTGGTACGCGCTCGCTCCAGCCCTGCTCGATCACGGCACCCACATCGTTGTAGGTGAGTCGCGCATGAGAATGAATCACCGCCTCGTAGAAATAATAGTCGATGAGCCGCCCAACGGTATCAATCTGCATGTCGCAAACCATTGCGAGCCGATCAACCCGAGGCTTTAGAGAACACAGCCCATTGGAAAGCACCTCTGGAAACATCGGCACGACCCGCTCAGGGAAGTACACTGAGTTGCCCCGCAAGCTGGCCTCCTCATCCAGCGCCGAACCCACAGGCACATAATGAGACACATCTGCAATGGCGACGAGAAGGCGAAAACCATCCTGATTTGCCTCGCACCAGACGGCGTCATCAAAATCTCTGGCGTCCTCTCCGTCGATGGTGACAAATGGCAGAGCGCGCAAGTCTTCGCGGTGTAACTTATCCTGCTCAGCGGGCTCCTCACCGAGGCTGCCCGCCTCTCGCAAGACCTCATCGGGCCATTCCCATGGAATCCCATGCGCTCGAATGGCCACGTCAATTTCCAGGCCCGGATCAAGATGGTCTCCCAATACTTCCTCAACCCGGCCTTTGGCGCCCAGTGTTGCCGAGGGGTAATCGGTTAGCGACACCGATACCAGTTGACCGTGGCGTGCGCCGCCCTTGGCCTTCGGGGGGATCAGAATATGGTTGCGGATGCGGGTGTTATGGGGCAGCAAAAAGCCGATGCCACTCTCTTCCATATACCGACCCACCACCATGTGGTGCGCCCGCTCAAGCACCTCTGCGATCTGGCCTTCGGCTCTTCCGCGCCGATCCAGCCCCGCCACGGCGACCAAAATCTCATCACCATCAAAGACTTGATACATCTCTCTGGCGGAGAGAAACAGATCCTCGCCACCCTCCAATGGTCGCGCAAAACCATATCCATCACGGTGACCCATGACTCGGCATCGCTGCAAGTCCATTCGCCTGGGCACTCCATACGCACCGCGGCGACCGGAGACAACCTGACCGTCACGCTGCATGGCTCGCAACCGCTTACGCAAGGCGTCGAGGTCCCGATCTTGATCCAGCGCCAATTGCCCTGCAATCGCCTCCAGCCCAAGTGGTGCGTCGGCAGACTCCAATAATCCGAGAATGACCTCACGACTGGCGATGGGGTGCTCATACCGATCTTGCTCACGCGCAGCATGGGGATCAGGAGGTGGTGCTGTATTTTTGGATTTTCGGCGTGGCGCCAAGAGACATTCCGATGGCCAATGTAAGCCGGCTGGGTAGGTACCCGCATTATACGCTGGAATGGAGTAGGCGTTGTGCCAAGGTATCTGCCAATGAAAACACCTGAAATTGACAGCGCCCGGGGGAGGCAGTAGTCTGCGCGCCCTCTGAGTTTTCAGAAAGTTTCCCCGCTGCCCAGGTGGTGAAATTGGTAGACACGCTAGCTTCAGGTGCTAGTGCTCGTAAGGGCGTGGAGGTTCAAGTCCTCTCCTGGGCACCATTGCCAATGCCGTTTCGGCTTGAATCCATGCAATACGGTGATGGAGAGGCGGTGTGTGCAGTCAAAGACGTGGAAAGATTCCCTTGCCAAAACTTACCACCGCAGCCCTTATTGCATTCATAGGGAAAGCGCTGCCTAAATTTTTATTTAATCGGGGCCTATACAGGCTGACAAAAAAAAAGACTGCTGTGCTGATTTCTATTCTGATGATGCTGGCCTGGGCATGGTTATCGGGTAATTTCCAATCCCCATCCAGTCTTGAGGAGGAGCCGCAAGCTAAGGTTGAGGTGGATTAGCAGCAGCAACCCGATTAGGCCATTGCCTCAAACTTCGCGAGACCTGCCTCAACCGTGCACCAAGCCGGCGCACTGCCACTGAAATAGGTCAACGTGGGTGAAAAGACTTCTGAATTACTGAATGTCATGGCATTAACAGATGCCACCCCCAATTTCGCCGATACCACTTTAATTTGTGTCCCACACCGATCACAGAAACACCGAACCACTTCTCGGCCAGAGCCTGGATCGTAAGCGAATTCGGTCAGGCTTCCCTGCAGCAATCGAAAGTCGGATGGCGCCACGGCGTAGGAGGCCCAGTGCGAGCTCCCGCCGATGATCTGGCAATCGGTGCAATAACAGAGCCCCTGCATCTGTGACTCGGCTGTTACTTCGTATTTCACCGCCGCACACAAACAATTTCCTTGAATCATCATTTATCCTTCGTCGATTATCCTGACTCAAAATCCAACATACCTACCCGCTGCCCGACGGGCAAATACTCGGTTCGCTCAGGCAACTTAAGCCGACCCGCGGAAACGCCTACCCAAAAAAGTAAAATGCCCCACTGTTATGCCACGCCAAATACGACCTGATGCAACAAACGACCAGGCCATAGCGTGAATATACCCGTGAGCAGAAGAGCCAATACGTACAGGGAAAGCATCCACAGTCGGTGTTGACGAATATTGCCCCTTCTTGCCTGGAACACAGCGATCGCCAGCGAGATGAGTGTCCAGGCACTAAGCACATGTATCGGACTCAGCGTGCGCCAGAAATGAAGTTCATTAATGAAGAAGGAAGAACCTGCGACATAGATCATCAGGCCGACCCAAGCCCAACCAAAAATGCGATGCCTGCGGGTGCCTTTTTCGGAAAACAGCTGCCAACCGCCAAGAAGCACCGCTAACATCGCCGCTACAGAGTGGCTCGGTATTGGCGCGGCCGAATCAAACAGCGTCATCATGAAAAACTCCCGTATCGCGGTAAACTAAGTGTTAATGTTCCGTGTATAAAACGATCCTAATTGCAGGGTATAACAGGTAATTCGAGACTGGATATCATCATGAGATCAGCGTTTTTGTTTCTCGCCGCCTCGCTATTGGTCGCCGCGGGCAGCCACCGTGCGAGCGCGGCTTACTACAGTGCCAAAGGAATGGTAGCCAACTGCAACAGCGAGGCAACTTATGAGAGTGGCTGGTGTGCCGGGTACCTCGGTAGCTGGGCCGACGCAGATATCGATATGGTACGGAGAAATGCGTGCATACCGAGCGACACAAACCTCGGCACGCTGAAAAAAGTACTGTTGGATTATGCGCGGGAACATCCCGGCGAAGTTGAGACCATGAGTGGAGGAGAATTGCTGCAGCGCGCCTTTAATCGAAAGTGGCCAACAACGTCTACGGACGACACGCAGTCTGAAATCTTTCGCCGCACTTGCTGAGTACTTTATTGCTGCACTAGCACTGTGTTGCTGTTGCAATACAAGCGTCTGTTGGAGACCCTTTTGCCGCAAGAAACGTCGGATTTGCCGAAGAAAGACGGCCGAAATGAGTGCCCAAATGCCTTAGGCCGCTCCGACGCTTCTTAATATTCTGTCTGCGTGACGCTCAAGGCGATCCAGTTGCCGGCGTGAGGCGTCCAGCTGACATACCAGCCTAGACGTCGCATTCAAATAGATCAGATTACCCTCTCGGATTTTGCGGGACTCAACGGGCGCCTCGCTGACGGCCGTTGATGGGGCTTGCTCTTTATGACTCGACATAGGTTCGACCCGATAACATGACACTGATGGATATATCGGATGAACTCGGCAGAGCTTGACGGATGCTCGGCACTGCCCCCCTCAAGACCAAAAATTAATATTTTCGCATATTGCAACACATGTCTCATATTGCTACAGTTAGTCCAAATCGGAGGATATGTCATGGAAAGACAGACTCAGACACTACTGTTGTCACGTGAGGAACGGGCCGCATTGGATGCAGCGATACTGGATATCTGTGCTCTTAGCGCCGAACCGGGAAGAGCAAAGACACCTGTCTCGTCAGGGTTCTTGAGTACCCCGCTAACGTTGACGGCTTTGTTTGGCTTCGTTTTACTGGCTTGGATGGTCCCGGCAGCACACGCGCTGATCTTATAAAATCAGCCTAGGATGGGTTGATCTCGGCCCGCTACATCATCCACCGCCGTGAGCTGGCAAGTGGTGATATTTCCACTTTAAACGCCGCACTGATCAAGCTTACCCTACACACCAATATGTTGTGCCTGTAAATACGGGCTACACCAATATGAGGTAGTGCAAAATGCTGGTTGAATCTATCCCCGTGTCAGAGTCAAGGCAGTCTCTCAAGGCAATGCAATCTGATCTGGATCGCATCGAGGCATCACTCGCACGAACCAACCGACGGTTCATTCAGAGTAGGAGTAGCGCCTGGGAGCGCGCGCGTGCCACCACTGCAATTTATCTCGCCAATATCCGCATTCAAAGCCGATTCAAGTTCTGGCTTCTTCCCGACAACGACTGAAAGCCGCAAGATAATCGTTTCTAAAACGCCGCTTCGCCGCAGACGGGAGAGAATCCCGGCCCTGCTACACCCCAGCCCCATCGAGCTCGACTAAAGAGTTCAGTCGTTTCGGCCGATTATCCTTTTAACGCAAACCGCAAGAAAGGGAGCTTCGGGACATGGATGAGCGAGTCATCTGCTTTAGCGAGTATCGCGCCAAGAAAGACCAGTCCGTCAGCGACCATGAAGTGCTCCGCATTAGCGAGGAAGTGGGCAAAGCCGCGGTTACGCTGGTGCGCCAGTTTGCCGAGCAATATCCCGATCTACCCGATACATTCTTCGCTTTCTTGATCAATCAGCAACTGCTGTCAACGGCTTGTAGTGGCGCGGAAACTGGGCACGAGGGCTCCAAACGGCTGCTGAACCACGCCATGAATTTGCTAGAGGTATACGAGGGCTACCTGAATGGCAAGGGGCAGAGCTTCAAAGCGCCACCGGCTGAGCATCACAGCGCACCGGAACCTATTGCAACGCCGCGTCCAAAAGGCACGCAAATCCACTGAGTAGGCAAATCGAAGGTTGTAGCCCTACCAGCACCCCACACGACAGTCAGTAACCAGCGCGACAAAAGCCTTAGGCGTCGGGGTCATCCGGGTCCGACCCCGGTTTCTTCTTTTTAAAACCTTTAAAAACACTGGCAAATACAAACACAATAGTGGCCATGAAAGCGGCAAATACGCCGTTGAACCAGCCTGTCATCATACAGCCGATGTAAGTACTTACTCCCAGCAAAGCAGCAATAAACGTTCTCATACAGAAAACCCATAAGCCCACATGCCGGCTGCATGACACACTCTGTCGGTCCCCGGAAACACCAGCCTATCCCAGCCGCTACTCGTGTTCTTTTCCATTGTCCCTGGGCCGACCTGCCACCATCCAGCGATTAATCATAATCATACAGGCCACAATAACCACAACAAACGCGACAACGATAGCGATGAATAACATTACAGGCCTTCTTCGCCCACAAGCTTACGGCCATTCAACAGACGCCATTGCCACAGCACACCCAGTCCAAACAGAACCAGAAACGCTAAATGAAAGGCTCTTACCAGGGGTGCGTCCAGCGAGTCTACAAAAGGGTCACCCACTGGGAGCCGCCTTAGAAAGTCGGTAATGGCGGGCACCATATGAAAGAGCACCGTGGCAGAATACGCCGCAGTCTGCAGATAAACCGAAAAACCGCCCAGAAACGGTCTCCTCTCCATCAGCGCACCCACTCCCAATGCACCTAAAGTCATTACGGCCAAGATATGTCCCACTCCAAAACCACCCTGGTTGTAGATCATTAGCGCGGTGCTCGCTACGATCAGGGTAATCAGCAGGTAAATCCGACCGGAAAAGTTGATCAGGCTGATCATGTGATGCCGGCGGAGCGTGAACACGGCCGTGCCAATGGCCAACACGCCCATTACGGTATGAAACCAGCCCAATGCTGTCATCGGTGGCATGCTTTTCTCCTCAATTGATCGCTAATTTCTGATCTCGCCGAGACGTGATCACTCCTACTTTCCTTATGCGCCGCCCCCATCAAAAACGGGGGCGAACCGTTGCGCAAATGATTCAATCGGTGTCGGAGCGCGTCCCAGCAAATCTTGAACAGTCTCCGTACGATAAGCCAGCGATCCTGCCGCAATTTCAGCAAACAACTCGCAAACTGCGTCAAGCTGCCAACGCGACGCAATGAAGCGCTCCAGCGTCGCTCGAAAGTCTTCAGGAGGTTGCTCATCATAACGCACGTTGTAGCCGATCACGCCGCCAAGACGCTCGGCAACCTCGTAAAAATTCATGAGATCAGGACCGGTCAATTCGTAAATATATCCCGCATGCCCGTCCTCCGAGAGCACAGCGGCAGCCACCTGACCCACATCTTCCGTATCAACCATAGCCGTAAACGCTGCACCAAGAGGTAAAGCGAACGACCCGCCACGCTTTATCGCCTCTGCATACATCAGCATATTCTGCATGTAAAAATTGGGCCTCAAAAAGGTCCAGTTCATTCCGCTGGCGACAATATGTTGCTCTGTCTCATAGTGATTCAGGGGCAAAACAGCGCTGGCATCCTCTGCCGCCTCCATCGAGGAAATCTTGACTAAATGGGTCACACCCGCCTGCTCCGCCAAGGTCGCAAACTGACGCTCAAACGCGGCTTGATCTGGATGATTACCCATAACGAGAAGCGCGCGCTCGACACCCTCAAGAGCGCGCCGCACGCTCTGCGGGTCCCCAATGTCTCCCGTTATCACATCAATAAGAGGATCTGTCAGAGGCAGCTTAGTCTCATCGCGCACCAACACCCTAAAAGGCACACCCGCATTCAGCAATGCTCTGGCTGCGGCACTCCCCACCCGGCCCGTCGCGCCCGTCAGTAAAATCATGCTTTCCCCTTAAAATGCCCACTGCCCCAGCGCAATACAGTTCACCCGCCGCCGAGGGTATTGAATGGGACAGAATATCGATTGAATGTGCCCACCACACTGCATGCTTTATACGAAACCATAACATGCAGCAATATGCGTACCATTAGCTTAATCGCAACAGGTGTTTCTGGCGCGCAACATCATGAACGAACATATAGACCTGCAATGAACAATCAGACCCTTGATCTTGACTGAGTACACGCTCAGCAGAGCCGGCTTCTCTCGCTGTGGCCGCTACCGCTACTGGCTCCGCAGGGTCTGGGATCCGTCCCTTGCGCACTGTGTTTTTATCGGCCTAAATCCCTCCACCGCTGACGCATATCATGATGACCCCACCCTGAAACGATGCCTCTCCTTTGCCCAAGAGTGGGGTTACGGTTCACTACTACTGGTCAATCTTTTTTCGTTACGTGCCACCGACCCCAGTAAGCTGAAAACCACACCTGACCCGATTGGCCCCAGAACCGATATTTGGCTGCGGCGAGCCGTCGGAGAGACCAAGCACGTCATCGCCGCATGGGGAAATGGTGGGCTGCTATTAAACAGAGGCGCCGCCGTGCATAAACGAGTCGGCAGGCCCTATTGCCTTGGTATCACTGCGTTGGGGATGCCCCGGCACCCACTGTACTGCCCAAAACATACGACGCTCACTGTCCTGCCCACGAGTACATAGCCGGCTCAGGAGTCGAGTTTGTGGCATGCACTGCTCCGACCAAATCATCTCACCGACGGCGAATGTGATCCTTTCCGGTCTTTTCGCTGGCCTTCACCTTCGCTTGGGTTAACCTGACTGGCCGAGACACAGAATGTCTCTACCGGACCCCCTGAGGGAAATAATGATTCAACATGGAAGTTGATATGAAACATTCAATAACAACTGGTACCGCACAACATTCTCACTCTGACTCTCACTATCCCGTTTACCTGCAGCGACCCTCGAGAAGTGAGCAAACTCGCCATAACAGCAAGTGGGGTTCTTTTGGGCCAGAACTCATCCGTCCGGCATCAGATGTGCCTGCCGAACTCTCTGTTCGCATTACCGGACGCGCGCCCCACGATCTGTCTCGCACTTCCCTTTGCGTCATCGACCTCCTGCTGCGAGGCGATCTTTCCAGGCTGCGTTCGGAGGAAGTCGCCGATCATTTGCACGTCAGCCCTACAACTCTGCGCCGACGGCTACGCGCTGATCACACGAACTATCAGCACATTCTGGATCACGTCCGCCAGTACCGCTGTGCTCAGCTTTTGGATAAACGCTGGTTACCCGGTAAATCCGTTGCCTGGGAATTGGGCTACGCAGAAGTGAACAGTTTCTATCGCGCTTTCCGTCGCTGGACGGGTCAAAACTACAGCGACCTGAAGGCGCTTTATATCTGACGCCTCAAGTTTCCAAGGTGTTCTGGGGCGGTTCGAAATAACCCATCTGTTCATACACCCAATAACCAACCCACTCGTGGATCGCCTGAGTGGATCGCGCCAAGCGATCAAGGGTGGGCAACCAACCGGGTACCGATCCGACCCTGAGTGGCATCTGATGATCAGTTGCCACCGAGGTCACCACAAAACCCTGGGCGCCAAAAACCGCGGCAGCGCGGCGCATATGGCTCGCGCTGGTTACCAAAAGAACGTGGGTAATACCGAGCTCCTGCAAGAGCGCCCAAGAATACTGCGCATTTTCGCGGGTCGTGCGGCTCTCCGATTCCAACAGCAACGCCGTTTCGGGAATGCCGAGGGCTTTCAGTTTTTGTGCCATCAACCGCGATTCCGGAATCGCCTCAGAAGGCACGGAGCCACCCGAGAGCACGATGAGAGGTGCCTTACCTGCACGGTGCAGCGCGGCACCCAACCACAAGCGATCAGCCGCCTGATTCAGATCCCCACCCTGCCCAAATTGCGACTCTCCAGAAGTGACACCTCCCAGCACTAAAATCGCCTGTGCTGTTGGCAATTCCTCATCAACGAAAGCAGGATAGGCGCTCTCTAACGGCGACAAAAATACACCAGCACCCCACTCTGTTGAGCAGAAATAAAGCCAAATGGTGGCCAATATTGTCAGCGTGTTGGCTTTCACAGTAGCGCCCCTCGCCCTAAACGCGAGGGCAAACACTAGACAAATCAGGCATAGGGACAGTGGATAAATGAGCAGAGATAAAAGCTTGTTTAGCGTCAACATGATGATCTACGCAGCAAAAGGATGCCGTAAAACGATGGTTTCTTCACGATCCGGTCCAGTAGAAATAATATCTATCGGAGCGCCCACCAGCGCCTCAATACGCGCGATGTATGCCTTAGCATTGACTGGCAGCGCGTCCTCGCTCTTCACTCCCACGGTAGATTCAGTCCAGCCCGGCACGGTCTCGTAAACTGGCATGACATTCTCGTAGTCCGCCGCATCGACAGGATTACCGACCGCATCACCCATAGCATTGGTATAACCCACGCAAATCGCTATCTCCTCGAGACCATCAAGCACATCGAGTTTGGTCAGACATAGCCCCGAGACTGAATTTATATTAACTGCAGTGCGCAACGCCACCGCATCAAACCAACCGCAACGACGAGGCCTTCCCGTAGTGGCTCCGAACTCATGGCCGCGCTCGGCCAACCGTTGGCCGACATGATCAAATAACTCAGTGGGGAAAGGACCCGAACCAACCCGAGTTGTATAGGCCTTTGTGATACCCAGAACATAATCCAAATACAGTGGGCCAAACCCCGAACCGGTAGCCGTGCCACCCGCGGTGGTATTTGAGCTCGTCACGTAAGGGTAAGTGCCATGATCGATGTCCAGCAGTGACCCCTGCGCACCCTCAAACAGCAGGCGTGCATTCGACTCGCGGTAGTAATGTAACAGTGAGGTGACGTCGGCCATCATGGGCAATAGCCGGTCAGCGTAACCAAGGGCCTCATCCAGGACCGCAGAGACAGCCAGCGTTTTCACCCCGTAATAGTGCTCAAGAACATGGTTATGGTAATCCAGCACTTCCTCAAGCGACACCCGAAAGCGCTCGGGATCCCGCAAGTCCCCAAGCCGTAATGCGCGTCGTGCCGCTTTGTCTTCATAGCAGGGACCAATGCCGCGCCCCGTGGTGCCAATTTTGCTCTTGCCGCGACGGGCTTCCCGCGCCTGATCCAGGGCAACGTGATAGGGAAGAATCAAGGGGCACGCCGCCGAGACTTTTAATCGATCCCGCACGGGAACACCGTTTGCCTCAAGAGCGTCGATTTCCTTCAGCAACGCCTCAGGGGACAGCACTACGCCATTTCCGATCAGACATTGGACGCCTGACCGAAGTACGCCAGACGGAATTAGGTGAAGAACGGTTTTTTCGCCACCAATGACCAAGGTGTGCCCGGCATTGTGTCCGCCCTGAAATCGCACGACGGCATCAGCTTGGTCGGTCAAAAGATCAACGATCTTTCCCTTGCCTTCGTCACCCCACTGCGTTCCCACGACCACAATATTGCGGCTCATGAGGCTTCCTCTACTACCACCCACTCACTCCCTTTCAATACCAGCCGCTGGGCATGGCCCATGTCGACACCCTCGCCCAGATCGACCGCTACGATATGGCCAGCCGCTCGCAAAGCGGAAATTGCTGTCAGCAACGCTTCGCCTTCACCCTGCGGGGCGATAATCGGAGGCGTATGAGATGAACTCAGCGTGGCGTCTTCCAGCAGCGCCTTCAAATCGATAGCAAATCCCGTTGCGGGTCGATCGCGACCAAACACCGCACCAATGCTGTCGTATCGTCCACCTTTGGCAACTGCTGACCCGCGGCCCTCCACATACACCGCGAATACCAAGCCCGTGTGATAGCGAAAACCTCGTAATTCGGTTAAGTCGACATAGAGACCAACATTAGGGAAACCATCCCGCACTCTCGTCAGCACTTTCTCTAGATCATCCAATGCACACTGCACCGTTGCCTCACCTTCAAAGATGTCGCGTGCACGGTTAAGCACATCTGTGGATCCATGTAGTGCGGCCAGGTGCTCAAGCTTTGTTGCAACATCAGGCGCCAGTATCTTGGCCAAACGGGCGATATCCGGACCCGACTTGCTCTGCAGCGCATCGAATACCTGTTGCTCAATCTCTGGGGCTAATGCTTCCCCAGAAAACAACGCATCGTAAATACCTATATGGCCGATATCGAGAGTAATCGCCGCCTCGACTCCAGCACACTCAAGCAGAGAGAGCAGTAATGTGATCACTTCGGTATCGGCCGCGATCGAGGCGCTACCGAACAGTTCGGCACCTAACTGGATTGGAGAGCGGCCAACTCCCGTCGTCTGAGGGACAGCCTGCAGGGTGGAGCCCGCATAACACAGCCGTGTAGCGCCTGTTTTCCCCAAACTATGGGCGTCTATCCGAGCAGCTTGCGGTGTAATGTCGGCGCGCACGCCCAACATTCGTCCACTCATTTGGTCAGTAAATTTACACGTTACGAGATCAAGATCTGCACCGAGCCCTACCAATAACGAGTCCGTGAATTCCACCAAAGGCGGAATGACGAAGCGATAACCCCAGGTCGCGCATTCATCGAGCAGGTTTCGCCGTAATGCCTCCAGCTGCCCCGCGTGCTCGGGCAGAAGCTCGTCAATACCCTCAGGCAACAGCCAGCGATTTTCAGTGGTCATCGTGATTCCGCCAGAGTACTCGCCGCTACACCTTCTGGGCGCGAGGATAGCACATGCTGAATGTGGGATTGGGGGCAGCGCGCCCCCAATTGGTTACCAATCTGCCTACTTGCCGGCCTTGGGGTCGCGCAAGTACCGGAAAAACTGGCTGTCCGGCTGTAACAGCATCACGTCACTTCCCGCATTGAAAGTCTCTCTGTACGCCTGCAAGCTTCGGACGAACGAGTAAAACTCGGGATCTTGATTAAAGGCGTCTGCATAAATTCGTGTCGCTTCCGCATCCCCATTTCCGCGAATGATCTCTGCATCGCGAAACGCGTTGGCGCCAATCACAGTCACCTCTCTGTCTGCCGCAGCTCGAATACCCTCCGCAAGTTCTTTACCCTCTGAACGCAATTCACGTGCTTCTTTCTCACGCTCAGCATTCATTCGGCGATAAACGGATTCCGACACATCGGGTGGCAGATCGATCTTCTTGACACGGACATCGATGATCTCAACACCTAACTCCTCATTGGCAACTTCATTGAGTTGAGTGGTGATCGCCTGCATTAGTTGGTCTCGCTCACCCGAAACCACCTCCTGAACCGTACGGACAGCCACCTGGTTTCGGAGTCCATCATTAATACGCTGGGAAAGGAGCCCCGCCGCACGAATCTCCTCACCATTGGTAGCCGTGTAAAACTTTGCTGTGTCGGTTATGCGAAACTTCGCGTAGGAATCCACGATCAGTGCTTTCTTTTCTTGAGTAAAGAATCGCTCTGGGCTGCTGTCTACGGTCAGAATCCTGCCATCAAATTTGCGCACGTTGTTCACGAATGGCACCTTGATGTGCAACCCCGGCTGCAGATTAGGATCTACCACCTCGCCGAATTTCAGGAGTACGCCACGCTGGGTTTCCCTGATGACATACAAACTGTTGGACAGTACGACCGCCAAAATGCCGACAATTAGGCCGAGAAAGGTTTGTCTAGTCATCATTACCGTCCCCCTCTTCGCGCGGCAGCGGCATCCATATCTCGCCGTAGCTGCTCTGTCACCTGATCCGAAATTTCGCGCATATTTCGCTCACTCATACCACTTCGTCCGCCATTGCTGCGCGGCTGACCTGCATTAGGAACCATTTTGTCGAGCGGCAGGTACAACACATTATTGCCACCATCAACGTCCACCATGACTTTGTTGGTATTGGCATACACAGACTGAACCGAGTCAATGTAAAGCCGCTCCCGGGTCACCTCCGGGGCCTTTCGATATTCCGTCAGGAGCTGATTAAAACGCTGGGCCTCACCATCGGCTCGGGCAATAACCTGATCGCGGTAAGCATTGGACTCCTCCAACATTCGCTGCGCCCCACCCCGTGCCTCAGGCACAATGCCATTGGCATAGGACTGCGCCTCATTTTTCACGCGTTCTTCATCCTCTCGCGCTTTAATCACGTCATCGAAGGCACCCTGAACTTGAGCTGGCGGCTTCGACTCATCGATATTGATCTTGGAAACCTGAATGCCTGTGGTGTAGTCATTCAGGTATTGCTGCAGCCTGTCGCGCACCTCGAACCCAATAGCAGCACGACCTTCTGTCAATACAAGATCCATCGTGGTGTCACCCACCACATGACGCAGCGCACTCTGTGCGGCATGCTGCAGTGAAACCTCGGGATCCCGAACTTGAAGAACAAAGTCTCGAGGATCACTGATCACATACTGCACAGACATGCTGACCTCAACGATGTTTTCGTCCTGAGTCAGCATAACCTCACGTAATCCCGCTGCGCGCACCTTGGTGGTGTTGACTGTAATCACCTCGTCAATGAGCGGCGGATTCCACTGCAAACCCGGCGTCAGAGTGGCATGGTACTCGCCAAAACGTAGCACTACCGCGCGTTCCTGCTCATCGAGCTGGTAAAAGCCCATTAGGCCCCACACCGCAAGCACACCGCCCAGCACAACTCCTACTAAAGCGTTAGACGCACCGCCTTTGGCAGGACCGCCGCCGCCGCGACGACCACCGCCACCAAAAAGGCCGGCGATACTTTGCTGCAGCTTTTTGAATGCTTCGTCCAAATCGGGTGGTCCTTGATTGCCACCCCCCCACGGATCACGAGGGCCATTATTACCGCCACCGGGCTCATTCCAAGACATAACGTTTTTCCTCGTCGTAATGGCGCCTAGTCTAACAAACCCAGGCCTAAGATCGGGGCTTTATCGACGCTTTACATCGCTTTTGGTACTTTATCGAATTATCCCGGCCGCTCATCAGGGCTTTCTTGCTCTCACGCCTGATAGTAATGGCCCCTCCTGCACCTAACAGTACCGATTCAACCGCCGCCAGTCCGATAGAGGCATTCTAATATGCAGACGCGAACTACCATCCGGCTGCCACTCCTCCGCGCAGACTGCACCCTGCTCGTACAGGGCCGCTCGCAGGCGCCCACGGTTCGCATCCAGAACCACCTCTTCGTCAAAGAGCGCAACCGCCAGTCGCTCCCGTACCGCTTCCAGCAACAGCGCAATACCCTCTCCGGTGACTGCTGACACATAAACCGCCACCGCCATACCCTCCTCGTTTCTCAAGATCCGAGCGGGCTGCTCCAACAGGTCTAACTTGTTGAATACCATCAGTTGAGGTAGCGCATCTGCGCCGATTTCTTCCAGCACCGCCTCCACATCAGCTATCAAGTCCTCGCGATTTTCGGCCGATACGTCGACTACGTGCAGGAGCAAACTCGCGTTCGCTGTCTCTTCCAGGGTCGCTTTAAATGCCTCAACCAGCGTCGTGGGTAGCTCTGATATAAATCCGACAGTATCGGCAAACAGTACCGGTCCCAGATGCTCAATATCGACCCTTGCCAATGTGGGATCCAGCGTCGCAAATAATTTATCTGCCGCATAAACCGCCGAGGAGGTGAGTCGATTGAACAGCGTAGATTTGCCGGCATTGGTGTAGCCGACCAGCGACAAAACCGGTAACTCCGCTCGCCGCCGCGCCCGCCGGCTCTGATCCCTTTGGTTCCGAACCCGATCGAGCCGTCCCTGAATGGACTTGATGCGAGCGCGCAACAATCTGCGATCGGTCTCCAACTGGGTTTCACCTGGCCCACGAAGACCAATACCGCCTTTTTGCCGCTCAAGGTGAGTCCACCCTCTGACAAGACGGGTACTCATGTGGGTCAACTGTGCCAATTCTACTTGCAGCTTGCCCTCATGCGTTCGCGCCCGCTGTGCAAAGATGTCCAGTATCAGTCCTGTCCGCGCCAGTACTCTGCAGCACAACGCCTGCTCCAGATTGCGCTCCTGGCTGGGCCTCAAAGCATGATTAAAAATGACCAACTCCGCTTCGTTGTCCCGACACGCCGCGGCAATCTCTTCGAGCTTGCCCTCACCCACAAAAGTTCTGGCATGCGGGGCACGGCGCGACCCCGTTATCATGGCGACCGGCGCCCCACCGGCGGAGCCCACCAGCTCCTCAAACTCCAACATACTAGGGTCGCGCCCATCTCCATCCAGTTGCAATTGAACCAGCACAGCGCGTTCACCGCCCTGGTGACGATCAAAGAACATGGGGAATCAAGCGGCGCCCCAGCAGGAGCGCAGAGGGATCAGTCTTCAGCTGCTGTCTCATCATCCGCAGCGGGCAAACGCACGTTACGGGCCGGGACTACCGTTGAGATCGCGTGCTTGTATACCATCTGGGACACGGTGTTCTTCAACAGCACGACAAACTGGTCGAATGATTCTATTTGGCCCTGAAGCTTGATGCCGTTGACCAAATAAATTGAGACCGGGACTCTTTCCTTGCGCAGTGCGTTGAGGTAGGGGTCTTGTAAGGTATGCCCTTTCGACATGGGAACTCCTTGTTTTCAAAATCAAAAACGCGTGCTCTTCACGAAGAAGCACTGTACGGCCGCCAAAGCATCGGCAACAAAAAACTCCACCGCGGTGGAGTGCCCCTTATTCTACTACGATATGTAGGTCAGCTAAAAGTTCTGCATGACCTCCATGATGCGATTTTTCCACACCGCCCTGGGGGGGTGCGTCAACGTCGGCTGCTCATCGTCTGCACGGGGCGGCAATATTTGCCCTTGAGCATCGGTAAGCACCCACGCGAGCGCTGGCCAGCCTCTTAACCAAGTGATTTGTCGCTTGGCCAGTTGCCGTGTTGCGGCCAACACTTTTTCACGGCATTCCTCCAGACTGATTTCACCCTGAAGAAAGGACCACACCTGTCGGTAGCCTACTGCTCGGATGGCGGGTAAGTCCGTGTGCAAATCGCCGCGCTCATGCAGTGTCGTGACTTCGTCAATCAGACCCGCCTCAAACATATCATCCAGACGCCGCTCGATTCGCGCGTGTAATGTCGCACGGTGCTCAGGGCATAAAGCAATACATTCGAAAGCTGGGTTACCCACTGCGGTTGGAGGTGCGGCACTCTGTTGCCAGTCGCTCAATGCCCTGCCAGTCCCCCTGTGCACCTCGAGTGCGCGACAAATTCGCTGGCTATGATTGGGGTGAAGTTGCGCGGCGGCAACCGGATCGACCTCTGCCAATTGTTGATGCATGGCTGGCCAGCTCGAGGCACGCGCCTCGGCTTCGATGGACAAGCGAATCGCCGGGTCGATTTCGGGCACCTCGTCAAAACCGTGAATCAGTGCGCGGAAATACAGCATGCTGCCCCCAACCAATATCGGACGACGCCCCCGAGCACGGATGTCCTCGATGCAGCCACTGGCATCCCGAGCAAAATCTGCGGCGGTGTAAACATGGGACGGGTCGCGGATATGCACAAGGTGGTGGGGGTAATCGGGTTTAGCCGCACCGACTGAAAGACCCTGATAAACCAGCGCCGAGTCGACACTGATCAGCTCGCCATCGAACGTTTCTGCGAGCCGCTCCGCAAGGGTCGATTTCCCTGACGCGGTTGGCCCCATTAGGGCCAGCACCGGTTCAGTCATTATCAGCGTCCACGCAAAAAGAGCTTATCCAGATCATTCATCCCCAGCTGCACCCAAGTCGGGCGGCCGTGATTACACTGGCCCGAGCGCTCGGTCTCCTCCATGTCCCTCAGTAGCGCATTCATCTCGGGTAATGTGAGCCGGCGATTAGCACGAACAGATCCATGGCACGCCATGGTAGACAACAACTCATCCATCGAACTCGCTATGCGGTCGCTGGTACCGAACTCAAGCAAGTCCGAGAGCACATCGCGCACCAGCGCTTCGGCGTCGGCGTCAATCAGTGCAGCAGGCAATTCCCGAACGATCAGCATCTCCTCCCCAACCGGCTCTACCCATACGCCCAGCGCGGCCAACTCCTCGAATTGCTCAGCACAGACCGCCGCCTCTCGTGCCGAAACCGCCAAGGTCTGCGGCACAAGCAGCGGCTGTCGGGTAATGCCGGCATTGTCCCGGGCCCCTTTTAACCGCTCGTAGGTAATACGCTCATGGGCAGCGTGCATGTCGACCAATACCAACCCCTGCTGATTTTCAGACAGGATATACACCCCATGCAGCTGGGCAACCGCAAACCCGAGGGGTGGGATATCGCCAGAGGGCGCGGAAAATTCAGGCTGAGGCCTGCCCTTGATTGTCGAGGGCAAAGCAAAGGAGCCGCCCGCATCACTGCGCCCCCCGCCGAAACTATCCAAACCCACCATACGCAGCGCGTTCTGAGCCGATACGGTGGTAACCGACGCAGGCAACCCCCCAGTATCAAGAGGCATATTTCCCTGGGCCATCGTTATGTCGCGCGACGCTGCGTCCGCTGCGACAGCCGCTTGCCCCGGACGCACGTCCCCCAGTGCGCGAGACAGCGTACTGAAGAGAAAATCGTGTATGCCGCGGCTCTCGCGAAACCGCACCTCATGCTTGGTGGGATGCACGTTCACATCCACACCCGCCGGATCAAGTTCAAGAAACAACACAAAAGCCGGATGGCGGCCATGGAAAAGGACATCGCGATACGCCTGTCTAATGGCGTGTGAAACGAGCTTGTCCCGGATAACCCGGCCATTGACAAAAAAGTACTGTAAGTCGGCCTGACTCCTTGAAAACGTGGGTTCGGCCACCCAACCCCACAATCGCAAAGGGCCGGCGTTGCGTTCAACCGGCACCGTTCGCGCGGCAAACTCTTTACCGCAGATTCCCGCCACGCGACGTTTCTGCTCGTTGTCGGCCATGGCGGCTGGGTAGTGAATGATTTGTTTGCCGTTGTGGCTCAGTACAAAAGTTACGTCGGGTCGCGACAGTGCCTGCCGCTTGATCACCTCGAGGATGTGACCAAACTCGGTTTTTTCGGTGCGCAAAAACTTGCGGCGCGCGGGCGTGTTGTAAAAGAGGTCGCGTATCTCGAGCGTCGTCCCGCGCGGATGTGGTGCGGGCCGCACCTCCACCGCCATCTCGCGCCCCTCGCACCGCGCCTGATGTCCTCGGGCAGATTCTGTCTCAGTATTCGACGTGAGTGAAAGTCGCGTGACAGAGGCAATCGACGCGAGCGCCTCGCCACGAAATCCCAGTGAAGCAACGGCCTCAAGGTCTTCGATGCTGTTGATTTTACTGGTCGCATGCCGCGCCAGCGAGAGCGTGAGATCGGCCTCCATAATTCCCGAGCCGTTATCGCGGATACGGAGCAAACGGGTACCGCCGGCCTCCACATCGATCTCAACACGCGAGGCACCCGCATCGAGGCTGTTCTCAATAGCCTCCTTCACCACTGATGCAGGGCGTTCCACGACCTCCCCTGCCGCAATCTGGTTGGCGAGCCGAGGCTCCAGGATTCGAATCGGCAAAATTAGGCGTCCGGGATCAGTAGCGTCTGCCCCACGAAGATGACATCGCGATTCAGACCATTAGTAGTTTTAATCGAGGCGACAGAAACACTGTGCTGTTGCGCTATCTCCGAGAGCGTATCGCCGGGCGCCACTGTCACTTCCCGACCACCCTGCTCTCGCTGCCACGCCAGCAAAGTACCGGGCGGTGGCTGCCGCGCGAACCAACTCTGAATGCCGCGACGGATCGCTCGCGCCATCTTATCTTGATAAGCCGGGGTAGAAAGCCGCTCTGACTCGGTTGGATTAGAGATAAACCCGGTCTCGATCAATAGCGAGGGCACATCCGGCGACTTCAACACTGCAAAACCCGCCTGCTCCACCTGTTTTTTGTGCAGTCGAGCCACACCACCTATCTGTTCCAGAATCAGCGCCCCCAAATTTAGGCTGGTATCTAGAGTACCGGTCATCGATAAATCGGTCAGGACACTGGCTAAAACTGGGTCCATCTCTGCCACTTCTACGCCTCCCACCAGATCTGCCGCATTTTCGTTCTCGGCCAAATACTTCGCCGCCGTCGAGGTAGCGCCGCGAGTCGACAACGCGTAGACCGACGCACCATGCGCTGACGTTTGCCGAAATGCGTCAGCATGAATGGACACTAAAAGGTCTGCCTGGAGCTCCCTCGCTTTGTTGCGACGGCTTTTGAGGCTCACGTAATAATCGCCCGAGCGAATCAGTACGGGTTTAAAGCCGGGCACCCCAGAAAGCTGTTGCTCGAGTCGTCTGGCGATTTGGAGCACCACTGTTTTTTCCCGCAACTTCCCAGGACCTGAAGCGCCAGGGTCCTCACCACCGTGTCCGGCATCAATGGCCACGATGATATCCCGCCGCGCGTCGAGGCTATCTACAGAGAGCACAGGCTCGGGATCACTTTGTGATGAGGGCGGATCAAACAAGTCGATCACCACCCTATAACCGTTCACCTCATTAGGCGGCAGTAAAAAAACCGAGGTCTTCACTTTCGACTTTAAATCCACGACAAGCCGCAAATCAGTTCCTTCGCGGATGCCAGAGCGGAGTTGAGAGATCGGCGTCCCCTCAAGCGGCAATACCGCCAGAGAAGAGGTCAAACGGCTATTTTTCAAATCCACAACAAAGCGCTCGGGGTTTTCGAGCTTTAGGCGGGTAAAAGAGACTTGCTCCGACACATCCAATACCACTCGAGTATGATCTGGCGCCCGCCAAAGCCTTACCGCGCTAACTTCGGCTGCCATTGCTTGGGCGCAGTGAAGGCCACTGGCAAACACAGTGAATATCATGGCGAGCGCCATCAGCGGACGCACTGGAGGGCGGCCGAGCCCGCGCTCGTGTCTGGCGGCCCCCAATGGCCTTGGGGCCGCCCTGTCAGAAAACCAGCCCATGCAGCACCTCCGTATCGTTCGCCCGCAGTCTAATACCTCGCCCCTCATTTTCCGGGGTCAGCGTAATCTGCATTGTAGGCGGTGGTAAATGCGACAGAGCCCGTTCGGGCCATTCAATCAATAAAACAGCCTCACGGGAGAGATAGTCCTCTAATCCCAGATAGGCGAGCTCCTCGGGTGAACCCAAGCGATATAGGTCGAGATGAAAAACGGGCATTTCGCGCAACGTCTCATAGGGTTCGACAATCGTGTAGGTGGGGCTCTTCACCGATCCAGTATGACCACGACCACGCAAAAAACCGCGGCTAAAAGTCGTTTTACCCGCACCCAGTTCACCGCTCAGGTAAACCACCGCGGAGGTCTTAATACGTCTCCCCAATTGTTCGCCCAACGCCAGTGTTTTTTCCTCGTCGGCAAGGAATCCGGTTTGCATGGCGGAGAGTTTGGGCGGCATGACTGAAGTGTACCGCGCTCGGTCCGGTATCTGTCACAATCTCGCCATGGATCAACGCTCGCCGATTGCCAGTGACCAGCTTGGAGCCGATACCGCATTGCTGGATCGGATTCGAGAGTGGGGAGACGCGCTCGGCTTTCAGGCGCTGGGTTTTACAGGAGTGGACCTCCAGCAGCACGAAGAGTACCTGCAAAAATGGCTTGCTAAGGGTTACCACGGCGAAATGGAATGGATGGCGCGCCATGGCAGTAAAAGAAGCCAGCCCAATGCGCTGGTTCCCGGGACTTGCACGGTCATCACCGCCCGCATGGATTATTTACCAGAGGGGGCCGACGCTGAGCAGGTATTGTCGCAATCTGAACTGGCTTACATATCGCGGTATGCATTGGGTCGGGACTACCACAAACTCATGCGGGCCCGACTGGCAAAATTGGCTCGTCAAATCGAGACGCAATTGGGTACCGGACGTTACCGGGCATTCGTCGACAGTGCTCCGGTTCTGGAGCGCGCTCTGGCAGAGAACGCCGGGCTGGGTTGGATCGGAAAGAACACCATGCTGCTCAATGACAAAGCGGGGTCATGGTTTTTTCTGGGAGAGATCTACACCGACATTCCGCTCCCGCCTGACCCCCCGCAAGCGACGCAGCATTGCGGCACCTGTCAGGCCTGCCTGGATATTTGCCCGACTCAGGCGTTTGTGGCGCCTTGGGTGCTTGATGCTCGGAAATGTATCTCATACCTGACCATCGAGTTCGATGGCGTGATCCCGGAAGCGCTGCGACAGGCGATGGGCAATCGCATCTACGGCTGTGACGACTGCCAGCTGGTCTGCCCCTGGAATAAATTCGCCGCACAGACGCGTGAGCCCGATTTCGCGCCACGCCACCAGCTCGATAGCATCACGCTGGCGACCTGCTTTGGTTGGGACGAAGCCACTTTTCTGGCCCGCACGGAAGGTTCCGCAATCCGCCGCATTGGGTATTCCCAATGGCGGCGTAACGTCGCCATTGCCCTGGGAAATGCCGACACCTCAGACGCGGTAGTGCGGGCGCTGCAATCGGCGGTGGATGACCCCTCTGCAGTGGTTCGCGAACACGTACTCTGGGCACTGGCGCAACATACTCAGAGATAAAACAAACGACCTCGCGTCGTCGCTGATGTTGCGCTGAGAAGGCCTACTAAGTGTCTACTCTTAAAAAGTGGGCGCGATAATGGCGCATTTCCTCTATCGACTCGCGTATGTCTTCCAGTGCCTGATGGGCACCTTTCTTCGGCGCTGCTGGAATGTCTGGACGCCAGCGCTGCATCAGAATCTTGAGTGTGCTGACATCCAGATTGCGGTAGTGAAAAAACGACTCCAACTCCGGCATGTGTCGCGCCATAAAACGACGGTCCTGGCAAATTGAGTTACCACACATCGGTGACTGCCCAGGCGACACCCACTCGGCGAGGAAGGTAAGTGTTGCATCAGTAGCGACTTGCTCCGAAAACGTGCTCGAGCGCACACGATCAACCAGGCCGGAGCCGGTATGGGTTCGCGTATTCCAATCATCCATGGCCTCGAGCGTCGCAGCATCTTGATAAATAGCGATCACGGGCCCTTCAGCCAACACAGTGAGGTTGGAATCGGTGACAATCGTGGCAATCTCAATCACGCGATGTTCCTCGGGGACCAGCCCCGTCATTTCCATATCCACCCAGATAAAATTTTGGTCACTGACCGCCATGAGCATCTCCCTTTTTCCTATCCACCATAACCCTGCGAGCGAGCCGGCATCAGGTGGCTTACACTATCACGATGACAAAACCCCGCCTTACACATCAACAGGCGCGCCGGATTAAAGCGCAACGCACCCAGCTGGGCTCCGCCGAGGCTGTTGATGGTGGTGAGATGGGCACCGTCGTCGCCCGCTATGGCAAGCAAGCTTTGGTAGAGAATGCAGAGGGCGATCGCGTGTTGTGTCATCTGCGCTCTCATTTGGAATCGCCGGTCGCGGGTGACGGCGTCATCTGGGTGCGCAGCGAAGAGGCAGGGGTCATCATCGCAATAACCGAACGGTTGAATGTGCTTCACAGACCGGATATTCGGGGGCAGCTGCGCCCGATAGCTGCCAATGTTCAGTTACTGCTGATTGTTTTCGCGCCTGAGCCGGCACCACAACCCAATTTATTGGATCGCTATCTTGTGGCTGCCGAGCACATGAGTGTGGAGGCCGCACTGATACTGAACAAAGCAGACCTGCTCAAGGACAATGGCTTGTCCCAACGGCTAGAGCGCTATGCGACACTAGGATACCGGACACTGACCACACATTCCGGTATGTCAGATGCATCTGATTTGGCGAATCTGATTAGAGACAGCACCGTAGTGTTGGTCGGGCAGTCAGGCGTGGGGAAATCATCATTGATTCAGCGATTATTGCCCGACGCCTCAATCCGCGTTGGCGCTCTGTCAGAGCTGGCAGACAAAGGTCGACATACCACCACCACCGCAGAACTTTTCCACCTGCCTAACGGTGGGCGACTGATCGATTCACCTGGGGTGAGAGAATTTGGCCTCGGCCACGTGACGCCTGCTGAAATCGCGCTGGGCTTTCGGGAATTTTCGCCGTTTCTGGGGCGCTGCCGATTTCGTGATTGCCATCACGAGCGGGAACCTGACTGCGCCCTGAGAGCCGCAGTGACAGACGGCAGTATTAGCGAGGCCCGCTTCGAGAGTTATCTTCAAATACGACAAAGCGCTCTAGACGCCTCCTAGCGCAGCAACCAACCCAATTTTTCTACTCAGTGTCGCTGGCGACGGACGCTGCAGAGGACTGTGCGAGAGGCGAGCGCACGGTAACCGCATCCCCCACCTCGTTGCTCCAATCGAGATGCGCTGTTTCGGTGACCAACACAACGGTAGACCCCAGAAAAAATCGCCCCATTTCCTGACCAGCCTCCAATACGGGCCCATCGCCTTCTAACCAAAATTGCTCCCGAACCGCTCCCGTACCGGGAACCTCGCGTCCACCCCATACGGTGGCAATACCGGCAACGATCATGGCCCCGACCAGTACCATGACCACCCCACCGTGATCGGTCTCGAAAAAACAGACCAGTCGCTCGTTACGCGCCAAAAGTCCCTGCACGCGCTCGGTAGTAGCGTGGTTTACCGAGAACAAGTCGCCCGGGACGTAACGCGTGCTGACCAGCCTGCCACGTACCGGCATGTGCACACGGTGATAATCTCTGGGCGACAAATACGTTGTGGCAAAACACCCTTGAGCATATCGGCGGGCCTCCTCCTCGGACCCCGCTAGTAACTCCGTAACGCGATAAGTTCGTCCCTTGGCCTGCACCAGTTCTGACGCCTCAATATTCCCTCGCTGACTCAGGACACCATCCGCAGGATGACACCAGTCGGTATGCCCCAGTGGTCGCACTCCCTCGCGCAATGAGCGGGTGAAAAACGCATTGAAGCTTGGATAATCCTCTGCATGGCGGCACGTCGCCTCGGTAAGATCAATGCCGTAACGGGCCATAAACAGACGTATCAACCGATTTTTTAGCCAGACGGGTTGCTCCAACCGGGCGAACCACCCAACCACGCGTGACAAAAAGTGCTGTGGCAAAATTGCCTGCAAGACGGGCATTAAAGATTCCATAAACTTATTGTAACCTAGCGTCATGGATATACATGCCTTAACACCACACACGGTCGTTCGCCGCCTCTCCGTCATCATGACTCTGACGATCGGCATTGCATTGGCGATGACCGGACAAGCCCAAGATGAGTTGGGAGAGCCTACCCCATCTTTAGAGAACCCTACGACCGGGTCGGAAGCACATCAGCCCGCGAATAAGAGCACCAACGGGAGCAGTTCATCCACCGATACAGCCATATCAGAAGCAGTAGTAGACCCCGAATTCGACAATCGCGAGGAAGAAGCTTGGATCGACGGGGGTCATAACTACGCCACGCGCAAAGCCAATGAGATGACCCAGTGGGTCGATAATTTTTTTGGTAACGATGAGCGGGACCTAGAGCAAGCAGAATCTCGTTTGCGATTGCGGACCATCTATGACTGGGACGAGCGACTCAGCAATGAGGTCAAGTTTCGGTTGGGTGGCAAAGTCGCACTGCCACAAATTTCCGATCGGCTGGATCTGGTGTTCCGGGGAGAGGATATGGATGGCATGGGTGAACGCGACAGTGAAAAATACGACGAAGACCGCATTGGCCTCCAGTTACAGGTGGGCAATAAAGAAGCCAAAAAACATCGGTTTGACTTGACCATGGGGGTCTCGAGCTCTGGGCTCAGACCGGGTGCAAAGTACGTTTTTCAAGATGACTTTGCCGGAGATCTCAACTTTCGTTTCACGCAGCGGGTCATGCATGAAAATGACGAAGGTCTCTACGGGACTTCCCAGTTTGTGCTGGACAAGGCCATCGACGAGCGAAGTCTGGTTCGCTCCTACAGTCGCCTGATGCGGGGCGAAAAAACCGATGGCTTGGAGTGGTCAACCAATTTGTCCTATGCCCGTGCGTGGGACAATGAACGGGGTAGGATGGGTGCAACTTGGCTGTATGTTGGTGCGGAAGGTCAAACTGAACCCGATGAGCATGTCAGCAATTATATGGTTGGCGTCCGATTTCGCCGGCAGGCCTACCGCGACTTTCTGTTCTGGGAGGTAGAACCCAGTTACAACTGGCGCATTGACGAGCCTTTTTTCGACCGCGAGGGTGCGTGGAAAATTGTGCTGCGCCTAGAGTTCCTGTTGTTTGACGACCCCGACCCGTCCCGCGAAAAACAGCTTTAATCAGACCGTCCACCTTGCTCCGAGTCGTCTAGAGGTGTTCCTCTGCGAAGGCTGCAAGCCTTGATCGCACAATGCCATTGACATGCATAACACCTGCGTGAGGGTAGTGCTTCACTTTCTCAACGAGGTAGGTCAGCCCAGAAGTGAGTGGTGATATGTATTTGTTATCGATCTGAGCGAGGTTGCCCAGCACCACCAGCTTAGAATCTGCCCCCACTCGACTGATGATCGATTTCAACTGAAACTGGGTCAGCCCCTGAGCTTCATCAATCACAATATACGCTCTGTTGAATGAGCGGCCGCGCATAAAGTTGAGTGACTTAAACTGAATACTGGCGCGCTCTTTTACGTACTCGATACTGCCATTAGCGCACTCGTCAGCGCCGTGAAGAATCTCGAGGTTATCGTCAAAAGCCGCCAACCAGGGCGCCATCTTCTCTTCCTCGGTTCCCGGCAAAAACCCAATTTCCTCTGCAATCGGCGGCGTTGAGCGCGCAACAATCAATTTGTTGTATTTTTTTTGCTCTAGAATCGCGTGCAGACCATACGCCAGCGCGAGTAGCGTCTTGCCCGATCCCGCGGGGCCTGTGAGCACGGTCATGTCTACGTCTTCACAATCGAGCAAGCGCATCGCCATCGCCTGCTCAAGATTGCGGGGCGCCAGCCCCCAGAATCGCTGGTTCATCAGATGATCTCGGCTGTCGACCGCCAGATAGACATGGTCGTCGTCAACGTGATCAACATAGGCAATAAAATTTTGCTCGTCATATAGAAACTGGTTGGGATAAGCACCCGGCAACTCTGCGCGAGGAATGCGGTGCAAGGTAAGACTCTCTTCCCGGACGGTATCCACCCGCTCGATCGCCGACCAGAAATCTCCCGAAAAGCACTCGTAGCCAGTGGACAGCAAATCGATGTCATCCAGCACCCGGTCGTGACGATAATCCTCCACATGCTCGAGGCCGGATCCCTTCGCCTTGATTCTCATGTTGATGTCTTTGGTAACCAAACAAACAAACGCACCGGGAGAATCTGCGCTGAGCCTCAGCGCGACATTGATAATACGATTGTCATTGGCCTGATCTTCATTGGTGTTTAGAAACGGGACAGTCGCATCCTCTGCAATCAGTTGATCAGGGAAAATGGCCAGCGTGCCCAAACGATTTTCATCGAGGTTAGAGCCGGGAATATCGACGCCCTTCTGGATCTCCTGGGGCGAGGCGTTGTCCACTACTTTGTCGATCAACTGAATGGCAATCCGCGCTTCACGACTGACACTTTTGTCGCGCCGGTCCTTGATGTGGTCGAGCTCCTCGAGCACAGTCATAGGGATAACAACATGGTGCTCTGCGAAGGCGGTTAGGGCGGTGGGGTCATGCAGCAGGACATTGGTATCCAATACATAGGTTTTTCGATGTGCAGGTTCGAGCTGAGTGACTTCGTGAGTCTCGGCTGCAATCAAGGGCATGAATCCTCCTTCGGGGACGAGGTAAAACAGGGGTTCAATCGAATCGCCGCCGTCTTGGCGTGCGATGGACTGGTCAGTTTAGACAAAATGGCGGGGTGAGATAGCCGATGCGCAGCGAGGGCGACGGTGGTGGTCTGCGTGAGCCGCTTTAGACGGCCATATCTCGTAACGACAGACAGTGTTCTACTCTCCACATTTCGAACACCCTCAGTAAACCGAGGCTAAGCCGTGCTGTCAATGATTCTGCCCGCGAAACATATCGAAAGCCTTCCTGACAGAAAGGTTGAAGTTCGATAGCATCCCACCCTACTCTGAATCGTATTGTTGATGCGTTCCAAAAAGGACGGAAACACTGCGACTCTCTAAACCAGTCAGGAGCCGAGACCGGCCATGCTCGATCGCAACGCGATGGCGCAGCTCAAAGGACTTCGAGAGGAACTCGAAGCACAGAATGAGCGCACCGAAGCGACCATCAAAGGGACTCAACACCGCTATGGATTTGCGGTAACAGCAGACGGCCGCGAAATTTTCATCCCCCCTGACG
>Ga0209374_1000670_pt1 | contig 37087 bp, 30 predicted proteins | sample SaaInlLV_DNA_10m_FD_184683 | JGI IMG/M metagenome (GOLD analysis project Ga0209374, IMG submission 184683) | Marine microbial communities from expanding oxygen minimum zones in the Saanich Inlet - SI075_LV_DNA_10m (SPAdes) (version 2) | ecosystem: Environmental > Aquatic > Marine > Unclassified ... | reverse complement strand
AGAGGCACCCGCCGACACCGAGGCACCCGCCGACACCGAGGCACCCGCCGACACCGAGGCACCCGCCGACACCGAGGCTCCGGCCGCCGGTGGATCCGATGGCATTCTTCGTCTGGGCGGCATCCTGCCCGAGACGGGCAACCTCGCCTTCCTCGGACCGCCGGAATTCGCCGGTGTCGAAGCAGCTATCGCTGACGTGAACGCCGCTGGCGGCGTGCTCGGCGCAGACATCGAGTGGCTCCCGGGCGACTCGGGCGACAACGGCGAAGTGGCCAACGCCACGGTCGACCGCCTCCTCGCCGAAGACGTCGACGGCTTCATCGGAGCAGCAAGCTCCGGCGTGTCGCTGACCGTGATCGACAAGATCACCCAGGCCGGCAAGGTCCACTTCAGCCCGGCGAACACCTCGCCGACCTTCACCGACTACGACGACAACGGTCTGTACTTCCGTACCGCACCGTCCGACGTCGTGCAGGGTGCAGCACTCGCTGACATCATGATCGCTGACGGCGCCGCCTCGGCCACCTTCCTCGTGCTCAACGATGCCTATGGCACCGGCCTGCTCGAGTTCACCCAGGGTCCGTTCGAGGCCCAGGGCGGCGTGGTCGACCTCGCCGAGATCTATGACCCGAAGGCTGAGAACTTCGACGACGTCGTCGCGAAAGCTGTGGACGCTGGTTCCGACGCCATCGTCATCATCGGTTTCGACGAGACCTCAAAGATCCTCACCGGTCTCATCGAGAACGGCGTCGGCCCGGCTGACAAGCTGATCTACGGTACAGACGGCAATATGGGTAACGCTCTCGCAGCTGCGTTCGATGACCCCACGGTCCTCGCTGGCATGCGTGGCACGCTCCCGGGCGTCGACGTTGATGGCGAACTTGCGGACTTCCGCGACAAGCTGCTCACTGTCGATCCTGAGCTGCTCGACTTCTCGTACTCCGCCGAGTCGTACGACACGGTCATCATCATGGCACTCGCTGCAACCGTTGCTGGCTCGGACGATGGCGTGGCCGTCGGCGCGGCGATCAACGACGTGACCCGTGGCGGCGAAAAGTGCACCACCTACGCCGACTGCCTCGTACTCGCCGAGGCCGGCACCGACTTTGACTACGACGGCGTTTCTGGCCCGCTCGAGTTCCGCGACGAAGGTGAGCCCACCCAGGCCTCCATCCTCATCCTGGAATTCGACGAGACCGGCACCATCGTCGTCAAGGGCGCCGTTCAGGGTTCGGTCGAGGTCTGATTTATTCAGCACCTTGCTGATCTTCTGATCAACAACTGAAAGGGCCCGGGGCTTGCGCCCCGGGCCCTTTGGTTTTTCAGCTAGCCAGCGCCAACGCCGACCAAGCCCAAAATGAGCATGGTCTGTCCAACGTGGTAGGGGACCATGACAGCGAGCCGATTGAACGTGTCTGGTCCCAGGAATTGCCGTTGGCCCAGCACCCAATCGCTGACAGCAAAAAGTGCCGCTCCGGCAATTGCCAGCCATCTCCCGGTCCCGATCGCGGTGATTACCATGGCAGCGATGATCCCGGCATAGAACAACACTGCGGCCATCATCGCTCGGCCTCCCGATTCACGTGCTGCCGGAACAACCGATGGCAAGAACCTCCACGCGAACAGCCCGGTCACGAACAACACCCCCCACCATGCCGTGGCACCCGCGCCCACGACCAACGCCGCCGCTGCGTACAATGCGTGGCCCGTCGCTAAGGCGAGCAAGCCACGGATGAACCAGGTCGTTCCCTCCCCGAGCAAAGCAGCATCGCCCAGCACGCCAAAGATGGCAGCACCGACGACCAGCCAACGGACGTCTGCCGGTGCTGATCCGGCGACTGCTGCAACGACGACCAGCAAGGCCATTGTCAACGGCTTCCACACCACCTCAACCTTGCGACGGCCAGTCGCGACCGCCCACCAATCAATCGCTACGGCAACGGCGGCGAGGGCTCCGGCGGTGAGGATCAGTCCTGGTGATCCTTGACCAGGGTGCCGAGGTAGAGCTCAATCACCTTCGGATCAGTCAACAGTTCCTTGCCCGTCCCGGTGTACGCATTCGACCCTTGATCGAGTACGTAGCCGCGGTCACAGATCTGGAGACACCGACTGGCGTTCTGCTCGACCATCACAATCGAAACACCGGCCTTGTTGATCTGGTGACAACGAATGAACACCTCATCTTGCAGTGCTGGCGAGAGGCCCGCTGACGGTTCGTCGAGCAGCAGGACCGAGGGATCCATCATCAGCGCCCGCCCCATCGCCAACATCTGACGTTCGCCGCCCGACAACGACCCGGCGCGCTGGTCGGCGCGCTCCATCAGTCGCGGGAACATGTCACCGATGATGCCGACCCGCTCCTTGTACAGGGGCGGGTTGAGGAAGGTACCCATCTCGAGATTTTCCGTGACGGTGAGGGCAGAGAACACGTTGTTGTTCTGCGGCACGTAGCCAATACCCCGGCTAACTAGCTTGTTCGCCTTGAGATTGGTGATTTCTTCGCCGCGATGGCGGACTTGGCCGTCACGGACATTGACCAGACCGAACATCGCTTTGACGAGAGTCGACTTGCCGGCGCCGTTTGGACCGATGATGCCCACGAGTTCACCTTCGGCGAGTTCCAACGAACAGTCGTTCAAGATGTTGACGCCCGGAATGTAACCGGCAGTCAAGTTGTCCGCGATGAGGAGCGGCTCAGGCTGTTTCGCTGGTGGGGTCGGGGAGGTTTCAGACATCGTCATTGCTCACAGTTCAGCGTCGAGATCAAGCGCGGCATGGTGGTGCGTGCCGAGATACGCATCGACGACCGCCTGATTCTGACCGATCGATGCAGGTGGTCCCTCGGCGATGATGCGACCTTCGGCCATCACAATCACCCAGTCCGAAATTTCTTGCACCATGTCCATGTCGTGTTCGACGAAAAGCACCGTCATACCGGCGTCTCGCAGCCCGGTGACGTGCCCCAGTAACGACTGGGTCAATGCTGGGTTGACCCCCGCCATCGGCTCGTCGAGCATGACCATTGACGGCTCGACCATCAACGCCCGAGCCATTTCGAGCAGCTTGCGCTGTCCACCAGACATCGTGCCGGCGAACTCGTCGCGCATGTGCGAGAGCTTGAAGCGATCGAGCAGCGCATCGGCGCGGGCCTCGATCTCGCGTTCCTGGCTTTTCCACATGAACGGCAGCACCGAACGCCACAGCGATTCGCCTTTTTGACCGGTCGCCCCAAGCTTCATGTTCTCGATCACCGTCATCTTGGACAGCGCCTTGGTCAGCTGGAATGTGCGCACCATGCCGTAGTTGGCAATCTTGTGTGCCGGCACCTTGTCAATGTTGTGCCCGTCGAACACTCGCGTCCCCTCATCAGGGGTATCAAAATTCGTCAACAGATTGAAGAACGTCGTCTTACCCGCACCGTTGGGACCGATTAGCGCGGTGATCACGCCGCGCTGAATCTCCACATGGTCGGCATCAACAGCGGTGAGACCGCCAAAACGGCGGACCACATGGTCCGCGACCAGAATCGGGTCAGGCTTCTTGGCCCCAGGCTCCCAGGGCACATCCGCGAGCGCCGCACGCGCCGCCTGCGAATCGACACCAGCAATCTTGTCCGACGTAATCACGCTCATGTCGCTGCTGTGGGTCGCTGGCCCAGCGTGCGGTCCAGCGTCGGGAATCAGGTCATCTTTGAGTTTGTCGTCAAACTGGTTACCGGTCATCGAGTGCCATCTCTTCCTTGTTCCCAAAGATTCCCTGCGGCCTGAACGCAGCCAGCAGTGCAAGGCCGAGGCCCATCAGCATGAATCGGACCTGGCCCACTTGCGTGCCGGTCATGATCGACTCAGGAATCACCTCCGCGGCGACCCCTTCTCGAAGGAACGTGTCCGAGAAGTTGAGGAGGCCATACAGCAGCGACGCTCCGACGATTGGCGCCAGCACCTTGCCGGCACCACCAAGGATCAGTGCGACCCACACAAAGAAGGTGACATCTGTGATGAAGTTGTCAGGCTGAGCAACCGAGAACCCAATGGCTCGGATCATGCCCCCGACAGCACCGAAAACGCCGCCCAGAATCAGGGCCTGCATCTTGTAAGAGTAGGCGTTCTTGCCCAACGACCGTGCAGCGTCTTCGTCTTCGCGAATCGCTTTGAGCACACGTCCCCACGGGCTCCGAACAAGGAGCCAACAGATCGTGGCACCGATCGCCAGAACCACCCAGCCGACGATCACCAAGAACATTTGGTTGCCGGTGAACAGGTTGAATAGGTACCGATCCTGCGTACCGAAGGGACTCATGTCGTAGAAGGTGCCGGAGAACCCCGTCAAGCCGTCTGACGAATTGGTCCACTTCTTGATGCCGGGCGTGGGCGAACGGACAACGATGCGAAAGATCTCGGCGACCGCGATGGTGACGATTGCGAGATAGTCCGCCCGGAGCCGGAGCGTCGGGATGCCCATGATCAAAGCGAAGACGACGGGAAACACGACCACGCCGACAAAGATGCCCAGCCAGAACAGGGTGCTCTCGCTGAGATCCCAGCCAAAGTTGCGGTTCGCTGCCGGCCCGATGGTCGCCACCATCATTGCGAGGCCGTAGGCACCAGCGGCCATAAAAACCGCCTGGCCGAAGTTGAGCAATCCGGTATAACCGAAGTGCAAGTTGAGGCCGATCGCGGCCAGGGCGAAAACAATGAAGCTTTCCCCGATGAGCCCGCGGAACAGGCTCTCGATGATTGATCCCCAATCCATGGCGCTCCCCTATCCGATCCGTTCCGCTCGTCCCAGGAGGCCCTGCGGGCGCACCAGAAGGATGATGATCAGCGCCATCAGCGCACCAACGTTTTTCATGTCCCCTGGGATGATCAGGGTCGACATCTGGATGAACACACCGGCGATGATGCTGCCAAGCAATGCGCCGTAGGCCGTACCCAGGCCCCCGAGGGTGACCCCGGCGAACATGAGGAGCAACAAACGGAAACCCATCTCCCAGTTGATGTTTTCGGTGAGTCCGAAGAGCACCCCACCGAGGCCCGCCAACGCGCTGCCGACGATCCAGACGTAGCGAATGACCTGTTCGACGTCGATGCCTGATGACTCGGCGAGGTCGCGGTTGTCTGAGACCGCACGCATGGCCTTGCCGACTCGCGTCCTGCTGAGCGCTGTGGCAACACCAACGAGCACCACAGCGGAAAACACCACGATGAAGATGTCTTTGCGCAGCATCGTGAACAATCCGAAGAATTCAACCTGCTGGCCGATCCGGTAATCCCGATAGAAGCCAGCACGACCGCCGAACTGATACAGGAAGACGTACCGGAAGAAGATCGACAGGCCGATCGAGACCACCAACGCCGAGATCAGGCTGGCGCCGCGGTTGCGGAGCGGCTTCCACACAAATCGATTGAAGAGACCGCCCGCGATGCCGGCAAAGAGGACGGCCATCACCGCGCCAAAGGCCAGCGACGTCATCCAGGTGCCCAAGAAGTCAATTTGCCAGGTCACATGAAAGACGTATGCCGTCATGGCCCCAAACGTGACCATCTCGCCATGGGCGAAGTTCGTCAGGCCCGTTGTGCCGTAGATGAGCGACAAGCCGATGGCGCACATCGCGATAATCATGCCGAGCTTGATGCCGTCGACGAACAGCTGCACGGCCCGGATCGAGTTGGACTCCTCAACCACCCGCTCACCCAACGGAAACAGCGTGTTCTTGTTCGTGGAGGGCTGCACTTCGACACCGGTCAACGGGTTGTTGTCAGGGTTGCGCAACTCGAAGCCCTGCAGCGTCGCGGTATCGAGCTCGACGGAGTACACGCCTGGGCCGGGCAACTCGACGAGCCAGACGCCTTCGGCGTCGGTTGTGGCGGTTCCGACTTCGTTGCCATCGGCGTCAACGACGGAGAACTCGACGCCCTCGACGAAGATGTCCTCGCCGGCGTCATCCTTGGCGCGCATGGTTCCGCCAACGGTTTCGCCGCCGTCCTGAGCCATCGCCGTTCCACCGACGGCGAGAACCGCCATCAATGCAGCGACAAATCCAAGCAGGGTGATCAACCAAGTCGGGCGCCGACCTGGTCGCTGATGTGGGGTGTGAGTCGCTCGCCCAATGGACGGCTCCCCGAGAGACCTGAGCTGCACGGCAGATACTCTAGGCGCGCGTCACTGCGGGCTGCACAATCTTCGTTTTGTGCTGTGGGATCGGCGTTTCGACGGTCGCGAGAAGCAGCCTGATCGTCATCACCCACAAACCTGTGGCCAGCGCGATGTGGATGCCGACCAGCAGTTCGGGCACTCCGTTGAAGTATTGGGTGTAGCCGACCGCGGCCTGGAGGAGACCAACAAAGATCCAGCCGGACAGTGCGACCCGGACCCCAGCGGTGGAGTCAGCACCGTCTCGAATCGTCCAGGCGAGCAGACCTGCCACGGCGAGGGCGATGAGCACCGTCGCACTGTGCATGCGGGCCACGTTCGAGATGTCGAAACCGAACCGGCGCACGTCTTGCTCGCCCGCATGGGGTCCGGTGCCCGTGACGATGGTGCCCGTCACCAGTGCGGCGGCGGTGAGCGCTGTCAGCGCGGCCGCCAGCTGGCCAGGTCGACCGCGCCAACTGGTCGCGGGGCTGGAATGGCTGGATTGGCTGGAATGGCTGGCACCGGGCGACGAGCGATGCACCGCGATCATGCCGAACGCGATGGACACCATGGCCAGCAGAAAGTGCGATTGCACGAGGGCAGGGTGCAGATCCGTTCGGACAGCGATGCCGCCGACGACGCCGTTTGCGAGCACAGACACGAGCACGCCGACAGCAGGCCAACGCAGTCCGCTGACTCGCGGACGAACCCGGAACGCAGCAATCGCCAAGAGCAGTGTCGGGATCCCGATCACCCCGCTCAGCAACCGATTGATCTGTTCGATCGCAGTGTGCCCCGACGAGACGTCAACAAAGCGTTGACTGTTGCAGTTCGGCCAGTCGTCGCAGCCGAGGCCGCTCCCGGTGAGGCGAACAATTCCGCCCGCCACCGTGAGCAGACAAACGCCCGCCGTCGTCATGATGGCGAGTTGGCGATATCGGGTGACGTCGCGTAGCGCTGCCATAGCCACCAAGGCTACGACTAGCGTCGGTTGTGTGCTGAGTTCGTTCGACGACTTTCCCATCCATCAGACGTCACATCCCATCGCCCAGACGGCAGGAACCGACCTCAATCACTACGACCGGTACTTCTTTAACGGCTACACGCGTGACACCCGACTGTTCTTCGCAGCCGCCATGGGGCTGTATCCAAATCGTCACGTGGCGGACGCTCACTTCAGCGTCGTCGTCAATGGCACCACGGTCGATGCCGAACAAATCAACGTCCACGCATCACGCCGGGCACCACTCGACCGTTCCGAAGCCAACATCGTCGGCCCGATCCAGGTCGAGGTGCTCGAACCTTTACACGCGCTGCGGATCGCTGTCGACGCGCCCGAACACGGCCTCCGCGCCGACCTCACCTTTGTGCGCCGCTCCGCGCCGATCCAGGAACCGCACTTCTTCCACCAGGTGGGCCAGCGCGTGCTGATGGATTCCACTCGCATGACCCAGTTCGGCGGATGGGAGGGCTGGATCGAGGTCGACGGCGAAGTGATCGATCTGGAACCCGGAGAGACTCTGGGCAGCCGCGACCGGTCGTGGGGTGTGCGGCCCGTCGGCGAGCCCGCTCCGACCGGCGCGCCGGTGGCGGATCCGCAGTTCTACTGGCTGTGGGCGCCGCTCAACTTCGACGCGTTTTCCACGCACTTCGACATCAACGAGATGTTCGACGGCAAACGCTGGCACGAGACCGGGTTCGTGGCACTCGCCAACACCGGCGGAGTGGCGGAGCCCGCCGACGCGATGCGATCGATCGACTATCGCATTGGCTGGCAACCGGGCACCCGACGTGCAGAATGGTTCGAGATCGACTTCGAGCCATGGCAAGGCGAGGCGTCGACCATCCGGCTCGAGCCACTCTTCGACTTCCACATGCTCGGCATTGGCTACGGCCACCCGGACTGGCGACACGGGGCGTGGAAAGGCGAGTTGGCCATTGGTGGCGACCGGTGGACATTGCCCGTTGCGGATCCGAACGCGTTCCATCACATGCACATCCAGTCGATCGTACGAGCGACGACGACCGGCGGTCTCGGCGAGCACACCGGCCTGGGCACTCTCGAACAACTCGCTGTTGGCCGCCACGATCCAACCGGTCTCATCGGCTTAAACGACGGCTGGTCGGACTGAGTTTCAGGTGTGGCGGATGCTCATGCCACCGTCGACGGGGATGATCGCGCCGTTGACGAAACTTGAGGCAGGCAGGCAGAGGTTGAGCGTCATGTGCGCCACCTCCTCAGGCGCGCCGTACCGCCGAAGTGGGACGCGTCGACGCGCGTATTTCTCCTTGGCCGCCGCCTCGATACCGGAGGTCATGCCGGTAACGATCGGTCCCGGACAAATGCAGTTGACCGTCACGCCCGTTCGACCCAGCTCGACTGCGAAACTCTTCGTCAGACCGACAACGCCAGCCTTCGACGCCGCGTAGGCGGCAAGACCTGCGGTGGTGACGAGTGCTTCAGTCGATGCAATGTTGACGATCCGACCCGCGCCGGACTCGACGAGGTGCGGAACCGTCAGACGGATCAGGCGCGCGTGCGCGGTCAGGTTGATGTCGATGGTTTGGGCCCAGTTGGCCTCGAACTCGTCCTCCGGCTGAAATGCCGAGTTGATCATCGACACCCCGGCGTTGTTGACCACGATGGCAAGATGACCTGCCCACTCCAGTGTCTGCGCCACCAAGGCTTTGAGTTGGTCATGGCTCGCCACATCGCACTCAACGCCGAGCGCGGCGTCCGCACCATGCACCGCGCTGATCTCATCGGCAACCGCGGCAACACGCGCGGCGCCAAGGTCGGCGACGACAACACGCACGCCCTCATCAGCCAGCAGGTGGGCAGTGGCCCGGCCCATCCCGCTGGCCGCACCGGTGACGATGGCAACGCTGCCGTGCAAGGAACGCGACAGTTGCGACAGGCGCGTCATGGTCGGATCTCGTAGAAGGCGTTGAGGTTGTGTTTCACGTCAAGCGTTCGAAACTGCGAGAACCCTGCCGCTCCGGACATCTCGCGTGCCTTGCTCTCCGGGAGTCCCAGCGTTCCGAGGCCCTCCCCATCGGGCTCGGACAGTGCTGAAGACATGCACGACAACACGCTGATGCCATACATCAAGGCCGCCATCGGATTCTGCTCAACATTGTCGGTAAAGGTGTCGCGCCCTTTGATGTCCACCAGCAACCACGTGCCGTCCGCAGCGAGCGCCGAGCGGATTGCCTCGACCATCTGGGTGGGATGCGACATGTCATGGATGCAATCAAATGTCGTGACGAAATCGACCGACTGGTCGGTGGGTAACGGATCGATACGCGGGTCGACGAATCGAGCGTTCTTGACACCGGACTCGACACGGCGCGACTCGGCACGGTCGAGGGCGTGCTGCGAGATGTCGTAGCCGACGAAGGTCGAATGCGGGAAGGCCTCAGCCATCATCAGGACCGCTCCCCCGGCGCCACAGCCGATGTCCACCACCGTGATCCCCGTGTGCAGACGTTCGATGATGCCATCGAGACTTGGCAGCACCGTCGGGATCAAGTGGGCCTTGTTCCAGGGTTCGAAACTTCGTTCGATACCGACCGCCCCCTCATGGCCGTGGCTGTCGTAGTCATGGCCGACGCCGGTGCGGAAGCTCTCAGGCATGAGGTCGAGTGCCGCCATTGTCTGCGGAAAGCGATGAAACATTCCGGTACCGCTCGCGGGATGATCCGGTGACGCGAGGACCGCCACGCCTTCGGGCGACAGGCCGAACTTCTCGTTGCCCGCCCCCGCGGTGTCGTCGACATCAAGCAAGCGAGCCGCGGCTTGGTTGTAGGCCCATTCGCGAACCCAACGTTCCGAGAGACCCGTTCGATCCGCCAGCTCGATCGTGGTGATCGCTGTGCCCGCGTCAGCAAGGGCCGTGAAGAGTCCAAGCCGGTCACCGAGATGAATCATCCCGGCGGTCACAGCTCCGCTCAACTGCGTGAAGACGTTGAACCCGAACATCTTCAGCTTGTCGGGATCGGTCTCGACCATGGTCGCGTCTGTCATAGCGCGACTCTAGTTTTCCGCCATCGTCTGTTCGTCAGCGGCTGCGATCGTCCAATGCAAGATGCTCGGAGTTGCCCAACGAGCTCAACCCGAACGCGTGACCGTCACCGAGTTCAAACGTCTGGATGCGGGTGATCGAGGTGTGGTTGAGCTGGAAGCGCTCCCACTGCCACGGGACCGGATCGATGCCGAGCAGATGCCCGATGGCCATCGAGTTCGTTCCGGCGTGAGCGACGAGAGCGATGCGTTGGTCCGGACGGTCGAGGTGCCACACCGGAAGCGCCCCATCAGTTCGCACGCCACCTCGCTGCGCCATAAACCCGTCGACGCCCGCAATGATTCGGTCGGCGAACTCGCGCACCGACTCGCCGCCTTCGAGACCCGTCCAGCGCTCGAGTGATGGGCGAGCGAGCAACTCTCGGTACGCCTCTTGCGCCAGCGAATACGGTGTTCCGTGCCAGTCTGGATCGCCGATCTCATGGAGCCACGGCTCGATCACCTCGGGGCGGTCCAGCACCGAATACAGCGGTTCGGCAGTCTGACGCGCACGCAGCAACGGTGACACAAGCACTTCGTCAAACGACTCGGTGGCCAGCACTTCAGCCATTCGCTTCGCTTGATGATGCCCGAGGTCCGTCAACGGGGGATTCACGACGTTGAGGTCATTGCGCATCCACTCCGGCTGTCCATGTCGGATGAGAACGATCTCCATGGGGGCGCAACCTATCCGGCTGCGGCTCGGTAGGTTGCGGCGCCATGGTGGAAGGCATCGACGCTCCGAGCGGAACGCAGGGCAACGCCGGCTGGCATCCCGACCCGGCCTCTCGTTTCGAGCTGCGCTACCACAATGGTCGGGCCTGGACCGCCGACGTCTCAACCAACGGCGAGCGCTTCGTCGATCCAGCAGGATCTCGACCCAACGCACCGACCGCAGCGCCACAGACCCAGACCGCATCAAGTGCGCCGGTCGGGCGGAATCCGATCGCAACTGCCTCGATGGTGCTCGGCATCATCTCCATCGGCATCGGATGGATGCCCGTCATCGTCGCGCTCGGACTCGTCGCCGCGCTTCTCGCCATCGTTTTTGGCATCACAGGACGTCGACGAGCGAAAACAGCGGGCGTCGGAGCGGGCTTCGCCACGACGGGGCTCATCACCGGAACCGTTGGCCTGCTGGCGTGTGTGGGCGGCGTGCTGTTCACGATGTCACTGCTGCAGGCCGTGGACGAGTTCGAAAACCCGGCCCCGCACGACGCAGCGATCACATCGTGTGCGCGCTCCGGCGACGAAGTCATCGCACGCGGGACGCTGACCAACACGAGCGACAGCACTTCGACGTACACGGTCCGCGTCTTCTTTGTCCGCCCAGGCACCGACAACGCGCGGCACCAGGCGAACGTTGTCATCGATGATGTCGCGCCCGGCCAGACCAAGACGTTCGAGACCACCCGCAATGTCGGCGAACTTGACCTTGAGTGCATCGTCGGAGCGGTCCGCGGTCCGCTCCCGTACGGGGTCGACCCGGGCACCTGATCAGATATCCGATCAGGTTTCGGATCGGCAGGCCCAACCACCGTCGTCTTGACGAGTCAATGAAGCAACGGTCTCGTCGAGGCCGTTGTCAACGGCGTCGCGGTACTCGTCCGCCAACTCAGCAAACTGTGCCCGTCGCACGCTGCTCTCGGTCACATGGATGACCTCATCATTCAGCAACCCCCAGAACGACTCGGTCTCGGACATGCCGAGCAGCAGGATCAACGTTGGTGCATCGTCAGGGATCTCGTCGGCCGGTACCGCCACCTCGGCGCGTTGGCAGATTGGTTGCGACATGTCGTTGCGCCGATCATCGTCTTCTCCGCAGCCGCTGGCGCAGACAGCTACCGCTGCAATGAGTAACGCTGCCAGCGACTTCGAGGCTGGGTTGATCATGTGCTCGACTGTACGGACTCGGCATCTCCGACACTGGTGGCTGACACCCAGGCGTCGAAGAGGCCGGCATAGGTTCCACCCTGCTGGACCAGATCGTCATGGTGGCCGTCTTCGACGAGAACGCCATCAGCCAGGACCAACACCCGATCAGCGCGTGCTGCCGTCGAGAGCCGATGGGCAATCGCGATGGTGGTTCGAGTTGACGCCAGCACGTCGAGCGCTCGAGCGATGCGCACCTCCGTGAGTGCATCGACGCTGGAGGTTGCCTCATCGAGAATCAGTACATCGGGATCGGCAAGCCCAGCGCGTAGGAGCGCCACCAATTGGCGCTCGCCAGCGCTCAATTGGCCGCCGCGCTCACCGACTCGTGTGTCGAGTCCTTCGCTGAGCGCATCGACCCACTCGCCAACGTCGAGGTCCCGCACGATGGCCTCGACATCGGCCCGATTCGCGCCCGAGCGAGCAAAGGCGATGTTCCGCTCGACCGTGTCGTCGAAGAGGAACGGTTCCTGCGACACGACGACGAGACGCGAACGCAGGTCACTGCGCGCCACATCGGTCAGTGGCACCCCACCAACGGCAACCGTGCCATTCGTTGGGTCAGCAAAGCGGGCGATCAGCCTGCCCAGGGTGGTCTTACCCGAACCTGTTGATCCGACCATGGCAACTTGCTGTCCAGCGGGAATCAACAGCGAGATATCGCGAAGAACGAGCACCCCACCGCCGGCAGCCGAGTCGATGTGTTCGCCGATGCGAATCGGGTACGAGTAGTCGACGTGCTCAATGGCGATGTCGAGGCGGCCCAGCGGGAGCGGAGTGGGTTCGTCCGGCTCCGTCGGTGTGATCGGCATATCGAGCACCGACAGCACGCGGTGTAGGCCCGCAACCGCCGTCTGGGTCTGGTCGATGATCTCGGTGAATTCAGCGATGGGCTCGAGAAAGCGATACGTGAGAAACACGAAGCTCACCAGTGCTCCGGCGGTCAAACCTTCGGCAGGTCCCCGCCACACGCCGACACCGATGACGGCCGACACGGTGAACACGGCGAAGATCTCGCCCGACGGGAAGAGAAATGCCCCGTAGAGAGCGGCACGAATCTGGTCGCGCGCCTTGCGCTCCGTTGTCTCCTCAACCACTTCGGCCAACATTGATCCTGCGCCGTAGGCACGGATCGCCGGAGCGCCGGACACGACCTCCGCAATCGCACCGAGCATGATGCCGTTGCTCTTGCGCGCTTGGCCGTGGGCCACGACGAGTCGCTTCTGGACAGCTCGCAGGACAAGCGCAAGCGGAAACGAAATGGCGAAGGCGATGAGCGCAAGCAGCCAGTCGTAGGCGAGCATGGCGATCCCGACGATGACCATCAGCGTGCTGCTGCGCATCCACGCCATGCCACCCCACTGGAAGAACTGCGTCAGCGTCTCGATGTCGGACGTGACCCGGGCGACCAGCCCGCCGCGACGCTCTTCGTTGTGGTCAGCGAGGCTGAGATGGTTGATGTGGTTGATCAGCTTTGACCGCAAGTCGTAGAGCGCCTGCTCGCTGCGTTCTCCGAGCCGGACCTGTGCCGTCCGCAATGCCAGTGCCGCTACGCAGACCGCCACGACCGCGATCAGCGCCAACTGCACGACCAAACCGACGCGGACCTCGTCGCGACCGGCAATCCCCTTGTCGATTGCCTGTTGGATCAGAATCGGCACAACGATCCGACCCGCCGAACCAACGGCCGCCAAGGCAAACGTGAGACCGAGGCCATCGCGGAGCACCGGTGCTGCCTCGAGGCCGCGACGAATGGTCGTGATTGCCGGATCCGCCGCGCCGGTGCCGAATGTGGAGGTCTGGGGGTCGGTCATCGCGCCCCCTCTCGATCCGCCTCGAAGGCTTCGACAAGCTGCCGGTACTCCGCGTGCGTCCGGAGCAGTTCATCGTGCGTTCCGTGCCCCGTCATCGCTCCGGCAGAGAGGAAGACCACATCGTCGGCAAGCGCAATCGTGGACGGTCGTGACGCGATCAGGAGCACGGTGGTCGATGCCAGAGCGGTACGCATGTTGTCGAGCACGGTTGATTCGGTTGCAGGGTCGAGCGCTGAGGTCGTGTCGTCAAGAATCAAGAGTGATGGACGCCGGACGAGTGCGCGTGCGAGCGCTACCCGCTGCCGTTGGCCGCCGCTGAGGCTGACGCCGCGCTCGCCCACCACCGTGTCGAGCTGCGCTGGCAAGCCGCCCACGAACGCCTCCGCTGCAGCGAGACGGAGCGCTTCCCAAATTTCGTCGTCGTCAAGCTGGTCGCCGAACTCGATGTTGTCCCGGACCGTGCCGGCGAGCAAGAACGCCTCCTGAAAGACAATCGAGCGCGGACCGTCGGTGATGGCGATGGCGCCTGATGTCGGGGCAACCAAACCAGCGGCGAGGTCGGCCATGGTGCTCTTGCCGGCCCCGGTCGGCCCGACGAGGGCGGTGATCGAGCCAGATGGAAGCGTCACCGAAACAGGGCCAACGGCGTCAGTCTCGGCACCGGCATGGCGGAACACAACGTCGTCGAAGCGCACGCCGATTCCCGGTTCAGCGATGGTGATCCCGCGTACCGGGTCGGGCTCAACCGGCTCGGTCACGACGGCCTGGATGCGCGTCCACGCCGCCATGGACCGAGGCAGCTCAGACAGCGCATACCCGATCAGACGGAGTGGCAGCACAAGCAGCGTGAACAAGAAGATCACACTCGAGAACTCACCGATGGTCACGTCGCCCGTGTTGACACGCAACGCGCCGATCACCACCAGAGCGATGTTGGTCAGTGTGGGGATCAGCTCCAAGAGAGCCTCGAACCAACTCCGCATCCGAATGGCACGCACGCGTGGCGTCAACACGTCGCCGGCCAGGGCGGTCAGACGTTGGGTCTCGCGTTCTTCAGCGCCATAGGACTTGATCAGCTGAATGCCCTCGAAGCTCTCGTGGACGCCGGCGGAAAAGGTTCCCAACCGGTCTTGCGCGTCGGTGAAGTGCACGGCCACAGCACGCTCATAGACCACGTTCGTCGCGACAAGCAGCGGGAAGACCACGATGGCGACGAGTCCGAGCGGAACGTCGGTCAGAAAGAGCCAAATCGTCGAGACGAAGATCATCAGCACCGTGCTGGACGCGAACGGAATGGGCGCAATCACGCTGACAGCGGCCTCGGTATCCACCCCGGCGCGAGCAACCAGATCACCGTTGGCGTGACGACGATGCCATCCCAGTGGTTGCGTGACGAGTTTGTCAATCACCTGATTGGTGTACGTCTGAGCGACTCGCCACATACCGATCGATGCGAACGCTCGACGGAACACGACGCCCACGGCGCGGATCAACCCGATGCCGATGATCAGCCCGAATCCCGTCATGACCGCACCGCTGGTCACTTCCCCTGCGTCGAATCGAACGACGATCACATTGTCGATCACCCAGCGAATGGCGAAACTCGAGGCCACCGTCGCGAGCGCAAACACCGCAGCTCCGCTGAAGGCAATGACGAACGGCCGCGGATGCAAGGCGAGCATCGAGCGAATCAGCCGCCAGTTGGCTCGGGCGCGCGAGGTTGAGGAAACTGTCGTCGCGTCGGGCACATCGCGTTTCTACCAGCGTCGGGGCGCCATAACGTCAGGCACTGTGGTGACACACGACGAACAGACCGACCCAGAGGTCGACTCGCGCCTCGACGAATACGGCCATTTCCGGCGCGAGGAACGCAGGGGCGGGATCACGCCGTTCAAGGTGCTGTTCCCGATCGGCGTCGTCCTCTTCGTCGGGTTCTGGACCTGGGCGCTCTTCTTCGCATCCAAGACGGCGGTCAACAAGATCGAGGACACGGCCTGGACCGAGCGAGCCGAAGAAATCTGCGCCCCGGTCAAAGCCGAGTTGCGTTCGATGGAGTTGCTCGCCAATCCCAGCCTCGCGATCCGCGCTGACCTGGTGACCGAGTCGACCGACTTGCTGGCGGCGATGCTCAACGACATCGAAGCAGTCCAACCCGACGACCCGAAGGGTCAGGCGATCGTCCCCGACTGGATCGCCGATTGGCGCATCCTTGTTCAGGATCGCTACAACTACGCCGAGCGGCTACGCGCGGGACAGGACGTCCCGTTCACCGAGTCGGCCGTACGCAGCGTGCCGATCACCGAGCGCATCGAAACCTTCGCTGGCGACAACGCGATGCCGAGTTGCGCTCCGCCGCGCGGCTCAATCGTCTAGCTGCCACCCGAGCGCAGCTAGAGCTGTTTGATCACCTTCGCGGGCACACCAGCAGCAACGCAGTTGTCGGGCAACTCCCCGGTGACGACGCTGTTTGCCCCCACGACGACGTGACGCCCGACGATGGCGCCCGGCAGCACGACGGTGCCGTGACCGAGCCACGCCCCGTCGCCAATCGAGACCGGCCGTTCCGGCATCACCTGCTGCGAAATCGGCAGGTCAAGGTCCTCGTAGCCATGATTTTGATCCGTGATGTACACGTGGTGCCCGGTCCAGACGTCATCGCCAATGGTGATCTGTAAATGGCCGACGATGCCGCTGCCTTTGCCGATCAAGCAACGATCACCGACCGAAATGACGGGGTCGGTGATCATTTGCTGCCCAGGCACCATCCCCGCCGACAGAGTGACCTGCGGCCCGAACAACGTGCCGCTCCCAATCTCGATGTACTGCTCGTTGAAGAGCGTGTTCGGCGGAAAGCAAATCACACTGTTTGCGCCGAGCTTGCCGAATCGTTTGCCACGCCGGGTATCCGGGCCAATAGCGCCGAGCTCGCGTGCGGCGTCCCAGCCGAGGTGGACGAGATCTCCTGCCGCCCGCTTGGCGCCCGTGAGTACGCGCTGACGTAGTGAATCGGGCACCGGGTCACGTTCGAGCACGCCGTGACGATACCGAACTGTCAGCGGTGGTCAGGACGTTGGCTGTAGTCCTGCCAGGGGCCATCCCGATCGGCGATCACCGGCTTGAAACCGCGCTCGGCGATGTCTTCGGTCCAGCGGTACGCCTCTTCGGTGTGCCGGGTGATGCCGTCGAAGAACGTTCCGAGCATCTGCGACGTACGCATCCCCATGTTCTCGTAGGCCTGATTGATGAGCAATTTGTTGAGGGCGAGCTGATTGGCCGGGATGGTGGCGAACCGGCGCGCCTCAGCCTCAGTGGCCGCGCTGATCTCCTCGGCCGGCACGACCTGCGAGACGAGTCCAATCCGATGTGCAGTCTCAGCGTCGATCGCCCGTCCAGTGAGCAGGAATTGCTTGGCGTGCTCGAGTCCGAGCCGGTGGACCCACATCATCGTCGTCGGCGTACCGTAGATACGGCTGGGGGCGTACCCGATATGCGCGTCATCGGCCATGAACAGCAAGTCGGCACACAGCACCATGTCCGTGGCACCACCGACCGCCCATCCCGAAATCTCGCCGATCACCGGCTTCGGACACTCCCAGATTTTCATGAAGCGCCGGACGTTGTTGTTCATGAACTGATAGTCCCGCACGGGATCCCAGGCGCCTTCGCGCGGCTTCGGGCCCTTGGCTCCGTAGGGCGTCGACCAGCCGGGTGGATGGTCATCACTCTTGGAGTAGTCAGATGCTGCGGTCAGGTCGTACCCGCCGGTGAGGGTGCCGCCGCTCCCGCGCACAACGACTGCGGCGACATCGCTCGATTTGGTGGCGGCATCAATGCCGTCGGCCAATCCTTGGATCACCGCGTCGGTCAGGGTGTTCTTCTTGTGCGGCCGATTGATCGTGATGATCGCAATGTCATCACGCTCTTCGTACAACACCACAGGCTCGCCGTCAGTCATAGCCCCGAACGTACGGCATGCGTACTGTTGTCACATGAGCGCAACGCCACTCACTCAATCTCATGCCATCGGCCAAACGACACCGCCGGTCCGCGACATCACCATTGGAGATCTCCTCCGTGAAGCCGCGGCCGAGGCTCCGGATCGTATTGCGCTCATTGAGGGCATCCCGCTGGCCGATGGCGAGGACGCGTCGGTGCGCCGACAGTGGACCTACACCGAATTTCTCGCGGATGCCGAGCGCACCGCGCGGGCGCTCCTCGCCCGGTACTCACCCGGCGACCACATCGCTGTCTGGGCGCACAACATTCCCGAATGGGAGTTGCTCGAATTCGGCTGCGCCCTGGCCGGCATGGTCCTCGTCACCGTCAATCCGGCATTCCAGCGCCACGAGCTCCATTACCTGTTGACACAATCCAAGTCCACAGCGCTCTTCGTCGTTCCGTCGCATCGCGGGAATCCAATGTTGGCCACAGCGACCGAGACCCAGCCCGACTGCCCGAACCTGCGAGATGTCGTCAGCTTTGGCGACTGGGCCGACTTTCTTGAGGGCGGCGACGCCTTCGACGGCCCGTTGCCCACTGTTGCTCCCGACGACCCCGTGATGTTGCAGTACACCTCGGGCACGACAGGCTTCCCCAAGGGTGCGCTCCTCCATCACCGCGGACTCATCAACAACGGCCACCACTGCGTCGACCGCCTTGGCGTTGACGACGGCGATGTCTACGTGGCCACCATGCCGCTGTTCCACACCGGTGGGAGCGCCTTGTCCGTCCTCGGGTGCGTGTCGAAGAAGCTCACACAAGTACTGGTGCCGTTGTTCGACCCCGGACTGGTGATCGAACTCAGCCAGACCTACCGCTCGAACGCCATGCTCGGCGTCCCCACCATGCTCGTGGCGATCCTTGAACACCCGGACTTCCCAGACGCCGACCTCACGTCACTCAAGGCGCTCTGCTCAGGCGGCTCCCTCGTCCCTGAACAGTTGGTCCGCACATTCGAAGACAAGCTCGGCGCACCGTTCACCATCGTGTTCGGCCAGACCGAGTGTTCTCCGGTCGCCTCAATGACCCGACCGACCGACACCATCGAGGACAAGGCCAGCACGATCGGCCCACCGATGCCCAACGTTGAGGTCCGTATCGTCGGTCCGGAGTCGGGCGAGACTCTGCCCATCGGCGAGGTCGGCGAGTACCTGACGCGCGGCTACCACGTGATGCACGAGTACTTCGAGATGCCCGAGGCCACCGCTGAGGCGATCGACAAAGACGGTTGGCTCCACACGGGCGATCTTGCCGCAATGGACGAACGTGGCTATTGCACGGTCGAGGGCCGGCTCAAGGACATGATCATCCGGGGCGGCGAGAACATCTACCCCAAGGAACTCGAGGAGCTGCTCTTCAAGCATGAGGCAGTGGGAGAGGTCGCCATCGTCGGCCTCCCGGACGACAGCTGGGGCGAGACCGTCGGCGCGTTTGTCCGGCCCGCACCCGGGTACGAGGTCGACAAGGGTCTGCTGTTCAGCTACCTCAGAGAGCATCTCGCTCCGCACAAGACACCACGCCAGTGGTTCTCGATCGAGGATTTTCCCTTCACCGGGTCCGGCAAGATCCAGAAGTACAAGCTGCGCGAGCAATGGGTCGCCGGCGAGCACGACGAACTGTGACTTCGACACGTCGGAGCCCCACCGATCAACTGCCATTCGGATCCATCACCGACGTCGCCGGCATCAACGTCGGCCACTTTCAGCGGACGGGCCGCGGGTGGCAGACCGGCACCACCGTTGTGATTGCCGCCGGTGGAGCGACACCAGGCGTCGATGTGCGCGGTGGCGGTCCAGGCACACGCGAGACCGATGCCATTGATCCACAGAATCTGGTGCAAGAGATCCACGGCATCTGCCTCACCGGTGGCAGTGCGTTCGGACTCGCCGCCTCATATGGGCTGATGTCGTGGCTCGAGGAGCGCAGTCTCGGGTTCCCAATCGGCAGTGGCGCCGGGATTCCACCAGTCGTTCCTGTCGTTCCTGTCGTTCCAGGGGCGGTGATCTTCGACTTGGGAAGAGGCGGGAACGGCGCCAACCGTCCTGATGCTGACTTCGGGTCGAAGGCGGCCCACAACGCACGCAGCGCCCAGACCAAGTGGGGTTCCGTCGGCGCGGGCACTGGAGCCAAGGCCGGCGGCTTGCAGGGTGGCGTCGGCACAGCGTCCACGACGGTGCGGATTCCGGGGCAGCCCAGCGGCGCGGTGACCGGGACCGACATCGAGGTCACCATTGGAGCGCTGGCGGTGGCGAATCCAAACGGTTCGGTCATCGACCCGGTCAGCGGTTTGCCGTGGGAGCCCAGCGGGCTTCGATTGCGGCGCCCGCCGGGTGACGAGCGACGCGTGCTTGCCGCGGCGCTGGCGGGCCCAGCTGTACCGGGTTTTGGAGTCAGCGAGAGTCTCAACACGACGATTGGCGTCGTCGCGACATCTGCGCGCCTCAACAAAGCTGAGACGTCGAAGATGGCATCGGTAGCCCACGACGGCATGGCCAGAGCCGTTCGACCGGCACACTCGATGACCGATGGCGACACGGTGTTCGGACTCGCCACCGGAGCGCACCCATTGCCTGCCCAGGCTCGTCACCAGGCGTTGAACCTGATCTTGGCAGCCGCTGCAGACACCTTTGCCGCGGCGTGCACGCATGCCGTCCTCGCCGCGACGACCATCGGTCCGCTCGCGGCATACCGCGATCTCTGTCCGTCCGTCTACCGTTCCTGACAATGCACATCTTCTCGACCCCCGCCGAAATGCGGGCATGGTCCGACGCCCGCCGCGCCACAGGGCGTCGCATCGGTTTTGTTCCAACCATGGGCGCATTGCACACCGGACACCTCGCGCTCATCGCAGACGCTGCGGACCGAACCGACGACGTCGTCGTCTCGATCTTCGTCAACCCGCTGCAATTCAACGAAGTTGGCGACTTCAATGGTTATCCCCGTCCCATTGACGACGACGTGGCCGCGTGTGAGCAAGCCGGAGTGGCAGCGGTGTTTGCGCCAACGGCTGCGGCGATGTATCCCACGGGCTTCCAGACACGTGTCGTGCCCGGTCCGCTCGGCGCTGTGATGGAGGGACCGAAACGCCCAGGCCACTTCGAAGGTGTCCTGACCGTGGTGGTGAAATTGTTCGGGGCGGTCCGTCCGCACGTGGCGGTATTCGGACAGAAGGACTACCAGCAGCTCCGGATCATCACCCAGATGGCTGCCGACCTGGAGTTCGGGATCGACGTCGTGGGACATCCCATCGTGCGCGACCCAGACGGACTCGCACAATCGAGCCGCAACGTGCGTCTGACAGACGCCGAACGCGCCGCTGCGGTTGCGGTACCCAGATCGCTCGACGCGGCAATCGCCGCGGCCGGTGCCGGCGACGCCGTTGCCGACGTGATCGGTGCCGCCACATCGGTCATCGACGCCGAGGATGCCGCACTGCTGGAGTACGTGACGGTGTTCGACGCGATCACATTGATCGAATTCGACGACCTCGCCGATGTTCCTCCGATGCCCGGCATCGCGCGCATTGCGACGGCAGTGTGGTTTGGCGACGTCCGGCTGATCGACAATCGCGATCTCTTCGAGCTCAGCGACGCCTGACCTCAGCTGTTGTTCTGCAGCCACTCCTGGGCATTGGTCAGCACCAGGACGAGCACGGCGCCGTTGAAGATGGCATGCGCCACGATTGTCGGACCGATCCGTCTGAGCAGGTACGCACCTCCCCCGAAGGCAGCGCCGACGCCTGAAAGTACGAGGACGAGACCAATGTTGCCGGTCCCCCGCACCGGGTCGACGTGGGCCACTCCGAACAGCACAGCCTGCAGAGCAATCGTGGGGATGACCGGCAAGCGGCTACGCAGCCCACGCATCACCAGGCCACGAAAGACGATCTCCTCGACGAAGGGTGCGGCGATCACTGCGGTAATGATGATCGAGATGAGATAGGTGCGATCGTCGGTGAGTTCGCTGATGCCGTCGGTGTTGTTTTCAAGCGGGACTCCGAGACCAAGCACGATCGCGCCCACCACGATCTGCGTACCGATCGCAGCCAGCCACACAACGGGGCCCCATCCAAGGTCACTGAGCTCAGGTTGCAGGCCGACGTCGCGGAAGAAGCGGCCGCTCCCCCATCGATTCGTCGCATAGCGGGCCCAGATCAGCGAAGGGCCGTAGCCGATAGCGCCCAGCAGGGCGACGTAGACGACCACTGGCCACTCGAACGTGATCAGTGCGTCAAGGAGGTACTTGGAGGAGAACAGCGAGACCATCAGCACGACGATCGCTCCCCCAGCTACCTGGATCGGAAGCGTCGGATGCGGTGCGCGCTCTGGAGCGAATGTCGGTTCCGCGGCCGCAGAACTGCTGGTCACGGGCAAACCGGTGGGAGGAGGGAACGCTGTCATGGGAACTGCAGGCCAGGGTATGCGGGGTCAGAGCGTCTACGGTGCGCACTGTGACTGACGAGCAACGACCCTACGGCAGCGGAGCGAGCGACCCGACGTTGAAGCGTGTGCGGACACGCCACTTCAAGAGTGCCAAAGAGAACGGGATCAAGATCACCGGTCTCACGAGCTACGACTTTATGTCGGCATCGATCTTTGATGAGGCGGGGGTGGACTTTCTCCTCGTCGGCGACTCAGCAGGCAACACCGTCTTCGGGTACGACACCACCATTCCCGTCACGCTGGACGAGCTGATTCCGCTGACCGCTGCCGTGGTCCGGGGCGCGAGTCGGGCCCTGGTCATCGGAGACATGCCATTCGGCTCGTACGAGAACGGCAGGCGACAGGCCCTCGAGACTGCGATTCGCTTTATGAAAGAGACTGGCTGTCAGGCTGTGAAGCTTGAGGGCGGCGTCCGGAGCGCACCACAGATCGAAAAGATCGTCGATGCCGGCATCCCCGTCATGGCCCACATCGGATTCACGCCGCAGAGCGAGCACGGTCTCGGCGGCCACATGATTCAGGGCCGAGGTGACGGTGCCGAACAATTGCTCGCCGATGCCCGTGCAGTGGAGGAGGCGGGCGCATTTGCCGTGGTGGTCGAAATGGTGCCCTCAGCAATCGCCGGTCAGGTGACGGCCGAACTGTCGATCCCCACCATCTCCGTAGGTGCTGGGCCACTGTGCGACGGTCAGCTCATGGTCTGGACCGACTGGGCCGGGTTCGGCTCAGGCCGCATCCCCCGATTCGTCAAGCAGTACGCCAACCTGCGTGAGACCCTGCTCGAAGCGACCCGCACATACCGCGAAGAAGTCGAGGCCGGGATCTATCCAGCGGCTGAACACGAGTACGGCGGATAGTCCGCCAACCTTGATCGTGCCAGCGTGATCCCAGTGCCACGGCCTGCCCAACCCAGCTCTCAGGTTGCAAACACGAGGCCGGCAGCGAAGGTCGCCCCATTGAACGCGACGTGAATCATCCACGGTGCGACAAGGCTCCCTGACCTGAGTCGCGTCCACGCGAAGATGACTCCTGCGATTGTCGTTGCCAGCACGACGCCGGCCCGCTCCCTGCACGTTCAACCGCACTCAGCGAATCGGTCGCAGCGTTGCCGCCGAGATCACCCAGCGTGCCGAGGACATGCCACAAGCCGAACGCCAGAGACGACCACACCACCGCCCACCGGGCCGAAACACAGGCGAGCAGCACCGCGAGCAGCACCGATCGAAACATCAGTTCTTCTGAGAGCGCCGTCACCAACGGGATGCGAATGACCAGCTGATACGTGGCGCTCCAGCCGGACAGCTCCGAAAACCGATCGTCTTCGAGAAACGAGCGACCGAACGGCACCACGGCGGTCACAATGACACCGACAGCGATGAGACCAGAGACCACCGCACCAAGCCGAAGTCCTGCACGCACCGCTCGCGCCGACAGGCCGAGCGAATCAACAGAAGAGCCGCGACAGCGGGCGAAGACCACCAGCGCAACTGCCGCGCCGACCTGCGCGACCGCCTCTGGCCATGCATCCGAGAGGAATGCGGTCGCGAGGTTCGATGCGGCCAGGGCGCACAATACGACGGCCAGGTCGACGTGGCGACGTTCAACCAGCGGCACTTCGAGCTCCCCCGACGAAGTCCGCGCTGACGTCCCCGCCGACATTCACGCTGACATCCCCGCTGACATCCGCGCTGACGATCGTGACCTGAGTGGCCACCCGCGCTGCAGCCCGCATCTCGCAGATCGCATCGTCCTCGGTCAGATCAGCCACCGACGGGACGCTATCGAGCAAGGGGTCTGTCAAATCAAGCGTCGACAGCGTCGATGACATCCACCGATTGGACACGCTCGCCCGCGCCGCCACACTTGCTCGTGTCCGGCAGCGAAGGGTCAGCGGAGGACCAGCGGACCGTCAGCTCGGAAATTCGTCAGGCGGATCGACGGCGAAAAGCCACGCATCAAAGAATCCGGTGAGGTCTCGGCCAGCTTCTTGTTCGGCACGCTCGATAAACGCCGCCGTGGTCTGCGACGACCCGGCGTTCTCCGCAAGCCAGCCTTGGAGCAGTGCGAAGAAGGCCTCGTCACCCAGTTCGAGCCGCAGGGCGTGCACAATCACCGCGCCGCCGTCGTACGTCTCGAACCCGAACAGGTTTGAGACGCTCGGCTCACCAGTCGATTGTCGACCGTTCTGCCGGGCTTGGAGCGCCACTTCTGCCTGGGACTCCAGCACCGCCTGATCAACCTCGTCGAGCCAGAGCCACTGCGCGTAGGTCGCAAAGCTCTCGTTGAGCCACAGGTCGGACCACGTTGCCGGGCTGACTGTGTTTCCGAACCACTGGTGCGCGAGCTCGTGAGCGAGCAGGAGGTGCTGAATGAAGCCCAACTCGCCGCGACGGAAATCGGCGGCAGCAAACAATGAGCGGCCCTGGGTCTCCATTGCCAGGCCCGGAGGGCTGTCGATGAACGCCAGCCCGTACTCGCTCAACGGATATGGCCCGAATCGCTCTTCGAAAAACGCCATCTGTGGCGCAGTTTGCTCGAAGAACACGCGGTGCACGTCTGCAGTCCCCGACGGTACGAGGTGTGTGATCGGAAGATCAGTGCCTGACTCGAGCGCAATCGAAGCGTCCTCGATGAGCTCATAGTCGCCGATGACGAGATGCACGAGATAGGTCGACATCGGGTCCTCGCTCTCCCAGATCCACGCCTCGGTCGCGCCGCCGCGCTGGATCAACGTCCCATTCGCCGAGACGACGTCGGCTTCGGGTGCCGTCACTTCGAATCGCCACAGTGCCTTGTCTGAGGGGTGATCGTTGCTCGGCAGCCAGGTCCGTGCCCCATCTGGCTCGTTGAGCACATAGGCGCCTCCCTCGGTCGGAAACCATCCCACGGGCAGCCCGACCGCCGAGGTGCCGCCATCCGGCGATGCCGAATAACTGACGGTGGCAACGACAACATCGTCCCGGTTCGCCGGGAGGTCGATGAGAAGTTCCTCGAAGGACTGTTCAAAGACTGCCGCGGCTCCATCGACAAGGACGGTGTCGACGTCGAAACCGATCGCGTCGAGCGACAATTGCGAGAGGTTCGGCGCCACTGCCGTGGTGATGTCGATCATGGCATCGAAGGTTTCCGCTGCCACATCAACATCAAGCACAACGTCGTAGGAAAGCACATCAACCCCAGGCGCTCCGAGTTCCGGGAAGAGTCGATCGTCGAGACCCTGCGAAAATTCGACTGGCTCGGCCGGGAGATCTGTCGTCGTCGTCGGAACGGTCGTCGCCGTTTCTGTCGCCGACGGAACGGATTCTTCAACCGAGGCTTCGGGCTCGGCAGGCAACGTCGACGCAGGCGCAGGCGCAGGCGCAGGCGCAGGAATCGTGTCAGCCCGCTCGGACGAGACATCGCCAGCGTCAGCCGCACAAGCCGCCATGAGCAGCGCGAGGCTCAGCAGGAGGGCTGCGCGTCGCGCCGGTTGGTACACGAGAAAATCGTACTCGGGGGCGACCCCGCATTGACCGCGGTCAGCGGTGTGTCTGGTGGTCAGTCACCGTCGCGCGATAGCGAACGGTGTGCACGCTGTCGCCTGACAGAATTGCTCCGCGTCCGAGCATTCGTCCACCCTGCCAATTTGACAGGCCCAGCTCGGGGGCATCGAGTGCGTACTGCCCATCGACCCACCGCGTGAAACCGTTGCCCACGAACGGCGCGTCAATTGCGCCGTAGAAGTGATCGTGCTCGTGCAGATCGCTGCTGACAAGCGACGCCGTGAAGTGAGGGCTGTAGGTGTTGCACAGCACCACGGCCTGGTCCACATCGTCAACAACCACGAGGGTCACCTCGGGCGAGTTCTCCCACTCCCACTCGATGGCAAGATCAGATTCGGGCAAGACGGTGGCGTAGCACTCGGTGACCGTGCCGGACGCGCGGTCAACGTCGACGCTCCGATCGAACAACTCCGGTGGCAGGAAAGCGGCCGAGCCATCCACGACGTGCAAACGGGGAGTCGTAAGCCGAGCTGCACCTGCGGCGTCGAGCCCTGCGAGAAAGGCCGGGATCAGTTCAGCAGCTCGGCCGGCAGGGATCGCACAGACATTCAGCGTGTTGCAGACCTTGCGATCGAGCGAGTGCTGCACGACGGCGTGCAGCGTGTCGGCGTCCGCATGCTCCCCTGCGACAATCCACGCGCCGCCAGTTCCATGCAGGCTGACCGGAACACCTGACTGCGAGGCCACCGCACCCAATTGGGCAACGGCGGCGCCCGAACCCCGCGCCACAGCAAGTGCAAGGCGACGATCGCTGAACAAGGCGTGACCGGCGCTGTGAGCCGCCGACTCGACCAGCTGGACGACCCCGTCGGGCAATCCAGACTCTGCCAGCGCCGGACGGAGTGCATGCTCGACGATCGCCAAAGCAGTGCCGAGTGCATCGGATCCGATGCGAAACACCACAGCGTTGCCGCTCCGCACGACACCACAGGCATCCGCGAACACGTTTGGTCGGCCTTCAAAAACAAAACCGACAACACCGAGCGGTGCTCGTCGCGCCTCGACCGACCACCCCTCGTGCTCGATGGTTCGAACGATCTCGTCGCGAGATACCGAAGCGTCGCGCCAGCCGCGTAGGCCGGCCACCATGTCGGCCCGCATTGCGGCGCTCAGTTCGAGTCTGGTGGTGGACCGTCCCCGTTCCCGGGCGCGATCGATGTCCAGTGCGTTGGCCACGGCGATGGGAGCGAACACCGCATCGTCGGCAAGTCTCGCTGCGAAGTGTTCGAAGAAATCGGAGATCGCATCATCGGTGACAGCGGCCAGCTCAGCGAACCCTGTGCGCGCTGCGGTGACAGCGGCATCGACGATGGCGTGCTCGTTTGCCGGGATGTGGAGAAGCGCGCCATCCTCCTGGACCACCACCAGCCGATCCCCGACTTGGAATGCGTCGGCAAGTTCGGCAGATACCTCGACCACCTGGTCACCACCGAAGACGACCTGTTGACCTGCGGTCAATGCAATGAGGCGGCTCATTGTCCGAACGCGATGCCCGCCATTTGGGGCAGATCGTCGAGCACAACGGGGAGTCCTGTCTCGAGCGAGCGGTGCGCTGCAAAGCCGACGGCGGCAGACCAGAGTCCGTCGAGCACGGTCACGTCGGCAGGCCGACCGGAGCGAATCGCATCGGCGAAGTCGACGTGCTCGAGGTAACTCGCCCCGTGATGAAGGCCTTGGTGCTTGATGCTGCTGTCGGCGACCGTCTCTTCGGTCACAACGTTGACGCCACTCCAAATATCATCGGTCCGCTGACCGATGCGGACGATCGACTCCGTGTCGAGCGCCTCAAGCTTTCCCTTGTCGCCCACGACGACGATCTCGCGCTCGTTCTTGCTCGCCTCTGCGAACATGCACAGATCGAGCATGCCGCGGCTGCCATTCTCGAACTCGACGATGACGTAGGCGTTGTCGAGAATGTCAGACCGCTCGCCGTTGTACACCTCGTCGAGGTGGTTGACGTCCTGTGATCCTGATGCCATCACGCGAACGGGACGGCTCGCGGTGGCCTGGATCATGAGATCGAAGAAGTGGCAGCACTTCTCGACGAGGGTGCCCCCCGTGTTCTTGCTGAACCGATTCCAGTTGTCGACTTTGACCAGGAATGGGAAGCGGTGCTCGCGGATGGCGACCATCTTCACATCGCCAGTGGTGCCGGCGGCGATCTCGGCCATCAACCGTTGGAGGGGAGGCATGTACCGGTACTCCAGACCCATCCAGATCACTTGTTCAGGCGGTCGTGTGGCGACCAGGTCAGTGATCTCGCGACAGTCATCGAGCGTGGTGCACAGCGGCTTCTCGATAAGGAGGTGGAGACCTGACTCGATCGCCGGAATCAGGATGTCGTGGTGCGTGAAGTTCGGAGAGGCAATGACGAGCGCATCGCAAAGCCCCGATGCAATCAGCTCCTCCACCGTGCTGAACTTCGCCAGCGGCGTCTCGGCCCCAACGGCCTGCTGCGCCGAGTCAAGCGAAAGAGAATGAGGGTCAGCCACAGCGGTCACGACGCAATCGTCGAGAGCGAGAATGTTCTGGATGTGTTCGACGCCCATCATGCCGACACCGACGACGCCGTACCTGATGGGAGTGTCGCTTGCCTGCGGGCTCATAGGGGCCTCAGCGTACGCTGCAGGGGTGACTGAGAACGCACCTGCTCCCAACAACGACCGTCTCTACTTCCGCCAGCTGTTGTCTGGACGCGACTTCGCGCACGGCGATCAGCTCGCCGAGCAGATGGTCAACTTCGTCTACGCCATCGGCGATCGAGAGACCGGTGAGTGCGTGCTCGTCGACCCGGCTTACGCCCCGGCAGAACTCATCGACGTTGTCGCAGCCGACGACATGACCGTGACCGGCGTGCTGGCCACGCACTACCACCCTGACCACGTCGGTGGTTCGATGATGGGCATGGAGATCGACGGCATCGCGTCGCTGCTCAACAAGATCGACTGTCCGATTCACATTCAGGCCGATGAGACCGAATGGGTCCGAAAGACCACCCACGTCAGCCCCGATCACCTCGTCGAGCACGGGTCCGGCGATGTCCTCAGTGTCGGTGCCATCGACATCACCCTGCTGCACACACCTGGTCACACACCCGGCAGCCAGTGTTTTCTCGTCGACGGCAAGCTTGTTGCGGGCGACACGCTGTTCCTTGACGGCTGCGGCCGAACCGACCTCCCCGGATCCAACGGTGCGCACATGATCGAAAGCTTGCAGCGACTCGCCAAGGTCCCGGGTGACACGATTCTGTACCCCGGCCACCAATACTCAGCGGCACCGTCGGCACGCATGGACCACGTCGTCCAGCACAACTACATCTTCCAGGGTCTCTGAGTCACAGCTGCTCAGTCACACCTGCTCGCGACCCCAAAGCAACTGAGGTCGCTGCAACCGGATTTAGCAGTCGGCTTTTGCCGGGATGACGATCTTCAGGCCGGGGTAAAACGCCGAGTAGCCACTCGTTCCGGCGTTCGCCGCGTCGAGTGCCTCGACCGTGACATCAAACTTGTTGGCAACCTTCGAACGGGCGTTGTCACCGTCTTCGATCGTGTACGAACCGGGTGCACAGTTTGAGCCGGTGTCCGGGATCGTCTCGCCGACCGAGGCCTCGCCATCTTCGCCTGCTGCTGCCGCAACGTCGGTGTCGGCGTCGGTCGCCGCTGCCTGTGTCGTGCCGCCCGGCGGAATCTTGATCTCTTCGCCGGGGAACGGGAACTCGTTGCCGGTCGCCCACCCGTTGAAGTTGAGGAGATCCTCAAGCGGTACGCCGAATTGATCGGCGACCTTGATCGCGTAGTCACCCGACTGGACGACATACGTCTGCGATCCGGTCGCCGTTTCTTCCCCGCCCGACAGCGACGCAATGGTCGTCGTGACCGGATCCTTGACGATGTAGTTGGTGGCGTCGAGGTTGATCGTCGACGCCGTGGCGCCACTCGTGGCGTCGCTGCCACAGCTCGCGAGAACCAGCGCGCCAGCCACAATTGGCCACGTCAGCACGCTCATCCGACCGAATTTGCCCATGTTCTTCAAACCCATGCGGGCATCGTACGTGGTCTCATCGAGACAGTGTTGGCAGGGCGGTATGTGTGCGGCACACCCATCCTGAATGCCCGACCTTCACATCAAGGGGCGTTCGGTCGGCGCGATCGGCCGTGGGAGCGTTGTCTCGCCCATCAGCAGTGCGTCGGCGCCCGCTGCTGCTGCTCGACCTTCAGCAATCGCCCAAACAATCAGGCTTTGTCCCCGACCCATGTCGCCGGCCACGAACAGCCCGTGCTGGTTGGTCATGTAATTGTCATCGCGCACCACGTTGCCGCGAGCGTCATAGTCCACGCCGAGCTCGTCAAGCCACGAACCTTTCTCCGGACCCACAAAGCCCATCGCGAGGAACACGAAGTCCGCAGGAATCTCCCTGTCCGTGCCTTCGACTTTTTCGAACTTGCCGTCGACGAACTCAACTTCGTGCAACATCAGCGCCTTGACCCGGCCGGTCCCGTCATCCACGAACCGCTCGGTGTTGACGCTGTAGAGACGTTCTCCGCCCTCCTCGTGCGCGCTGGTGACCTTGTAGACCATCGCGAACTGTGGCCACGGGTTGCGATCCCCATTCCGTTCGTCGGACGGTCGGGGCATGATCTCGAGCTGCGTTACCGAGGCCGCGCCTTGGCGATGCGCCGTACCCAGACAGTCAGCGCCGGTGTCGCCACCACCGATGATCACCACGTGTTTGCCGTTCACATCGATCGGCGACTGCTCCTGATCACCGAACTGCACCCGATTCGACTCCGGCAAGTACTCCATCGCCTGATGGATTCCCGCAAGTTCTCGTCCCGGTACAGGCAGGTCACGCCATGCCGTTGCGCCGCAAGCGAGCACCACGGCATCGTGGCTGGCGCGGAGCACCTCGATATCGACGTTCTCGCCAACAACGGCGTTCGTGCGGAACTCGGTTCCTTCGGCTTCCATTTGTTCGAGACGACGATCGATGTGCCGCTTCTCCATTTTGAACTCTGGGATCCCGTAGCGCAGCAGTCCGCCAATACGGTCAGCACGCTCGAGCACCACGACGTCGTGCCCAGCGCGCGTCAACTGCTGCGCAGCAGCGAGACCCGCTGGCCCGGAGCCGATGACCGCAATCCGCTTGCCAGTGCGAACCGACGGAATCTGCGGCGTGACCCAGCCCTCGTCGAAGGCCCGGTCGATGATCTCGACTTCGACCTGCTTGATCGCAACCGGGTCCTGGCTGATACCGAGCACGCATGCCGACTCGCAGGGCGCTGGACACAGCCGCCCGGTGAATTCGGGGAAGTTGTTCGTGGCATGCAGCCGTTCGATCGCATCGTGCCACTGGTTGCGGTACACGAGGTCGTTCCAATCGGGAATGAGATTCCCGAGGGGACAACCGTTGTTGCAGAACGGGATGCCGCAATCCATGCACCGCCCGGCCTGGTGATTCAGTGCTTCTGCATCGAACGGCTCGTAGACCTCGTTCCAGTCTCGAAGACGGACGGGAACGGGACGATGTGCGGGAGTCTGACGCTCCCATTCGAGAAAACCGGTGGGCTTACCCATGTCAGGACCTCGCTGCTTCCATGATGGCGTTAACGGTGGCGTCTTCGTCGAGGCCTGATGCCTCGGCTTCGGCGATGACGTTCAGAACTCGCTTGTAGTCGGTTGGCATCACCTTGCGGAACTCGCTGACCTTGAGTGGCCACGAGGCCAGGAGCCCCTCGGCAACGGACGAGCCGGTGAAGTCGCGATGGCGGGTCACAGTGTCACGCAGGAACTCACGATCCTCCGCCGTCAGTTCTTCCAGCTTGACCATCTCGTAGTTGACCTTGCTCGCAAATTCACCATTCGGGTCATAGACGAAGGCAATGCCGCCGGACATCCCGGCACCAAAGTTACGGCCCGTTTCGCCGAGCACGACCACCCGGCCACCGGTCATGTATTCACACCCGTGATCACCGATGCCCTCACTGACCGCAAGCGCACCGGAGTTACGGACGCAGAAGCGCTCGCCGACATTGCCGCGGAGGAAAATCTCACCTCCGGTCGCGCCATAGCCGATGACATTGCCGGCAATGACATGGTCTTCAGCAGCAAACGGCGCGAGCGGATGCGGGTGCACGATCAGCCGCCCACCAGACAATCCCTTGCCGACGTAATCGTTGCCGTCGCCAACCAGACGCATCTGAATGCCCGCTGGAACGAACGCACCGAAGCTCTGCCCGGCCGAGCCGGTCAACGTGATGTCGATCGTGCCGTCGGGCAGACCAGCACCCTTCCACTGCTTCGTCACCTCGTGACCGAGCAACGTGCCCACGGTTCGGTGCACGTTACGAATCGGAAGATCGATCGAGACGTGGTGGCCGTCCCTGATGGCGGGCTGGGCCAGGGCGATGAACTGCTGATCGAGCGCCTCGTCGAGGCCGTGATCCTGATCGACCGTCTGGATCATCGACTGGTGATACGGATTCTGTGGCACGGCAAGAATCGGGCTGATGTCGAGACCCGAGGCCTTCCAGTGATCGATTGCTTCACGGGTGTCGAGCGCCTCGACGTGCCCGATCATCTCGTCCATCGTGGCAAAGCCCAGCTCGGCCATGATCTCACGCACTTCCTCCGCGATGTACTCGAAGAAGTTGATCACGAACTCCGGTTTGCCGGTAAACCGGGAGCGGAGTTCGGGGTTTTGGGTGGCGACACCGACGGGGCAGGTGTCGAGGTGGCAGACCCGCATCATGATGCAACCCGACACGACGAGCGGCGCCGTCGCAAACCCATACTCCTCGGCGCCGAGCAACGCAGCAATCACGACGTCGCGGCCCGTCTTCAGTTGGCCATCGCTCTGTACGACGATGCGGTCACGCAAGCCATTGAGCATCAACGTCTGCTGGGTCTGGGCAAGCCCCAGTTCCCACGGTCCACCTGCGTGTTTCAGCGATGTCAGTGGGCTCGCCCCGGTACCTCCGTCGTGGCCCGAGATGAGCACGACATCAGCTTTCGCCTTCGACACGCCCGCTGCAACGGTGCCGACGCCCGCCTCGGCGACCAGCTTGACGTGCACGCGTGCCGCCGGGTTGGCGTTCTTCAGGTCGTGAATCAGTTGCTTCAGATCCTCGATCGAATAGATGTCGTGGTGCGGCGGCGGACTGATCAGACCGACGCCTGGAGTTGAGTGGCGAGTCTTTGCGATCCATGGCCAGACCTTGTGCCCGGGCAGCTGGCCGCCTTCGCCGGGCTTGGCACCCTGGGCCATCTTGATCTGGATGTCGTCAGAATTCGTGAGGTATTCAGCGGTGACGCCGAATCGGCCTGAGGCCACCTGCTTGATCGACGAGCGCCGCTCAGGGTCGTAGAGCCGGTCAGCGTCTTCGCCACCCTCACCGGTGTTGGACTTCGCGCCCAATCGGTTCATCGCCACGGCAAGCGTCTCGTGAGCCTCAGCGCTGATCGAGCCGTAGGACATCGCTCCAGTGCTGAATCGCTTGACAATCTCTGACACCGGCTCGACATCATCGATGGAGATGGGCGAGCGGCCAGAGCGGTCGGCGTTCGCAAACTCGAACAGCCCGCGCAACGTCATCAGCTTCTTCGACTGGTCGTCGACGCGGCTCGTGTACTCCTTGAAGATGTCGTAGCGGCCCGCACGCGCAGCGTGCTGCAGCTTGAAGACCGTCTCAGGATTGAAAAGGTGCTGTTCGCCTTCGCGGCGCCACTGGTACTCGCCACCGAGCTCAAGCTTGCGGTGGGCGCGTTCTTCGGGCCGATCAGGGTTGGCCATCTTGTGCCGTGCCGCGACTTCCGCGGCGATCTCGTCAAGACCGATCCCACCGAGCTGGCTCACCGTTCCGGTGAAGTACTGCTCGACCACATCCTCGCCAAGACCGATGGCCTCGAAGATCTGCGCACCGGTGTACGACGCCACCGTCGAGACACCCATCTTCGACATCACCTTCAGGACGCCCTTGTTACACGCCTTGATGTAATTGCGAATCGCAAGCTGGTCGTCAAGGTCGCCGAGGCCGTGCATGCCCTCATGAATGAGGTCTTCGACTGACTCGAAGGCGAGGTACGGGTTGATCGCACCGGCCCCGTAGCCGATGAGGAGCGCCATGTGATGCACTTCGCGGGCATCTCCCGCTTCCACAACCAAGCCGGTCATCGTGCGCTGCTTGGTCCGCACGAGGTGGTGGTGCACCGCTGCGGTCAGCAGGAGCGAAGGGATTGGGGCATCGATGGTGTCGGCGTTGCGGTCCGACAGCACGATCATTCTGGCCCCGGCTCCGATGGCATCCGAAGCCTGCTGGCACACGCGGTCGAGTGCCGCACGGAGACCCGGCCCACCGTCAGCAACGCGGTACAGCCCACTGAGCACCTTGGCCTGGAGACCGGCGTGTCCGCCGTCGTCATTGACATGGATGATTTTCGCCAACTCGTCGTTGTCGATGATCGGGTTCGGCAACGCCATCTGTCGGCAACTCTCAGGGCCGGGAGCAAGCAGGTTCGCCTCCGGTCCGACCGACGCCGACACCGCTGTGACGACTTCTTCGCGGATTGCATCCAGCGGCGGGTTGGTGACCTGTGCAAACAGTTGCTTGAAGTAATCAAACAGCAACCGTGGCCGGTCCGACAGCACGGCCAGCGGCGTGTCGGTACCCATCGAGCCGAGTGCCTCATATGCGTTTGCCGCCATCGGAGTGATCAGAATCTTGAGCTCTTCGTGGGTATAGCCGAACATTTGTTGACGGCGCAGAACGCTGTCGTGGCTGAAGACGACGTGCTCGCGGTCAGGAAGGTCCGGGAGGTTGGTCATGCCAGCCGCAAGCCACTCGCCGTAGGGATGCTCCTCGGCAAGCTTGTTCTTGATCTCCTCGTCGCCGACAATCCGGCCCTCGTTGGTGTCGATCAAGAACATTTTGCCCGGCTGCAGACGACCCTTGGCCACCACCTTGCTCGGCTCGATGTCGATCACACCGACTTCGGACGCCATGACGACAAGGTCGTCGTCGGTGACCCAATATCGGCTCGGGCGCAAACCGTTGCGGTCGAGCACTGCACCGATCATTTCGCCATCGGTAAAGGTGACCGATGCCGGACCATCCCAGGGTTCCATCATCGCCGCGTGGAACCGGTAGAAGTCGCGCTGCTTCTGCGACATCGTTTCGTCGTTTTCCCACGCTTCAGGAATCATCATGAGTACTGCATGATGAATCGGATATCCACCAAGGTGCAGCAATTCGAGAACTTCATCGAACCGAGCCGTGTCGGAGGATCCAGGCGTACAGATCGGGAACGCCCGGTCGATGCCCGGCAAGAGCGGGCTTTCAAGCATCGCCTCGCGTGCGCGCATCCAGTTCTGATTGCCCTGCACGGTGTTGATCTCACCGTTGTGAGCGACGAATCGATAGGGATGCGCCAGCGGCCACGACGGGAATGTGTTCGTACTGAACCGGCTGTGCACGAGCAGCAGTGCTGACTCGACTCGCGGATCACGCAGATCGGGAAAAAACTCGCTCAGCTGTGGCGTCGTGAGCATGCCCTTGTAGACGATCGTGCGGCTGGAGAGCGACGAAAAGTAGCTGTCGAGGTCGCCGACGAGTTCACGCCGCGACGTCTTCCGAGCGACGAATGCCTTCCGATCGAGTTCGATACCCGTGGCACCTTCGGGGTCGCTGACGAAAAGCTGCTTGAACGTCGGCATCGCCTCGCGTGACGTCTTGCCCAGACAGTCGGGGTTGATCGGCAGGTCACGCCAACCGAGCACCTGAAGTCCAGCATCGGTGACACTCACCTCGATCGCCGACATCGCGTCCTGTGCATATTCAGGGATCGACGGCAGGAATGCGATGCCCACGGCGTAGGCGCCAGCGGCAGGCAGGTCGAACTCGGTGACCTCCTGGAAGAAGCGGTCCGGAACCTGCAGCAGGATTCCGGCGCCGTCGCCCGAGTCGGGCTCGGCGCCTGTTGCACCGCGGTGTTCAAGGTTCGTCAACGCCTGCAGACCTGTCACGACCAGTTCATTCGAACGGACGCCCTTCAAGTTCGCGACGAAGGACACGCCGCAGGAATCGTGTTCCTGACGGGGGTCGTAGAGGCCAGAGGGGCCGGGAGGTTGCTGCATTGTCACATCCACGAGTCGTTGATCGGCTACGAAATCGCGAAGACAGCCTGATCGACATTGACCAGCGGCCTCACACGAGGATGCTCGAGACAACACTGGCTCAAGCGGGGGTTGCCCAGCTTAGAGCCTCAACCCCCCGCTGTGCTCGCTCGTTCGGTCGTGAAACAGACAGCGGTTCCGCATCCAGCCCGAGATGCCAGCCCGAGATGTTGGCGAAAACGACGGCCGCGAGGCAGAATGCTCGTCTGTGCAACAGCGCCTGACCGACCTCTTTGCACCTCTGCGACAGCCCGAAGTCAGGTCACTGATGTGGGCTCAGCTGGTGTCGGGACTGGGCGACTGGGCAGGCCGACTCGCTCTGTCGGTCTTGGTGTACGACCGATCGCAGTCGGCGTTGTGGACGGCAATGGTCACCGTGGTGTCGCTCCTCCCCTGGATCGGGCTGGGCCAAGTTCTCGCAACCTACGCCGACCGGTTCGGTCGGGTCAGCGTGATGGTCATTGCAGACATCGCGCGCGCCGTGCTGTTCGCTGCGATGCTGATTCCACAGCCGATCTGGTCGCTGCTGCTGCTTGCTTTCTTGGCCGGCCTGGCCGTCCCCCCATTCGCTGGAGCGCGAGCCTCAACCATGGTCGAGGTCGTCGATGCCGACCACTATCCGAGTTCCTTGGCCCTCAGTGGGGTGTTCTCTCAGGTGGAAGTGTTGGCTGGCTACGCCGGCGGTGGAATCGTTGTGGCGTTGATCGGTGCGGAGACGGCCTTGGCCGTCAACGCACTGACGTTCCTGTTGTCGGCACTCCTGCTGCGCAGACTGCGTTCCACGTCTGCCGCGGACCGCCACGACGACGCAGAGGTGGGGCTACGCGGACTCAGGGCCGGACTTGCCGTGTGGCGTTCGGATCCGGTGTGTCTGCGTGCGCTGGTGTTGTTCGTCGGAGTGTCGATGTTCATGATCCTCCCCGAGGTGCTCGTCGTGCCGTTCACTGACGAGATCGGCTTGTCGGAGAAATTCGTCGGCGCGTTCGCTGCCC
>Ga0209374_1000665_pt1 | contig 37232 bp, 29 predicted proteins | sample SaaInlLV_DNA_10m_FD_184683 | JGI IMG/M metagenome (GOLD analysis project Ga0209374, IMG submission 184683) | Marine microbial communities from expanding oxygen minimum zones in the Saanich Inlet - SI075_LV_DNA_10m (SPAdes) (version 2) | ecosystem: Environmental > Aquatic > Marine > Unclassified ... | reverse complement strand
TGCCGAGATGGTGACCAATCTCGTTAATCCAAAGTCGCAAACTTATAGTTGCCAACGACGACAACTACGCACTAGCTGCTTAAACCCCAGTGTAGTGCCATCTGACTGGAGCCGTGCTTATGCGTCCAGAGTTTGACATCCCTCGGGAGAGATAACGCTCAGGTGTCATATTTCATAAGATCGTGATGAAGTTTGTTCGGGGCGGATTCACTAAAAATTTACCGAAATCGTGCGTTGTGCGCCCTGTCAGTCGGGTTGCAGCGCCCTAAAATTAAAGACTGAACTAAGCATGTAGAGCCGCAGGCAGCGGACTGGCGGACGCGGGTTCAATTCCCGCCGCCTCCACCAAATAGCTGTTTTATAAGTACTATTGAAGTTCATAAAAGGCATTATTTATATTAAAAACAATAACTTAATGTACTATAGTGTCTTTTGTGATTCTTTAAGATGTTGAAGTAAAAGGTACATTTAAAGTAACATTTCTTTTAATTTACAAGGGAAATGGTACATTGGCTAGAGTCTCAAATAAACTCAATACTCAATTAGTGAAAAGCTTCCAGTGTGTTGATGGAAAGGAAAGCACATTGAGCGATGGCGAGGGCTTATATCTCAAAGCGACGCCAAATCTAAGTAATACTAAGTTTTGTCATAAGACTTGGATATTCCGGTACAAGAGCCCAATTTTAAATAAGCGCAGGACCAAAGGTTTTGGATCTTATCCTTCTGTCAGTCTTAAGCAAGCGCGAGAAAAGCGAGACGCCTGTAATCTTTTATTGAGACAGGATCTTGATCCAAATGAGAAAGATGCCCCATTAATAGCAACCTTAACGCTAAAGGACGTATCGCACAGATGGTTTATGGATCGAAAGAAACCCAAAGTAACTAATGATTATGCCAATGATGTTTGGCGATCGCTTGAATTACATGTATTCCCAAAATTAGGCGATATCCCAATACAGAAAATCCGCGCAAACATAGTTTACGATAACCTGCTCTACTTACAACATTCTGGGAACCTAGAGACGTTACGGAGATTATGTGGCAGATTAAGAGAGATCATGAACTATGCGAAAAGTAGAGGCTTGATAGAGGCGAATTTTTTACATGATCTGAGTGAATCTTTCACTTCGCCAGAGCCAATGTCACTTCCCACAATCAGTCCAGAACAACTTGGTCCGTTCCTAAAAGACTTGGCTATGGTGCAGATACGGCTCACTACTAGATGCCAGATTGAGTGGCTAATGCATACTATGGTTAGGCCTGCGGAAGCCGCCGCCAGTCGATGGGAAGAAATCGATTTAGACAAAAAAATTTGGATTATCCCCGGAATAAGAATGAAGCAAGTGGTTAAGGCTACACGGAATGACCTTGATGATCATGTAGTACCCCTATCTAATCAAAGCCTTAAGCTCCTTGGAATAATGAAGCCTATGTCGGGTCATAGAGAATACATATTCTCCGGACATAGAGATCCTAATAGCCATATGAGTTCACAATCAGCAAATATGGTCATTAAAAGGATGGGGTATAAAGGAAAGTTTGTATCTCATAGTTTTAGAAAAGTGGCTAGTACTTATCTTAACGAAAAAGGCTTTAAGAGCGATTTCATAGAGAAAGCACTTGCACATCAAGATAAAAACAAAAATAGAGCAACTTACAATAAGGCAGAGTATATCGAGCCGCGACGAGAGGTTATGCAGGCTTGGTCTGATTTTATTGAAACCTCTGCGAAGGAGACTTATGCTAATTTACAGAGTGCAGTCTTAAGATAATAGTCTGAGTACAGATATTTCATTGAATTATGGAGTCATATTTTGGGACAGCTTTACAGGATATCTTGCAAGAAATGCGGCGCGGCTTCTGGAGCTTCAGAGGGGCATGGGATGGGTTATGTCCAAAATTTTGAAAATCTCTTTTTAAACTATATGGATGAAAACGACAGATTATCTTTTGCTAGACACGTGCCTTCTGGGTCTCGAAATAGAATTCAAAAATGCTCTTTTTCTAAAACTCCGTTACGATGCACAAAATGCTTATTTATCACGTCTAAGTTGGTTTGGAGTGTTAAATTTGAAGATGGCTGGACGTTTAGTCCACCATTAAGGTGTGAGCATTGTAAAGGAGAGTTAACAAGATTCCCCTTGCCCGCGGAGGGTGATTTTAAATGCCAATGTTGGGAGTGTGATGGTGACTCCTTAAATATTGAATTAAGTGCAATGTGGGATTAAAAAATTATGACAGATAATTCTTTGAGCTTTGATCAATCTGACACGGTAAAAGTATTTATCACTCGTAATACTGATATTGAAAACGAATATTCGCTATCGACCGTTTTCAAGTGGCGAGCCAACAACGAATATGACTAAATTTTTTGTCATTCAAAGCAATAGCCGGAGATTGAGCATTGGTAAGTCTTAGCCTAGATGATTATGGTGTAACCCCATCTTCATCAACAGTGTATGCCCGTGAGCTTACAAAAGGATTTTCTGTATATTTGGAGGCTGATAAAGAGCTCCTCCCAAAACCTGTTCAAATTGGGTCAACAAAAAAAGATTACGACTGGAATACCTTTGGCAGAATCTTATGCCAGATCAAAGAGGGGTGGATAGGTGCAGAGTCTTACACTCAAGTCGATGTGTCCGGAGAAACGGGTATAAGGGCAGAGATTCTCGTACTTTGCTGGGGCTATCCTGAAGCTAACGCAGATCTTATAGACTGGCTTTTAGAGCAAAGTGATAGTGCTTTGGACTACCTCTATGTCAATTTGGGCTCTCTCCTAAATGATGGTAATTTACAGTTTCTAGCAGAGCTTGTAGAGCTAATTGAAGAGACTTCGCAGGAATCCGATCTCTTTGATCTGGTTAATCAGCATCGCTCCTTAGATCAACTATATAGTTATTTGGAGAATGAAAAAGAGAACATTGATCAGTTTGAAATAAATCGACAAAATAAAATTATCGAGCCATTCTTACAGCGAATAAACGAAATCGTGTTAATTCATGGAGATGATCGTCGGCCTCATCAGATGGCGCGTTCGAAATCAATGCGCCTAAAGTTATGGCTTATACAATATATTCTAGCCCATGGTGACTTTCCAAGAGGTGAACATAGTGTTAGGGTTTTAGAGCATGGAAACGTAAAGGAATTGGGGGTTATTGATTTTCGACGAAGTAATGATGTGACGTAACTACTGATCATTATCTTGGTTTTTACTCCGGACCTTTTACCACAGTTTGTTGGCTACTATTAGAATGAATCGATAATCACCTCTTAAGGAAGAGGACTAGAGCATGGTTAAAAAAATCTTTAAGAATACCGATGACACACTCCATAGGGACGATGTCTGCTCCAGTAAGCTGGACTATGCGGAGAAAATCTCTTAAGTGCGGTTTCTAAACTATTTTGATGATCTAGTATGATTGATGACTTAACAATGCTGGAAGATGATTTTCCTGATGAGGTATTGGAGATTCTTAAGTCACTGAATTAACATTCTGTTTGGAGCAAAGAAAAACGTCAGCTAGCCGATAAGTTAATTAACTTATTAACTAGTAAGGGATATGTATATTTCCATGTAACCAACCCACATCGGTATCGTGTGTCAACCGTAGGCGCCTCCTACCTTTATGATGTTCCCCTCTACAAGCAGGGACATCTGGCGCCGTTTCGAGGGCAAAGGGTTCGTATCGTTTGCACCCACAGTGGGAAAAATGCTACGCGAGGGATTATGGTGAATGCCGTAAGTATCAGTCCCCCAGACAAAGTTATCAAAAAGTTACCTAGGCCGGTATCAAGGTATATATTCCCAGACTATATCGCCAATCACGAGGTTCTTTACAAATCCCCGCGCTTTGTTGTCTTTCGAGTAAATCAAAAGCTAAAGATACTGTCAGAGGATGCATCCGCTGGATATATTGATACCAATGGTTGGAATGCTATCTTGGTTGATGGCAGGGCGGGTGTACCCATTGGTACGTTGCAACTAAACGATAACGGATCAGTGAAAGGCCGGCTCTTAAAGTGGAAAGGGTCCGGAAATTATGAGTGTCTAAGGGATGCTATCGACGATTTAGCAGAGTCTTTCCAAAGCTATAAGTATTAATCAAACATCCCAGAAAAACTTAATTACTATTAGCAGGTCCGGATTGCATGATATATTCATATTTAAATAGATGCTCTACTGGTTCTGAAGAATGAAAAAAATAATTTTATTAGTTGTTTTGGTTTTTTGTATTCCGTCACAGGCAAGTGTGGTTGGTAGCCTTTTCAAAGCCATCAAGAAGGGAGCTGATGAAGCGCCGACATCAGCAAAGAAATCTGATTCCGAAACTATTAATGGAAAAAAAGAAGACGCGGTTACTAAAGATATAGACAAGGATCTCGCTGATGATTTAGCCTTTATTGAATCACCTAATTTTCGATTTTCGCCAGATGACTTGTTGAAGGGTGGGGATGATTTGGATAATGCTTTTAGTCTAATACCTCCGTCTCAGGAATTTATCAACTTTAGTAACTGGATGAAAATACAAATGGTGGCTACCCCTTTAAGGACGAGGGTGCAGGATTTTATAGACCAGTCAAACAAAGAATTGATCGATTCGGACATCAACGACGCTGTGACAGATTCTAACGATGATTCTTTAACTATTGATCAGTTACATGAGCTTATTTCACAGGAGCTGAAAGACACCTCGGACAATGAATGGTATTCCTATAAAACAGCGACATATTTCAATAGGTTAACCGTTTATGGGTGGGGAGAGTTTTCTCCACTAAGGGATTATGATTGGTCCAAGCAAGATGAGCTACCTTTATATAAGGCAATCGCTCTGGAGGCAAGCCGCCTGTCTTTGACAAGTAAAGCTGGGTTTGATGTTGGGGACCTTGAAGAGTGGGTCAGGCAAAATGTTCTCATGATGTCCTCCAGCAGTAATGGGAATGATATAGCTAAATATCTAATAGGTTGTCGAGCTTTGCCAAATGATTCTCCCGACGCCCTAGGTAAAATGACTTCAGTAGCCAAGAAACTTTTTGAAGGTTTCTGTACAACAGAACAGCTTCTCAATGTGCCTACAAAAATAGCCGCGATGTCCGGAGACCCTGCAATGATTGCGCTAGCCGAGATTAGTCTTTTGCCCATGCTGGCTCTCAATAACGCAATGCCTGACTATTATCGCATAAGGGATAAGATGCTGTCGAAAGTTCCAGAATTAATAGAATTACAAGAGTTTCAGCACCTTGAAGAGATTCTTAAATTGATTGCATTCAGTGAAGTTCAAGTTGGAAATTTGAAAAATTCTTATGACATAGGTTCCCTATTACTGCTTTTATTTGGTACTCATCCCGAAACCAAAAATGCTGTTTTAGGGAATCTTCTGCCTACAATATTCATAGAGGCTAAAGATATTGCTATGACAGCAAAGCTTCTAAGGTTGGTTGAGCTGATGGCAGACAGTCAGTCTGATTTCTTCGTGCTAGGAACTAGTAAAATAAACCTACTCACAGTTATGATTAACTACAAACGACTTATAAAAGAACAGGCTATCTGACCTTAATTCGATGCTGGCAAGGTATTAGTCGATTAGTATGGCAACGATTTATTAAAACAACTGACAGGAAAACACTAATGGCCATGGATACTATTAACATACCATGATTACAAAGATAAAGCAGTTATAAGTTACATGTTATGAGGTAATTTCAGGTATTAGTGTATATAAATCAACAGCTTACTGAGTTTGGGTTGATGCATTTAGTTAAATTTTGGTGCATTTAGATATTGTGATGAATTCCTCTGAAAATTGAATATCCCAGCCCGTTTCCTTAAAAACATGCTGACTCATCATTGAAGTGCTAAGTTGATTTTTAGAGACAAATCCGTCATGCATAAGCAAGAGAAGGGAGGGGCCCCAGCGTTGCCCAACAGATGACAGTATTTGGGCTTCGGCACCCTGAAGGATAAGGGACAATTGCGTTGGTCTAGATGATTTAGAAATAACACAGGAGCGACATCAATTATTCAATATAGTATATTTGACAGATAAACTACCAAATTAAATAGTATAAGGTCATATTTAAGCACCTATGCATCTATCAATGATCATGCTCAGTTCTTATTAGGGTGATAAAAATTATATGGACAGTAGAGAGATTTTTAAAAGTATAATTGATAATAAAAATCAAATTAGTGAGGCTCTTTCCTCAGCTTCATCATCTGGACTTTTACTTTTATTTCGATTGTATGATTTAGAGAGTAACAAAAGTGAAAAACTATACCTGATAGCTGATTTACTGAAGGATATCAGTGAAGAGCAGGTTTACTACGACGTGTTTATGATAAGAGAGATCTTGGGCGTTGCTAAATATAAGTTGCAGAAAAAGGATATTGAAGAACTTATATGCCTTTTTATGGACTACGCAATATATAAACCAAATGCTTTCGGCAATCTGAAAATAGAGGGGGAGAATGTTACAGTAATTAAACGGAAAGAAAAAAACCCTTTTTTCGATATATTTTGTTACCGCCTTTTATTGATGTATTTAGAAAAAGAAACTCCAACCCTGCGTTATCTAAAGGATCTGTTAAGTTATTCTATTCAAGGTATTAAAAAATTTCCTTTAAACTTTTTTGAAGTTTTTAAAGTAGTAAAGACATTTAAGAAATTAATGAGGAACATCACTTCACTTGAGATGATCAGCTCAAACGATGCTCTTAAAGCTCTAAGGCTAGATACAGTTAACCAGATTCGAAACCTTACCATTGAAATGCTCAATGATAATGTGAAGACGATAGGTGTAGTTCGATATCTCTATTCCTCAATAACCCCATATATAGATGATGAAAGTGATTTGAATGCTGTTTCAAGAAAAGACCAAAAGCTTCTGGACTCACCTAAGAGGCGTGACATTCAGATAAACACAGTCATTTTGATTGTGTTTTTGTTTTGGCTGGGACCTTCACTAGCGGATAGGTACCATCAATGGTATATGTCCAGTGAGCGGGAAAGGGGCCATGTCTTGACGGTTAGCGCAGTAGGGAATCCGGATCTAAAGTCAAAATTAAATGTTGGTGATGGAGTTTCTAGAGTGAATGATATTGTTAATCCTACTTTAGCTGAGTTCAGGCGTGAAGTAACGGAAGGTAATGGGGAGTTAAGAATTACAAGATTGCGAGAGGGAAAATTTGAAACTATTACGGTAGATTCTTTGGTCGAGGAAGGTGAGTTCAAGAGAGTTGGCGTGAGCTTCTATCACCTGAGTAACACCACAAAGATATTTACAGTATTAATAACTATTTATTTGTTAATCTCGGTTATCAACCTTGGGGCGTACACGTTTAGGTCGATAGGTGTAATCTCTGCTACTCTATTTTATATGATCAATCTAGCAATGATATGTTCATATGTTATTTTCTATAAGATTTTTTTAAGCGCTTTAGGATTAAATTTCACTACATTGTTAATTGTATTTGGTTTTATTTTTGGGTGTAAGTATATCTATGATGAGCAATGGATTCTGAAGGGTTGGTTGGGTGTAATTAGATCATAATATAAATATAAGAACTCTCCCAGAGCCTTCTATGGAAGACCTTTTATATAATTGAGTTATTAAAGTCTGTAGTAAAAAACCAAGTCGCTATAAATATATCATGACGCATTTAGTTAAATTTTGGTGCATTTAGATATTGTGATGAATTCCTCTGAAAATTGAATATCCCAGCCCGTTTCCTTAAAAACATGCTGACTCATCAAAGTTTGGTATTAATCAAGCACCTAAGAGCTTGGCAGATGTAACTCACAAAGCTTGGGTCGCATTCATTACCCATGGTGACCCGAATCATCCAGAATTGTCCGATTGGCAACGATGGCAAGGGCCTAACTCCCGACACTGTATGACCTTTAATGAAAATTGTCAGATGGATACTTTAGTGGATGATCGTACACTCAGTGTTTGGGGGATACACTAAAAGTCAATAATAGTAAAGGTAATAATATGTAAGTAGGAAAATGCCGTCTCACCCGTCTCACCGTCTCACCGATATGTTAAGTCATTGATATATATAGAGATAATGGTGAGACACAAAGTGAGACACCAAATAACGTTCATGTCTCACCCGTCTCACCCCCCGTCGGGCAAGGGACGCGAGCCTCTGGCGAGTGGCCGTTGACCTATGTCATATGACCTTTGTCCGTTGATCCATTATATAAATTGCTAATGCGGCTACCCCTTCGTTAAAGGTTACCGGACGTGCGTTATATATTAATGGGCAGATGACCTCTGTCCCCTGTCGGTTGGCAGCGGGCGATGGACATGTGACCGTGGCCAGATGCAAAGGGGTTACTGGCAGACAAGGTTCCGAATAATGGACATGTAACAAGGTTCCAAAATCCGAAATCGGGGATAGGGGACGGTTGCCCATGACTACTGCAAAGAATGCATGAGCGATTCAGAATCGATTTTCAAAAAAATTTTCTGTAAAAATTCAGCCTACCTATGACGGTCAAGAGCACCTTGATAAACCACTTGAGTGGCCTCATCCATAACGCACATCAATGTCTGCTCAAACGTACTCGTCAACAGTGCTTTTACTGCAATATCAGCAGCTAACGCCATTGGCCACTTATAAACACCAGTCCCCATAGAAACAAAGGCAATGTTCTTTGCATCAGGCGCCTGACCGTGAAGTGCCAATGCGCTGTTATAGGCATTTCATAACTGCTCAGGTTCTCTCATTAGGCCATCCATGTATCTCGGGCAGGCAGTGTGGATTTCATGTTTAGCTGATACCTTAAAGATGGGGGTGATTACTGTTTGTCCGGCAAGGTTGTCTAGTATGCCCCGTTTACTAGCGTGGCTGTTGCTTAGGCGGTTGCTGATTACTTTGGCTTTGGCGACAAAAACCCTGTTAATTAAGCCTTTCAACATTATCTTATGATGTTCCTAATAAGCCGGCATGCGCGGCGACCCTCACCAATCAAAAAAATAAATCAACACTTAAGTTGACAAGATCTTTTCTTACATTGTAGGATGAATCATCAACTAATGTGTTGATTTTGAATAACGAGGGGAATAATCATGAATAAAAAACTATCAGTTAGCCTAATGTGCTTATCTGTGATGGCAGCATTTCCTGCTGTGGCTCAGGTTAGTTCGGGTATCGAAGGTTTGGAAGAAATTGTTGTAACAGCACGAAAGCGCCAAGAAAGTTTGCAGGAAGTGCCAATTGCTATCTCAGTAATGGGCGCGAACGATTTAAAAAATAAGGGTGTTTTTTCAACATCAGATCTCAATAATTCAATGCCTGGCTTAAATGTCACATCGTCTTATGGTGAGTCACAGCCCAATTTCACGCTTCGCGGTATTGGTGTGGGCACCGAATATAATTCTAATGCAGCATCACCCAACGGCATTTATGTCGATGAAGTCTACCAGTCAATGCGCGCTAGCCACGGCCAGCAGCTTTTTGATCTCGAGCAAATCGAAGTTCTAAAAGGCCCTCAGGGCACATTGTACGGTCGTAATACTACTGGTGGTGCAATCAACTTTATTACCGTTAAGCCGACAATGGGCGACGAGGCAAGTGGTCATCTTACTGCTGGTATAGGTAATTATGGTCGCAATAATGTGATGGGCGCGATGGATTTCACGCCGATTCCAGGCACTCTGGGTATTCGCATTGCCGGCACCTGGGTCGATTCTGATCCCTGGCTGGTCAACCGCATGCCACGCGGTATTTCAAAATCTAACCCAAGCCTGACCAATGATCAGTTGTCTGGCAATGTCGCTGAGGGCGTTAGCCCCGGTGGAGAAGAAAGTTGGGGTCTTAGATTCTCGGCTAACTTAGTCACTGACAGTTCTGAGTTTATGTTTAAGGCGTATTCCAGTTCATCTCTCGGTGGCCAGGGTACTCCTCAGAATCAGGGTGTAGGCGATACCATTAGCATGGCGCGTACTGCTGTTGGTTTTTATTACAACACCGACTTTTTTAGTCAGGCTGTTGTAGATGCTATGCCACCTGCGTTTAGTGCTAAAGCGAATGGCATAGGCGATTCCGAACTCTTCACCGACAGTAATGGCACGGCGAAAATTGACACTGATGGTGTTGTCTTCAATGCCAACTTCGATCTGACGGAAAATCTCAGCCTGGTATCTATTACTGGCTACGATGAAACCTACTTCGGTCTGTTGCCCTTTATTGATTGTGATGGCACGCCCTATGCGATCTGCGCAATTGGTTACGAGTCTGAATCAGAGAGCTTTAATCAGGACATCCGTTTAGATTATAAGGGCGACAACTTCAATATGATCGTTGGCGCTTACTTCGGTACTGATGAAATCATCACCAATAACCGTCCACACTTCTTTGGCTTCCTCAGCGATGTGGTTAAGGCTGCCGGTTATCCCGATGATTACTTTAACCCAGGTGGTATGGGTGCAGGTCTTTTCCCCGACGCACTTCAGGCTGATGGTGTAGTGAGTGCACTGAGCTTGATTACGCCGCTTAATGGAACGCAAAACTATACTCAGGTTCGCGATTCTGTGGCCATTTACGGTGAAGGTACTTACGACTTTAGTGAGGCGTTGTCGCTGACTGTTGGTATGCGCTACACCCAGGATGACTTTGAGTACAAAGATGCTTTGACCACTATGTATGACGGAACTGGTGCTCCGCGCCTGGTCGTTGTCTCTGGCTATGAGAACGAAGCCACTGGCAACAAGTATGTAATCGGTGAGTCTCCTGGTGTGCTAACGCCGTTAAGCCAGAAAGATGACTCCTCACAGGTAACCGGCCGCGTTATTGTCGATTACAAGATGTCTGAAGATGTGATGGTCTTCGCCAGCTACAGTAAAGGCTACCGCGGTGGCACTTACAACGGGCTCGCGTTTCAGTCTGCTAAACAGGTGTACTTTGTTGCTCCAGAAACCAACAACGTTTACGAGTTGGGTTTGAAGAGCCGCTTGCTGGATAACCGCATGCAGTTAAATGCCAGCTTGTTTTTCAATGATTACACCGGCAAGCAGGAGCAACTACTCGATGCAACTGCAACGACCTTCTTGGTTAATCTGGATGCAGAAGTCACTGGTTTTGAAGCCGATATGATCTTCAAAGCAACTGATACTCTGACATTAAATGCGGCAATCAGCCTGCTCGATTCTGAGTTTACTGACGGCGCATGCCCAGACGGACCATTGACTGGTCCAGTGCCTCAGGACGGACAATGCCTGAACACTGCTGCTGGTAATGTCAGTGTGGCTGGAAATCCACTCCCTTATACACCTGAAGTAACTGCTAATATCGGCTTTGATTGGGAGATGGCACAGGTAGCTAATGGCGTGGTGATGTTGGCCGCTGATGCAGCATTTAGTGATCAGTACCACTTCGATACCTTTGGTGATTACAGCTATAGCAAAGGTGATGTCGATGCCAGTACTATCGCTAAGACTGATTTCAAAAAAGGTAATCCTAGTTACTGGGTGGCTAACGCTCGTTTGACCTACATGGCCGAAGGCTACAGTGTGTCAGCTTGGGTTAAAAATCTGACAGATAAGTTCTACTACGGTAACGGTATTAACGTTGAAGGAAGCTATGACAGTGCCTTCTTGGTTCGTACTCAGCCACGCACCTTTGGTGTTGAAGCAACGTTTGAATTTTAAGTAACAGCCTCCGCTGTTGCCATCTTCCCTCGCGGGGAGGTGGCGCAGCGGTTTTTTCGTTTCTGCAGGTTAGGAGTTTTCATCAATGAAAAACATAGTGACTGTACTGTTTTGTCTGGCATTGGCCGCATGTGATATTGCAGGTTCTGGTAAGCAAGCCGAGGTCGTTGACGATAGCCGTCTTTCCCAGGCACAGGCTGAACCGGCTAACTGGATGACGCACGGTGGCACTTACCTAGAGCAGCGTTACAATCAGCTCGACTCAATCAACACCGAAAGTGTTGAGAATCTGGGTCTTAAATGGTTTTACGAATTTGAAGACAAGCGCGGTTTAGAAGCGACGCCGCTTGTTATTGATGGGGTGATCTACACCACATCAGCTTGGTCAAGGGTACATGCCTTTGACGCCAAGAGCGGTGCGCCGCTGTGGCACTATGATCCCGAAATTGCCGGCGAAGTTGCCTTTAAGGCCTGCTGTGATGTGGTTAATCGCGGCCCGGCTTTTTATCAGGGCAAGGTCTATGTAGGTGCGTTAGATGGCCGTTTGATTGCCATTGATGCCAAAACCGGCAAAGAAGTCTGGTCTACAGTAACCGTCGATCAGACTAAGTCTTACACCATTACTGGCGCACCGCGCGTGGTTAAAGGCAATGTCATAATTGGTAACAGTGGTGGCGAGTACGGTGTGCGCGGCTATGTCAGCGCCTACGACGCCGAGACCGGTGAACCGGTCTGGCGCTTTTATACAGTGCCGCCGATTCCCGGTGCCGGGCCCGATGGCGCTGCCTCAGACCCGATGATTGCGGCAGCACAGGCCACTTGGGCCGGTGACTGGAGCGAGCTCGGTGGTGGCGGCACAGTCTGGGACGCCATCGTTTACGACGAAGATTACAATCAGGTATTAGTGGGTGTCGGCAATGGTTCGCCATGGCCGCGCAGTCTGCGTTCCGAAGGGCAGGGCGATAATCTGTTTATTTCATCTGTCTTGGCGCTCGACGCAGATACAGGTGAATACAAGTGGCATTACCAGGGAACGCCCGGAGAAGAGTGGGACTTCACCCAAACCCAGCCGATTATTTTGGCGACTCTAGAGATTGATAAAGAACCGCGCAAAGTCATGATGCAAGCGCCAAAAAATGGCTTTTTCTATGTCATTGATCGCAGCAACGGCAAGCTAGTTTCTGCGGAAAACTATGTGCCGCAAAATTGGACCACAGGTATAGATCTGGAAACCGGCAGACCCAAGGTGGCCCCAGATGCGCGCTATGTAGATGATGAGGTTTTTGTTGCCCTGCCTTCTGGGCACGGTGGCCATAATTGGCAGCCTATGGCATATCACCCGGATACCGGGTTGGTTTACATACCGGCGCAGGAAATTGCACTGGCCTATAAGGCTAGCCAGCCCTTTGAAGTTCGTGTCGGCGGTTGGAATCTGGGTGTAGATCTAGCGGTTAATGCGATCCCCGATGACGCCGATGAGATCGCTGCGATCCGCAGTGAGCTAAACGGATTTTTGATTGCCTGGGACCCGATAAAGCAGCAGGAAGCCTGGCGTGTAGATCATCTTGGTCCCTGGAATGGTGGCGTTTTGGCCACCGCCGGCGGTCTGGTTTTTCAGGGCAATGCCAGTGGCTATCTGCTGGCTTTCGATGCCAGCACTGGACGCCAGGTTTGGTCCTTCGATACTCGGGTCGGCATCATTGCCCCTCCGGTTACCTACGCTGTTGACGGTGTGCAATATATTGCATTGATGGCAGGTTATGGCGGTGGTTACGGTCTAGCTGCGCCGTTCACAGAAAACGCGGGCTTCAGGCCCAACGGCCGACTGATGGTGTTTGCTCTCAATGAAAGCCTTAATTATGAAGTGCTCAAACCAGAACTGGCAGCAGCCGTAGTGGTTGACAAGGTCTGGGATAAAGCCGACCGCGATAATGGTGCGCAGATATACGAGACCACCTGTGGGGTTTGTCACGGCGCCACGGCGCGCTCTTCAGGAATTATTCCAGATCTGCGTCGCTCACCGATTTTGGCAAGTGCCGAGGCCTGGCAGGCGGTGGTACATGACGGGGTATTAAAAGACCGCGGCATGATCGGTTTCAGCGCCTATTTATCAGCTGAGGATATAGAAGATATCCGCGGCTATGTGGCTGAGCGCGCAGGGCAATTGCATCAGCACGGCAACTAAAATATAACGCACAGTAATTAGCGAAAATAACAACGACTAAGAGGCTATTAACCATGACCGCACAACTGACAAATGATGTTTCTGGTATGACTTTCGATATGCTGATCAATGGTCAGCTCGTCAGCGGCAGTCGCACTCTCGATGTGATTGATCCTGCCACTGCGCAAGTATTTGCCAGCTGTGCATGTGCCTCAGAAGCGCAACTTGAGCAAGCGATTGCCGCGGCTAAGGCAGCCTTTCCGGGTTGGGCGGCGACGCCGATAGAACAGCGCAAAGCGATTATGTTACAGATGGCTGATGCGGTAGACGCTGAAGCGGATACACTTGCTCGCCTGCTGACCTGCGAGCAGGGCAAGCCCCTTGCCGAGGCCCTTGGCGAAGTCGGTGGTGTGTCATATTTCCTGCGTCACTACACCCAATACGATTTGCCCGTCGAGGTTATCGAAGACAGTGAGTCGCGCCACATTGCCATTCACCGCGCGCCACTGGGCGTGGTCGCGGCCATCGTGCCGTGGAATTTCCCTCTGGTAACGGCTATATCAAAAATCTGTAGCGCCATGATTACCGGCAACACTATGGTATTAAAGCCGGCGGCTACAACGCCTGTCGCAACGCTGCATTTGGGGCGTATTGTCAGCGCGATTATTCCCGCTGGCGTACTCAATATAGTTGCCGATCAGAATGATCTCGGTGGCATACTCAGCAGCCACCCAGATATTAGTAAGATTGCCTTCACTGGCTCCACTGCTACCGGCAGTAAAGTCATGGCCTCAGCCTCAGCCACCCTTAAGCGCATGACGCTCGAGCTCGGCGGCAATGACAGCGGTATTGTGTTGGACGACTGTGATCCTGCAGAGGTTTCGGCCAAGCTCTTCGCCTCGGCATTTGGCAACAATGGTCAAATCTGCATCGCGCTGAAGCGACTCTATGTTCACGAGACGCAGTACGAAGCGGTTTGTGCCAATCTTGCTGAGCTGGCTAACAATGCCGTGGTTGGCTCGGGTCTCAATGCTGACACCCAGCTGGGTCCGGTGCAAAATCGCATGCAGTACGACAAGTTAAAAGCTCTTATCGAACAGACCCGAACTCAGGGCACTATTATTGCCGGAGGGGATTGTCCAGATCTGCCAGGCTATTTTATTAACCCCACTATCGTTCGCGATATTGCCGATGATGCGGCGCTGGTGACTGATGAGCAGTTTGGTCCTGTACTGCCGGTGATGAGCTATAGCAATCTCGATGAAGTGATTGCCCGCGCTAACAATACCTGTTTTGGTTTGGGTAACTCGGTGTGGTCCGCAGACAGCGCTAGAGCCGCAGCCGTTGCCATGCAGTTGGACTCTGGTTCTGTATGGATCAATAAGCACGGTGACATTGGCCCAGACACGCCGTTCTCGGGAGCCAAAATGTCTGGCGTCGGTGTTGAAATGGCCGAGCATGGGCTGATGGAATTTACTCAGATGAAGGTGATTAATCTCGGTAAGAATATTGCCGTGTAGTGAGTTTGATCCGATCCCATCCCACCTGGCTGCCTGGCTGCCAGGCTGGATGGGATCGGACGAAGACTAAAACAATAATAAATCACAGCGACTACTTAAAAAACCGAAAATAATAATTAGCCATAGCGACAGCGAAGGCAGAGAGGATAAGCCCATGTCGGAACCCCTAGACCCCGCACGACCCTCCGCAGAGAGCCCTTATCACAGCGCCCGGGTGAGAAATTATTTTCTCGGCATTATGACGCTGACCTATGCGCTCAATCTTTTTGATCGTCAACTGCTGTCAATGCTGCAAGAGTCAATTAAGGCTGATCTGCTGCTGTCCGACACACAGCTCGGTTTACTCACAGGAACCGCTTTTGCTTTTTTCTATGTTATTGCTGGAGTGCCGATTGCGCGCTTTGCCGATCGCGGCGGCAATCGCCGTAATATTATTACTGTTGCCGTTGGTCTGTGGAGTTTTATGACCGCCCTTAGCGGTTTGGCCGGAAGCTATATGCATCTGTTTTTGGCGCGTATGGGTGTCGGTCTAGGTGAGGCCGGTGGCAGTCCCCCGGCGCACTCAATGATCTCTGATGTGTTTCCACCGGAGCAGCGGGCAACCGCCATGGCGACCTATTCTGTGGGCGTCAATATCGGCATTATGATGGGCTTTTTATTGGGCGGTATTTTGAATGAGTATTTCGGCTGGCGCATCGCCTTTTTAGCCGTAGGTATTCCCGGCATATTCTTAGCCATACTGATTCGCACGACCATTGTTGAGCCGGTGCGCGGTTGGTCGGAGAATCGCGTGGTCGCCCCTGAAGTGATCAATCTCAGCGAGGCATTAGGCTTGCTTTGGAAGAGTAAAACCTTCAGGCATCTATCGGTCGCCGGTGGACTCACGGCCTTGATGGGCTACGGCACTATGAACTGGTCGGCCCCTTTCTTTATTCGACAATTTGGTTTGGGCACCGCGGAGCTAGGTATCTGGCTGGCGCTGGGCAGCGGTGTCTGCGGCGCTGTGGGAACCTATTTTGCGGGCTTTTACTGTGATCGTTTAAGTCGAATTGATACCCGCTGGAATCTCTGGCTGCCTGCTCTGGCTGCCGTGATCGCCGGTGTTTGCATGCTGTTTATTCTCAATCAGAGCAATCCTTATATTGCCCTATCCATAAACCTTTTGATGGGCGGCTTAATTACCTGCTACATCGGTCCCAGCATTGCGACTTTGCACGGTATTGTCGATCCGCGTATGCGCGCGACTGTGTCGGCTGTGTTTTATCTGATTATTAATGTTATAGGTCTGGGTGTTGGGCCTACGTTGATCGGTGTGATCAGTGATCATTATGCCGCCACATTGGGCGATGGGTCTCTGCGCATGGCGTTGTTGATTGTTATTCCAGTGGCTGCACTTTGGTCCGCTGCGCACTTTATGATGGCTGCGCGCTACCTGCGAAAAGGGCTTTAGGGCGGGGGTAGCTATTTAGGTCCGGTCAAGTGCGGGTTGGTGGATTGCCAATGTCAGGGCGTTGATCTATAGTCTGCTGCTAAGACGTATAGTAAACACATAAGTTGATTTATTCGAAGAGGATAGTGACAGTGGCCAGTGGAATCGGGCGTAGGCGTGCAGCAGCGAAGGTCGATAAGGCCCCTAATTACGAAAAACGACGCAAAGAAATCTCTGAAGCGGCAGCTCGGGTGTTTAATCGCAAAGGTTTTTCTGGCACCAGTATCAGCGCTGTTGCGCAAGAGCTCAGTATTGATAGGGCGTCGCTTTACTACTACATCTCGAGTAAAGAAGAGCTGTTTGACGAGCTGGTACGAGAAGTCTCTGAAAGCAACCTTGAAGCTGCGCAAAATATTCGCAACAGCGACCAGAGCCCAGCGGAAAAGTTAAAAAGCTTGATTGTCCAATTGATGGGCGCCTACGCAAAAAACTATCCGATACTCTATATCTATATTCGCGAAAATCTTGAAGATGTCGCCGATAGCCGCTCTAAGTGGGCGCGCAGTATGAAACAGATTAACCATGATTATGATGAGGCGGTGATCTCGATAATCCAGCAGGGCTATGATGATGGCTCGTTCGTGAATCTGGGTTCTGCCAAAGTCGTCTCCTATGGCGTGTTGGGAATGGTTAACTGGACCAACCGCTGGTTTAAGCCGGATCATTCAGATATAGATGCACAGGCTATTGGTGAAATGTACGCCAATATCATTACCAATGGCTTGGCCTCCGGTACCTTAGACCTGGCTAAATAACCTTTAGGCTGCGTTTCTGCAGCCGCGGTTTAAACCCAAAATCCCGATCCTAAAATAAATCGTTAAATCAACGGATTTTGAGAGCCGCCAGGCTTTATAGCCAAATAATCAACAAAAGTGTTGACTCATTTTTTACCCTTGTGTCACTATTGCACGCTAGAAAATCCACGCTGTATTCAATCTTCAACACAGGAGCAAACTTGGTGTGATCGATAAGCCTTCTCAAGACAAAAATGACATCTGGTTAGACGAGTCTGTTCAGCAGGCCAATTTGCCAACACTTGCCTGCCTGCTTGTTCACCTTACGGGTGAGCGCCGTTGGATAGAGGGTGACTACAAGCCAACTCGCTCTCGTGGTATGGATGACAATGATGATGGGGGTCTGTCTCCGGAGATACAGGGCGAGATTCGTCGTCAGGCAGTGCTAGAGATCAAAGCCTGGCAGAAAAATGGCAGTGTGGCGCTGGCCAACCCTCCGGATGAGTTGCTGGTTGAGATGATGAGCGTAGCACTTGGCGAAGAGATTCCCGCCCGCTATGGTGCCATGATTCGCAGTGAATTGGAGCTTGATGCCAGAGTTGAAAACCCCGTTGACCCCAGCGCGGAGATAATTCCCTCTGGGCCAGTTCCTGAAGGCTTCTGTGCAGTGATTATAGGTGCAGGTATTTCTGGGCTCTGTGCTGCTGCTCGCCTTGCTGAAGCGGGTGTCGCCTATGTAATACTCGAGCGCAATTCCGGTCTGGGTGGGGTCTGGCGCGAGAATAAATATCCTGGTGCGGCCTGTGATGTACCCAGCCACCTTTATTCATTTTCCTTTGCCCAGTACAACTGGTCCGAGTACTTTGCTGGTAGCGATGAAATTGAAACGTATCTCAATTTTGTTGCCGATAGCTGCAATATTCGTCCGTTTATTCATTTCCAGCAGGATGTCAGTGACGCCAGTTTTGACGAGGCCACTAATCAGTGGACTGTTAGCGCAACGGATAGTGCAGGAAAGACTCAGCGGTTTTCCGCAGATATGGTGGTCAGCGGTGTTGGTGCGTTTAACAAGCCTAAGTATCCAAATGTTACCGGCCTTGCAAGCTTTGCTGGCGATTCAGTGCACACCGCACGCTGGCCAAAGAAGGGCGTTGAATTAGCCGGGCGCAATGTGGTTGTGGTGGGCAACGGTGCCAGCGCCATGCAAGTGGTGCCTGCCATTGCCGATCAAGTTAAGTCTCTAACCGTAATTCAGCGCGCCCCCCAATGGGCCGCGCCTTTTCCGAAATTCAAAAAGAAAGTTCCCGCCGCCGTGCAGAGCTTGATTGAGGCGGTGCCTCTGTATCGCCTCTGGTATCGCTTGCGCCTCAGTTGGGCGTTTAATGACAAACTTTATGATGCGCTACAAGTGGATACCAATTGGGCCCATCCCGACAGATCTATCAATGCCATTAACGATAAGCATCGCGCCGGCCTGACCAGTTATATAGAGGGCGAACTCGGTGATCGACAGGATTTGTTAGCTGATCTGATTCCAGATTATCCGCCTTTCGGTAAACGCTTATTGATGGACAATGGTTGGGCGCGAACCCTGACCAAAGACAATGTTAGTTTGGTCAATGGTTCGGTGAACAAGGTTCACAAAGATGGCTTGGAATTAACCGATGGCACGCAGATTGAGGCAGATGTGATTATCTGGGCAACCGGCTTTGACGTGGTCAATTTTCTCGCGCCGATGGCGATTAGCGGCATTGATAATCACCAGTTGCACGATGACTGGGACGGCGACGATGCGCGCGCCTACCTGGGTACCCTGGTGCCCAATTATCCCAACTTCTTTTGTCTCTATGGGCCCAACACCCAGTTCGGTCACGGCGGTAGCCTGATCAGTATTATTGAGCGTCAGGTGTCCTATGTGATGTCGCTGCTCGGCAAAATGTTTGCCAATGACCTGCGCTGTGTCGATGTGCGCGAGGATGTCTATGAGCGCTACAACGCCGAGGTCGATGCCAAACATGAGGGCATGATCTGGACCCATCAGGGTATGAGCACTTATTACCGCAACTCCAAAGGTCGTGTGGTGGTCTGCAATCCGTTCCGCATTGTCGAGTTTTGGGAGATGACCGCCAGCGCCGATCTCAACGATTACCGCGCGGTGGCTAAAACATCCGACAAGAAATATCAGTCGTCACAGTCTGGAGTAAAAGTGTAATGGCAGAGCAAGTATTACTCGAGCGCCATGGCGCAGTTCTGGTTATCTCGATCAATCGACCCGAGCGGCGCAATGCGGTCACCCGTGAAGTATCGGAGGGCATTGCTGCGGGCATAGATCTGCTTGATTCAGATGCAGAACTGTCGGTGGGTATTCTCACCGGAGTTGGCGGTTCATTTTGTTCCGGCATGGACCTCAAAGCCTTTGTCGATGGCCAGCGTCCTGAGATTGACGGGCGTGGCCTCGGTGGTATTACCGAGACCCCGCCGAACAAACCTTTGATCGCTGCCGTTGAAGGCTTTGCGGTTGCTGGCGGCTGTGAGTTAGCGCTGGCCTGTGACCTGATTGTCGCCGCTGAAAATGCGCGCTTTGGTCTGCCCGAAGTAACTCGCGGCCTAGTCGCAGGTTCCGGTGGACTAGTGCGCTTGCCGCAAAAGATTCCCCGTGCCATCGCCCTTGAATACGCGCTGACCGGCGACCAGTTTGATGCGCCGACTGCCCATCATTGGGGACTGGTAAATCAACTTACTCCCCAGGGCGGCGCCCTTAAAGCTGCCTTAGCTTTGGCGTTACGCATTAGCGCTAATGCCCCTCTGGCTGTGGCCATGAGCAAGCGCATTATCACCGAGTCCGAGACCTGGGAAGTGTCAGAGCAGTGGTCCAAACAAACACCGTTGGTCGATTCGATTATTGCATCAGCTGATGCCCATGAGGGCAGCCTAGCCTTCACCGAAAAACGTGCGCCAGAGTGGCAGGGAAAATAACATGCAAGTGAAAAACATTGCCGTCGTCGGTGGCGGCACCATGGGTATAGGTATTGCCTACGTATCAGCGCTCTCAGGTGCTGAGGTTATTCTGGTTGAACCCAGTGATCGCCAGGCCAAAGTCGTCAGTGACAATATAGCCAGTGCCGCCGCCGGCGGTGTCGCACGAAATAAATTTAGTCGCGCCGATGCCGATGCTTTAATCGGGCGGATCCGTCGTCTGTCCGATGTTGACGCCATTCCTGAGCACCTGGATCTGATAATTGAGACTGTGCCCGAACAGTTAGCCTTAAAGCAAAAGGTCTTGGCGCAAATTGACGCGCGCAAGCCGGCGCTGATCGGCACCAATACCAGTGCCTGCTCTATAGATACGCTGGCCGAGTCGGTGTCGGCTCCAGAGAATTTTTTCGGTCTGCATTTCTTTAATCCAGTGTGGTCGATCAAGTTGGTGGAAATCATCAAAGGTCAGGCAACCTCAGCGGCCAGCCTCGATCAGGCGCGAGAGTTTGTCAGCCAGATCGATAAGCAGTCGCTGACCGTGAGTAATATTCCCGGCTTTGCTACCAGTCGCTTAGATCTGATTGCCAGTCTCGAAGCTATGCGTATGTTAGAGAGTGGTGTGGCCAGTGCCGAAGATATTGACCGCGCCGCTGTGCTCGCTTATCAGCACCCAGTAGGGCCCCTGAGACTGAGCGACATTGTCGGTCTTGATGTGCGCTTGGATATAGCCAGAACCCTTGAGCTTGCCCACGGTCCACGCTTTGCGCCGCCGGATATCCTTATTGAAATGGTCGCCAAAGGCCAGCTCGGAGAGAAATCGGGTCAGGGTTTCTTTGCGTGGCAGAAGTAGTTTTTCCCTTAAAGTCAACACAAATGTTGACAAAATAATATATAACCCTTACCTTATTGCTACTTAGTAGCAATAAGAAAAAAACAGAGGTTTTTAATGTCATTAGATAATATTTCTTTCTCACCGCTAATTGAAACGGCTGAACATCATGTTGCCTTGCGCGAAAGCGTGGCCAAGCTGGTTGGTGGCTTTGGTCGCAAGTATTACCAAGATGTAGTGGCACGGGATGCGTCGCCAGTGGAGCTTTGGAAGGCTTTGGCGGATGCCGGTTTTGTCGGTGCTCATATTTCCGAACAGTATGGCGGCAGTGGCGGCGGACTGGCAGATCTCAATATTATTATTGAAGAGACGGCGGCCCAGGGTTGCCCTCTGTTATATTTGGTTATTCAGTCGATCTGCGCGCCGATGATTGAGCGTCACGGTTCTCAGGAACTCAAGGATCGCTGGTTGCCAGCGCTGGCCGCGGGCACCAAGAAAATGGCTTTTGGTATCACCGAGCCAAACGCCGGTTCCAACACCCATAAAATTACCACCACAGCAACCTCGACCAACAATGGCTGGAGCCTTTCGGGCACCAAGTACTGGAGTTCCGGTGTCGATGAAGCTGAAGCTATGTTAGTTGTGGCTCGCGATGGCGATCTCTCAACACCTGAGCGTTCCGTGTTGTCGCTGTTTATCGTGCCAACGGATGCGCCGGGTATTACCAAGCACCGTATTGATGCTGCGCTGATGTCGCCAGAAAAGCAATTCACGGTATTTTTCGATGACGTTAAGCTCGAGCGCGATGCGCTGGTCGGCGTCCAGGGCGAAGGTTTGCGTCAGGTATTTGTTGGTCTTAATCCGGAGCGCGTTGCTGCTGCCGCAGTTAATAATGGCATTGCCTGCTACGCCATTAACAAGGGCTCGGCCTATGCCAAAGATCGCTCTGTTTGGGGTGCGCCAATTGGCAGTCACCAGGGCGTCTCGCACCCAATGGCAGAGGCCTATATAGGTGTGCAGTCGGCACGACTATTGACAGCCCGTGCGGCACAGATGTTTGATAACGGTGAAGATGCAGCAGAAGCGGCCAATATGGCAAAGTTTCTCGCCGCGGAGAGCTCTTTAAAAGCGCTGGACCAAGCTATGCAAGTACATGGCGGCAACGGCTTAGCCTTTGAATATGGTCTTGCGGATCTGTGGTTTATTGCTCGACTGCATAAAACTGCGCCGGTTAGCCGTGAGATGATTTTGAACTATGTCGCGTCACACAGCTTGGGATTGCCGAAAAGCTATTAATAATTGATATTGAAGACTGAGGTGGTGCCGTAGATGTACAGTTTGGCTGAGTTACTTAGGCAGTATGCAAAGAGTCGTCCCGAGAGTCTTTGCATCGCCTTTGATGGAGAGTTTATTAGTTTTGCTGAGCTCGATAAGCGCAGTGATCGTTTGGTTTCTGTGCTACTTGGCCAAGGACTGGTGGCAGGTGATCGAGTGGCTATTCTGGCAACTAATAAGCCGGCGTTTTTTGAGCTATTGTTTGCCTGTGCCAAATCTGGGTTGATTATGTTGCCGATTAATTGGCGGCTGTCGGCCCGTGAGATTGGCGCCATCATTGTTGATGCTAGTCCGCGCTGTATTCTTTCTGATCAAGACTTGGTTGCCAAGTTGCCGCCCAGTGCAGAGCTTGTTGACTGCCCATTGGTGGTGCTCGGCGACAGTTATAATCAGTGGCGAGATGCTGACAGCCACAGCACTATAGATAGCCTGCCGATTGATCCAGACACAACCATCTTACTGCTCTATACCTCAGGCACTACCGGTCTGCCAAAAGGTGCCATGATCAGTGACCGCAATCTGTCATTTCATCAGCGTCACGGTTCCGAGATGTGGGGCTTTAGTGACAGCAGCGTCAACTTGGTGGCCATGCCACTGTTTCATGTCGGCGGTATTGGCTACGGCCTCAATGCCATGCTGGCGGGCGGTGCGACGGTAATTCTGCAACAGGCCGATCCCAGGGAACTGTGCCGCGCTATTGTTGAGCATAAGGTCACCCACAGCTTTTTTGTTCCCGCAGTGATTCAGATGCTGGTGGATTTGCCCGCTATAGAGGCTCAGGATATGTCGAGTCTGGAGTTTATTGGCTACGGCGCCTCGCCGATCAGTGAAACCCTGTTAAAACGCGCGCTAGAGATTTTTCAATGCAACTTTGCCCATGCTTACGGCCTCACCGAGTCCTGCGGCACAGTGCTGACATTACTCCCGGAATTCCATGACCCCGAAGCAACCAACAAAGAGCGCCTGCGCTCCTGTGGTCGCCCGGTACCCTGGGCTGAAGTGGCGCTGTTTGATCTTGAGTCTATGCTGCCAGTTGCCCAGGGTGAGGTCGGTGAAATCTGCGTTCGCTCTGGCATGACGGTAAAAGGTTACTGGAACAAACCTGAGGCTACTGCAGAGGCGATTACCGCAGATGGTTGGTTGCGCACCGGCGATGCCGCCTATTGCGACGACGAAGGGTTTTTCTATATCCATGATCGTTACAAGGACATGATTGTTTCCGGTGGCGAAAATATCTACCCTACGGAAGTGGAAAATATTCTCTACGAGCACCCAGATGTTGCTGAGACGGCGGTGATTGGTGTGCCGCATCCGCGCTGGGGTGAAACACCTAAGGCCATTGTGGTCTGTAAGCCGGGCCAAACTATAGAGGCTGCGGCGCTGTTAGACTTTACCCGCGCCCGCTTAGCGCGCTACAAATGCCCCACCTCCGTTGAGGTTGTCGAGCAGATGCCGCGCAATGCTTCGGGGAAAATTCTTAAGCGTGAGCTACGCGCTATGATCTGGCCAGAGAAGTAAAAACTCTAATGAATAAATCCGACACAACGCCTGCAATTCCCTCTATACCCTCTATTCATCCCCTTGCTGCTCTGCTGCGAGGCTTTGCCGTGGATTTTATTACCGGTCACAACCTCGAGGTTGTCGAGCGCATTATGGCGCCGGAGTACTGCCTGAGTATTGGTGGTTATCTGCTCAATGGCCGCGATACGGAATACCTGACGCCCACCGCGGCACAGATTAATCAGTTTCCTGGCTTGGCCGTGACTGTGCACGATGTAGTCTATGGCGAGAACAGTATTGCTATGCAATTTACTGAGCATGGCTGCTCTCCAGCAGATCAAAACCGCGGTGCCACTTGGCGCGGTATCACGATGTTTCGCACCGATGGTGAACGACTGCGCTGGGGCTGGGCAGAAGAAGATTATTTTGCTCGCAAACGCCAACTGACCTCAGGTATCTGTGATGCCGTAGATGCGCCTCATTCGGCGCCTTGGGATGTGCAGCCAGGTGTAAGCAACAGTGCACTGGAGGCCCTGGCTCGCGACTGGCTAGATACACCTGCTAATTTATTTCAGCTCGAGGGCGCCTTTTGGCTGTCATCGGTGTCAGCCGATGATCCTCATCCCGCAAGCTTGATTGATGTGGACCATGTTGAAGTGGATGAGCTGTTTTCCGCCGATGATCGCGTGGTGTTTCACGGGCTCTATCATGGCCGCTACAAAGGCGGCTTTAAGGGCGTCGATGAGGATCGTATAGGCAGGCCGATTATCCTTCGGGCCGCGGGTATTTTGACCTTTGGCGGCAGTGAGTTGGTGGCGGCTGCGGTCACTGTGGACCGTTTGGGCTTAAATAGAGCGCTGCGCTTTAGCTAGGTGGGTCAATTTTTTGGCGATAATAAATCAACAGGTGCATTGACAAATAGAATTATCGGCCTATTATTTGGCGATATCAACTATAGTGTTGACGATAGTGGGCGTAAATCATTTAAAAAAATAACTTTATCTGGGGTAGATGTAATGACACATATTAAAAACACTAATCAAAATTTCAATCTGAAAGCGCGGCGCACTTATGGCAAATCCATATTGGCGGCAGCGGTTTCTCTGGCGCTGTTTTCTTCTGGGCAGGTATTGGCTAAAACCAATGTGCTGATGGAAGAGGTGATGGTTACGGCGCAAAAGAAGTCTTCAGCAGAAGCTGTGCAAGACGTACCTATTGCGATTTCCGCTTATTCCGGTGACAAAGTCGAGGCGATGTTTGCTGTAACACTTACCGATATTGGCACCAGTTCTCCTAACACAAGCCTGGCCGAGCAGGGTACAGTGCCGCACACCGGTAACTTTATTATCCGCGGTATGGGTACTACCGGACAGAGTATTCCGAGTTCTGATCCCGCCGTTGGTGTGGTTCAAGATGGCATGCCCTACGGTTTGATCTACGGTGTTGTCACCGACCTGTTTGATCTTGAGTCGATCGAAATTCTTCGTGGACCCCAGGGCACATTGTTTGGTCGCAACGTAACTGGCGGCGCTGTAGTTATGCGCACTACTCGTCCTAGCGACGATTTCAGCGGTAAGGTCAAAGCCACTATAGGTTCTCATGGCCAGCGCGATGTCAGTGCCGTAGTAACCGGCCCAATAAGTGATTCGGTCAACGGTAAAATCGCCGTGATCTCTAAAGATCGCGATGGACTTTGGTTTAACACTACCACTGGAGGACATCAGGGCGCTTCTGAGACATTGATTGTTCGCCCAGCGATCACCTTTAAAGGCGAGGGTTATGATCTCACCGCGATTGCCGAGTCAGCCAGCATTAAGGGCGACGGCATGGCAGCACGCAGCTTTTATCTCGACACTGCGTTTCTCAATGATACGGTTCTTGCCACTGGTGTAGAGTCTTATGACATAGATCCCTGGGCCGACAACACCACTGAGACTGATACCAAGGGCGATCTGGATCTGTCTTGGTCGAGCCTAGTTGTTGAGCACAATCTTGATTTGTGGGGCGGCACCTTGACCACAATTGCCTCGGTCCGCGATTTGGATCAGGATACCTGGGGTGATATCGACGGCGCCGCAGGCACTATCCGCTTTGAATTTGCCGAAGGTTCGGGCATCTCTCAAACGCAAAAGTCTTTTGAAAGTCGCTGGTCTGGCAACGTCAATGAATCAGTCAGTCTAACTGCTGGTATTAACCTGTTCGATCAAGAATATACCTACCGCGAGCGCCGTCTGTTGGTTGATGCTGTAGAGCGTCCATCAGAGTCGACCATTGATCACTCGACCTTTGGTGTGTTTGCTCAGGCTGAGTACGATGTCTCTGAAGATATCACGCTGATCCTTGGTGGTCGTTATTCTAGTGAAGATAAAGATGCAGCCATTGGCGTGATCGGCGATCCCGGCGGCGTTGGCAGCTGTAGTTCAATCTATGATCCGAGCGGTGCCACAGTGGCCACTCGCACAGTTGACTGGAGTGACTGTCGCCAAGTGTTTAATGATAGCGCCAGCTGGTCAAACTTCTCTCCCAAGCTGGGCGTGAACTGGACCCTCAATGAAGACATGCTCGCTTATGCCAGCCTGTCACGCGGTTTCCGCAGTGGTGGTTACAATGTTCGCTTTACCGATGCGACAGTGGTCACTACTCCAGATAACCCAACATCGACTCCCGGTCCCTACAATGAAGAGACGGTTGATGCATTTGAAGTGGGTTTCAAATCTATGTTGTTGGATGGTCGCGTCAAGCTAAATATGGCGCTGTTCTTCAATGAAATCGATGATATGCAAAAAGCGGCTAACAATCAGTCTGGTGTGCAGACAGTATTCAATGCTGCCTCGGCAACCATTCAAGGCTTTGAAGTTGACTCAGTGGTTGCGGTATCCGATTACACTACGTTTGAGTTTGGCTACGGCTACACGGATGCTGAATACGATTCGGCGGACTACCTGGTAGAAAAAACCGGCCGCGCAGCTGATGAGTTTAAATTCCAGATGGTACCTGAGCGCACTACTAGCATGGCATTAACTCACGAACGCCCAGTTGGCGATCGCGGTTATATCACTTTGAGAGGGTCTTACTCTTACATTGATTCTGTTGCCAGTGATGACTTTAACTTCCTGATGTTGCCACAGTACGAGCTTTTCGATGCCAGTGTTTCATTCACCAGCATTGATGAGAGCTTAAAAGTAGCAGTATTTGGTCGCAATCTGAAAGATGAAGTCTATTCGCACTTCGGCTTTGATAACAGCGGCGGACTCGGCTCCAAGACTGTTTGGTTGGCACCACCAAGAACGTATGGTGTCGAACTGACCTACAACTTTTAATTAGCACAACATGTTTTAGTACTAGCAGTGTAGTGGCCTCCCTCCCAAACTCCCCCCCCCGTTGTTGGGGGGAGGTCTTTTTTTTTAGGGTAAATCAAATGCCCGCATCACCTCTACTTTAAGGAACTGTTATGAGAGAAGCTGTTATTGTCTCTACTGCTCGAACGCCGATTGGACGAGCCTTTCGTGGCTCGCTGAATAATACTAAGTCGCCGACTATGGCCGCGCATGCTATATCCCACGCTGTTGCCCGGGCCGGTATAGACGCCAGTGAAGTCGAAGACGTGTTGATCGGCACCGTTCTGGGTGCTGGCACCGCAGGTATGAACCTAGCCCGCAATGCCGCACTTGCCGCAGGTATGCCAGTGACTTCAGGTGCCGCGACGATTGACCGTCAGTGCTCTTCAGGCCTAATGACTATAGCTATGGCTGCTCGCGAAATTATTGTTGATAACCTCAATGTGGTTGTTGCCGGTGGTCAGGACAGTATTTCCCTAGTCCAGAATAATTATATGAAATGGCTTGGCGATGAAGCCGATGCCAACGTGATTGCCCAGCAGCCCCACGCCTATATGGGTATGCTGCACACCGCAGAGTTTGTCGCGAACAAATATCAGGTCAGCCGTGAAGCGCAGGATCTGTACGCTCTGAGCTCACAGCAACGTACCGCTGCAGCACAGGCTGCCGGACGTTTTGATGACGAAATCGTTCCTATTACGACCACCCAAAAACTGGTCGACCGTGAAACTAAAGACGTTTCCTTCGCTGAGGTGACGCTGAGTAAAGACGAAGGCAATCGCCCGAGCACTGTACTTGAGAATCTTAGTGGCCTTGGATCGGTAATTGAGGGAGGCTGTATCACGGCAGGCAATGCTAGCCAGCTGTCGGATGGCGCCTCCGCCTGTGTGGTTATGGAGCGTAAGTTCGCTGAGCAGCGCGGTCTGCAGCCTCTGGGTCTGTACCGCGGCATGTGCGTGGTCGGCAATGCGCCAGAAGAAATGGGTATAGGTCCAATCTATGCCGTGCCCAAGTTGCTCGCGCAGCATGGTCTAAGCGTAGCGGATATTGGTCTCTGGGAACTCAATGAAGCCTTTGCGGTTCAGGCACTCTATTGCCGCGATTTCCTCGGTATTGATCCGGAGATCTACAACGTGAATGGCGGCGCTATCTCCATTGGTCACCCTTACGGTATGACCGGTTCACGGGCTGTCGGACACGCCTTGATCGAAGGTAAGCGACGCGGTGTGAAATATGTGGTTGTGACCATGTGCGTCGGCGGCGGTATGGGTGCAGCGGGACTTTTCGAAGTCCTTTAAGCACAGCGCGTCGCAGCTCACTGTGTGCGGCATGGCTGGGCAAGTGTAGAAAGATACTAACGAAGAGTATTTGGAAATGAACTTTAACAGCTTTAGCCGCGCGCAATTTACTCTCGACAGTGAGACTGTGAGCCAGTATTTTGGCGCGCGCCTGCAAGATCGACCGCATCCGGATACGGTTGCGGTGGCGGCTATATTCGGTGCCGATGATGTGCTGCGCTACGACCAACAGAGTCTTGCCGATGCGCGGGCCTCGGTCGATGCGGTGGTGGGTCTGCAAACCAAGGCCAAGCAAGTGGCTGAAGTGCGAGATACAAGCCTTTTCAATGGCGATACTTCAGTATCGGTCCGGGTCTACCATCCCTGTCCCGGCAAAACATTACCCATAATTGTCTATTTTCATGGTGGCGGCTGGACCATCGGCAGTGTTCAGGCTGCGGATCGCCCCTGTCGGCGGATCGCTGTCAGCGCTGAAGCGGTGGTGGTATCAGTAGAATATCGTCTGGCACCAGAACATCCCTTTCCGCTGCCCTATGAAGACTGCCTGTCTGCTACCCAATTGATTGCCACCAATGCCTCTAGTATAGGTGGGGATGTAGATAGATTATTTTTGATGGGCGACAGCGCCGGTGCCAATCTGGCGGCTGCCGTTGCTCACACTCTGGCTGATAGCAGTGAGGTCAATATTGCCGGTCAGATTTTGCTCTACCCCTGTTTACTGCCCTCAGGGCGCGGCGACTTTGACTCTTACGTGCAGAATGCCGCTGGTCCAATTCTCAGCGCCAAAGAGATGTCGTGGTTTTGGGATATGTACCTCTCAAAGTCGGAGGACGGCGAGGATAGTCGCGCCTCGCCCTATTTGGCAAAGAACTTTGCTGCCATGCCGCCGAGTAAAATAGTGGTGGCTGAAATGGATATATTGCGCGATGAAGGCTTAGCTTATGCCGAGCGTCTGCGTGAGGCTGGTGTACCAGTGGACGTGACACTTTTTCACGGCGCACCCCATGGTTTTTACTGGCTGGATGGCGTGCTCAGTCAGGCTACCGAGTTGGATGCTGTGATAGCTGACTGGGTTAAGCAGGTTTAAACGGTTGGCAACAGCCTCGAGTAATACTAACTACTTTAAAGCCCGAGGATTCTAACCCGAGCTATCTCAGCCCGGGCAGCTCTATTTCGAGGGCTACTAACTGATATCAAAGCCCTTCCAGTCGCTGTTGCGCACGTTCTCAAGAATGCGTCTATAACCACGCACGCCACCAGAGTAGGGCATAAACACTTTCGGCTTGCCGGCCACTTCATTGCCCATGTAATAGGATGGCGCCAGCGGATAGAGGGTTTCTTGGGCGCGTTCATTAACATGTTCAACCCAGTCGTTTTCGGCGTCTAAATTGACCTCAATAGTCTGCTTGCCAAGACTGTCTGCACTGGTGATCAACGAACAGATAAACTGTGCATGATCCTCGATTGAGACAATCACATTGCTCAGCAGCGATGGACTGCCGGGGCCGACCATAACAAATAGGTTGGGAAAGTCGTGGGTGCCAATCCCCAGATAGTTACGCGGTCCCTGAGACCACTTTTGCTCAAGGCTCAAGCCATTGCGGCCACGAATAAGCGGCGCCAAAATAGAGCCGGTAAAAACATCGAAGCCGGTGGCATAAATAATAATATCCAGTGGGTACTCGCCATTGCTGGTGGTTATACCCGTTTCGGTAATGGCTTCAATGGGCGCTTGTTTAATATCGACCAGTTCTACATTGCTGCGGTTGAAAGCCTGATAATAACCATGGTCTACCGCCGGGCGCATAGCGCCGAAGGGAAAGCCATGGGGAGTGAGTTTTTTACACAGCTCCGGGTCATCGACTTTCTCGGCAATCTTGCGATTAACAAATTCCACCGCGGTATTATTCGATTCAATGTTGAGTAGAATATCGTAGTAGGCGAGGGCGAAACCAAAGCCCAGGCGATTCCAAGCGGTTTCAAATATCTGTTCTCGAACCTCGGGGCTGTCATCCAGAGCCGAGCGTCTATTAGGCATAAAACCAAGGCCACTAGGGGAATTGCGCGCCTGCTCTCGACGCTCGTCATAGGTGGCCTTGACCAAGGCATCATCGGCGTCGCTAATCTCTGCATGGCAGGCAGGAATACTGTAGTTTGCGGTGCGTTGAAATACGCTCAAATGCTCGGCTTGTCTGGCGATAACCGGGGTCATCTGCACTCCGGAAGAGCCGGTGCCAATAATGCCGACGCGCTTGCCGGCAAAGTCGAGAGGCTCACGCGGGTAGGCGCCGCTGTGATGGATTTCACCAGCAAAACTGGCCGCGCCGGGAATGGTCGGTGTTTTGATTTTCGATAACTGGCCGACCGCAAGAATTAAATGGCGGCACTGTAGCTGGCCCAGAGAATCGGTTGCGACTGTCCAGCTTGCACGGTCTTCATTAAAGTCAGCGCCGAGCATGCGACAGTCAAAAAGGATGTCACTGCGCAGTTGAAAACGATCGCAGACATGATTGGCGTAGCGCAAAATTTCCGGCTGCTGCGCATAGCGTTCGGACCAGCGCCACTGTTGCTGCAGTTCATCGGAAAAACCAAAGGAGTAGTCATAGCTCTCAACATCGCAGCGCGCACCAGGGTAGCGGTTGTGATTCCAGACACCGCCGACTTCATCGGAGGCCTCAATGATTTTTACTGAGAGGCCGGCATTGCGCAGACTGTGGAGCGAGCGCAGACCGGAAAATCCAGCGCCGACAATAATGACATCAAAAGAGCTGTCTGTTGGGCTATTTACAGAGCCGTGCTCTGCGTTACTGTTAACTGACATATTTTCCCCAAGGCTGGTGTATACACCAAACGCTGATTAACGCCCTCACTGATAACTATTTAAGAGCAAAAACATATTCCAACATATGCGTTGCTTATAATCAACATATGTGTTGAAATAATTCCAACTTAAAGCAGTATCTACCAATTTTGAGATTAGCCTGAGAGAAATAACTATGGAATTAGAAACCCTTATATACAAAAAAGAAGGCCGCATTGCGACTTTGACCCTTAACCGAGCACACAAAGGTAACGCCATTTCGGTACAGCTGCGTGACGAGTTAGACCTGGTGATGGATGATTTGGATCAGGATGATGAAACCCGTGTACTGATTATCGATGCTGCTGGCGCTCACTTTAGTACTGGCTATGATCTCAATGAGTTCTCTTATCTTTGGGATGCGGACAGCGCCATCAATGACGTGCAGCGTCGTCCTCACCGCCAGGCGCCAGTTTGGTCGCGCCGTGAATTCCATCTGTCGCGCGAGCGTTGGATGCGTCTGTTTAGATTGCGTCAAGCCACTATTGGTGTTGTTCACGGCCACTGTGTTGCCGGCGGACTGGATCTGGTAGGCGTGATGGATATTGTTTTCTGTGCCGACGATGCACTGCTAGGTCAGCCTGAATCACGCGCTATGGGCGAGATTCACACCTTTGGTCTTTGGCCAATTCATATGGGCATGCGCAAAACCAAAGAGTGGCTGTTTACCGGTGATAATATGACTGGAACTGAAGCTGCTGAGATTGGATTGGTTAACCGTGCCGTACCCCGTGATGAAGTCGCTGCGGTAGCCCGCGCTTATGCTGAACGTGTTTCTAACGTCACTCTGGATGCGATCTACTCGCACAAAGAAGTGACTAATCGCTGGTTCGAAACAATGGGCATGAATGCTGCCATGGCCGCTGCCAACGACCTTGATGCCATGGGTATCGCGGGTCCTGGTATGGATCGCTTTAACGAAGTATGGAAAGAAGGCGGCGTACGCCCAGCCGTTCGCGACCGCGATGCACCGTTTAAGCCACACCGCAGCTATTGGCAGGCCTACGAAGCATCAAAAGAAGATAAATAGTCGAGTTTGGAGTCAGTATGCTTGAGTCAGTTGCATCTCGTCAGGCCGCTTTAGGGGCGCGTTTTCCCCAGTGGCCTAGTCGCAGTTTGGATGGCATGCTGGCTTGGGCCGCTGAGGCCTTTGCCAATAACGATTTTGTAGTTACAGACAAACAGGTTTACTCCTATGCGGAGATGAACCTGTGGGTCTCAAAAGTCGCCGCCGGTCTGCAGCGCTCTGGAGTTAAATCCGGGGATCATGTAGCCGTGGTGATGGCCAACTACGCAGAATTTGTTGCTGTTAAATTCGCCATCTCGCGAGTTGGGGCGATTGCAGTACCGCTTAACTTTTTGAATCGTAGCAACGAATTGGCTTATCTCTTAGCCCAGTCCGACGCCAATTATCTGGTGACCATGGACGGCTTTAGAGGTCTTAATTACCTCCATATGCTCGACCAAATTATGCCCGGCTGGCAGCAGCAGGGCGGCGGCGACACTTTTCCCAAGTTACGCCAGGTGATTGTTTTCGCCACCGGTGAAGTGGAACCCGATAACAGCGCCATCGACTTCGCCAGTCTCGAACTCTGTGGCGCCCATGATGACGAAAAGTCTCATCCGGAGCAGGGCAGACAAAATGCTCATGCTATAGCCGATATTATCTACACCTCCGGTACCACCGGCGGCCCCAAGGGCGTCATGTTATCCCATGATATGGTACTCCGCGCCGCCTATGGCAGCGCCTATGCACGCGCTTTCGGGCCATCCCGACGTATTCAGTTTTCACTGCCGATGTACCATGTTTACGGCTATGTAGAAGGTCTGTTGGCGGTGATGTATGTCGGCGGCGCGATTGTGCCGCAGTTGAAATTTGATCCTTTAGAAACGCTTCGCGCGGTCACTCAGCACAGGGTCAATGACCTGCTGCTGATCCCCACTATGACCAGCGCGATACTCGAAGCACGCAAGACCCTGCACACCGATTTTCCCTCGCTCAATGCCATGCTCAGCTCTGGTGGTAAAGCGCCCGCGAGCCTTTGGCCGGCTATTAATCAGGCGTTTGGCAAGCTCGAGATTACCACCGGTTACGGCATGACTGAGGCGACGGCTTCAACCACGGTGACTCGCCCCGAGGATCCGCTGGACCGATTACTGACCACCAACGGCAGACTTCGCGATGTCGGCATAGCAGCGGATCCAACTCAGAATGGTCTGCTGGTTGCCTATCGCGTTGTGGATACGGCCACCGAGCAAGAGGTTGCGCCGGGTGAATTGGGTGAGTTACGCATTAAAGGCTTGGGTGTCACTCAGGGTTATTACAATAAACCAGAGGCCACAGCAGCGGCCTTTGATGATCAGGGTTGGATGAAAACCGGCGATCTCGGCAGCATTGATACTGATAGGTATCTGCGCCTCTTGGGGCGTACCAAAGAGAGCTATCGCTGTGGTGGTGAGCAGGTCTTACCCTTTGAAATTGAAGCTCTGCTAATGGATCAGCCTAGGGTCATTGAAGCCTTCGTAGTGCCTGTGCCAGACCAGAAAATGGGCGAAGCCGGAGTTGGTTTTGTGGTGGTCTCTGGACCGGTGAATTTGCCCTCACTCAAGGTAATCTGTGCCGAGCAGTTGGCGCGCTTTAAAGTGCCCAAACATCTGTTGCTCATTGATGCTGCAGATGTACCGCGAACCGCCACCGGGCGGCCGCAGAAATTTTTATTGGTCGAGCGGGCTATGGTCGCGCTTGGCTTGAGTGCTGAATAGCCCCCAATTAAGGATTAAAATATGCAAAAAATAGCCGTAATCACCGGAGCCGGCGGCGGTATAGGTGCGCGCCTTGCCTATCAGCTGGCCACAGATGGCTGTGACATTGCTGCCTTGGATATCAATCAACAGGCCGCTCAGGTGACAGTGGATACACTGCTTTCCCTAGGTGTGAAGGCCACTGCCATAGCGGTCGATATCACCGACGAGGACTCCGTTAACAATGCCATAGCGCAAGTCAAAGTTGATCTTGGCCTGCCCAACATTCTGGTCAACTGTGCCGGGATTATGCGCAGCCGGATGCTCAGCAAGATGACTGTGGATGATTGGGATATTGTACAAAACGTAAATCTGCGCGGGACTTTCTTAGTCACTAGAGCCGTGGCTGCCTGTATGCGTGAAGCCCAGTGGGGGCGAATTGTGAATATTGCCAGCACGGCCGTATTAGGTTATGCCGGGGCCGCCAACTATGCTGCTGCCAAGGCGGGCGTCGTGGCGTTTACCAAGACTCTGGCCCTTGAACTGGGACGCTTCAATGTCACCGCCAATGCTATTGCACCGGGTTTTATCGCCACCGATATGACCAAAGATGTAGCACTTAAAACCGGCACTGACTTTGCCCAGATGGAACTTGATCAAGCAGCCAAGATTCCGGTTGGTCGCAATGGCATGCCGGATGATATTGCCAATGCGGTGTCTTTTTTCGTCAGTGAAAAATCCGGCTTTGTCTCCGGGCAGCTGCTCTATTTAACCGGCGGTCCAGTTATCTAGTCATGATTAATGATCGCCACCGCTCTGGTCCAGCCAGCGGAGGCGGCTCTGATCTTGCACGGGAAGCAGCTCACCTCAAATCCATTGGCTGGCAGTGCCTCGAGGTTATGGAGCTTTTCTAAGTGGCAGTAACCTATATCGCGTCCGGCTTTATGGCCCTCCCAAATTAAGCTGGCATCGCGGGTTTCGGCGAAGCGTTCGGCGGTGTGGGCAAAGGGTGCATCCCAACTCCAGCCATCTGTACCGGTCACACGCACACCGCGCTCCAGCAGATACATAGTGGCTTCATAGCCCATGCCACAGCCGGCGGAGACATAGTCATCGTCACCGTAGCGTAGGCCAGCCTTGGTATTAATCAGCACAATATCCAGGGGTTGTAGTTCGTGGCCAATGCGCGCCAGCTCTGCTTCAACGTCGTCGGCGGTGACCACATAGCCATCGTCGAGATGCCTGAAATCTAGTTTCACGCCTTGTTGAAAACACCATTCCAGAGGCACCTCATCAATAGTGATCGCACGCTCGCCACGATTCATGGTGCTGGCAAAGTGATAGGGGGCATCCAGGTGCGTACCGTTATGGGTAATTAGGTTAACCCGCTCGATCGCCCAGGCTTCGCCATCGGGTAATTCGTCTGGCTCAAGGCCGGGAAAAAATCCAACAATTTCCGGCACCGAATCTTTGTGGGTGATGTAGTCAATCTGCGGTCGGTAGCCCGGGGGGTCGGATATCACGTCATTTTCAAGATAGATGGATATATCAATAATTTCTCTTTTCATAATAGGGGCCTCGATGCCGGCGAATAGAATTCGAGGCTACCTTGAAAATGATCTGGGGTCAACATAGATGTTGACAAAGCAGTCTTGCTCATGCTCCTATACAAACCGTTATCTCAACTATTTAGGTGCTGGTCCATGTCTTATATAAATAATCTTTTTTCCTTAAAAAATCGTGTTGCTGTAGTGACTGGCGGCACCAGCGGTATTGGTTTTATGATTGCCGAGGCCTTTGTGAAGGCCGGTGCTACCACCTATGTCACCTCGCGCAAAGCTGACGAATGTCAGCGTGTTGCCGCTGATCTATCTGAGTATGGCGTCTGCCATCCACTGCCAGGCGATATTATGAGTCAGCAGGGCTGCGAGGCTATTGCCACAGCTTTCGGCGAGTCTGAGTCGCAACTGCATGTCTTAGTTAATGGCGCTGGCTGTACCTGGGGCGCGCCGATTCGCGAGTATCCAGACAAGGCCTGGGACAAGGTGATGGGTGTCAATGTTAAGGGGGCTTTTCAGCTTTGTGTCGCATTGCTCAGTGAGCTTGAGGCAGGTGCCTCGGCAGACTATCCGTCTCGAGTGATCAATATTGGCTCGGTGCACGGTATTGCCGCACCAGAGTGGGAATCCTATGCCTATTCGGCCAGTAAAGCAGCGATTCACCAGCTCACAGTGCATATGGCCAAACGTCTGGGTAAGGAGCATATTTTGGTTAATGCTATTGCCCCTGGCCCTTTTCCTAGTCGCATGATGGACAAGCTTATTGAAGCCGAGGGTGAAGGTCTGGTGGCTGAAACAGCTACAGGCCGTCTGGGTATAGCTGAAGATATGGCGGGTCTGTCTATCTATCTGGCATCACGGGCATCGAGCAATATTACCGGTGCCATTATCCCAGTGGATGGCGGCTACGTTACTACTCGCTAGTATTAGGGGGCAGCCTCCATTTTGGGCTTTTGCCGTAGATTTATTCGTTCACTTATTTACTTGCATACAGCAACTAAAATATTTTAACTCACATTATTAATAATCTAAATGGAAGATAAAATGATCTGGTCAGCCGCTTCCGCGAACGCCTCGGCCAAATGGTTGCGGTAGGTATTCAGTCGGCTACTCCCAATTAAAGACTCTATTTCTGATGTAACAAAGGATGTAACAAAATCAGATTTTTAAACGAATTAAACCTATATTAATCAATAGGTTACCGTCTAAATACAATTCCCGCCGCCTCCACCA